>BNJU01000080.1_pt1 | contig 373042 bp, 494 predicted proteins | sample 8539281 | NCBI WGS metagenome assembly BNJU01 (sample SAMD00202456, study PRJDB9452) | human saliva metagenome | isolation source: human saliva | place: Japan | reverse complement strand
CTTGTTTCTGATATTCTATAACAAAACTTTCTTTTTAAATTTCTCTAATTAAAGAGCTGCTTTTGCTCTAACGTGTCTAGCCACTGCCATTTTTCATGACCGACGAGTTTACTTTTCTTTTCTAAAAGAAAAATGTTGTACAGCAACGCCCCAAACGATTTTCTAGAGATTGATTTAAATGTTGATACGTAAATTCAATTTGAGTATCGTCAATCCATTTTCCAATTAAAAAGCCTTTTAAAAATTTCACCGCCACCATATTCTGCCCAAATCATTTTACCTTGTTGATGGTAATGAAATTCTGTTTGACTACTGACCTCACCATTTGCGGTGTTTTCAACAGCAACAAATTTTTTTATTATCTAAATTCAACATTAAAGTCACTCCGCATCTAATGTATCTATATCTTATTTTTGCATAATGTAATGCATTTCTACATTTTTCGCTTTTGCGGCTTTTTCTAGATCTGCTTTATCACTTTGACTATCTCCAACAAGGTATAAAGATACATCCTTACCGACCTTTTCTGCATTATTTAGTCCATACATAGCAACTGCTTTATTCACAGATTGACTGTTCCCTGCAATTCCAATGTGTAAATTATCTGTAGCTAAAAGAGATACGAGTCGTTTTCCTGAAGTACCACCTGCGGTTCTAATCGTTGCTACAAGCATTCCATTTGAAACTGGGTTTCCTGCTTCTGGAACTTGAAGCATTACTGAGCGATTATCTTTTGGCATTTGTGCCGCTAACTGATCTAAAGATGGACCAGATGAACAAGCAAATAACAAAGTTGAAGTAAGTAGTACAAACAGTTTTTTCATTTTTGTCACCATATCATTCTAATAAATTAACTCTTCGTCCACGCACTCATGTGTTGAGTAAATCAATATGCGGATAATAATCCACTGCTTGTGGAGCCGATAAAAAGCACGATTTTTGGCTTGTGGATGTAACGCTTTGTTTAGTGTGTTCAATTAACTGCAAGCCGATACCTTGTTTTTTTGATATTGTTCATCAACCGCTAAATCAGATAAATAACAGCAGTAGGCAAAATCTGTCACGGAACGTGCCACCCACTAATCGTTCACCATCCCAAGCCGTGATTAATAAATCCGCATGGTGCAACATTGCCGCGACACGTTTTTCATCCTCTAACGGACGGCGTGCCCCGAGCGTTGTTTTATTTAGCAGTGCAATAAATTGTTTTACTGAAATCGGTTCATTAATTTTATAGTCAATCATTTGTTACTCCAGGTTTTAAAGGTCAACAGATAAATTATTTAACCGTTATTTCGACTCACAAAAAGTCGGCAATCCGCCCCACGCACCACCCATAAAGCCTTTTGCAGAACCAGAAGTATGTTCCGCTGTAGTGATGAAAGTTTTATCATTCCATGCTGCTTCGTAGCCATACCAGCTCTCAGCAAGGCCACTAGATTTATATGATCCTTCTACAATTAAAAGCATTAAGCTTCTCATCATAATATGCAAAGTTGTATTGATCTTCCAAAACTTGTTCTACTTTGCTCAGTTTGTCATCGAGTACAGCATAGTAATTAGTGCTTTGATAAGCACCTCTAACACAGAGTGCTTCAGCTAATACCTTGTTTTGTGTTAAGCGGATAAAGCGTTATATCTTGGCTGTTAGTATCCCTCATCATCACAGCTACTTAGCTTTTACGTCATAGTGCGAGCATCGTTATCGTACTGTTTTTCGCCCGTTTTAATTCCGTGGTTTTACGGTTATTCACACTTACCACCCTCAATTTTTGCAGGCTGTGGTGCTAATACCGCATGTTTTTCTCTTGTCCCTTACGAATTAACGCTGATGGCGTATTTAAACGCTGTTGAATTCATCCATTTTGAGCATAGCGCTGCTGCACCTTTGTTCTGACACTTTGAGCGTGGTTTTTCCATAGGTGAGACGAATTTCGCTTTTTTCAATCCGCTAAGTAGTGCCTTAGTTTGCGCCTCAGTGAGTTTATCTGGGTTCTCATCAGAAATATGTTTGATCAGTGCCCAATGATTTGCCATTTAGCCAAATTTCAATGTCTTGACCGACTCTGAACATCACGGTCGGCTTCACACGAATGGTGAACAGGAGTCTCTCTCAACAGCAGCATTTTCACCTGCTGCATGAGTAAATACAGAAACTGGATCGTCTCCTTCCTCTTGATAACCCGCCATACGACAAGTGCCAAGATTATCACAAATCAAATCCCAATCTTGATAGTTTTAAAAAACCCTGAATGGTGTTGCCATACTGTGAGCGGTAGTAATGCGAGAAGAAGCACTTTTTCATTTTATCAATTCCTAAAAAGAAGATTTGCAAAAATAGAATGAAATCTCGCTCAGCTTATAAGTGTGGTGTAATTTCTATTTAACGTTAATCTCGTCTCACAAAAAGTCGGCAATCCGCTCCCATGCACCACCTATAAAGCCTTTACCAGAACCAGAAGTATATTCGCCGTAGTGATGAAAGTTTTAGCCATTCCATGCTGCTTCGTAGCCATACCAGCTCTCAGCAAAGGCCACTAGATTTATATAGATCCTTCTACAATCAAAGCATTAGCTCTTCATCATAACGTGCAAAGGTGTATTGATCTTCCAATACTTGTTCTACTTTGCTCAATTTATTGTCCATGACCGCATAGTAGCTGGTGTAAGCTGCACCACCACCGATACACACTGCCTCAGTAAAACTTTTTCCATGCGTAGTGAATAAAGTGTATCTGTCTTCGTTCAGAATCATCCTGAAAGATCCGCACAGTAATCAATTGCACTACTATCAGCACTTTTACGCAATAATGCTAATACAGCATCAAATTGTTTTTCGCCTCGTTTTTAATCTCTGTTTTACTAGGGTTTTTAATATAGGCAACTTGAATTTTGGGTGCAGCTTGTGGTGCTAATACCGCATGTTTCTCTTGCCCCTTTACGAATTAACGCTGTAGCGTATTTAAACGTTGCTGAAACTCATCCATTTTTGAGCATCGCGGCAGCTGCACCTTTATCAGAGACTTTCTCCTTAAACTCCCAAAAATCACTTCAATACTTGCATTCCCTTTTAGTGCAGTGAGTAATTTGTTGTTTGTTTTTCACTTAATTTTGCATTCTATCTTCTGAAATATTTTGGAACAGTACTGAGTGATTGACCATTTAAGATAATTTCAGCCGTTTTATTACCCACATCTTCACGTATAATGCCAACTGTGCGGTCACAGGTGCTTTCACCCGCACTTCTGAGTAAATAAAATCGAAACAGGATGCTCAGAATAATATTCCAGATAACCTGCCATATTACAAGTGCCGGTATTATCAAAATTAAACTCAGTCTCTGATAAGTCTTTTTCAAACCCTTTTTAACGATGGCAGCCATTGCAGTAAATGGTAATAACGAGAGAAGAATAACCTTTTTCATGTTATCAATTCCTAAAAGAAGATTTGCAAAAAGTCATAAAGAAAAATCTGCCTGCTTACAAGTGGGCAGTGGTTTTTATTTTCACTTTAGCTCACAAAAGTTGGTAATGGACCCTCAAGCCCACCTGGAAACCCTTTGTAAGAACCCGAGGGATATTCTTTTTAGTGAGAATGAAAAAGTTTTACCGTTCCATACGGCTTCCTGCCCATGCCAACAATCGCCAAGACCACGCGCTTTAAAATGATCCTTCTATCTTTAAAATGTGAGTGCTTTTATAATCAGCATAGTTGTATCTGATTTTCGAGTACTTGTTCAACTTTGCTTAATTTTCCATCTAACATGGCTAGTAATTAGTGTAATTATAGGCACCACTGCTAGCAAATAGTTAGCTAGCACTTTACCTTTCGTTAGCGGTAAAAGTGTAATTTGTTTATTCCATACATCATCTTTTATGAAGTGCATACAGTAATTTTCTGCATCTTCATTCGTACCATTACTTTTACGTACATAATGCTGATACCGCATCAAACTGTTTTTCACCGAGTTTTAATTCTGGTTTGGCGGTTATTCACACTACTGCCTCAATTTTTGGGTACAGCCTGTGGCGCTAATACCGCATGTTTTTCTTGGACCTTGACGAATAAGTGCGGAAGGCGTATTTAAACGTTGTTGAAACTCATCCATTTTGAGCATGGCTGCTGCCGCGCCCTTATCAGAGACTTTTTCCTTAAACTCACCAAAAATCACTTCAATACTTGCGTTTCCTTTTAGTGCAGTGAGTAATTCTGTTGTTTGTTCTTTCACTTAATTTTGCGTTCCCTCTGAGAAATTTTGGAACGTACCGAGTGATTGACCATTTAAGATAATTTCAGCCGTTTTATTACCCAGTTCATCGGGTAATAATGCTAACTGCGCCGTCACAGGTGCTTTCTACCCGCACTTCGAGTAAATAAAATCGAAACAGGATGCTCAGAGCCATCTCTTTCTCCTTGATAACCCGCCATATTACAGGTGCCGGTATTATCACAAATTAAATCCCAGTCGTGATAAGTCTTTTTCAAACCCTTTTAACGATGGCGCAGCCATTGCAGTAAATGGTAATAATGAGAGAAGAATAACTTTTCATGTTATAAATTCCTAAACAGAAGATTTTGCAAAAATTCGTCAAACTCTAACCGCTTTTTAAGCACGTGTTGTTTATTTTACGATGATATCACTGACGAAAGTAGGTAACTCGCTATGCGCCACCGGTAAACCATTTATAACAACCGCCTGTCATCCAGTCCGAAGTGCGGATAAAAATTTTTCCATTCCATACCGCGTCTTGCCCATTCCAACAATCACCGAATGCATGACCTTTGTAAGAACCTCTTACAAACGCATAACCTTGTTTTTCATCATAGCCTGCTTCGCTGTACTGCTCCGCTAAGACTTGTTCTACGTTGCTCAGTTTGTCATCGAGTACAGCATAGTAGTTGGTGCTTTGATAAGCGCCTTTAAAACAAAGCGCTTCAGCTAATACTTTTATTCTGAGTTAACGGATAAATCATTATATTTTGGCTTTCTAGGGTCTCCATCATAGCAGCCATCGTGAGCTTTTTACGTAACAGTGCTAGCACATGATTAAATTGTTTTTCACCGTGTTTTAATTCTATTGTTTTGCGGTTGTTCACGCTAACAGCATCAATTTTGGGTTTAACTTTTGGCGCTAATACAGCATGTTTTTTTCTTGACCTTGGCGAATGAGTGCGGAAGGGTATTTAATCGTTGTTGGAATTCATCCATTTTGAGCATGGCTGCTGCTGCGCCTTTGTCTGACACTTTAAGCGTGGTTTTCCCATAGGTTAGACGAATTTCGCTCTCTTTTTTCAATCCGCTAAGTAATGCCTTAGTTTGCTCTTCAGTCAGCTTTATCTGGCTGCGTCGTCAGAAATATGCTTGACTTTGCCTAATGATTTACCGTTTAACCAAATTTCAATGTCTTGACCGACTTGAACATCACGGTCGGCTTCACCGAATGGTAAAATAGTGAACCTTCCTTCCACTGCAGCATTTTCACCTGCCGCGCGAGTAAATAAAATAGAAACTGGATCGTCTCCTTTCTCTTGATAACCTGCCATACGACAAGTGCCCGTGTTGTCACATACTAAATCCCAATCTTGGTAGTTTCCAATACACTTTGATTGATGTTGAAGCTGCCATTGCAGTAAATGGTAATAATGAAAGAAGAATAACTTTCTTCATGTTATAAATTCCTAAAAGAAAATTTGCAAAAAAATCGTCAAATCTAATTACTTGTAGTAATCGTGAGTTTTTATTTTACGATAACGTTACTAACAAAAATAGGCAATTGCCATGCACCACCAGTAAAACCTTTACAAGAGCCGGTTGTCCATTCTGAAGTACGGATAAATATTTTGCCATTCCAGGCAGCTTCTTTCCTAATCCAACAATCACCAATCCCCTCGCGACTTAAATGAACCTATTACAGCTAAGACGGGGTTTCTATTATCATACATAACATCGTTATATTGACTTGCTAGTACTTGTTCTACTTTGCTGAGTTTTTCATCCATAACAGCATAATAATTAGAGTATTGATAAGGGCCACTCCAACATATTGACTCTGCTAACACTTTGCCATTGGTAAGAGTATGAATTGTTATATCGTCACGCCAAGTATCATCTTTATGCAACTCAGGGCAGTAATTCTCTGAATTTTCATTCGTCCCATTACTTTTACGCAATAACGCTAATACAGCATCAAACTGTTTTTCGCCACGCTTTAACTCTGTTGTTTGGAGATTTTTCACGCTGACAGCATCAATTTGGGGTGCAGCCTGTGGCGCCAATACCGCATGTTTTTCTTGACCTTGACGAATAAGTGCAGAAGGCGTATTTAAACGTTGTTGAAACTCATCCATTTTGAGCATCGCAGCGGCTGCACCTTTATCAGAGACTTTTTCCTTGAACTCACCAAACACCACTTCAATATCTGCATTACCTTTTAGCGCCGTGAGTAATTCTGTTGTTTGTTTTTCACTTAATTTTGCATTCCCATCTTCTGAGAAATTTTTGGATCGTACCGAGTGATTGACCATTTAAGATACTCAGCCGTTTTTATTACCCAGTTCATCGGGTAATACTGCCAATTGCGCCGTCACAGGTGTTTGCTCCCCGCACTTCGGGTAAATAAAATCGAAACAGGATGTTCGGAACCATCTCCTTCTTGATAGCCCGCCATATTGCAAGTGCCGGTATTATCACAAATCAAATCCCAGTCTTGATAATTTTTCAAACCCTTTTTAACGATGGCGCAGCCATTGCAGTGAGTGGTAATAGTGAGAGAAGAATAATTTTTCATGTTATAAAATTCCTAAAAGAAAATTTGCAAAAATTCATCAAAATCTAACCGCTTGTGATTAAGCGTTGTTTGTTTATTTGACGATGACGTCACTAACAAAAATAGGTAACTGCCATGCGTACCTCAGGGAAGCCCTTTACAAGAGCCCGTTGTCCAGTGTGAAGTGCGGATAAAAATTTTTGCCATTCCATACCGCGTCTTGCTAGCCCAACAATCACCTAATGCCCGACCTTGTAAGATACCTCTTACAAACGCATAACCTTGTTTTTCATCATAGCCTGCTTCGTTGTACTGCTCCGCTAAGACTTGTTCTACTTTGCTCAGTTTGTCATCGAGTACAGCATAGTAGTAGTGCTTTGATAAGCACCTCTAAAACAAAGCGCTTCAGCTAATACCTTATTATGCGTTAACGGATAAATCGTTATATCTTGGCTTTCTAAGTCTTCATCAACGCAGCCATCGTGAGCTTTTACGTAACAGTGCGAGCACGTTATCGTATTGTTTTTCACCGCGTTTTAATTCTATTGTTTTGCGGTTTGTTTCACACTTACAGCATCAATTTTGGGTTCAACTTTCTGGCGCTAATACAGCATGTTTTTCTTGACCTTGACGAATAAGTGCGGAAGGCGTATTTAATCGCTGTTGGAATTCATCCATTTTGAGCATGGCTGCCGCTGCGCCTTTATCTGACACTTTAAGCGTGGTTTTCCCATAGGTGAGACGAATTTCGCTCTCTTTTTTCAATCCGCTAAGTAATGCCTTAGTTTGCTCTTCAGTCAGCTTATCTGGCGCGTCGTCAGAAATATGTGACTGTGCCAATGATTTGCCATTTAACCAAATTTCAATATCTTGACCGACTTGAACATCACGGTCGGCTTCTCCGAATGGTAAAATAGTGAACTTTCCTTCCACTGCAGCATTTTCGCCTCGCCGCACGAGTAAATAAAATAGAAACTGGGTCACTACTTTCATCCTGATAACCTGCCATACGACAAGTGCCCGTGTTATCACATACTAAATCCCAATCTTGGTAGTTTTCCCAATAGCTTTGATTGAGGTGGCCATTGCAGCTACTAGGCAATAGTTAATAACAATACTTTTTCATCTCGAAGTTCCTTTTTGATGGGCGTATTACAATAATGCTGCCGCCACTTTTATCCAAATACCATTCCGTCACCCCATTTTTTTGCTTTAATTTTGGCAGCAGGGTAAGGCAGATTTTCTGCAGGAGTCGTTTGGATTTCTTTTAAAATATCCGCTTTGCTTTCGCCGGTGACCAAATAGGTAATGCGTTTGGCTTTGTTCAATGAGTTTGGCTGTTTTAGAAATGCGGATTTGACCGCTTTCAGGGTGTTTTTGCAATGACAGCAAGGTTTTCATCATCAAAATTGGTTTGATGTGGGAAGAGAGAAGCAGTATGACCGTCAGTTCCCATACCTAAAATGATCCAATCAAAAACACCGTTTGGAATGACCGCACTTAATTCTTCTTCGAAGCGTTTTAGTTCAAAGTGCGGTTCATTTTCGCCACGAATTCTGTGGATGTTTTCCGTTGGAATTTGAATATGATCGAATAAGAGTTTTTGCACTTCACCATAGTTGCTTTCTGAATCGGTTGGTGGGAACCATGCGATCATCACCCCACCAAAAAAATGCAGATTTTTCCAGTTAATTTGTTCCGCATAAGGCGCTTTTGGCTAAGGTTTTGAAATAACAACTTAGGTGTTGAACCGCCAGAAAGGGAAATATGTACGGGATGATTTAATTGGCTATAAATCACAAATTCTTGGGCGATCTTTTCAACAGCGTGTTGAGCCGTTGGGAAGGTGATGGTGTTCATGTTTGCTTCTCTTTATATTGGATATAAGCCTTCTTCCGCTTGTAGGGAAGAAGGCTTGCGATTAATGATTAAACCTTTTTCTTCATTTTGCCGCTTGGTTTACGCCATACGCGACCACTTTTCGCAATGAGTTTTTCGGCTGCAACTGGTCCCCAAGTGCCGGCTTCATATTCGTAAACTCGACCGCCTGCTTCTTTGTAATTCAAAATTGGCTGCACAAATTTCCATGCGGCGTGCACCGCATCCGTACGCGCAAAGAGTGTGGCATCGCCTTTCATCGCATCGAGCAATAAGCGCTCATAAGCCGTCAGGACTTGGTCATCGGCTAAATCAGCATAACGGAAATCCATTGAGACTTCTTTGGCTTCAAAGCCTGCCCCAGGTTTTTTCAAGCCGAAACGCATTGAAATCGCTTCATCAGGTTGAATACGGATGATCAATTTATTTTCTGGTGCATTTTGACTGAATACAGGGATGTGGAGTAGTTTTTGAAATGAATCACAATTTCCGTCACACGTGCCGGTAAGCGTTTACCGGTACGTACATAGAAAAGGTACGCCCGCCCAACGCCAGTTTTCGATTTCGCAACGTAATGCCATAAAGGTTTCAGTGCGAGAGTTAGAAGGCACGCCTTTTTCTTGTAAATAGCCTTTGACTTCTTTTGCCATCAATTTCTGCTGCAGTGTATTGACCAAGCACTAGGTTGTGCTCAACGTCATCTTGCGTTAATGGACGTAAAGAGTGCATGACTTTGGCCACTTCATCACGCATTGAGTTCGCATTGATGATTGCAGGTGGTTCCATGGCAACCATGGCTAAAACTTGTAGTAAGTGGTTTTGGAACATATCACGCATTGCACCGGAGCCATCATAATAGCCACCACGTTCTTCTACACCAATGGCTTCGGCACCCGTAATTTCGACATAATCAATGTAATTACGGTTCCAAAGTGGTTCGAATAAGCCATTTGAGAAGCGTAAAACAAGTAAGTTTTGTACGGTTTCTTTACCAAGATAATGGTCGATACGATAGATTTGATGTTCTTCAAAGAAACGATGAATTTGAACGTCGAGTTCTTGTGCTGTTTTTTCATCGTAACCAAAAGGTTTTTCGACGATAATACGTTTCCAACCGTCTTCTTCTGTGTTTAAACCATGAGCCGCAAGACATTCTGGAATCACACCATATAAAGCTTGGTGGCGTGGACATATAGTAAAGGGTGTTGCCATTCGTTTGATATTTAGTATGTAATTCTTCTAAACGTGGGACTAATTTTCCGTAATCAGCCGCATCAGATGTGTTTTACCGCTTGATAATAGAGATGGCTACAAAAAGCGTCTAGCGTTTCTGGGTGTGGTTTCTTCTGTTTCAAGTAGCGCTTCACGCATTTTTTTCACGGAAAGTGTCATCGTTTAATTCTGTACGAGCAACACCTAATACAGAAAAATTGGTTTAAACGCCCAAATTTGAAAGAGATTATAAAGTGCTGGAATGAGTTTACGGTGAGTTAAATCACCAGAAGCACCAAAAATCACGATACAGTTATTATTTCGTTTGCATATTATTCCTTATTGTTCCGAGTAGTATTTTTAAATAATGCAATATATTACTGCACTTTACCAATCGAACCAATCAATTAAATTGAAAGACAGATGCCCAATTTTTGTGTATTATCTGCACCATCACAAAGTTTGGATTAATTAAACTTTCACGCTGGTTATAGGGTGAGTGGCTGAAAGTGTGGATCGAAAATCTCCCATTGATTTCAGCTAATAAAAATTTCAGCGCCCTGCAGTGTCCCATTCGCCGGTTTTTACCGAGGCGAACATAGCAATCAACCGCCCTTCTGCGACTAAACCGCTTTTTCAAACTACTCGAACCGACCACCGTAAATTCGCATGCCAAATTCTTCGCTAAAATTGACCGCACTTTTTCTTGTGAGGTGGTGGCGCCTACGGCGATTTTTAACGGTTTTAGTGAGATCGATTTTTCTGTGGCTGTAAGCGTGTTTATCTCTTTGTCACTTTGTTTTGAATGCTCCCAAAACCTTTCATGGCGTAATAGGTGATATTCAAAATAGGGAAGTGGATAACACCCAGAACAGGTTGATGGTTTTGCACGAGTGTAATCAACACCGAAAATTGATCCGTGCGATCAATAAATTGCTGTGTGCCATCAAGGGGATCGATTAACCAATAGGTTTGCCAAGTTTGGCGTTGTTCAAAAGGGGAATATTGCAGTTTTCCTCTGAAAGAACAGGAATATCGGGGAAAAAGTGCGGTCAGTTTTTCGATTAAAAACTGGCTGACAAATAAATCTGCTTCTGTGACAGGGGTGTTATCCGATTTGGTTTGTATTGCCACATCCTGTTGGTAAAAACGAGCTAAATGTTTTCCCGCTTCATTGGCAAGCGAGCGGACTTGATCGAGAAGAGATTGAGATAATTGCATGTTTATTTCCTACTTTGATTTCGGTAATAACAAGGAGAGGAAAATTGTCGTATAGATTGCCAGGATAACAGAACCGCTCTAAGATGAAGGATATACGGTCAGTGAGGTATTTTCGTATTTGGTGCGATCACGACATTACCGATACTCCAATAACAAAAAATAATGATAAATGAAAAAAGGAGAATTTTCTTCCAGTGATGACGTAGATAGCCTCGGCATTTGGCAAAGTAAGCGTTGATTATTGCGGGTACGGTGAGAGGCCAAAAATGTCAGAAAAGAAACCAAATAACGCAGAGTCGAAATAACCTTCTCTGTAGTCGTCTAGTTCGAAAAGCGACATAAGCGATAACACTGCCTATCAGCTGCGTAACTAGTGGGAAGATAATAATCGCTTTTAAATAAGGGGATTGAGTTGACACCTTAGCTCCTAGAAAAATAGGCTATCCGAGGACAGCCTATTTTACATCCATTATTTCGATTTCTTCGCACGCAATACACGAGAAACGAAAATAAAGACACCGAAGATAAACACGGCAAGACCGAGTAATTCGCCCATATTATCCCAGTTTTTCTAACGCTAAGGCTAATGGTGCTTCAGAACCACCTGATGTGACAGATGCTGCGATAATGAAGGCTAAGATAACGCCCATTAAGCTTTCACCAACAATTAAACCTGCCGCGAAAAGCGTACCGAAACGTTCTGCTTTTTTCTCCACTTCAGTATCGTTAGTGCGTTTTGCATAGCTCTTTAATATTGACGGGTGATAAAGCCATGCCATCACCGCACCGACCACAACCGGCATATTGATTGATGGTGGAAGGTAAATACCAATCCCAACCGCTAATACTGGTAAGGCAAAAAGCGACTGTTGCTGGTTTTACGCATAAGCGCATCTACAATGATCAGACCACACCTAAACCTACACCACTTAAAATATAAGTCCATTCTAAATTGGTTTGGTGAAAATACCTTTTGAAATGGTGGTCATAAGAGTTGCTTGTGGTGCAGAAAGCGCTTGTGTTGGATCCATATCTGGACGTGGTAATGCACCCGTGAAACCATAAGCGTGGTATAAAATTTCTAATACCGGTGCAATTACTAATGCACCAACGAAACAACCAATGATTAACGCAACCTGTTGTCTCCAAGGGGTTGCTTCAACTAAAAGACCGGTTTTTAAGTCTTGTAAGTTATCGTTTGAAATAGTTGCTGTGGTTAATACGATAGATGCGGTGAACAAGGTCAATGCGGTTAAGAATTTTTGACCGTCTGCCGTTTCAAATAAGCCACTGCTTTTACCAATGGTTACTAAAACAAGTGAAATCACGATAACGGAAATAATCCCGATACCTGAAATTGGGCTGAAGATGAACCAACTAATCCCGCCATATAACCCGATGCCGCTGCAACGAAGAAACCAATTAACACCGCAAGCAGAGTACAAACCACCACTAATAACACGGCAAGCTCAGCAGAAATTGGTGCTGCTGCAACGAAGTGATATAAGGAAATCACGATTAACACGACAGTCGCCAATAAAATATAAATAATGGTTTTTGGCGATAAGTCGATATCAATACGATTTTCTGATTCAGCTTGTGAGCCTTTTAACATACGGAAAGAATGAACCATCCCTTCAATCATTGGCTTGAGAAGGATTAATAATGTCCAAATCGCTGCAATACCGATAGTACCCACACCGATAAAGCGAACTTTGGTTTTCCATTCGGTCATGGCGTAGCTCACGATGGAAGCATCGGTTGGCATATCACCCGTTGCGGTGAAATAAGGTACAGCCACACCCCAAGCGAGGAATGTACCGAATAACATTGCAAGACCGCCTACGATACCAATTAAGTAACCTGCACCCACTAATGCAAGAGAGAAACCCATCGGTATTGGAAAAAACGGCTTTGCCGTTAGAGAACCATGCACTCGCGCTATCAGACATGACACGTAATGCATTGGTTAAGAATGCAACAGTTCCCTGCGAAAATACCACCATAAGCAATATCTTTTACGCCGCTGTCGCTTTCGTCATTATTGCCTGCTTTTAAGATTTCAGCCGCAGCTACACCTTCAGGATAAGGTAAGTCGCTGTTTACCACCATCGCACGACGTAATGGAATAGTGAAATAGTACGCCCAACGTACCGCCAGAGGCACAGATAAGCACAGTTTGCCAGAATGGGAATTCTTGCCAGTAACCCATCATTAATAGACCTGGAAGAACGAAAATAACAGAAGACAATGTCCCCGCTGATGAAGCTTGGGTTTGCACCATGTTATTTTCTAAGATACTGGAATCTTGAAGAATTTTAAAATTGCCATAGAGATTACGGCAGCTGGAATGGAGGAGGCAAAACGTCATCCCCACTTTTAAGACCCAAATAAACGTTAGATGCAGTGAAGATCACTGTAATTAACGCCCCAAGGAACATTCCTCGGAAGGTCAATTCTTTTAAATTATCATGAGACATAAATTTTCCTATTTATTTTTTTGAAAAATGACTATACATTCTCAAAAAAAGAATAATTTATTCAAGTTTTATTTAAAGTTAATCGCTTGCGATTAGAAATTTATCTAAATTTCTTCGATTTATTTACGTTTTTTTAAATAATCTGCAAAGAGTATAAAGTGCAGCTAGGTTTCTGGCCTCATTAAATTCATCACTCACCAACAGTGCATCAAGTTGAGATAAAGGGATAACGCACGATTTCTAATGGTTCAGGTTCATCGCCTTCCAGTTGATTTGGATATAGATCTTCACCTAATAAAACGTGCATTTTATGCCCCATGATTTGTGGATTGATCTTTCATCGTGCGTAAAAATGTCCATTTTTTTGCCCCAAAGCCAATTTCTTCCTGCAATTCGCGATTCGCACTTTGTTCGGGCGTTTCCCCTGTATCCATTCCTCCTTTTACAAAGCCTAATTCATATTGTTCCGTTCCGACGGCATATTCACGAACCAGGAGAAGATCCTCTCCATCAATTGCAATCACCATGACGGAGTCGCGATTGAAAGGGCGGAAAACGTTCATAAGTGCGGTCAATGCCATTAGAGAATTTGAGATCGACAGCTTGAATTTCAAACAAGCGGGATTTTGCCACGGTGGAAAGGGAGAGAATGTGTGGAAGTTGTTTTTTCATGATATTAGCCCTATTATCTTGTTATTGGCTCATCATACGCAAAGTGAGAGAAATAGGAAGAGTTATGGCTGAAAATAACGAAGTACGATTAGATAAATGGCTTTGGGCGGCGCGTTTTTATAAAACCCGTAGCATTGCGAAAGCGATGATTGAAGGGGGCAAAGTCCATTACAACGGTCAACGAGCTAAAGTGAGTAAAAATGTAGAAAGTCGGTGCTATGATTAAGCTACGTCAAGGCAACGATGAAAAAGAAATTGAAGTGATTGCGTTGAGTGATCAACGCCGTGGCGCCCCTGAAGCACAATTGCTTTACCAAGAAACGGCACAGAGTGTGAAAAAACGCGAAGAAATGGCGTGGGCAAGAAAAAATAATGCACTTTCGATGCCACATCCTGATCGTCGTCCAAACAAAAAAGAACGTCGAGATTTATTGAAATTTAAACACCAAGATGAGTTCTAGAAAATAAAAGTGCGGTCAATTTTGACCGCACTTTTTTTGTGATTAATGATTTTTGATGACTTGTACTGTATAAGATTTTTGTCGGTATAAGCCATTGCAATCGCTGAAATCAAGAAAGAAAAATGAATAATCACTTCCCACATAATCGTTTTTTCAGGAATTTTTGAGGCATTCACAAAGGTTTGCAATAAGTGGATAGACGAAATACTGATAATTGACATAGAAAGTTTGACTTTCAGCACTGTCGCATTCACATGGCTCATCCATTCTGGTTGATCAGGGATGGTTTTTCGTGCGTAGTTTTGAGACGAAAATCTCATAACCGCCTAATGTCACCATCACCAATAAGTTCGCAATCATCACCACATCAATGAGATTGAGTACGGCGAGCATAATGGTGTCCGCATCCATTTCATTAACATTGGTGATGAGATACCACAAGTTTTTCATAAACTTGTAGGCATAGATGCCTTGCACGACAATTAAACCTAAGTAAATAGGCACTTGTAACCAACGACTTGCAAAAATCGTTTTGCTTAGAAAGTTAGTCTGTTCATTATATTTTGCACATGGATCCGTGATTTCTTTTTGTTCCGTTGCCATAAAATTCTCCCACAAATAAAAATTAAATAAAAAAAGCGGCAAGAAAATAGCCGCTTTTTAAAGAAAAATTCAACAGGTATGTTTTATTTTACCCCGTTCTCGGTAGTGATAAGGGATAGGCGCGTTAAATCTACGTCATTATTGAGTAATTCAACGTTTGGCATGCTCTTGTTAGCCTTCGCTGACAAGTCTTTAAAGCGCTCCACTTTTCCCCACTAAACCTTGTTGTCCCACAAGGGCGGTGACGGTGCTGTTGTATTGATTGCTCACAGTGGAAAGGGTGTTGCCCTAGTTTGTTTAAGCGTTCGGACACCAAGCAAATCTGGTTGTAAATTTCACCTGCTTTTTCCGCGATTTCTTTCGCTTCGGCGTTGCCCCGTTCGATACGCCATAAATTTCGCCACTGTGCGTAAAATTGGCATGAGGGTCGTGTGCGAAACCATAATGACATTTTTCTCATAACCATAATTAAACAGACTTGGGTCTAATTTTAAGGCTTCAATATAAGCGGGTTCCACAGCGATGAACATCAAGACAAAATTAGGGCTGCGCATGCCAATCAAATTGCTGTAATCCTTTGCGGTGCAAGTCATCAATGTGATTTTTCAGGGCTTTAATATGCTCCCTTAGTAAACGCTCACGTTCAAATTCATCCTCAGAATTGACCGCACTTTCGTAAGCATTCAATGACATTTTGCTATCAATGATGATGTTTTTCTCATCGGGCAGATTGAGCACAAAATCAGGATAGTTTCGACCGCCTTGTTCATCTTTAAAATGGGCCTGTGCACTGTAATGCACGTTTTCAATCAAACCAGCCAACTGAAGTGCGCGCTCAAGTTGCACTTCTCCCCAGTTGCCTAAGGTTTTCTTTTCACCTTTTAAGGCAGAGGTTAAATTATTGGCTTCTTGCGACATATTTAAGCCAATTTCCAATACTTTTTGATTTCCGCTTCTAAGCCCGCATTGCCTTTTTACGGATTCTGAATGGATTTCATTGACTCGTTTTTGAAAGCCTTCGATTTGTTCACGGAAAGGCTTCAATAAGGTTTCCAATGCGGTTTGATTGGTTTGATTAAAGGATTAGCTTTTTCTTCCAAAATGCGGTTGGCCAGATTTTGGAATTCCACGCCTAACTGTTGTTTGGATTGTTCAATATGCTGTTGCTGTTCAGCAAAATGTTTTTCTTTTTCAGAAAGCGTGGTTTTGAGCTCTGTTAATTCTTGTGAAAGTGCAGTCAATTTTTTTCCTGTGTTTTTTTGCTGCTCTTGTTCTTTTCTAAAGTAGATTTTCCTGCGCTTGTTGTAATTGACCTTGCAAGCTTTCGGCTTGTGCCGATGCTATCCCAAAAGCGTTCTTTTAATGCGGTGATTTGCCCGCCAATTTGATCGTGTCGGAGCTGTTCTTCATCCAATTCTTTTTTTCTAAATATTGGATTTTTCATCACGTTCATTAAGGCGAGTTTGCAAAGCCTTCTGCATGAGTTTGTGCTTTAACGGCTTGTTGTTCTAGTTGATTTTTTTGACTGCGCTTAAAGGAATCAAAACGCTCAGCTAATTGGTTGTAATCGCCGATGGTTTTATTGAGATCTTGTTGTAATTCTTGCGTATCTCGTTTGCTGCGGCTTAATAGAAAAAGCATCACAATGCTGATAAAAACCAGCACGGCAATGATGATTAAATATTGATTAGACGTGAGTTCTGACATAAATAGGCTCCTGGAAACAGAAAAATTTTAGCATATTCCCAGAAACTTTTTTTAAAAAATTAAGAGATTTGTTACTAGATAAGAAAAGTGCGGTCAAAAATAACCGCACTTTTTAGGAAGATTAGTAGTTTGAGTTAATCAATACTTCTTCACCGTAGCCACCAAGGGTTGGCATTGGTTGGTAAGTAGAGTTTGCTGCACGCATTAAACGAATACCACGAATACCCGCTTCTTTTGCGGCTAGGATATCGTCATCGCTGTCACCATAGTGAATACTCACTTTGTGCTCAATAATACCCGGTGTTTTGTTATATTTAGTTGGAAGTTTGCGACCACCCATGAATTCTACAGGGATGCATGTCTTTAATATTAAAGGCTTTTTGTAGCACAGGTGTCACACCATCTTTATCGCCCGCAGTACGACCGGTAATAAAATAAATTTGGTCACCACGTGCTTGGTGCATATTAATTAAATCCACCGCAATTTGTTTTGGAATGGAATATTGGTCACAACCCTGCATTCACTTCATTCCAGAAATCTTGATTTTTTTAAGTAATCATTTTTACCTGGTGAGTATTTTTTTTCTTGGCCGTGATAGAAACAAGGGCTACTGAAAAGTACAGTATCGTCAATGTCGAAGCTCACATTAATTGGTGCTTTGCCTTCTAATTCTTTTTTCAACTGCTCAACAGAGATCCAGTGAATCGGTTTTTGCTCTGTCATTTCACGAGCATTCGTACCTTGTTCAGTGTAAGGTTCTTTGTTTGATGCAAAAGTAGAGACTGCGCTTGCCGCTAAAATTGCAATGGCAGAAAGTTTAAGTAAATTTTTCATGTTTTCCTCATTAAGTAGTTTGTTTTACTTTGTAACAAATCATATCCCTTTAAAATATGGGTGTGAAATAATAGCAATCGTTTGCTATTTAAAAAAGTGATCTTTTGTCACATTTTTTTGAGATGGTTGTTTAATAAAGCATCAAAGAAAAATTTCCCCTTGAATTTGGCGGAATCGATCGCCATATAACGAATAACTTTTCTTAAAAGAAGGATAAAAAGAATGACAACAATTGTAAGCGTACGTCGTAATGGCCAAGTGGTTGTTGGGGGCGATGGACAGGTTTCATTAGGCAACACAGTGATGAAAGGGAATGCCCGTAAAGTACGCCGTTTATATAATGGCAAAGTTTCTAGCCGGTTTCGCAGGTGGTACAGCCGATGCGTTCACCTTATTTGAATTATTTGAGCGTAAATTAGAAATGCATCAAGGGCATTTGTTAAAAGCCGCCGTGGAATTAGCCAAAGATTGGCGAACCGATCGTGCGTTACGCAAGTTAGAAGCAATGCTGATTGTGGCGGATGAAAAAGAAAGTTTAATCATTACCGGTATTGGTGATGTGGTGCAACCAGAAGCCGATCAGATTTTAGCGATTGGTTCAGGCGGTAATTATGCGTTGTCGGCAGCCCGTGCGTTGGTGGAAAATACCGATTTATCAGCTCGTGAAATTGTGGAAAAATCTTTAAAAATTGCCGGTGATATTTGCGTGTTTACCAATACGAAATTTCACTATCGAAGAATTACCGAATAAATAAGGAAAAATTATGTCTGAAATGACCCCTCGTGAAATTGTTTCCGAATTAGATCAACATATTATCGGCCAAAAAGAGGCGAAAAAGAGCGGTTGCGATCGCATTACGTAACCGTTGGAGAAGAATGCAGTTGCAAGAGCCACTTCGCCATGAAGTGACCCCTAAAAAAATATTTTTAATGATTGGTCCAACGGGTGTGGGTAAAACCGAGATTGCACGTCGTCTTGCAAAAATTAGCTAATGCACCGTTTCATTAAAAGTGGAAGCGACGAAGTTCACCGAAGTGGGCTATGTGGGGAAAAGAAGTGGACTCCATTATCCGTGATTTAACGGACAGTGCGATGAAATTGGTTCGCCAACAAGAAATTGCGAAAAAAATCGTGCGAAAGCAGAAGATGCGGCGGAAGATCGTATTTTAGATGCATTACTACCACCACCAAAAAAATCAATGGGGTGAAGTGGAAAACCACGATACCAACAGCAGCACTCGCCAAGCGTTCCGTAAAAATTACGTGAAGGACAATTAGACGATAAAGAAATCGAAATTGATGTGTCTGCGGGCGTGTCAATGGGTGTGAAATCATGGCACCTCCAGGCATGGAAGAAATGACTAATCAGTTGCAATCCATGTTCCAAAGCCTGGGTTCGGATAAAACCAAAAAACGCAAAATGAAAATTAAGGATGCATTAAAAACCTTAATTGACGATGAAGCAGCAAAATTGATTAATCCAGAAGAATTGAAACAAAAAGCCATTGATGCCGTTGAGCAAAATGGTATCGTGTTTATTGATGAGATCGACAAGATCTGTAAAAAGGCGAATACAGTGGTGCGGATGTTTCTCGTGAAGGTGTGCAACGTGACTTATTGCCATTAGTGGAAGGGTCAACGGTTAATACCAAACACGGGATGGTGAAAAACCGATCATATTCTCTTTATTGCATCGGGTGCATTCCAAGTGGCGCGTCCATCGGATTTAATCCCAGAGTTGCAAGGTCGTTTGCCGATTCGTGTTGAATTATCAGCATTAACGGCAGAGGATTTTGAGCGTATTCTAACTGAGCCAAATGCGTCTTTAACAGAGCAATATAAAGCGCTGATGGCAACAGAAGGCGTGAGCATTGAGTTTACACAAGATGCGATTAAGAAAATTGCCGAAGCCGCCTTCCGTGTGAATGAGAAAAACGGAGAATATCGGTGCAAGACGTTTACATACCGTTATGGAACGTTTAATGGATAAAAATCTCATTTGATGCGAGCGAAATGGACGGTCAAACCGTGAATATCGATGCCGCTTATGTGATTGAGGCATTTAGGGCGAAGTGATTGAGAAATGAAGATTTAAGTCGATTCATTCTGTAATGAAAGTTTAGATAAAGAAAAAGTGCGGTTATTTTTTTAACCGCACTTTTTATCTCTAGTTTTATCTCTAGATTAAGATTAGTGACCGCCGCAACCACAGCCGCCATGACCGTGTCCGTGATCATGATCGTGTTTATGACCACCGCCACAGCAACCGCCGTGTCCATGATCGTGATCATGGTGGTGATGACCGTGACCGCCACAACCGCAGCCGTGACCATCTTCATCATCGTGATGATGGTGATGATCGTGTTCACCATGTACGTGACCGTGAGCAATTTCTTCTAATGTTGCTTCACGAGTACCAACAACTTCAACAGTGAAGTGTAATTCTTGACCCGCTAACATGTGGTTACCATCAACCACCACTTCATCGCCATCCACTTCAGTGATCACAACAGGAACAGGGCCGATATCTGTGTCAGCTAAGAAACGCATACCAACCACCACTTCATCAACGCCTTGGAATACCTCTTTTGGTACACGTTGAACCATATTTTTCATTGTATTCGCCGTAGCCTTCTTCAGGTTGAACACGCACTTCAAATTTGTCGCCAACTTCTTTACCTTCTAAGGCATTTTCAAGACCAATGATTAAGTTATTGTGGCCTTGTAAATATTCTAATGGTTGATTTGCTGGTGCTTCATCAACTAATACACCGTCTTGAGTACGTACTTGGTAAGCGATACTCACAACCGTATTTTTGCTACTTTCATATTGTTTTCCTTATTAAAAAAATCGTCGTTCATTGTATAGAAAATTATTCTTTAAGCAATGCAATTCGCGCATTCACACTGACTTTAATTTTCTCTTTGCCACTTTGAGTGTAAGTTTCATCTTTTCCCAGCTAGAGTATAAACTTTTAGAGCTTAGTTCGGCTGCAGCATAAGAGCGGATAATCGTCCGCTGAATCATTGGGCTGAGGAAATCTCAAGGTTTTGTATGTGATAACCTTTCATCTGCAAAGATTCTTGAACTAATAGTGCTTTATCTTTAACTTTTGCTAAAGCTTCTTTGGTTAATTCTTTTTCTAAGCCATTTAATTTCTCACGTGAAACAGACGCGCTTACGCGATCAATGGCTAATACGCCATCTAATTCATGTACTAATGTTGATAACGCTTGAGAATCTTTACTTTCAAGGTTAATTCTGCACGCGCAATCCAACCTTGTTGTTTGCCTTTATTATCATAGCGAATCCAGGTATTACGAGAGTTGTCTTTAATTTCAACCGCACTTTGTGCTTTCGCTAGCTCAATGGCTTTATTCATTTTTCTGCCATGGTTTTTATTGAGCGCGGATAAATCATTGCCTTCCGCTTGGTAAAAAGGGAGACTTGCAATAAATCGCGTTCTACTCTTTTTCTGCTTCAACAGTAAAGCTGACATCAGGGTGGATAATGATCGATCGGGTTCTTCGGCAAAAGAAGCGATAGGTAAGGCCAGTAATGCCAAAGAAAGTGCTTTGAGTTTCATTTTTTCATTCCTATTTGGGTAAGATAAAAATTAAGGGCGATTAATACCCCCTCTCATTATTAATGTAAACGTTCGTTGTCGTCTTCGACATCTTCATCGTCAAAAAATTCGCCATCATCGCCGTATTCATCGTCCTCTGCATTCGGGTCTTCAAAATACGTGCCCCAGCCATCATAAATGCCTTTGTATTTTTTTCCACTAATGGTAAAATTTCTTTTTTTGTTGTGCATCGATAATTTCAGGGCTTTTAATTCTACTTCACTGATGATGTCAAAAGCAGAAAAATGACCTTGCCACTTTTCATCTTCAAATTCTTCTGCTTCTGACACTTCATAGCCCGCTTTGAAAGCATCCACGGCAATTTTTTCTAAGGTATCAAAATCATAATGGGCGATGTGATGTTCGATAATATAAAGGGCATCCGGATCGCTGCCATCATTTAATAAATCCGTAATGATTTCACGGGTTTCTTCTTGAAGTTCGTTAAAGTTCGTCATAAGGCATTCCTTTTGTCAGAAAAAAAGTGCGGTCATTGTAGGGAGATAAAGATGAAAATGTCGCTAAAAATTTATTCTCATTTCAGTTTGCCTTGAGGGGCGGAAAGGTTAAAAATTCTGCGCGAATAAATTGTGCTTAACATGCCCAGCTGATCACGCTATTTATTGCAGCGAAAAAAAGTTGGGCTTTCTTATTTTAGAACGAAAAAAATGGTCAAACATCTCCCTTTATTTCACCTTAAAAACACCGCCAAAAAAACAACCGCACTTTTTAAAGCAAGCGTTCGCTGATTTTATTGTTAAAGAAGATCTCGGGCTATGAAATGTCAGGTGAAGGCGAATTTGTGGCGGTAAAAATCCGTAAAACGGATTGCAATACATTGTTTGTGGGCGAAAAAAACTTGCCAAGTTTGCGGGTATTTCTGATCGAAATATGGGGTATGCCGGGTTTGAAAGATCGTCATGGCATTACAGAACAATGGTTTTGTTTGCAAATGCCGGGGAAAGGAAACGCCTGATTTTAGCCAATTTCAGTTGGAAAGGCGTCGAGATTTTTAGACGTCACTCGCCACAATCGTAAAAATTCGTACGGGTAGTCTTCAAGGAAATGCCTTCGAGATTTTATTGCGCGGTGCAAAAAGAAAGTGATGAGTTGAAATGAACGCTTAAATTTTGTGGCGAAATACGGTTTTCCTAACTACTTTCACTGAACAACGTTTTGGGCGTGATGGTCATAATCTGACTCAAGCGATTCGTTGGGCGAAAGGGGAGATTAAGGTCAAAAGATCGTAAAAAAACGCAGTTTTTACCTTTCAGCAGCTCGCAGTGAAATTTTTTTAATTTAGTTGTGGCAGAACGAATTGAACAAAATGTGGCAGATCAGGGTTCTAAGAGACGATATTGTGCAATTAAACGGATCGCACAGTTGGTTTTAAGGCTGATGAAAATGAAGATTTAGTGGTCTTTACAGCAACGTTTGAACGAACAAGATATTTTTGCTCACTGCGCCTTTAATTGGCGAAGAAAAATTTATCTGCAAGTGCGGTCGAAAAATCAAAGTGGTTTTTGGAACATCAGGTTTTCCAAGAATTAATGAAACAAGAAAGAATGAAAAGCCGCTCGCCGCCCTTTTATTGATGCAGGCAAAAGATTTCCATTGGACGTTTGTTGAAGAAGGATTAAAGCTCTCATTTTATTTGCCGGCGGGGAGCTATGCCACTGCATTGGTGCGAGAGTTAGTGAATATTAAGGAAGAAGAATAATGCGAATTTTAGTCAGTAATGATGACGGTTTTCACGCCGAAGGGATTCAAGTTTTAGCGAAAGAATTACGAAAAATTGCCGATGTGGTGATTGTTGCGCCCGACCGTAATCGTAGCGCGGCATCAAGCTCATTAACGCTTGTTGAGCCGCTTCGCCCTCGTCATTTAGACTGCGGTGATTATTGCGTGAATGGCACACCGGCTGATTGTGTGCATTTGGCATTAAACGGTTTTTTATCTGGCACAAGTGGATCTTGTGGTATCAGGTATTAATGCGGGTTGTAATATGGGGGATGATACGATTTATTCAGGGTACTTTGGCTGCTGCATTGGAAGGGCCGTCATTTAGGGATTGCCAGCCATTGCCGTCTCTTTAGATGGTCGTCTGCATTATGAAACAGCGGCTCGAGTAGTGTGTGATTTGATTCCCAAATTACATCCTCAATTATTGAATAAACGCGAAGTGATCAATATCAATGTACCAGATTTGCCTTACGAAGAACTTAAAGGCATTAAAGTCTGTCATTTAGGTCTATCGCACATCTGCAGCTGAAGTGATTAAACAAGAAGATCCTCGTGGCGAAAATATCTATTGGATTGGTCCGTCAGGCTTGCCAGAATATGATGGTGAAGGTACAGATTTCCATGCGGTAAAAAATGGTTATGTTGCCATTACGCCAATTCAAGCCGATCTTACTGCTCATCAGTCAATTGCTGCTTTACAAGCTTGGCTGGAAAGTGAATAATGTGCCGTTTTGAAACGAATTTTTCCCTGATTGAAGCAATAAAGGATAAGTGAATGAATATTTTTGGTGCGATGTACGATAAAACGATGCAATGGTCAAAACATCGCTTTGCCGTGTTTTGGTTATCCTTTGTAAGTTTTATTGAGGCCATTTTCTTTCCAATTCCACCCGATGTAATGTTGATTCCGATGTCAATGTCAAAACCGAAAAGTGCATTTCGTTTTGCGCTTTATACCACGATTGCTTCGGTTGTCGGTGGAATGATTGGTTATGCTATTGGTTACTATGCCTTTGATTGGGTTCAAGGTTATATTCAACAATGGGGCTACCAAGCTGCTTGGGAACAAGCCATGGCGTGGTTTAAAGAATGGGGCGTGTTAGTGGTCTTTGTTGCCGGTTTTAGTCCCTATTCCTTATAAAGTTTTCACGATTTGTGCCGGTGTGATGCAAATGGCATTTATCCCCTTTGTGATTACCGCATTTGTATCGCGTTTTTGCTCGTTTTATTTTAGTCGCAAAACTTGCCGCATGGGGCGGAGAAAATTCGCCGCGAAATTACGTAAATCTATTGAAATCATTGGTTGGAGTGTGGTTGCTCTGGCTGTGATTGCTTATCTTATTTTTAAAAATAACAGGATGACCTTTTTATGAATAAATTACTCTTAATTATCTCGAGTGCATTGCTGATCTCAGCTTGTACAGGGAGAACCACAAAAACAAGATCCCGATGCATTACCTAATGGTATTATGCAACCCTGTAGAAGGAACGGGAGCGGTTGCCGGTGGTAGCTTTATGCCGGAAATTGAAAAAGAATTCGATGCCAAATCAAATGAAATAAATTTAATGTTAAAGGAAGAATAAATGAAAAAAATCGTTTTTATTGCTCCTGTGAGTATCGCTATTTTAACGGCTTGTAGTTCAAATAGCCCTGCACCAATCGAAAATGTGGATGGCACACTTTCTCCAGGGTGTAATGCAACCTGTTGATAATAATTCTAGCGGTACATGGCAGCCAGAAATCCAACAAAATACGATGCCAAAGTACAATGGGCAGCAGCGTGCCAACGGGAACTCAAACACCACAGCCAAGTTTTCCAACCAACTTATCAACCGGTACAACAGCCTGCTAGCAACTCAAACCACAGCCTGCTCCAGCACCGGTTCAACCACAGACTAAAACAGTAACCAAAACGGTTTCTGATTGCACCAGCTCTGGCGCAATCAACGTGCCGCGTAATCCAAATACCAATGCACCGGATTACAGCCAAATTCAAAAAGGTTCATACAAAGGAAATACCTATAAAGTAAACAAAGGCGATACCATGTTCTTAATCGCTTACTTGACGGGTATGGACGTGAAAAGATTTAGCGAGCATGAACAATATGAAAGAGCCTTACAGCTAAGTGTGGGCCAAACGTTAAAAATTTCAAATTGTTCAACTAAAACGATTACCACGACTGTGCCAGTGAAAACGACAGCACCAGCTGCACCGGCAGCCCCTGCTGAGCCAGAAGTGACTTATACACCAGGTGCAAACGGTACGCAAATTGGTTCTGATGGTACGGTAATTGGTCCAATTAAATCAGGTGTCGCAACAGGTGGCGCATCAACACCAGCGTTTTACCAACAATACACCCTAGCACACCGGTGACAACGACAACACAAGTGGAAACCACAAACAATACACCAGTTAATGCGAAATGTTGTGGCACCAGTTGCATCGAATGTAGCATGGCAATGGCCAACACAAAGGCAACGTGATCCAAGGTTTCTCTAACTCTGATGGTGGTAACAAAGGGATTGATATCAGTGGTTCTCGCGGACAAGCGGTTAAAGCTGCGGCGAGCGGTCGTGTTGTTTATGCGGGTAACGCATTACGTGGCTACGGTAACTTAATCATCATCAAACATAACGATGATTTCTTAGTGCTTATGCACACAACGACAAGATCCTTGTGAGCGATCAACAAGAAGTGAAAGCAGGCCAAGAGATTGCGAAAATGGGTAGCACAGGGACCAATGCTGTGAAACTTCACTTCGAGATCCGTTATAAAGGTAAATCTGTCGATCCAGTTAGATACTTACCGAGAAGATAATCTTTTCTCAGAAAAAAGTGCGGTTAAAAATGACCGCACTTTTTGTTATACTCTCACCAATTTTTTCTCAATGCTTAGAATCTAAGGTTAATTCAATGCGTACAAGTCAATATTTATTCTCAACATTAAAAGAAACCCCAGCTGAAGCGGCTATTGTGAGCCATCAATTAATGCTTCGTGCGGGGATGATTCGTCCTCTTGCTTCAGGTCTTTATAACTGGATGCCAACCGGCTGGCGTGTGCTCCGTAAAAGTAGAAAAATCATCCGTGAAGAAATGGATAAAAGCGGCGCACTTGAAATCAAAATGCCAGTAGTACAACCAGCAGAATTATGGGAAGAATCAGGTCGTTGGGAACAATATGGTCCCAGAATTACTTCGTTTTTGAAGATCGTGAAACCGTAACTTTGTATTAGGGTCCAACACACGAAGAAGTGATTACGGATTTAGTTCGTCGCGAAGTGTCATCATACAGACAACTTCCAATCAATTTATACCAAATTCAAACCAAATTCCGTGATGAAGTGCGTCCTCGTTTTGGTGTCATGCGTTCGCGTGAATTTATCATGAAAGATGCGTATTCTTTCCATGCGGATCATGCGAGCTTGCAACAAACTTATGATGTGATGTACCAAACTTATAGCAATATTTTTCAATCGCTTAGGTTTAGATTTCCGTGCAGTACAAGCGGATACCGGTTCTATCGGTGGTAGTGCATCACATGAATTCCAAGTGTTAGCAAACAGCGGTGAAGATGATGTGATTTTCTCTACTGAATCTGATTACGCAGCAAACATTGAATTAGCAGAAGCGGTGGCAATTGGTGAACGCGCCGCGCCAACGAAAAGCGATGGAATTAGTTGATACGCCAAATGCCAAAAAACAATTGCTGAGTTGGTGGAACAATTCAATTTACCAATTGAGAAAAACGGTTAAAACCTTAATCGTAAAAGGGGCAAGCGAAGAGCAACCGTTAGTGGCATTAGTCATTCGTGGTGACCATGAATTAAATGAAATCAAAGCAGAAAAATTATCGGAAGTGGCTTCACCATTTGAGTTTGCGGATGAAGCTGTTATTAAAGCAAAAATTGGTGCAGGTGTGGGCTCATTAGGGTCCCTGTTAATCTCAATATTCCAGTGATTATTGACCGTTCAGTGGCATTAGTGTCTGATTTTCAGCGCGGGTGCAAACATTGATGGTAAACATTACTTCAATATCAACTGGGAACGTGATGTAGCGTTACCAAAAAAGTGGCGGATATTCGTAACGTAGTTGAAGGTGATCCAAGCCCAGATGGTAAAAGGTACCTTATTGATTAAACGTGGTATCGAAGTGGGTCATATTTTCCAATTAGGTAAAAAATACTCAGAAGCGATGAATGCAACCGTTCAAGGTGAAGATGGTCGTCCAATGGTCGTAACCATGGGATGTTACGGTATTGGTGTAACGCGTGTGGTCGCTGCGGCGATTGAACAGCATTTTGATGAGCGCGGTATTGTGTGGCCAACAGATGAAATTGCGCCATTCACCGTAGCTGTTCGTGCCAATGAATATGCATAAATCTGAAAGCGTTCAAGAATATGCCGAAGAATTGTACCGCACTTTACAAGCTCAAGGTGTAGAAGTGATCTTTGATGACCGTAAAGAACGCCCAGGTGTGATGTTTGCAGATATGGAACTTATCGGCGTGCCACACATGGTGGTGATTGGTGAGAAAAAAATCTCGCAAACGGCGAAATCGAATACAAAAAAATCGCCGCACTGGTGAAAAAAACAAATGATTGCAAAAGAGCAGTTGTTAGATTTCTTGAAAAGGACAAATTAAAAGCTTAATTAAGTCTTTGATGATGAAAAAAAGGAGATTGAGGCATACACTTCAATCTCCTTTTTATTATCGATTAGTAATTACTTGAGGTATTATCAGAAACACCCTGTTACAATTGCAATGCCTGCGCTTGCGCCAATTCGTGTAGCACCTGCTTCAATCATTGCTAGTGCGGTTTTGAGTATCACGAATACCGCCAGAGGCTTTCACACCAATGTTGCCTACCGTTTTCTTCATTAATGCCACATCTTCTACGGTTGCGCCGCCTTTATTGAAACCCGGTTGAGGTTTTTAACAGATGCCACACCTAACGCTTTACAGATTTCACAGGCTTTTCATGATTTCTTCTTTGGTGAGTAAGCACGTTTCTAAAATCACTTTAAGCGGCACGCCATGACAAGCGGTTAATACAGCTTGAATATCGTCTTTTACGGCATCCCATTTATTGGATTTAATTAAGCCAACATTAATCACCATATCGATCTCACCCGCACCCGCTTTGATGGCTTCTTGGGTTTCAAACGCTTTGACTGAGGATAAGTTGGCACCAAGTGGAAAACCAACAACCGTACAAATTTTTTGACATTTGAGCCAGCGAGTTTTTCTTTGGCTAAAGGAATATAATCTGAATTAATACAGACTGAATAAAAGCCGTATTGAATGGCTTCATCACAGAGTTTAAGAATATCCTGTTCTGTTTTTTCAGCAGTAAGGGCAGTGTGATCAATATATTGTGCTAATTGTTTACTATCCATATTTTTTTCTCCTTATTAAATGATGTGGTTATCATAACAAAATATCCGCAATTTTGACCGCACTTTTTCTGATCGATTACAATCCATTTATCCTGAGATCATGAAATTTTATTGTGAAACTTAAAACCTTATTAAAAAAATGCGATTTCGCTCCTGCTGACGTTGATTATCGTAAGCAGTATTCTCGATTTTATTCGTAAACCCAATATTCCACCTGAAATCAATGCGACGGCACTTTTATGATTTACAGGGAATGCCTTCTTTTTACCCCAATTAGATCAATCTAAGCCGACGATCATTTATTTCTGGGGAAGTTGGTGCGGTTGTGTCGTTATACTTCTCCAGCGATTAATTCACTTTCAGAAGAAGGCTATCCGGTAGTCTCTGTCGCGCTGCGTTCGGGGACAAATAAGGACGTGGAGGATTATTTACAAACGCATCACTATCAGTTTACAACGGTGAATGATCCTCAAGGCAAGATTGCGGATCAATGGCAGGTGAATGTGACACCGACGATTATTATTTTTAAATAAAGGAAAAAAATGGATTTTGGCCACAACGGGCTGGACAAGTTACTGGGGCTTAAAAGTGCGGTTGTTTTTCACAGAGTTTTTTGGCTAAGCGGCACAAAATCTATTACAATACACAGACTTATTTTAAAGAGGACAGAATTATGATTATCGTAACAGGTGGCGCCGGTTTTATCGGCAGTAATATCGTTAAAAGCATTAAACGATATGGGACGCAAAAGATATTTTAGTGGTGGATAACTTAAAAAGACGGGACTAAATTCATTAACTTAGTGGATCTTGATATCGCAGATTACTGCGACAAAGAAGACTTTATTGCGTCAATTATTGCGGGTGATGATTTAGGTGATATCGATGCGGTATTCCATGAAGGGGCTTGCTCAGCGACCACTGAATGGGACGGCAAATACATCATGCACAATAACTACGAATATTCAAAAGAGTTGTTGCATTACTGTCTTGATCGTCAAATTCCGTTCTTATATGCATCAAGTGCGGCGACTTATGGTGATAAAACTGAATTCCGTGAAGAGCGTGAATTTGAAGGCCCATTGAATGTGTACGGTTATTCTAAATTCTTGTTCGACCAATATGTGCGTGCGATTTTACCTGAAGCAAAATCGCCAGTATGTGGTTTCCGTTATTTCAACGTGTATGGTCCACGTGAAAGGCCACAAAGGTTCAATGGCAAGCGTGGCATTCCACTGAATAACCAAATCCTGAAAGGTGAAAAATCCAAAAATTATTTGCAGGCAGTGAACACTTCCGTCGTGATTTCGTTTATGTAGGCGATGTGGCGCAAGTCAACATTTGGTGCTGGCAAAACAGCATTTCGGGTATCTTTAACTGTGGTACCGGCAATGCAGAATCTTTTGCGGAAGTGGCAAAAGCGGTGATTAAATTCCACGGTAAAGGTGCAGTGGAAACTATTCCATTCCCCAGAGCATTTGAAATCTCGCTATCAAGAATATACGCAAGCGAACCTTGAGAAACTTCGTGCAACTGGCTACGACAAACCATTTAAAAACCGTAGCGGAAGGTGTGGCTGAGTACATGGCGTGGTTAAATAAATAAAAAAATATTGAACAAATAATGTCGTTCAATACTAGAAAAATGAATAAAAGTGCGGTTAAAATTAGTCTTATTTTTAGCCGCACTTTTGTTATAAGGTCAAGCATGAATATTTTAATTATCGGCCCGTCTTGGGTCGGCGATATGATGATGTCGCACAGTTTGTATCAACAACTCAAACTGCAATATCCCCGATTGCCAAATTGATGTGATGGCACCGAATTGGTGTAAACCGCTTTTAGTCCCGTATGCCTGAAGTGCGTCATGCTATTGAAATGCCGCTCGGACACGGCAAGTTTGCCTTTGTGCGAACGCTATCGTTTAGGTAAGGCGTTACGCAATCAATATGATATGGCGATAGTATTACCAAACTCGTTGAAAGTCAGCCTTTTATTCCCTGCCTTTTGCAAAAATTGCTGATGCGTCGTGGTTGGAAAGGGGAAAAGCCGTTATTTCTTGCTTAACGATTTACGCAATAACAAACGTGATTACCCTATGATGGTGCAACGTTATGTCGCGTTAGCCTTTTGAGCAAAAATGCGGTACCGAAAAGCGGCAGATATTCCTGTTCTAAAACCTTATTTAACCGTTGATCCAACTCAACAAGCGGAAACCTTAAAAACTTTGAAAAACAGACCGCTCTTTTAGGTGAACGTCCGATTATCGGGTTCTGTCCTGGAGCTGAATTTGGCCCAGCAAAACGTTGGCCGCATTATCATTATGCTAAAATTAGCCAGAAAATGCTGATTGAAAAAAAGGCTATGCGGTAGAATTATTTGGTTCACCAAAAGATGTGGACGCGGGAGAGCAAATCCGCAATGCGCTGCCAGTCAGAGCTGCAAACTCGTTTCTGTTTGAATTTGGCAGGGCAAACGAAATCTTAATCAAGCCGTGGATTTAATTGCTAACTGCACGGCAGTGGTGAGCAATGACAGTGGCTTAATGCATATTGCCGCTGCGACAAATCGTCCATTGGTTGCACTTTATGGTCCCAACAAGCCCAACTTATACGCCACCATTATCGGATAAAGCAGTGATTATTCGTTTAATTGAAGGTGATTTAATTAAGGTGCGTAAAAAGTACAGATAGCTCAGAAGGGTATCATCAAAGTTTGATTGATATTAAACCTGAAAAAGTGGTAGAAAAACTGACCGCACTTTTTAGACATTTAAGAAAGAGAGAATATAAAATGGAAATTACCTATCAACCCGTATTAGATAAAAAAATAATGCCAAAAGCAGCCCGTAAAAATCAGTCGTGAAATTTATAAGCATAATAAATTTCGTAAGATGATGAGGCTTAGCGATTTTTATTATATTTATTTTGCTTGATACCAAGTCTTTTTTATTGCATTTTTATGAGAAATTGGGCTGAAGTTCTTTATGATTATTATGAGAATATTTTGGCCTATTATGCGGGATATATATTGTTTGCTATCTCAATGCTTTCTTTTTCTACGCTCTTATAATACGACCTTATTTGAATATGTGTATGATTAAAAAAACCAAATAGGCGACAAAATGGAGAAAAGGAAGTCAAAACCATACGAATTCAAGAAGATGGTTTATATATTAAAATAGATCTCTGCCAAACATTATATAGTTATCATTATATTCATAATATTGAAAATAAATATGGCTATTTAGTAATTAGAGTTGGTTCTGGATTGTTTTTAGATATTCCTTATTCCGCTTTTCAAAATGATGCTCATCGAGAAGCATTTGAATCTGCTTTGCAAGAAAAATCAACGCTTACCAAGTAGAGCCTTTAAGCAAATAGAAAAGGATTAACCAGGATATGTTAATGATATGAACCCTCTCCGCATTCACTTACAATTAATTGGAATGGCCATTTTATGGGGAGCCTCTTGGCCTTGGGGACGAGTGGTTGCTCAGGCCATGCCGACATTTGTCGCCTCAAGTTTGCGATTCTTTTTCGCCATTATTCCTCTCATGATTTGGTTATATGTGGCAAATCGTTTTCAAATATGCAAAAACAACTTAGTGCAAATCAGTGGGTTGGTTTGTTTGTCACCGCCTTTTTTTCGGTGTTTTTTTGCCTATTCCACGTTTTTTTATCTGGGGGCTGAAATATCTTCCTGCGGGACAAGCGGCTGTTATTGTGGCAACGAAACCCTGTCTTTACTACGCTTTTTGGCGATTTTTTTATTTAAAGAAAAAGTGGAATCGTTGGGTAATAATCAGGGATGACTATTGCCATGGGGGATCGTTATTGGCTCTCACGAAAAGGGAATTTTTTTACAGATGATGGATTCCTTTGGCTTTGGGCAAATATTATTAATTGCCGCACTAATTTGTTGGGTCGTTTATACCTTATTGGCTAGAAAAAGTACTCGCGGGTATTGATTCACTCACTGCAACCACATTATCTTCTATTTTTGGGTTTCTATTGTTATTTATGAGTGCGTTATGCGTGGAAAGTACTGACGATTGGCTTACGGTATTGAATTTATCTCAAGGTGAGTGGATCAGTTTGCTTGGCCTTGCATTTGGTGCCACAGTATTGGCCTACGCCTGGTATTTTGATGGCGTGAAATACTTAGGCGCAGGGAATGCCTCAGCTTATATTATTCTAGTGCCGATTTTAGGGATTTTTATTTTTCAGTCGTTTGGTTGAATGAGCAAGTGGATTTTTCCTTTATTATTGGTGGTATTTTAGCTGTGTCAGGGCTCGGTATTATGCACTGGGGAAGAAGGTTAATTAAATGAAAGTATGCGTGATCAAAACGTCTTCCATGGGCGATATAATCCATACTTTGCCGGCATTAACTGATGCGCAAATAGCTATACCCAATCTTTCTATTGATTGGGTGGTGGAAGAGAATTTTTGCCGAAATTCCACGTTGGCATTCTGCCGTGAAACAAATCATTCCAATTGCCTTAAGACGTTGGCGAAAATCGCCTTTTTCGGCTCAAACAAAAAAAGAGTGGAAATCTTACCGCACTTTATTGCAAGTCAATCAGTATGATGCCGTGATTGATGCACAAGGGCTTTTTAAAAAGTGCCTTTTTTTGTGACACGCTTAGCCAATGGTGTTAAACATGGCTATGATCGCAAAAAGTATCCGTGAGCCGATTGCCTCCTTGTTCTACGATAAAAAAATATGCGATTTCCTATCAACAACATGCGGTAGAACGTATTCGCCAACTTTTTGCTCAAGCCTTATCTTATCCATTATCGAAGGAAAAAGGGGATTATGATATTGCCCGTCATTTTCTTTCTGCAGATTCTATTGAACCTTATGTGATCTTTTTTCATTCTACGACAAGAGATGAAAAGCATTGGCCAGAACAAGAATGGCGAAATTTAATCGAAAAACTGACCGCACTTTCTGTTCAAGTTCGCTTACCTTGGGGAAATGAAAAAGAAAAGGCGAGAGCGGAACGATTAGTTTCTGGCTTGCCTCATGCCATGATTTTTACCTAAGCTTTCATTAAATGAATTGGCTGATCAAATTACTAATGCGAAAGCGGTGGTATCCGTAGATACAGGGCTTGCTCATTTAACTGCAGCATTGGATAAACCTAATATTACGCTTTATGGCGCAACTGATCCGACCTTAATTGGCTGTTATGGTAAAAATCAGCATTATTTAACAGCGAATTCAATGGGAAAATATTACTTCAGAGCAGGTTCTTTCTAGCCTAAGTACATTAATTAAATAATTTGTAGCATAATTGAAAATGTATTGATCTAGATTAATTTTTAGTCAAAAATATTGTCTATTTTCTGATAGTTGGAAAAATTTAAGATTGACACATTTGGGTTGTGATGTATAGACTAAAAAGTTCAATTTTTTTATTAACTCCATTAAATAATAGGGAAAGCGTTATGAAAAAACACTTCTTGCTTTATCTGTAGCTGCACTAGCAGCAGGTTCTGCACAAGCGTATAACTTCCACATTGACCAAACTGGTACTGATGTTGATTTTTACGGTTCTTTACGTGTTAAATGGGAAAGTACCTCTAACAAAAACCAACTATGTAAATGGTGATGTAACTAAAGAACACATCAACCACGCAGTTGATAATAACGGTTCACGTTTTGGTTTTAAATTAAAAACAAAAGCTTGGGTGGCGATTTCTATGCTTTAGGTCGTGCTGAATGGCGTATGCGTGGTGAAGCACCTTCACAACATGATTTTGACCATGTTTATACTCACCAACTTTATGCTGGTTTTGGCCACAAACAATTCGGTGAATTAACTTACGGTAACATGGTGACTATCACTGATGAAGTAAAAACAAAGTGACTTAGCAAATACTTACAGCTTGACTGATGGCCTATTAGAGACTTCAGCTCGTCGTGTAACTCAATATGTTTATAACGGTGATTATGGGTCAAATAAAGTGAAATTTGGTGCGTATTACGGTGGTTCAAAGCAAACGTAACATCAAAAATGTAGATTTAAAAATAACCGTAAAAACACTTGGGGTACAGGTCTTATCTTCAATCACGAAATTGATAGTATCCAAAATGTAACTGTAGCAGCAGGGTTTTCACTCGTCAAATTTCTGAAAATGCTAATAAAACAGCATATTATAGCAATGCTTATGCTTTAGGTTTAGCATATAACTTTGTTCACACTACTTATGGTTTAGACCTTGCTCACAAAGATACTAAAAAAATAAAAGGTGGTGCAGGTAACAAAGTAAAAAAATAATGAAGTAACTGCAGTGATTCGTCAGGGTTTAAATGAAGATTGGAATGTATATGCAATGTATTCTTATAAAACAGAGAAAACTTTACCTGCAGGTTCTGCATATTCAAAAATCAACTGATCGCCAGTTCTTAGTGGGTACCGAGTACTATGTATTTAAACAAGGTTCAGTAAAAGTGAAACCATTTTATTGAATGGCAAGCGACTCGTACTAAATACGAGAACACCTTTGATAAAGACTCAGGTAAACAGCGATCGTAGCCGTGATTTCAAAACTGTTATCGGTTTACGTGCATACTGGTAATTTATCAGTTTAATCTTATAAAACGAGCGGATAGTGAAAGCTATCCGCTTTTCTTTTAGCTTGTAATTTTGATTTTTCACCCCATAATACTGCACAGGCATAAAGTGCGGTAACAAAGCGACATCTTTTTTGAACGTTTACAATTTATTCTCAAAATTGACCGCACTTTTTACTCAAAGAATAAATAGGAACAAATAATGAATTACACTCAAGACAATGACAAACTTTACCGTTACCTTTTCCAAAACCGTGCCGTGCGTGGTGAATGGGTGCGATTAAACCAAACTTTCACTGATACCCTGAATACCCATCATTATCCCAAAGCTGTACAAAACTTATTAGGTGAGATGATGGTGGCGACGAATTTGTTGACCGCAACATTAAAATTTAACGGTAATATTACGGTTCAAATCCAAGGTGATGGTCCATTAAAATTAGCCTTAGTTAATGGCAATGATCAGCAACAAATTCGTGCTTTAGCACGTGTGCAAGGTGATATTCAAGACGGCATGAGCCTACATGATATGATCGGCAAAGGCGTATTAGTTATTACGATTGCACCAACCGAGGGTGAGCGCTATCAAGGCGTTATCGGTTTGAGATAAACCAACCATTACGGAATGTTTAGAAGACTATTTTGTCCGTTCAGAGCAATTACAAACCCAGCTTATTATTCGCACGGGTGAATATGAAGGCAAACCCGTGGCGGCAGGGATGTTGTTACAAATTATGCCGGATGGCCAAGGTACACCAGAAGATTTTTGAGCATTTAACTACATTAGCTGCAACAGTCAAAGATGAGGAGCTATTTGGATTACCTGCAGAAGAATTGCTTTATCGTTTATATCACGAAGAAGTTGTGGAGGTTTTTGAACCGCAAATCAGTTTCTTTTCTTCTGTGGTTGCTCATCTGAGCGTTCTGGGGCAGCATTATTACTGATTCCAGAAGCTGAAATTGATGAAATTTTAGAAGAGCATAAAGGCAGCATTGATATGCAGTGTGAATGTTGTGGCACACATTACTTCTTCAATAAAGAAGCCATTGATAAACTTAAACAAGCTCAATAAGAAAAATCTCCGTTCATGATGACGGGGATTTTTTTATGGTTGAACTTGTTCCAAACAATGTTTGATAGCGTCTGGAATCGAGCCACCATGATTTTTATTGGGAATGGAAATAAACTCTACGGAATTACCTTGTTTTTCCAATATTTTCGCCAATTGATGCGCATTGATTGTTCGCATTTTTTTCCGTTGATTAATACGCTGTAATTGTTCTTCAGTCATATTCGGATCCTCTTCAGGATGCTCTTCATAATAGCCTAATGTAATCAGAATATGTGATGGTTTTTGGCTAATCCATGGCTCATTTTGAGGTAAAAATGAGCCGTTTCCCCACCAAAGAGAAGGGCTTGCCAATGTGTAATGTTGAAATAAATCTGGTTGATGGAAGAGCACGTACAATCCAAATAATCCACCAAAAGAATGACCAAAGAAATATTGTTTTTCCTTATTGATATCGAAATGCTGTTCAATATAAGGCTTTACGTCTTGTTGAATAAAACGTAAAAAATCGGCAGCTTTCCCTCCTTTGGCAAATTCAGTACCTTCAGCCGGAAAAGTGTAGTCTCTAGTGCGTTCTTCAATGACGTAGGCTTTATCAGAGACATAACCGATACCAACAATAAGCGGGAGTGGTTTATTGGGATTGACAGTATTCACCGCCATTGGAAATTGTGCATTGCCATCTAAAGTGTAAAGTGCGGTCAGTTTTTGCGATGTTTTTGGCGGTACCGCAATGAATAAACGGTAATGTTTGTCTTCAAAGGTAAAAATCTTTTTGTTGAATTTGATACATTTTTCATGCTTTCTTGAATAGGAGGAATCTTAAAGTCGGGTTCTGCTTGCGTGCTTTGCGTAAATATCAGCAGATAAAAATAAAAAAAGAATAAACGCAGAAATGAGAACATGGTTATCGAGTTTTTGAGTTGATAATGGTTCTCACTATATCGAAAAATGTGATGGGTAAATCAACCTTGTTGTATCCTAGCCTTTTAAAACCACCTAAAAAGGGGTAGGATTTTCCAATGAATGTTCAAAAAATGAGATCTACTTAACATGACAATTCCCATACAATAAGCATAGGAAAAAAATTTTTTTAAACTTTAATCAAGAGGTGAACTATGACTGATGTTAAAAACGTAATTAAAGAACTTGAAGCCGTTGGTATTCATGATGTAAAAGAAGTGGTTTATAACCCAAGTTATGAACAACTTTTTGAAGAAGAAACAAAACCAGGTTTAGAAGGCTTTGAAAAAGGTACACTTACCACAACTGGCGCGGTTGCTGTTGATACAGGGATCTTTACCGGTCGTTCCCCGAAAGACAAATACATCGTTTTAGATGATACCACAAAAGATACTGTGTGGTGGACTTCTGATGTAGCAAAAAACGATAATAAACCAATGACTCAAGAAACCTGGTCAAGCTTGAAAGGTCTTGTGACTAAACAACTTTCTGGTAAACGTTTATTTGTGGTGGATGGTTTCTGTGGTGCAAGTAAAAAAGACCGTATCGCAGTGCGTATTGTGACGGAAGTCGCATGGCAAGCACACTTTGTGAAAAATATGTTCATTCGTCCTACAGAAGAACAATTAAAAACCTTTAAACCTGATTTTGTGGTCATGAACGGTTCTAAATGCACTAATCCGAACTGGAAAGAACAAAGGCTTTGAACTCTGAAAAACTTCGTTGCATTTAACTTAACTGAGCGTATTCAATTAATCGGTGGTACTTGGTACGGCGGTGAAATGAAGAAAGGTATGTTCTCAATGATGAACTACTTCCTACCACTTAAAGGTGTGGGTGCAATGCACTGTTCTGCTAACGTAGGTAAAGACGGTGATGTGGCAATCTTCTTCGGTTTATCAGGTACAGGTAAAAACCACACTTTCTACCGATCCAAAAACGTGAATTAATCGGTGATGATGAGCACGGTTGGGATGATGTAGGTATCTTCAACTTTGAAGGTGGTTGCTACGCGAAAACTATCCATCTTTCTGAAGAAAATGAGCCGGATATTTATCGTGCAATCCGTCGTGATGCATTATTAGAGAACGTCGTGGTTCGTGCAGATGGTTCAGTTGATTTCGATGATGGTTCTAAAACTGAAAATACTCGTGTGTCTTACCCAATTTATCACATTGATAATATTGTTAAACCAGTATCTCGTGCAGGGTCACGCAACGAAAGTAATTTTTCTTAACTGCGGACGCATTCGGTGTGTTACCTCCAGTGTCTAAATTGACACCAGAGCAAACCAAATACTACTTCTTATCTGGCTTTCACCGCTAAATTAGCCGGTACAGAGCGTGGTATTACTGAGCCAACGCCAACTTTCTCAGCATGTTTCGTTGCAGCATTCTTAACACTCCACCCAACACAATATGCTCAAGTGTTAGTTAAACGTATGCAAGCTGCCGGTGCAGAAGCGTATTTAGTTAATACTGGTTGGAACGGTACAGGTAAACGTATCTCAATTAAAGATACCCGTGGTATTATCGATGCCATCTTAGATGGTTCTATCGAAAAACAGAAATGGGTGAGTTACCAATCTTTAACTTAGCTATTCCAAAAAGCATTACCAGGCGTAGATCCAGCGATCTTAGATCCACGTGATACTTATGCGGATAAAAGCACAATGGGAAGCGAAAAGCGAAAGACCTTGCAGGACGTTTTGTGAAAAAAACTTTGAAAAAAATATGCGACCAACGCAGAAGGTAAAAGCACTTATCGCAGCAGGGTCCAAAAGCTTAATTAGAGAATATCGTATCTAATTAAACATCTCTAAAAAATAACCGCACTTTGGTTTTCAAATCAAAGTGCGGTTTTTTTATATTAAGATTTTTGCGAGTTATTCTTTCGCTACGGTAAGAATAGACCAAATATAAGCCAATATGACCAATACCGCAGAGACAGAAAACATGATGCTGACCACATCAACGAAAAAGAAACTTTCCAGAATCGGTTTAGTGAAGATGCGTTCCGCATATCTCGCGACAAACGTAATGATATAAGCCCATAAAGCCCAGGTGATTGAGATCTAGTGCAAAGCTTTTTGGCTTTAATCAGCAAGGGAAGGCTGCTACCTTTATTAATAACCATTAATTGTTGTAAAGTGGCGGTTGCCATTATTTAAACTCCTCTGTCAGGGCTTGTCCAGACAGCTAGCTTGGACTTGTTTCTAAAAAAATCGCTTTTGGGATTCCAACGAGTAACGTTACCGTATTAAGTAACCAATAAACATAGGGATACCAAATGCAGGAAATTCCATATTGGATCAATCCTTTTTCATAACGTGAATCAATGTATAAGCTTAAGAGACACTGTAAGAAGAAGGAAAAAAACATGATCGAGATATTTGTTTCAAACAGCTCCATGTTTTGAATACCTATACCTAAGGTAATCTTCCGGTATAGTGCAAGCGCAACCAGTACAACTAATAAGATTGCCCAAGTTGCGGTAACAAAATATTCAGCATACATTGGCCATAGACGGCGGTTTCTCCAACGCCAGACCTGAGGGAAATATTTGAGAATGGTTTCAGCACCACCTTGTGCCCAGCGTAAACGCTGTTTGTATAAGCCATAAAGACGTTCAGGCATTAATACCCAACATAAGGCACGAGGCTCATACATGATGTTGTAACCAGCCGTTTGAATTTTCCAACTAACATCAATGTCTTCGGTGATCATGTTGGTGCTCCAGCCACCGATTTCCTCCATCACATCTTTGCGGAAGAGACAACATACGCCGGATACCGTGAAAATGGTTCCCATCAGACTTTGAGCGCGTTTGATTAGGCCAATGATGGAGCTAAATTCAGACACCTGTAAACGACCTAAGATAGTACTTCGGTTACGTACTCGAGGGTTTCCGGTAACGGCGCCATAAGCACAGTTTAATTCGAGGGATTGCACCATGTAATCGATCGCATCGAAATCCAATACTGCATCGCCATCAATACAGGCTACATATTCACCTTTAGCAACTAACAAACCATGATTTAATGCACTGGCTTTACCTTGGTTTTCTTGGTGAAGCGCCACGATGCGTTCGTCAGCTTTGGCCCAACGATCAATAATTTCACCCGTGTTATCTTTACTGCCATCGTTGATGAAGATTAGTTCATAGTTTGGGTATCTGAGTTGGAGCAAGTAAGGAATAGCTTCATCTAGGTTGTCCCCTTCGTTATAGCAAGGCACCATAATGCTGACCATCGGAACACGTTCCTTTGGCATTTGTTGGAAAGTTGGTTGCCCAAGTTTTCCTTCCATAAAAAGGTAATAACACAGACTTGCCGTCACCCAATATATCGCCATTCCGGCAGGGATACATGAATACGAAGATACTCACGGCTTCTAAGAATTGTTGGTTCATAAGTCAATCCTTATTGTTTTCCTGCATTCGTATTTACGGAAAAATACGGTTTCATTTTGTTCATATCCGGTTGATTCGTTAAAAAGTTATCCGGATAGTAGCCATAGCTATAAATATGATTTTTTTGTAATAGCGTCATCCAATCAATCAATTCGGATTCAGGAATTGGTTTTTGAGTTCGCCAATTCACCGCTTGGAATTCAAATAAGACTTTCTCTAATGGCGCTTGAGCTTTCACATTTTCAATAAGAGAAGCAAACCATTGATAGGCTTCTTTTTTTGTGAAATAGGCTGTTCATTTTCCATGTATGGCATCGCCATGATGGCAGTGGTATCGTAATTGTCGGTGAGCGTTTTTAAGTTTTGTGCCAACCATTCTTCTGCATTTGGATTTGTGATCACTGATGCATAAAGATTACGAGCCGTTTTAAGAGAATATGAACCACGCAAGAAATAAGGTTTTAACGCATCGGTGAGTTGATGGGTTAATTGGATTAAATCTTGTGTTTTTTGTTTTGCTTGTGGGCTAACCATACCTTCAGCATGATCGCCTTCTGCGCCCTCAAAATCGGTTAGGAACGCGTCATCGTGGAATAAAATGCCATTAAATTTGGCATAGAATGACAAATCGTTATAAATGGATTTAATGATTTCAACATTCTGTTTGTTATAAGGTGAAAGGCGTAAATAAGCCTTTGTTGAAGTCTTGCCCGTGCGGCTATCAATGACATATTCCGCCTCTTTTACGCCTTTTGCGTAAATCAAAGGCGAGTACAGGCATCCAAGCGTAGACTTGTACGCCCGCGCGCGTTTGCAATTGCCAGGCAATTCGGCCAAAAATATCATCTCGTACAGGAAGGTATTTATTCGGAAAATACAAGGCATCCGCTACACCATCCCCATCGGGATCAGAGAAGGCTTGAAGATAAACTGTCGTCACACCATAGCGATAGATGCGGTCGATTAACTTATCAAGGTTTTTGGCTTGCTGAGCTTTATCCGCATCATAGACATAGTCTAAATCGACATGCAGTACTCGTTGAATTTGTTTGCTTTCATCAATGCCATCAAGATAGTTTTTAACGGTATTTAGATCGGTTTCTGCATTAAGTAATAAGCGTCCAATGTGTTTATCGCCAACTTTATTAACAATTTTCTCACCCAATGAGAAATAGTGTGGCATTCCTGCTTGTCGTGCAATTTGCACAGAAACATCATTAAATTGTCCATAAGGCCACACCATTACGCGTGGTTTCTTACCGATATGATTGACTAATGTTTGAACGGTACGGGTGAAATCAGATTTCAATCTATTTTTGTAGGCATCTTCTGTTTCATATTTCCCATTTTTATATTCAGGCGCAATCACAGAGGGTAATTGACCACCAGATGGGTTAGCATTAATACCGTTATGAAGATTATGTGTATGGGAAGCAACTTCAACGAGTCCACTTTGTTCCATTTCTTTGACTTGCGACCAAGTAGCAAAAACAGAACGATCCAGCATTTTATCGGCATAAGTGATTTTTTGATTTTCTGGCGTATCTAACCACCCCGTTACAGGCGCAAAGACAGCTGGGTAGTTATAGGCCTTTAATAGCGGGAAGACCACGTTATACATGGTTTCATAGCCATCATCGAAGCTTAGTAATACCGCATTATCAGGTAATGTGCCTTTACCATTTTCAGCATCGATAACTTGCTGCCAACTGATCACGTTGTATCCGTTTTCTTTTAGCCAATTAAAATGTTTAATTAAGGTTTGGGCTGAAATCGTTTGAGGAAAAATAATGTTTTTGATTTTCAGCCGCACTTTCATCTACAACGGAGTGATAGGCTAATACGCCATAACGATCTTGCGCAAAGGCAAAAGCCGAAAAAAGGGAAAGCGTGCAAATAATGATTCTTGCAAAATGTTTTAGAGATCTCATAAGGTTATACCGCTTAAGTATTTAATAATAAATAGAAAAGTTTAAATTTCCGAAATTGTTGAATTCAGCACTGCCGTCGTAAATATTCTTTTTACGCCCGATTTCATAAGACACACTAAATTTTTTTACCAATACGCCATTGGTGTCCGTAACTAATCGACCACATTTTTTTCTCGACTAAGTTCTGCCTGTTTATAGCTACCTACGCTGGCTTTTTAGGGTGGTGATTTAAGACTAAGTCATAATTAAGTGGTTGGTAGTAACTTAAATCAGCACCGAATTCCAAGCTTGTCGCTTTTGCTGGGTTGTAATATTCAGCAGAATCAATAGTTTTATTTTTGCTGTAATCGACTCTGAAATTGTTGGTTAGCGTCCAACGGTCATGTTTGAATGTATTGAGATTCAACCAGAAATTGGCTTCTTTTCTTAAGTTGCCATCATCAAATTTCATGACGCCACCACCTAGCCCAGCTTGGAAAATATCGGAATAGGAATAGGTAGTAGAGAAACCAATATCTTTGGTATACACACCTTTATTGATGGCTTTAACTGGAGTACCACTACCATTAATATTGGCATTTAAATTAAATGACCAGTGTTGGTTGAGGGTATAATTTGCCTCAGTGGAAAAATAGGCTTTATCATTAAGCTTAATGCCTTTCCCGCTTTCCATTTTCACTTGGAGTGGATAGAAATTGAGCTCTGTTCCTACGCCAATTCGGCGAGAAATGAGACTTTCTTTGTCATAAGGGGAGCGAGTTTCTAAGTAATGAACGTAGAGATCATGACCATTTGCTGTTTTCGGTGTGTAAATCGCATAATCTTGGCTACTTTCATTGCTATAACTGATTGGTGAGGTACGATGCTGTAAGCTGATACTTCCTACAATTTTGCCAGAACGTGCTTGTTCGTAATGGTTTATGAGGGATTGTGCTGACTGACATTGTTCTTCATTCATTGCATCAATTGTTTTTGAAACTGTTGGTAAATCATTTTGACTTAAAGCAGTTTCTGCCAGGTTATTGCGTGCTTCTTGCTGATCATTTTTACTCAAAAAAATAACCGGCTTTTTCAGCCCATAATTTGGCATCATCATAGTTGCCACGATGTCGCTCAAGTTCTGCTTTTTGCAACATAACCCATGGATCACCTGGCGTTTTATTAAATAGACGATCATCTATAAGTTGCTGAGCCAATTTACTATTACCGCGCCATAAAGCTAAACGAGCCAAACCAAAATAGCGAGAATCGTAGCCTGGATTCAGAATTTTTGATGTTCGGGTATAGTCATTGATATAAACATTTGAATTCATACGCTCTAAATATTGTTGAGCTAATTCAAATTTGCCCGCATCGCTTGCGGTCAGAGAGAGTTTATGAAGTAAACCATCGCTCACAGCGAATTTATTGTGTAGGGCTTGTTGTTCAATTACTTGATAAATTGCTAATGCTTTGTGTGGTGAGCCTTTTGCAGCCCAATAATCACCAAAGGCTTCTTCTAAATACGCCGGCACATTAGATTGAGCCTGTAATGTATTGAAGTCGTCTTCTATTTCATCAAATTTATTCAAGCGAACCCCCATCACAAAACGATCTTGCAATGCTTGTTGATACAGAGGATGCTCAGGATTAATTTTGGCCAAAAGTGCGGTCAATTCTTCAAATGATTTTTCTTGCTGTGCAGGCGTTGTCGCATTTTTTGAAGAGGTAATCGTCTTACCATGCTCAAACCACATCATGTCTTTTTGATTGAATTGATCCGGATAGGCTTTTTGTAGTTTCTCTTGTAATGGCAGAAGGTTGTATTTTGATGCTAAACGATACAACTCTCTCATCAAGGTGATATTTTTCGGATTTTGTTCTAACTGACGTTGCCACCGGCCAAGTTTAGCCATGTCGGGTTCGGTGAAATCAAGCAAATAACTTTCTGCATCAAGATAAGCATTATCTTGTCCAAAACGTTTCTTATAAACATTCAGTGCATTTTTTGCCGCAGTGTAGTTTTTGGTTTCAGTGGAGGCTAATGCACCACCAAGCCATCCATTTGGATTATCAGGGAATTGCTTTTGCAATTGGGAATAGAATGCAACGGCACGGTCGTATTGTTTTTCATTTCGAGCGGCTTTGCCTAAATTTTCCAGTTCATTTTGAGAAAATTGCGCTGGTGCGCAGCTTTCGCAAAAGTGAAAGTGCTTTTAGCGGATTGATTCGTCCTCAGATAGAGTGTAATTAAATCATCGCGCACTTTAATATCGTTTGTCCTCTTAAATAAGGCCTCAAGTTTTGGAATAGCTTGATTTAATTGGGCCTCTCCTTGACGAGAGAAAATGATGATATTTTCTCGTTCGGTATCAATAGAGGAATTTTGGGCATAGGCAACCTGTACTACTGAGGTACTGACACCTACTAATAGCACAGTCTTAAAGACATGGGATAGAGACTTCATATTAACTTCTACTATGTTTAATTATAATTATTTATTGTGGACTCCATATTTATGACAATGTAAAGAAAGTGTAAGTTTCGTAAAGTGATCCGACCTTAAGTTGAGCCATAAAAAGCATTAGCTATGTATAACATCAAGTGTTTTAGGGTGAAAAAAATAGGCGTTTTAGTAAAATAAAAACGCCTATTTGATATTTAGAGAAGTGATAGTAGGTTATTTCAAAATAAACATCGGTGTGTTGCTGATAGGATCACGATGAATGATGACATCCAAATCAAACACATCCTTCAGCAACTCTTCGGTCATCACTTCATCGGGCGTACCTTGTGCCATTACGGCACCTTTTTTCATGACGATTAAGTAATCGCAATAGCGGCAGGCTTGGTTGAGATCATGCAACACCGTAATCACGGTTTTGCCATTTTGTTGCATTTGTCGCATCATGCCCATGAGTTCAGCTTGGCGGTTTAAATCCAGATAAGTAGTCGGCTCATCGAGTAGCACTAATTCAGCATCTTGCGCAAGTGTCATGGCTAAGAAGACGCGTTGTTGCTGACCACCAGATAAATCGGAAACCAACTGTTCGGCGAGTTCTGCAGTTTTGGGTTTGCGCCATCGCCCTAAGTGACCAATTCTTCATCTTTTTGACTGAGTTTTCCCCAAAGATTTAAGTAAGGCGAACGCCCGTAAGCGATCAATTCGCGTACTTTAATCCCTTCTGGTACCAGGTGTTGTTGCGGGAGAAAAGCCAATTCTTGGGCATATTCTTTAGGGCTTTTTTGCCAAATATCCTGACCTTTATGGGTGATTGAGCCTTGCTTCGGTTTAAGCAAGCGAGCCACCGCTTTTAATGTGGTGGACTTACAGCAACCATTTGGGCCGATTAACGCAATCACTTTATTTTTCGGGAATTTTAGCGACAGATTTTTAACCACGAGTTTATCTTGATAACCTAAAGATAAATTATTGATTTCAATGCTCATTATTTAGTTCTCATCAATAAGTAGAAGAAATATGGCGCACCGATAATCGCGGTCAGAATACCTGCCGGCAGTTCCGTTGGTGGGTCAATCACCCGCGCCAAAATATCCGAAAGTTGTAATAAGAGGGCGCCAATAATCAAGGCTGCCGGTAATAGGGTGCGATGTCTGCCACCGACTAAACGACGAGCAAGATGCGGCGCAACTAAGCCTAAAAAAGGCAATCGGACCACAAATTGCCACGGCTGTAGTGGAAAGGGCCACCGCTAGCACTAAAACGCTAATTTGCACTTTATTTACCGTCACGCCCAAGGTGGAGGCTTTGTTTTCACCTAAACCAAGGGTGTCGAGATCGCGACAGAAAATAAATGGCAAGGGTAGCAATACCACTAACCATGGCAATACCACATTTAAATAAGACCAGCTGCGCCCCCATAGGCTTCCTGTAAGCCATAACATTGCCGTATTGATCTCGACCGGATTGGTAAGCATCAGATAATGACTAATGGCTGCCCACAATGCGGAAAGTGCGACCCCAATGATTGCCATTTTGATAGGGCGGAAGTTAAAACCGCACACGATCCATAAAATGACAAAAGAGAGCACACCGCCTAAAAAGGCAAAAATTGGCATCCAGTAAAAATGCTAAGTTTGGTAGGAACATCAATACCGAAACAGCAACCAACCCCGCCGCATTGTTAATCCCTAAAATATCGGGAGAAGCAAGCGGATTACGCACTACGCTTTGCACTAGCACACCGGAAATTGCTAAGGCGCCGCCTAATAAAATCGCTAACACAGCACGGGGGAGGCGATATTCCATCAAGGTAAAATAGTTTTTATCGTCAGGCTGAAAGGCTGCCCAAATTTCTTCAAAGGAAAGCGTATAAGTGCCGAGACGAATACTCAACCCAAAGAGTAGTACCATCAGACTAAGCGTAATGACATAAAAGCCGATAGCGCGAAAAGATACATGAGAGGTTCGCATTAGTGTCTTCCTCTGGCAAATAATACAAAGACTGGGGCACCGATTAAGGCAAGCACCGCACCAGCAGGCACTTCGCTAGGAAAGTTGACCGCGCGGGCAATGGTGTCTGCAGCGAGCATTAAAATTGCGCCGAGTAACATCGCCATAGGGAGCGATTTTCGCAAGTCATAACCAATCCAATAGCGTGCCAGATGGGGCACGAGTAAGCCGATAAAGGCTACTGGGCCAGCAACACTCACGCTTGAACCTACAATCAATAACGCCATGATGTTAGCGTACCAACGTAAACGGAAGAGATTGATGCCTAACGAACGCGCAGATTCATCGCTTAAATTGAGTAAATTTAAACGACTAGCAAAGAATAGACAGAAAAGAGCGGTTAAAATAAAGAACGGAAATAACGTCAATAATTCATTCCAACGCGCATGTGCAATGCCGCCAGCTAGCCAACTCATAATACCGAAGGCATGATCTTCCGCGATAATCAGCACCAATTTCGTGAGCGCGGCACAAAGTAGTGATACGGCAATCCCCGCTAAAATCACTCGGCTACGATCCCCACTGTTGTCTTTCCAACCATTGCTGATCAGCATTACCACAAACCAACTCAGACCGCCGCCGATACTAGCCACTAAAGCAATGCTATAACCAGAAAGAATCAAGGGGCTAAACGCACTGGCGGTCACCATGGCAAGACTAGCACCCGAGTTCACGCTGAGTAGCGTAGGGGAGGCAAGCGGATTGCGCGTAATGGTTTGTAGCAACGCTCCTGCCACCGCAAGATTGGCGCCTAAAATCATGCCAACTAATGCGCGCGGTAGGCGTAAATCGGTTACCGTAATTTTGGCAATTTCATCGCCATCGGGGAGGAACGCTTGTAACGCTGCAAGCGGTCGAATTTCGATGGGATAATACAAAAACAGGCTTCCCCATAATAGGAAAGCCAGAATGATAAGGGGAAGTCCCCAACGGAAAGCAGACTTCATCATTATTTTTGCTTCACGAAATCTTCAATTTGTTTTGCCATAATTTTGCTTGCTTCTAAACCGCGACCACGCGCCCACATGTCGGAGTCAACACTGTAAACATGGTTTGCTTTTACCGCAGGAATGGCTTTCCAAAGTGGCTCAGCTTCCCATTTGCGCGCAATGCTTTCATCACGATAATGGGCAATGAACAAGTATTCTGGTTTTTCCATCACTAATTGTTCAAGGTTGATTTCTACGAAAGATTGATCACTATTGAGTTTAGTTGGGGCAAAACCTAATGTCGTTAAGAAACTACCCACATAGCCATTGTCATTTTGGATATTAAATTTATCTTCTCGGGAAGTACCAAATGAGGCTTTTTTGCCTTGCACACCTAAATTTTTTGCGATGTTGGCAATGTAATCATTATGTTCATTGATTTTTGCTTTCATTTCGCTACTTTTACCGACTAAATCACCAATTTTCTGCGCGGTTTCAAGATTTTCTTGGTAGCTTTCATGACGGGAATCAAACATCACCGTTGGCGCGATTTTTTTCAATTCTTCAAATACTGCAGTATGGCGAGATGGATCAGCAATAATTAAATCGGGTTTGAGAGAAGCAATCACTTCAAGACTCGGTTGAGAACGCGTGCCAACGGATTGCCATGCAGCAATTTTTTCGCGCACTTGCGGCAGAATACGATCGACTTTGTTGTCGTCAGCCACACCTACTGGGCTTACACCGACTTGGGCTAAAGCATCCACAAAAGAATATTCCAATGCCACAACACGGCTTGGGGTTTTATCAAGGATAAATTCACCTTTCGCATCTTTAACCGTCACGGCGCTAGCGAATGCGGATACCATTAATAATGCGGAAGCTAAAGTAGTTTTGAATAATTTTTTCATGTTGTGTCCTCAATAATAAAAAGCATTTGGATTATACACTCAAACAATGTTATTGAGAATAGTTATATTTTAGCTATTTGGTCGGATTTCTCTATTTTGCCCGCATTCTGCAAAGTAAACTGACGGCAATAATAACTAATGAACCAAATCCAGAAATTTAGGCTTGGTACGTTATCCCAGAATAACCAGTCACAGATACTGGAAAAAAATGACACCGGTAAAAGCAAAAGGCGTAATGACATTGGCAGGCGCGTATTTAAAGGCGCGAGTGAGTAATAATTGGAAAATAAGACCGAATCCACCCACTAAAAAGCAGTAATGTGAATCCATGTAGTGTTGGTATTTTCCATTGAGCAATAAAAAAGAGCGGCAACAAAATCGAGCCTAATAAGTGAAAGTAAAACACGATATTTTTAGGTGAGTTGTGTTTATTGAGTTCTTGTAAACTGATAAACGCCATCGCAGCCAAGACGGCAGCACCTAAGGCATAGCCTACATGGATAGGGTTGATATTCATTGAGCCGTTGGTCAGCATAATGATGGATACACCAATAAACCCCATAAAACTGCAAGCTAATACTTTTAATGGCGTTCTGACTTTAAAGAAAAACAGCAATAAAGGCACAAAAAGTGCGGACGTATTCATCAATAAAATCGCAATAGAAATCGGTAAATATTTAATGGCGTAGAAGGTTAGCAACATACTGGCAATGCCGGCTAGATTACGCAAAAACGAGAAATTTCCATTGCGACATATCGACTTTGAAATCTCCATCTTTAATTAAAAAGGGGAGGAGAAACACAAAACCAATAAAGAAGCGGGAAAATAAAATTTCACTGGACGGTAATTCATCAGAGGCGTATTTTACAAATACACCCATTAAGGCAATGCTGATGTAAGCTAACACCATACAAACAACAGCTTTTTGATAATGATTGCGGAGATGTATGTTTTGGCATAAAGGTTCCTTGCACAAAGTGCGGTAAAAATTGCCTTATTTTGTAAGAAAAATGGGCTTGTCTTCGTCTAATGAAATGCAAGCTGAAGATTTTTTTCTATAATAAGGAAAAGAAAATGAAATATACAAAAACATTTCTCATATTGACCGCACTTTTTGGCGGTTTGCAAAGTAGTTTAACGTATGCTGATCACACAGAATCATCAAAGGAGCAAAAAATGACAATAGAAAGTAAACAAGGACAACAAATTATTTATCTTGCCGGTGGTTGTTTTTGGGGACTAGAAGCTTATATGGAAAGAATTCAAGGCGTGACTGATGCCGTTTCTGGTTATGCCAATGGAAAAAGGTGATACCACTAACTACCAATTATTGCATGCGACAGATCATGCGGAAACGGTGAAAGTCACTTACGATCCAAATAAAATTTCGTTAGATAAATTACTGCAATATTATTTCCGCGTGATCGATCCAACCAGTATTAACAAGCAAGGTAATGATCGTGGCAGACAATATCGCACCGGCATTTATTATCAAAATGAGCAAGATAAAGCGGTTATTGAGGCAGCATTAAAAACCTTACAAAGTAAATATCAAGAACCGATCCAAATTGAAGTGGAACCGCTGAAAAAAATTATGTGGAGGCGGAAGAATATCATCAGGATTATCTCAAGAAAAACCCGAATGGCTATTGCCATATCGACATCAAAAAGCCGATGAGCCATTAATTGATGATAAAAAAATACCCAAAAACCAAGTGATGCAGAATTAAAGCAAAAATTGACAGCACTTCAATATGATGTGACGCAAAGGCAAACATACTGAACGCTCTTTTAGTAATGAATATTGGGATAATTTCGCGCCGGGTATTTATGTGGATATCACCACAGGGAGAACCATTATTTTCTTCTAAAGATAAATTTGAATCAGGTTGCGGCTGGCCAAGTTTTACCAAACCGATTGCCGCTGAAGTGGCGGAGTATCAAAGAGATAATAGCTTTAATATGACTCGTATTGAGGTATTAAGTCGCAGTGGCCATGCCCATTTAGGCCATGTGTTTGACGATGGCCCACGCGATAAAAGGCGGTTTACGTTATTGCATCAACAGCGCATCGATTAAGTTTATTCCATTAGATGAAATGGAAAAACAAGGTTATGGCGATTTGATTCCCTTTGTGAAATAAGAGGAAAAAATGAAAAAAATATTGACCGCACTTTTTATTGTTTTTGAGTCCATTCAGTTTTTGCACAGAGAAGGTGTCTTTGGCGGACATCCCCTTGAAGACGTTGGATAATCAAACCGTCTCTTTATCACAATATCAAGGCAAACCGCTTTATATCAAAAATGTGGGCATCTTGGTGTCCAATTTGTTTAGCGGGGTTAGCAGAAATTGATGATCTCAGTGCTGAAAAAGAACCTTGATTTTAATGTGATTACGATTGCCTCACCTGGACAAAAGAATGAACAAAATAGTCAAAAATTTATCAATTGGTATAAAGGTCTGGATTACAAAAATATCACCGTATTATTGGATGAAAAGGGTGAAATCATTAAACGAGCTAATGTATTAGGCTATCCGTTTAATTTACTATTGGATAAAGGATTTAAATCTTATCAAAAGCACAACCCTGGACATTTGAATTCAGATCAAATTAAACAATTTGTGAAGGAATAAAAAAAGTGCGGTCATTTTTGACCGCACTTTTTATATTAACGATTATGCAAATGCCTGTAATTCAGGATTGATTGGGGTTTCAGCGATATTATTCACATAGTTACATAATGTGGCGAGGCTGACACCTAAAATCACATCAATGGCATTTTCTTGAGTATAACCTGCATCAAAGAACGCTTTAAGCTGTGCTTCAGTTAATTTTGCTTTTTGCAAAATAACGGCAAGGGTGAAACGCGCTAAAGTATCGAGTTTTTATCACTTTCAATACGAGCAGTTGCACGAATTTGGTTTACAAGCTCTTCTTCAAGTTTTAATACTTTTTAAAAGCGATCTTCGTGTGGCTAGCTACACAGAAACCACATCCATTGACTACGGCAGCGGTAATTTGCACCACTTCGCGTTCTGTTGCGGTTAAGCTGTTACGACCATTAATGCCGCCCACTGTACGATAAGTTTCAAGTGCAGTAGGGGCATTCGCAAGAACACCAATTAAATTTGGAATAAACCCATTGGCATTTTGTACGGCTTTTAAGGCTTCTTGTGCGGCTTCAGGGGCTGATTCAATAGTGTGAATTTTTAAATTGAGACATAAACTACTCCTAAGGGATAAATCATAAATTTCTGCTTGATAATACCTTTCTAACTTAAATAAGAAAAAGAAGAAAAAGCTTATTTCATATAGCTAAAAGTTATGATTATTTTGGTGTCGCTAGGCTAAATGCGTTTTGACGACAGACAGTAATCTCTCCAACTCTTTTTTGCCTTTTTCGGAAAGCACTTTGTTGTCTCGCAGCATTTGAGTAGCACGAGCCTCAATAAAGCGGAGGTAGTCGCTGTTTTGGGTTGCTTGGAATTGCTTTTCGGCTAATTGCATTTCTGTGAAATCTTTATTGGTTTGAGCAATCAGCATTTTTTGCCCGATTAATACGATTAGTGCAGCAATTAAGGTGATGACGGCACCATAGCCATTAGTGGGGTAATAAAGAATGCCCGCCAGAATAAAAAGTGCGGTCACTAAATTGGATGAATTTTTAATATAGCCTTCAGCTGGTGGTGGCTTAATGAGATCTTTCAGGTTCATAGGATTTATATGTCATGCTAAAAATTTGCCTTCCCTCAAGTGAAAGAGGGAAGGCAATATCATAATGTATTAGGCTAATACACCAAAAATGATAGCCTAAAATACCTACGCCGAATAGGGCGAAGATGATGTACATAGCGTTGATTTTTTTACGTAATAAATACATACATAAGAAGGTTAAACCTAACGCTGCAAGGCCAGGGAGAAGGTCATTTAACACGCTTTGCACAGTGGTAACCACTTCTTCGCCCATTTGGTTTTTATAGCGAGAAAGTTCTAATGGAATGTTGATACTCGTCCATTTCGATACCAGTGAGCCCATGACAAAGAGACCGAGGATAGACGCCCCCTGCGTCAATTTTTGTAAGCGACCGCCGCCCATATCGTTAACGATGGTGGTGCCTTTTTCATAGCCATATTTAAAGCCATACCAACGGGTTAAGCCGCGGCAAAGGTTGATACCGATGAAGAAAAGTAATGGCCCTAAAAGGCTACCAGTAATGGCTAAACCTGCACCAAGTGCGGCCAATACAGGACGTAATGTTCCCCAGAAAATTGGGTCACCCACACCGGCTAATGGGCCCATTAAACCGACTTTCACCCCGCTGATTGCTGAGTCATCAATATCGTTACCGTTCGCACGTTCTTGTTCCATCGCCGCAGTTACACCGATGATAGATGAGGCCACCCAAGGTTGGGTGTTGAAGAATTCTAAGTGGCGTTTTAATGCCGCTGCTTGATCTTCTTTTTTGCTGTAAAGACGTTTAATGGCAGGGATCATCGATACACAGAAACCCATTGCTTGCATACGTTCAAAGTTGAAGGAACCCAGCAAGAAAGTTGAACGCCAGTAAGTGCTACGAATATCGCCTTTTGTTAATGATTTTTTAGTTTGTTCAGTCATAATTTCTTCCTTATAGTCCTTCAAGTTCATCGTCAGCTAATTCACGTTTTGCAACTGCTTGTGGGGCAGTAGATTGATGGAAACGTGGGTTTAATTGAATATAAATCATCGCTAAGCATGTGCCTAAAATACCGAGACCTACAAGGTTGTAATTGGTGAAAGAGGCGATTACGAAGCCTAGGAAGAAGAATGGCATTAATGCGCCTGCACGCATCATATTGATTACCATCGCATAACCGACGACCACGATAAAGCCACCGGCGATTTGTAAACCGCGAGTGACCACTTCAGGAATGGCGTTCAATGCTTCAGTCACCGTATCCGTACCTGCCACTAACGCAACGAAGAAGGTTGGAATTGCCACACGTAAGGCTTGTAATGCAAGACCGCTAAAGTGACAGAATTCAATGCCACGGAAGTTGGCTTTTGCGGCAAAATCATCGGCTTTGTGTTGAAGGAAGATAGTTAAAGTACGAACGAAGATAGTTAATACTTGACCTGCCGCGGCCACTGGAATCGCAATCGCTAATGCACTCCCTTTATCTTGGCCACCTTTGATGACGAGGATAGTCGCAATCACACTGGCTAATGCTGCATCTGGTGCCATTGCCGCACCCACGTTCATCCAGCCTAATGCCACTAATTCAAGAGTACCACCGACAATAATACCGGTTTCTAAATCACCTAATACTAAGCCGATTAGGGTACAAGCAACTAAAGGACGATGAGTTTGACGTTCGTCCAATACACTCCCCATACCGCAAATGGCGGCAACGAGTGTGACTAAAATAATTTCCATTGTTGTCATAATGAATTGTCCTCGTAATTAAAATTGAATCGCATCAAGCTCTTTGTGCGTGAGCATTGATTTCGGGCTGCTCGCCACTTGTTGTAAGCTTAATTCCACGCCTTTATCTAAAAGCTGTTTAAATGCCGCCACATCTGTTGGGTTGACGGCAACCGCTTGGGAAAGCATCTTATCGCCTTCACGGAATGTCATACCGCCCACGTTGACTTTATCAATTTTCACGCCGCCTTCGATTAAGCGCACGATATCTGTTGGGTTGGTCACTAACCAAAGAATGTTTTTTCCCGCATATTTCGGGTTGTGATACACCTTAATGGCTTTTTCCACAGGAATCACATAAGCTTTCAAATGTTCAGGGGCGATTTGAAGTAATAAATCACGACGAAGCGCATCATTCGCCACATCATCATTTATCGCAAAAATCGCTTCGCATTTCACCGCTTTCGCCCAAGAGGTTGCCACTTGACCGTGGATTAAACGGCTATCAATACGCAATAAGGAAATGTTCATATTGCCAGAAAGTGCGGTTGGATTTGGAGCGGTTTTTGGTGCTTCAGCTGGTTTGGCTGCTGGCGTTGGAGCAGGCTTGCTTTCTTTTTAGGGTTGACGGAAGGATTTTACGGCAGCGACCCCGACTTCTTTCGCGGTTTCTACCAATTCATCTAAGCTGGCGCCATCTTTGGCATCGAGCACTTCTAGTAACATCGGTAGATTAATGCCAGTGACGATATCGGTATTATTTCTTTCACTGGCGACTCGGCTTGCCGCGTTATAGGGGCTACCACCAAATAAATCAACCAGAAAGAGCACCGGTTCGTTTTCAGGCAGCGTGGCAATAATCGCATTATATTTCTCGATTAAATGCTCACTGCCTTCACCCGGTAAGAAAGTCACGACATGGCAGTTTTCATCTTCGCCATACACCATAGCGGCGGAATTGACGATTTCTTCAGAAAACTTACCGTGCGTTGCAACGATAATGTGGGTCATGGATATTCCTCCCATTGAGTTGATAAAATCAGTCTATTTTGCTTTCAATACGTTAGGCAAACAATCGCTTCAAATGGAGTCAAGTGTATTGATTTGAAGATTACCGTCAAATCAAGAATAGTCAAATGGTGATCGAGATCAAATAAACAGGTAAGATGACTTACAACTTTTGAGGTATTTATAAATGAAATGCAAAGTGCAGTAGATTTTTGATTATTTTTTTCAGAATGGAAAGCATTTCGCGACAAGACAAATAGGAAAAGGTTAAAATAAGCCAAATTTTTCTGTTGGGAGTTTTCAATGTTTTTGTTTATCTCATTATCGCCTTTAGCGGCAGGTGTCGCACTCGCCACGCAATCGGCAATTAATACACAACTCGCGAAAAGCCATGAGTGGCGAAGCAGTGATCGCGACCTTTATTTCTTTTGCCGTGGGAACAATCGTTCTCTTTTTTTATTGCTTGGGTGAAAACCGATTTATGGGAAATTTGTCTGCTATCCCTTCACAACCTTGGTGGAAATTAATCGGTGGGGTGCCGGTGCAATCGTCGTCTTCACAACGGTTTTTGCTTGCACCTAAGCTAGGGTATTACCGCGATGTTATTTTTTTATCATCGTCGGACAATTAATTACTGCAGCTACTATCGATCATTTTGGTCTTATCGGAATGCCGATTCGAAGTAAATATCACGAAATTTATCGGATTAATTATTGTCGCCTTTGGATTAGTATTTTTATTTCTTTGGAGATAAGTTGGTTGAGCTATTTAGATAAAAATTAATGTTAAGAAAATAGTTTTTATATCACCTAAGTATAAATATTTATAATATGAAAAAAAGTTATTTTATTATCTTGTGTATCAAAGAAAGCAAATGAAAAGGCAAAGGCAAAAGATTTATACCTTAGTCCACTATTTAAAAAGAGCCTGGCTTATGCCTATAAACTTAAGCCTGATGCGATATATATTCTATCGGCAAAGCATCATTTACTTGAGTTAGATAGTGTAATAGAACCTTATGATGTAACACTGAATAAAAATGAAAAGAAATGATAGATTGAACTGGGGCAAAAAAAGTTATTGAGCTACTGGAATGGAAAGTTGACTTAGAAAGTGATCGATTCATTATTTTAGCGGGTAATAACTATATTTTACCAATTAAAGATAGCTTAATTCATATTGAACAGCCGTTCTATAAAAATGAGATTAGGTGAGAGATTAAGTTTTTCTAAATAAAGAACTAGAGGATTATAAAGAAGAATGACTTCATTAGCTTGTGAATTACATTGTCTGCTGAATAAGAAAGAACGATTTACGTTTCCTTTTGACAAGTTTAAGCTACCTAAGAATGGTATTTATATCATCTTTGAGAAAGGTGAAAGTTTTTGGAAAAAAATGGACAGAATAGTTAGAATCGGTACTCATACAGGTGAAAAATCAGTTACGTTCACGTTTGATGCAGCATTTTGTCAAAGAAAATAAGAATAGAAGTATTTTTTTAGAAAAAAATATAGGTCGCTGCTTTTTTTGAACATAGAAAATCAAGATTATTTAGATTCATGGAGACTTGACATAACTTCAAAAGAAGGAAGAAGATAAACTGAAAAGGATTGATCTTGAGTTTGAAAAAAACGTTAGAAAAAAACGTATTAGCCAATATATTCAGACTAATCTTTCATTTTGCGTTTTTGAAGTTAATACTAAAGAAGAACGCTTATTTTGGGAAAGTAAAATCACTTCAACACTTTCTAATGCTGCTAAATTCGGTGAAATTAAACCTTCAGAAAATTGGTTAGGCAATCACTCTACAAAAAGATAAAAATTAGAAAAGTGGCTTATGGCAGGGTTAATGAGCTATATAAAAGAGTTTAACTGAAGCTGAATTAGAAAAAAACTATTGGCTCTTGTGAAATAATTATTTAGGTCTAGATATTTCTATTTGTAACTGTGTAATTGGGGAAACTATGCGAAAGCGTTGCCTGTGAGCTTTGATTATTTTGTTGCTCTTGATCGTAGTAAGCGTTGGCTTATTACGCGTTTTTGCGACCCCGAAACGTGTGGAACAACTTGCAAATCATTTTTAGCACCGCATTATCACATTGAATTAGCTGATGACTGGCAATGGGAAGCAACAGGTTTAACGCTGCCAGAGCTAAAAGTGAAAACAGATCAATGTACCTTCGTAAATCTCAATAATACACAACTCACTTGGTGGAATACGCATAGTCTTGACGTTGAAAAGGCTAGCTTAGATTACGATTGTTTAATCCATTTACCCAGTGATAATGCTGAAAAAACACCACCAAATTTGACCGCACTTTGGGCGGTATTACCTATTTCTGATGTCAAAGTTAAACACTTTCAATTAACGAATACCGAAGCGCTGAAACAAGCTGCTTTGCAGCCTTTTTTATCAGCTGATTGGGCATTAGATGCAAACTATAATGGCAACCAATTAGCACTCGAAGCTCAAGCCAATAATGACGGGCTTGAGCTGCATCATCAATCTACTGTTACGCCGCGAGATGGGATCTTTCAATGGACGGGTAATACCGATATTAAACAAGCGGGCGATAAAAACTACGATCTTCATTTCACTGCAAATTTTGAGCCCGATCTTTCTCAACTTCCTCAACAAGGAAATGTTTTATTTAACTGGAATAACTCTGAACTCACTGTAACCAAAGGCGAGACAAAAGTGTCGTGGCAAGGTGCGGATGGTCAGTTAAATGTTCAAGATTTAACGGCAAATTCGCCGTTGTTGGATGTGCCTTTCGTCTTCACCAAAGACGGTTTGGATATTTCATGGGGGAAATTTTATTGGACCTTCGACAGCTATCAACCGATTAAAGGTTTCCTTGGGTTATCTATTCACCGTGCGGCAGAAGGCTTATTGCCGTTAAGCATTGATATGAACGTGATCTTGCAAACCTTTGGCGAAATGGGCAAAGGGGAGATCATGATTTCAGGAAAGAACGGTGAAATCGGCGGTGGCGATGACAATAACGAATTGGATTTTGAGCTGAAAACACGTGGGGATTTACGTTATAACTCGACTGTGGCATTCACCAATTTAACTTATCATTTAGGCGGGATTTTTACGCATCCCGTGGTGTATTTTTATCCGGGGTCGGTCTTTAAAATGGATAACGAACAAGAGGGCACCAAGTTACATGTTCGTTTACCGTTAGATGACATTATTATCGGTCGTTATGGCTTAGAAGGGCGTTTGCAGGCAACGTTGAATGGCACAACCCCGCAGTTTGAAAATCTCAATTTAAAATTAGACGGAAACGCTCACGAGTTTATTGCCGGTATTAAAACCGTGTTTGACTTCCGAGATGAAGAACATAAGTTACAGTCAGTGGAAAAACAAGCGACAAACCGTTGGGATTGGATTATCAATGGAAGTGCAAACTGGAAATCCTTAAATACGCCAGTCAAAAATGGAAGGTAAAAGGATTTTTGGGAAGCCGATCATATTGAATTAAATCAACTTTCTGCTCATTCCAAAAGAAGTCAAAATGAAAGAGGTAAAAAATGGCGCCACTTTCATTGGAACTTAAAGATCGACTCCGCTGGGATTATGAAGAAGAACATATTCGAGGCTTGTTGCAAGCAAAAACTGATTGGATTGAACTAGCTTATGGCGGTCGTTTTGTTTCGCCTGTTTTTGGCTTAGGCATTGATGGTAAGAGTATCAGTAACTTCAATTTTGCAGGTGATTTAAAAGGCGGGCTCGCTTGGACCTTTAGATGTTTTTGGTGTATATCAGAATAGTGCACTTTCAGGTGAAATCAGCTGGAAAGAACAATCCACAAAAAGTGTTCCAATCACTCTTCCCACAAAAAAATGGAACTGGTTAATTCATGAGGGTAGCATCAAAGGACAGAGCAAATTTGTGATTAATACCAATGGCGTGAAAATGGGCGGAGAGCTGAACCTAAAAGGCGGCAAAATCACCATGCCAGATGGTGAAGTGTATGGCTTGAATATTCGCTTTCCAATGAATTATGAAAACGAGGCATTACAAGTGGCTTCGGGCAAACCCATTCATATTTCGACTAAAAAAATATTCGCTATGGCGCGCTTTCTGTCGCAAATGGGGGAATTAGATTTATTCAGGGCGCTATCCGAATACCATGAAAAAAATCCACTTATCTTAAGAAATGTGAAACTTTCCTTATTTGATGGTGAATTGACGGTACCTCAGCTCACTTTCCCACAAAGTAAAAATGGCGACACTTTCTTTTACCAATATTGATTTAGCCCAAGTGTTAGCCTTGGCACAATATAATCAAGTCACCTTAACCGGCAGTGCTAATGCGACTCTGCCATTTTGGCTCGGACATAAGGAATGTTTAATTTGTAATGGCACGTTAGAACAAGTGGGAAATGTGTCCATCAAATTAACGGATGAAATGGTGAAAGGGCTGAAAAAAGGTGGTTGGACAGAGAATATTTTGGTGGATTTATTAAAAGAAATGGAGTTGAAAAACTCCCATGCGACTGTGACGCTCGATCCGAAAGGACAAATGACATTGCGTGCGAGTATAAGCGGATTTAATCCAACCAAGCGAACCAATAATCCGATAACGTTAAATTATACGCACCAAGAAAAATATGTTTGAATTGTGGAATATGATTGACTACGGCTCGCAATTTGAACAAAATCTGCAATATAAACTTTATAAGCAATTAGACAAAGACAAATGATAAAACACCTTAAATTTCAACCGCACTTTTTTATTTTTGCAGCTATGTTTACACTCGCGGCTTGCACGCCGACCATTCAATTGGATACACCAAAGGAAGGCATCACCATTAATATGAATGTGGTGGTGGACCACAATATTAAAGTGGAAATGGATGAAAAAAATCTCAGAAAGCTGTGGGCGAAGTAGAGCCTGTGAAGAAATAATTAAATCAATTAAAAAGGTCATCTGAATGTTAGATTTCAGATGGCCTTTTTCTTTCAAAAAGTGCAGTTAAATTTTTAGAGTATTTACATAAATTATTGGGATTATGCCTAATTATGATTTCAGCAATCATGATATTGTTTATTATCGAAAAGGATATCTAAAAGGCTCTTAAGTAGCATTATTATTCCCAAAAGAAAAAAAGCCAAGCATATGCTTGACTTTTTAATTCATAGAGTTAATCTGTATCGTGTAACGCTACACAGTATTGGCGTATCGTTAGTGTTACAAAATATACGCAGAAATGCATTTGATAAACCCTCAAATAAGGAACTAGAGATGATTGTAAAACATCCTGGCTTAAGAATCAAAGAAGAGTTATTACCTAAAGGAATGACGGTAACAGAAGCTGCAAAATTGCTAGCAATTGGTCGACCTGCACTATCTAATTTTTTTGAATGGTAAAAGCAATGTTGTCACCTAAAAATGGCTCAGCGGTTATCAAAGACCTTTAACTTCCCATTAGATCAATTAATGCAATGGCAGGCTGATTATGAAGATGCTCTAATTCAACAAACTGAAGCTCCCGCAACTCATATTTATGCTCCTCCTTTTTTAGATATAAAAGCAAATGATATTGAAAATTGGGTCAATACTTGCGAAATTTCATCAAGATCACGTTTATCTGTTTTTGAGAACACTGATCCACTCAACGAGCGAAAAAAATAACTCAAATTGATTTTTCCTGGAAATGATGATTCGCAACGACCTGGCTGGGATGGTTGGGTTGAGTCAAATGAGGCAACTCCATGGATTCCTGATGGCAATTCAGGCTGGGAATTTGGTGTTAATAAAGATATTAAGGCCAAAGCTGATGATGATTTTGATAAAAGCCTTAAGGCTCACCTTTCAGATTCTTCAAATATAACGTTTATTTTTGTAACACCTCGTCGTTGGTCTGGAAAAAATAAATGGGTTCAGCAAAAGAAAGCTCTTAATAAATGGAAAGATGTCAGAGCATATGATGCAAGCGATCTTGAACAGTGGCTAGCTCAGTCATTACCAGCACAAAGCTGGCTGGCAAATGAAGCAAAATTGCCTACACAAAATGTAGATTCCTTAGATAGTGTATGGCAAGAATGGGCAAATGTGTGTAATCCAAGTTTAAATACATCTTTCTTCAACAAATTAATTAAAGTATATGAAGAACAGATTTTTGGATTATTTATCCAAACCACCTCAAAAAAACCTTTTTACATTGCAGCTGATTCTAAAAATCGAAGCAATGGCATTTTTATCCGCCCTGTTCTTAGATAAAAAAATTTATTTCTTATAGAGATAATTGCCTAGTATTTAAAGAGAGAATGTCCTTCCTCGTCTTGCTCAAGGCTCTAAGAGTTTTATTGCAATCACTGATAATAAAAAAACGTCGAAAAAGAGCTAGCTCAATATTCGCAGCAGATTCATCGCCTTTGTTGTTTATCCCAAAAAAATACTCTAATACAAAAATTTTTGATCTAAAAATTGAAATATTAGATTCGGTAACATTTATTCATTCGTTAGAAAAAAATGGGGTGCTCTTATGATGAAGCACAAGCGTTGGCAAAAAAATCTGGTTATTCATTAACTGTCCTGCGACGTCAACTGTCAAAGAATGAGGGCTGTTAATAAGCCAGAATGGGTGAGACAGCTATAATCAAGTTCTTATTCCATTCCTATTTGCTGGGGTATGGGATAGTTCTAATCAATATGATATTTCGATTTTTAGAAGATTTATCAAATGATTTATCGTATGAATATTTAGAAAGATCTTCAAAGCAACTTTACTTCTTAATGATTCTCCTGTTTGGGCGTTAAGTTCGCATAGAGGAGTAGTATCAAAAAAATAGATTTGTTATTTGCTATTGCACCCTATATTACTAAAAGTAGATTTAGAGCACTTCTTTAAGATAGCTACGTTAGTTTTAGGAGAAGATGACCCTGCTTTAGATTTACCAGAAGATCAGCAGTGGCAAGCCAATATATACGATAAAAAAAGCGACAGTATTCTAAATACTTAAGAAATAGTATAGGGGAGATGCTTATTTTTATTGGTTGTTCATGGTAATGAATTATTTAAAAAGTAGATTAGCTTTTTAATTGTGAGGAAGCAGTAAATAAACTTGTGGAAGAATTATTCTCTCCGCTTAACTTAAGAGTATTACTAGCACAATCATCTGATTTCTCAGTGTATGCAGAAGCGAGCCCAAAAAGTATTTTTAAGTATTATAGAAAACGATTTGAAAACTGATAAGCAATTCTTAGAGCTGATGCAACCAGTTTCTACTAATATTTTTTTCTTCACCTAAGTATACTGATTTATTGTGGGCATTGGAGAAGTTAGCTTGGGATAAGTCAACAGTTGCTAGAGTTGTAAAAATTTTAGCTCAATTAAGCCAAAAAGAAATTAATGATAATTATAGAAATAAACCTTTTTCATCCTTATTAGGCATTTTTCAGATCTTGGTGTCCTGACACAAGTCTTAAGACGCAGGAACGTATTCAATTATTAAAAGAGTTAGTTAGAAAAATTTCCAGATATCGGTTGGCGAATTTGTATTAGCCAATTTCAGGCTCACTTCCCCAAACAGCATTTCCAGCTAGTAAATGTATTTGGAGGAATAATTGCGAACCAAATATAGTAACCAAGAAAGACGTTTATGATTTCTGCAATGCAGCAGTAGAAATAGCATTAACTTGGGCAAGTTATACATTTGAACAATTACTTGATTTGGTCAGCCATATTTATGGTTTAACAACTGAGCAGCAAGATAAGATTTGGCTTCTCATTGAAGATTGGGCATTAAACCAAGCTACAGAATCTGAGAAAAATTATCATGCGAGAAAAAGCTTCGCACGACTGTTTTTATCCAAAAAGAGCTAAAAGGCATTCTAATAGAATTACGTTTACGGATTTGGGAGAGCAGGTATATGTAACATTAGAACCAAAAAGAATTAATAGATAAACATTTTTGGTTATTTGCTTCTCATTGGGTTGATGACTCTGCTGATGAGGTAGAAGATTATCAAAATATGAATTTTGAAGAAAGAGAAGAAATTATTAGGCAAAAAAGCGTGTTATTGCGTTAAAAGAAATTCTACAAGAAAAAAAGGACTTTCAGGAATTCTAGAATTATCTTTAAAAAGGAGATTGCGCAAGTACGATAGGTTTTCTTCTAAGACGTTTTGTATTTTTCATCAGATGAGGAGTCAGTACAATTAATTAAATTGGCTCTGGAGTCTTTTTAAAAAGACACTCACATTAATTATAAGAACATTATTCAGGGGATTATTATCCGAAAGTAATGATAATATCTCTTTATTTGAATCTCTTTCTGTGTGTTTGGATGATTCTGATAAAGTACAGGTATACTTGCAGTCTCCTTTTTGGCTCACAGGTATGGCGCTTGGTTGATTCTCTAGATGAAAATTACCAACAAGCGTATTGGGGGAAAATAGTTCCATCTTATTGTCAGAATGAAGATGAAGCAGAAGAAGCGGTAAAAATATTTGTTGTTAGCCGATAGGGCCTCAAACTGCTTTCTTATATATTGATTTAATTCTCAAAAAAATATCCCCTAAAGTGATTTTTGATATTTTATCAGCAATGCTTTTACCTACATCAAAAGATGAAAAATAATCCACCCGATCGTTATCGATTAGGAGGCGTTTTCTCAAATTTCTGAGTATAAAATGTTGAGCTTAGAACAAAAAGGCGAGTTTAGAATTTGCTTATATAGAGGTTTTTAGCACCTTGTGGGTTGAAAAAGTGAAAAATTGTTCAATTAAAAAGTTTGGAAAGATATTTGGAAGAACATCCTGAATTCTTCGTTCAACTTATTTCAGAGCTTCCTAAAAGAGATGATGGAAAGGATGACAGAGATGAAAAATACAAATAAGAAAGAATTTAGGGCTAAGTGTTTCGATGCTTTGGAGGCTTTAAGCCATATACCTGGTGAAGATAATTCAGGAAAAAAATTAATACTGAAAAGCTTGAAGAATGGGTACAACAAGCAATTAACCTTGCTGAAAAAGAAAGGGTGTAGAAATATCGTTGAATATTTTATTGGTAAATTATTAGGTCATTGTCAAAAATGGAGCAGATGGAATTTGGCCTTGTGAAGGTGTACGTGATTTAGTTGAAGATATACATTCTAAAAAAATATGATTGAAGGAATGTATATAGAAAAAAACGTAATAGCAGGGGAGTTACAAGCCGTTCATTTGGTGATGGAGGTGCTCAAGAATGGAGAATAGTCGAACAATATCAAGATTGGAGTAGACAATTAGCTATTACTCATCCGTTTGTAGCAGATGAGTTGCTTGGTTGGCTGGCTAGCTCTTATAAACATGAAGCTGAAATGTGGGATGATGAACACCGATTAGATATGCATTTGTAATAAAAATCTAATGACATAAAACATTTGTGTTAATAATTAAGAAGACCATCTGAATGTTAAATTTCAGATGGCCTTTTTTATTTTTAAGAGCGGTCAGATTTTCAAACGTTTTTGCAAATATGTTACCCCACTAAAAACCGACGTCATACTGAGCGATCCTGCAATCAAATTATCATTGAAAAACGTAATCTCGTCTTGTGGTTCGCGTAATGCCATGATGTACAGCAACGGCAAATAATGATCAGGTGTAGGTACAGAAAGCTCAGCTTTTTCACCTAACTGCTCATAATGCACCAAAGTTTCATCATCTTGTGTTGTAATCGCCTGATTGACTGTTTCACGGAAAGCAAACGCCCAGTCATAACCCGCGCCGATTTGATCAATATGTTCCCAGCTTATCGCTCTTAGATTATGCACAATGTTGCCACTGCCAATAATCAGCACGCCTTGTTCTCGCAAAGCAGCTAATTTTTTTGCCAAATTGAAATGCCAGTCTGCCGATTTCAAACGGTTAAGGCTCAGTTGCACCACGGGAATATCGGCATCAGGATAGAGAAATTTCAATACCGCCCATGCCCCGTGATCAAAACCACGCGTTGGATTTAGCTCAACATTTTCTGGCTGTAATAATGACTGCACTTGCTTTGCTAACTCAGGCGAACCGGGCGCAGGATATTGCACTTGGCTGAGTTCATCAGGAAAACCGTAGAAATCGTAAATCATTTCAGGGTGTTCACCTGATGTCACCTGCAAACGGCTGCTGTACCAATGCGCTGAAATCATCAAAAATGGCTTTTTGGTTTTGGAAAGTTTTGTGTAATTAGGCTGAAATTCTGATTGAACGGGTTTTCTTTATCTAACACGTTCATCGGGCTACCATGCCCAACAAACAATACAGGCATTTTTTTCATTATTTTCTCCTCAATATTTGATGGGGCAGATTGTACGGTTAAATCTTTGTGTGAAAAAAATACTACTTTATGAACAACATCTTTTTACTAATCAGAAATAATGAATAATGAGGGTTTAGAGATTGATGTGTTAAATAAGGTAAATATTACAAAGCGCGGTTAAATTTTTACGAAAATTTTACTTAAAATTTACTTCATTTACAGTTTATTATCTTTATATTTAGGCGTATGATGACTATTAGTTTTACATAACCCCTAAATTTATTTAGGTAAATATATTATTTCTATTTAATAGGAGATTGAATAATGAAAAAAATTATTCACAGCGGTACTTTCTGCGGCAGCCATTGCTGTACCTTTTTTTGCTTCTGCGAATACTGCGCCACAAACAGAACAAAGCGCAGTACAACCGGAAAAAAAGCAAAAAGGCGTTTGGATTGATGTACGTTCAGCCGAGGAATTTAACGCAGGTCATTTACAAGATGCAGTGAATATTCCACATGATAAAATCATTGAAGGTGTGAAAGCGATTGGCTCAGATAAAGATGCACCGATCAACCTTTACTGTCGTAGCGGTCGCCGTGCCGAAGCCGCACTCACTGAGTTGAAAAAAATGCAGGCTATACCAATGTCACCAACCATGGCGGTTATGAAGATTTGGTAAAAAGGTTTGAAATAGATAACATTTATTTAAAGCAAAAAAATCCCTAGATTCAGAATTTAGGGGATTTTTTTGTTATAAAGCAGTTAAATTTTTAGGAGTTTTTTTGTAAATTCTCTTCAATTGTTCTTTTATATCAGCTTAATTTTTAATTGTTTCCTTTTAGTAAAATATTCTTCAATTAAAGTCATCTTTATCTCTTATTTTCGAACCATATAATACTCGCATTGGCAGAACGATAGGTTCTACAAATTAACAAAGGAGTTTTATATGAAAAAAGTTGCAAATGTTTTTACTGCCCCAGCAAAACATTGGGTAGGAAATGGCTTTCATGTCGCCTCGATGTTTAGTTATCACGATAAAGATAAAAATCTCGATCCATTTCTTTTAATGGATTACAACGAACCCAAATTTTTCCAAGGTGGTCGTCGCGATGATTCTGAATTTGCTTTACGTGGTGTCGGTGAACATCCGCACAGAGGTTTTGAAACGGTGACTATTGCTTATCAAGGTGAAGTATCACATCGGGATTCACATGGCGGTGGTGGTACGATTGGTACGGGGGATGTTCAGTGGATGACAGCAGGTTCTGGCGTGATGCATGAGGAAATGCACTCTGAAAAATTTGCTAAAGAAGGCGGTTTGTTCGAGATGGTGCAACTTTGGGTTAATTTGCCGACAAAAGATAAAATGACAGCACCTAAATATCAAGCGATTAAAGCTGAAAATATTCCAGTCGTGGCATTACCGAATAATGCAGGTTCAGTCAGAGTTATCGCTGGTGAATTGCTCAATGTGAAAGGCCCTGCGGATACATTTAGCTCAATTAATATGTGGGATACCACAATGAATGCGAATGCTGCCTATATGTTCAGCGTGCCAGCAAGTCATAATGTGATTATCCTTGTATTAGATGGTACGATCCAGAGTTAGCGGCAAGGCGATTGCTCGACGCGGTGAATTGGTTACCTTTGAGCGTGGTGCTGCAGATGTGTTGATTGAATCCAATAATACTGCAAAATTATTGATTCTCACTGGGGAGCCTCTCAATGAGCCTGTTGTAGGATATGGCCCATTTGTTATGAATAGTCGAGAAGAAATCCTTCAAGCTATTCATGATGTGCAATCAGGTAAATTTGGAAACTTAACCTAAAATAAAGCCACTCGAAAGAGTGGCTTTGACATTTATAAATGATGTTTTATCACTTTCATTTAGAATGGTTGTTTCTATATAAGGAAAGAATGAAAAAAATAAAACTCTAATTATTTCAACTTGTTGCAATCAAATATTGATGACTTCCTTAAAAAAATACGTAAAAAAATAACCCTGATAACAGAGTAATTATATCATTATATTTTTACAATATTAACGTAAAAATTTTTACACATTGCTTTCAAGAGCCAACCATTTATGTTCTCTGTTTTACTTTTTGAAAAATAAAAAAACAGAGGACTTCTATACTTTGGTGTAAATAATTCTCTTGAATAAATTTCTGTTCTATAGCTATGCTCTATTTTTTTGAGTTTCAAATGTAGTATGGAGCTATCAAAATTGACAACTCCATAAATAATATTCTTATTATTTGTTTAATCTAACAAGAAAAATGCTTAAATTGTTCTTCTTCGTTATTCAACTTTCGAAAAAAATAACTCATCAATTTGCTCAATTAACGGAACAGCTGTTTGTAATATTTTTTTCTCCTTTTGAGACCTTTGCAAAATCCCCCCAAAATCCCCTAAATTCCCACCAAGACATTTAGGGGATTTTTCATGAGCACCTTCTTCCAACAAACCGCCCAAGCCATGATTGCCAAACACATCGACCGCTTCCCGCTATTGAAGTTGGATCAAGTGATTGATTGGCAGCCGATCGAACAGTACCTGAATCGTCAAAGAACCCGTTACCTTAGAGACCACCGCGGCCGTCCAGCCTATCCCTTGCTGTCCATGTTCAAAGCCGTCCTGCTCGGACAATGGCACAGCCTCTCCGATCCCGAACTCGAACACAGCCTCATTACCCGCATCGACTTCAACCTGTTTTGCCGTTTCGACGAGTTGAGCATCCCCGATTACAGCACCTTATGCCGCTACCGCAACTGGCGGCGCAAGACGACGCCCCTGTCCGAATTGCTGCAACTGATTAACCGCCAACTGACCGAAAAAGGCCTAAAAGTAGAAAGCATCCGCCGCCGTCATTGACGCCACCATTATTCAAACCGCCGGCGGCAAACCGCGTCAAGCCATAGAAGTCGATGACGAAGGACAAGTCAGCGGTCAAACCACACCGAGTAAAGACAAAGATGCCCGTTGGACAAAGAAAAACGGTTTATACAGACTCGGTTACAAACAACATACCCGCACCGATTCTGAAATCGCTTTCAGATGGCATTTCCGTATCAAGTGCGGTCGTTGTACAACTAGTTTTTTTAGCAGCCCGCGAACAAATCGTTCAGCCCTTCGGCGATGGTCGGGTGGGTGAAGATTTGGTTTTTTTGACATAGCGGGCAGGGACGCGGAAATCGATTGCCATTTTAAACAGGTTGATGATTTCGTGCGCTTCGGCGCAGAACAGGGTTACGCCGAGGATTTCGCCGCTGTGCGCGTCTACCACGGCTTTGAGCAGGCCGTCGGTTTGGTTGAGGATTTTGGCTTTCGGAATCGCGTCGGCTTTCAGTTTCAACACTTTCACCTCGCGCCCCGATTGCTGCGCGTCGGTTTCGGTTAAGCCGATATGGGCGAGTGGCGGCTCGGTAAAGGTGGCGGTCGGGAACGGGGTGCGGTCGGCGCGGTTGCGTTTGCCGTCGCCGAAAAAGCTGTTCGCGCACGATGCGGTAGTCGTCGAGCGAGATGTAGGTGAACATCGGGCTGCCCGCCACGTCGCCCATCGCCCAGATGTGGTTTTTGCCTTGCACGCGCAGATGGTCGTCAACGAGGATGAAGCCGCGCGGGTCGGTTTCGATGCCCGCGTTTGCCAAGCCCAATCCTTGCGTGTTCGGCACGCGGCCTACGCCCACCAGCACCGCGTCGGCGGTAAATTCGCCTTGCGAGGTGATGACGCTGGTGTCCGCCGTATTGTCGCGGAACGCTTCAATTTTCACGCCTTGCAACACCTTGATGCCTTTGCTGTTTAATACGCGCAGCATTTCTTCGGCGATGTCGCGATCTTCACGCGGCAGGAAGCGGTCGCCGCCGTCGAGAATGGTGATTTCGCTGCCGAAAGCGTGGAACATAAAGGCAAATTCCAAGCCGATGTAGCCGCCGCCGATGATGACGAGGCGGCGCGGGCGTTCGTTCAGCGCGAGCACACCGGTGCTGTCCAGTACGCGCGGGCTGTCTTCGCCCGCCACGCCCAGGCGGCGCGGGGTGGCACCGGTGTTGATGAAAATGCGTTCGGCGGTAAGGGTTTGCTCGCCGCCGTCTGGGTCAGTCAGTTTGACCGTGCGATCATCGAGAAACTCAGCGCGCGCGTTGAGCACGGTTACGCCGTCCAGATTGTCCAGTTTGGCGAAATTGGCGGCGCGCAATTTCGGAATCAGGGTGTTTTTCGCGTTCATCGCCGCCGCAAACACAGCCGCTTTGTCGGCGTTATGCCCGCGCTGCTCGCTCTCGACAATCAGTTTTTTGCTGGGAATACAGCCGATGTTGATGCAAGTGCCGCCGTACATCTGCGCCGACTGTTCCGCCAGCACGACCTGTTGCCCGTGTTTCGCCAAATCCGCCGCCAGCGTTTTGCCCGCTTTGCCAAAGCCGATAATAAGATTTTGTGTGTGCATAATTTGTCTCCGTGAAATGATGGATTGCGCACCAATTATAGACCTTATCGATTTGTTTTTACATAAGACCCTTGCAAAATCCCCAAAAAATCCCCAAAAATCCCTAAATTCCCACTAAGACATTTAGGGGATTTTTTTCATGATCTACTTCTTCCAGCAGACCGCCCAAGCCATGATTGCCAAACACATCGACCGCTTCCCACTATTGAAGTTGGATCAGGTGATTGATTGGCAACCGATCGAACAGTACCTGAATCGTCAAAAAAACCGTTACCTTCGAGACCACCGCGGTCGTCCCGCCTATCCACTGCTATCCATGTTCAAAGCCGTCCTGCTCGGACAATGGCACAGCCTCTCCGATCCCGAACTCGAACACAGCCTCATTACCCGCATCGACTTCAACCTGTTTTGCCGTTTCGACGAACTGAGCATCCCCGATTACAGCACCTTATGCCGCTACCGTAACTGGGTGGCGCAAGACGACACCCTGTCCGAATTGCTGGTTGCCCCGCCTTTTCCGCCCACGCCGCGCCTGCTTACACGCCTGCGCCCAATCAGGTCAAACAAGTCAAAACCCAAGCTCCGGGCTATTTTCGCCAAATGGTCGGCGATTTTGAAGTAACCGCGCTGTATGACGGATTTTTTTGTCTACCGACCCTCAAATTGTTCCAACCATACAGCCAACGCTCGCTTGATGATTTGAACAAAATACTAAACAACAATTTCCGCTTACGCGAAGCAGACGGCGGCGTGAATACCGCTGTGATTGGTTTTTTTAGTGAACACGGGTAACAATTTGATTTTGCTGGATGTCGGTGTGGGCGGCGTGGACATCATGGGCAAAAACGCAGGACGACTGGTGGACAGCCTAAAAGCCGCAGGTTATCGCCCCGAGCAAATCGATTTGCTGATTCCGACCCATATGCACTTTGACCACATCAGCGGACTTACGCGCAACGGCAAACGCGTTTTTCCCAAACGCCACGTTGCTATTGGCGGAGCAAGAAAAAGGCTTTTGGCTGGATAAAAACATCAACGAATTGCCCGAACCTGTACGCGGCTTGGCAACGCTGGCGCGTGAAGCCGTAGCGCCTTATGCCAAAGCAGGTAAAGTGCGTTTTTATCAGAGTGGCGAAGAAGTCGTACCCGGAATGCGCTCGCGCCCCAGCCCCGGTCATACGCCTGGGCACAATGGCATCGAGTTCACTTCAAAAGGACAAACCATGCTGGTGTGGGGCGATTTGATGCACAACCACACACTGCAAATGCTTGATCCCGAAATCGCCATTGAGTTTGACAGCGACCCCAAACAGGCACGCGCCAGCCGCCAAGCCGCGCTCAAAGATGCCGCCACACGTAAAATCTGGATAGCTGGCGCACATATGCTCTTCCCCGGCATCGGACACATCCGTGCGGAAAGCAACGGCAGCTATACTTGGGTACCGGTGGAATATACCCCGATCGAAATCGACGGCAAAGTGCAATAAATTAACAAAAACCGACCGCACTCTTCTTAGAGGAAGCCGTCAAATGACGACTTTTTTGTGTTACGGCGATTTTTCTTTATAATACGAAAAATTTTTATGAATTAACAAAGGCAGGAATTATGGCAGTAGAAGCAGCTGACGGCGATTTATTGCACGTGGTGGTGTTATTGGGGGCGGCGGTAGTTGCCGTGCCGTTATTTAAACGTTTAGGTCTAGGCTCGATTCTGGGTTATTTGGCTGCGGGGCTGGTTATCGGACCCTTCGGATTAAAGCTCATTACCGATTCCCACGCTATTTTTGCATATTGCGGAATTCGGCGTGGTGATGTTTCTGTTTTTGATCGGGCTGGAAATGAAGCCGTCGCATTTATGGAAATTGCGTAATCAGATTTTCGGCTTGGGTACCCTGCAGGTGACGATTTCCAGTCTGTTCCTTACCCTAATCGGGCTGGCTTACGGTTTTTCTTTTGTGATGTCGTTTATTTCGGCGGTAGGTTTTACACTCACCTCCACCGCAATGGTCATGCAGATTATGGACGAACGTCATGAAATCAGCACACCGCAAGGTCAGCGCATTGTCTCCATTTTGCTGTTTGAAGATTTGCTGATTGTGCCCATGCTGGCGATTGTAGCATTTCTAGCACCCGATAATCCCAATGCCGTTGCCGATGCCGTACCGCTATGGCAGAAAATCGGTGTTGCCGCGCTTTCTTTGGCAGCGTTGATTGCGACAGGTATTTGGCTGCTTAATCCCCTGTTTAAAATTCTGGCAAAATCCAAAGCACGCGAGGTGATGACTGCCGCCGCGCTGCTGGTGGTACTCGGTGCGGCTTATTTAATGGAGCTGGGCGGTCTGTCTATGGCGATGGGTGCGTTTCTGGCGGGAGTGCTGCTGTCGGAATCCGACTTCCGTCATCAGCTTGAAGCGGATATCGAACCGTTCCGAGGCCTTTTGCTCGGGCTGTTTTTCTTAGCTGTCGGGATGTCGCTGGATGTGGCAACGGTGTTCAATAACTGGAAGGTAATTCTTTCCGCCACTGTACTGATGATTATCTTGAAATGCCTTGCCATTTATGGAGTGGCGCGTTTTGCCAAAGCAAGCCATCACACCGCGATACACCGCGCCGTACTGATGTCGCAGGGCGGTGAATTCGCCTTCGTATTACTCGCCTCCGCTGCCGCACAACAGGCGATTAATGCGGAAGTGCTAGCGAATATGACGGCAATCGTGGTGCTCTCCATGATTACGACACCCTTCAGCGTTATGCTGTTCGACCGCTGTTTCAAAGAACCCCGCGCAGCTGCGGCAGTGGACGATGTGGAAGAACATGCGGGCGAACTCAACGGCAACGTGCTGATTATCGGATTCGGGCGCATGGGGCAGGTGGTCAGCCAAATGCCGCTAGCCTACGGTGCCACCATTTCCATTCTGGACAACGATCCCGACATCATCAACGTCGCACGCGAATACGGTTTCAAAGTCTATTACGGCGACGCCACCCGCGCCGACGTGCTGCATGCCAGCGGCGTGGAACACACCGACATCGTAGCGGTATGCGTGGACGACGGAGAAAGTGCGGTCAGAATTGTGGAAAATATTCATCATATCAACCCGAACGCCAAGGTGTTCGTGCGCGCCTGGGACAGACGCAATGCGCTGGCCCTAGTGAAAGCGGAAGCGGATTTCGTAGTGCGCGAAACCTTCTATTCTTCCATGAAAATGGGCGATGAAATCGTCAAGGCATTGGGTGCTAGCGTGCAGGAATTACGTGCCGTACACAACAAAGTACGCGACGCCGACAAAGAACGCTTCGCTTTGGAAATTGCCGGCAAGGAATTTGAAGGGCGCAGATTACTGTTGGGGAATATAAAGAAAAATTCGTAAAATAGAGCGCACTTTTGTAGCTACAAGCGATGGAATTTAAGCGAAAAATTGCAAAACACCGCACTTTTTACGCCCGGCGGCCTATTTCGAGCTGATTAAAGTGAGTGCGCAAAAGCCATCTGAAGGCGATGTGTTTAAACCTGTTGAAAGCGGCCAACAGGCTAAGTGTGTCTGTTGCCGCCTAAAAGGCGGCCCGGATGCCTGATTATCGGGCGTCCGGGGATGATTAAGGGGGTATTTGGGTAAAATCAGGAGGTATTGGGGGCGGAAACAGCAGAAAACCTGTGTTTGGGTTCCGGCTGTTGGAGGAAAGGCTTTTTTGCAAAGGTCTCACCCTATCTTTAAAACGTTTTTGTAACTCCCTCTAAAATTGGCTATTTTTGAGGCGTTTTGTGTGGAATGATTGCGTTCTGTAGTACGGGGTGATTTTAGGGGGAGTTACAATTTAAAGATCTCAAACAAAAATTAAATAAGCATAATGGATTAACAAAAAAACTCACAAGATTATGTTTATAGATGTAATGGACAAAAATTTAGGCTGGAATATCTCTTAAAACTATATACTATATGCATTTGCGTGGATTGAAAGTGATGAATCAAAAAACTGCCCTTTTTGTGGTAAAAAATACATTAGAGAGAATGGTTAGAAATCAGGGAAACAGTAGTATAAATGCCTGACCTGTAATCAGCAGTTTTTTAGGTGGTAAACGCCTCAATAATCAAACTTTGTAAATTTCAAAATTTCATCTTGGGCGATGCGGAAATGATATATGAAATGTTTAGTCAATCCGGTTTACCGATGTTGTCTATTAACTGCAATAAGTGGCTTATTTAGCTTATCTTCCGTCATTCCATGCATATATGCATTATATTGCCATACAATAAATTGTTGCTTATATCGCTCATTGATTTCTTCCAATCGTTGTACCTGAGCTTTTAAATTCTTAACTTGCTTTTGCAGATAATCCATTGTTACATTTGGTTCTGGATTAGCCTTTGCCTTTTCTTTAATTTTTTGTTTTTGTTTGCTAAATGCCTCTTGTATATCTGGATAATTAGCTAGTGATTGTCTCTCAATGCTTTTAACATTCAATAATTCTGAAACTTTAGAACAAAGTAAATCCCATGTTAGTTTATCTTCCCAAGTCTTAATCATCATGATGATATCTTCTAAATTTTTCTTCTGTAACAAGAATTTTTGGCATACTATAACTCCATTAGTCTATATAACTCATCGTCTAATTTAGCTGTTTCTGGTTTTTGAATATCTATATCCATTCCTTTTTTTCTTGTAAAGCTAATTTAACTGGAGAAGGGTCATACTCATCAGGCATTCGTAATAACGATCCATTTGGGATTTCACTATTTTCTAAGAATTTAATTTTTAGTTTTTATATGTGTTAATCTCCACCATAGGTTACTTATCCAACGATCTGCTCCAAAAACACCTATTCTATGGTGTTCTTTCGCTTTACTTAATTGCTCTGTTAGTTGAATCTCGCGCTGTTTTAAAATTCCTAAGGAAGACTCTAAACCCTTAATACAAACAAGCTCTTTACATGTTTCACAATCACCGTGACGAGAACATGGAGACATCGCATAATCGTGTTCGCAAATGCCTATTTCTGTTACGGTTGTTATTCCGATTCTATCTTTTCCTAAGTCTTCATAGGTAACAGGAAGATTTAAATGAATTTTATCTAATATTGAAATATCCTCCGAAATGAGTAAATCTCGAGCCGACTCGCTTTTTTCTTCTTCTGTTCTGTGATCATAAGCTTTGTTATCTGCAACTCTAGCTCTTCCTGCCCAGTTAGCTAAAGTTAACTCATCCATTCCACCTCGTTCAGCTTTTGTGCTTAACCAATGTCTTGCATTGTGTGATGGCAATCTTATAAATTCTCCTTTGGATGTGCCTATACAATGCTTTTTCCCATAATGATGTTTTTAGGGCGAGTTTCAGAATAGCAAAAATCTATCATTAATTTGACTCACCGTTGGTAACACAAAAGAAAAAAACTTTTTAGGGGAAAAAAATCATCATGAAATTCATTTTCTCTGAATAATAACAAAGCCTCAGAAACCTTCACGCTTTTTATGTTTATCAACATAAGGCCAATTATTAAATTTTGATGTGTATTTCTTATACAAAAAAATTTCCTAGTATCTCATAAGTTATAATTCCATCGTTTTTCACTTATTAAATTTTTAAACCATTTAGTATTACAGCTATTTTTGGAATCAATATCTAACACTTCAGCAATTTCACTTTTAGTCAAATGCTTTTGGTATAAAGAATGGGATGGTGCAAGCTCTTTATTGGATAACATCGATATATTAGGATTTTCTTCTGCAAATTTAGCAACCTCTCTAGCCAAAGAGCTTATATTTGTTAAACGTTTAACCGCTTCAACAATAATATCTTGCATACAGCTAGGAACCCATTTTAATCCCTCTTTACCATTTTTTGCTGGTATCCATCGAATACCTAATTGCTTATTTCCTAAGCTATCTTCTTCCCATTCTAAGCAATTAACAGATAAAGACATCAACTCAGAACAACGAGATGGAGCGATCATAAGTAGAGCCATAACAGCTGTATAATATTCAGTTTCTTTGTCTAAATTGGGGGCATCATGAAAGAGTTTAGCAACCAGCATCATTTCTTCATCAGTTGGCATTTTACTGGAGCGGTATTCTTTTCCTTTTTCATCAAGCAATATCGTTAAATCTCTAGGGCGTTTATAAGGACTTTTCCATAAGGGTAGTTGAGGTGTAATTTGATTTTCTCTACAAAAATCAAATAATTTTTGAATTTGATAACCTAATTTATTGACTGATTCCGTACCTTTTTTATATTTTTTTGATACGATATTTTCTACTTCATGAATAACTAAATAATCAAGCTGAAGTATGTCAGCCTTTCCTTTAATATTATAGAGAGCCATTTCAACTATACGTAAAGATTCAATATGTCTGGCTAAATTACGAATGGGATTTAGAGAATAAGTATAACGAATATAGGCTTTGGCAAATTCAATGAATGGTGCAGCTAATGGCTCATATTTATAAGCTGTAGATTTAATTCTTTCTGTGGAAAAAAACGAACCTGAACTGGATAAATGCTGAATGTTGTTTTCCATTGGTTGTTTTTCCCAGCAATCATTTCCAAAGATAGTAAGCTGATTTTTTTACTGAAATTAATAAATTGCTCTAAATTAGATTTAGGATTATTATCTTTAGGAGTGAAAATTAGATTGTTCATAATCAGTGGCTTCCCATAGTTCTTTTCATATCATTGCAAGCTTGAACAACATATTCAACAGCCAATATAATACGATCTTTAGAGGATGCATAATCTATACTTTTAGTTCGTTTCAAACGCTCTTCTTTATCTTTATATAGCTTATTTAATATTTGTTGATGTGGTCCATCAACCAAAGGTCTAAATTTAGGGGCATAAATAACAAGTTTCATAGCCAGTTATACAAAAAAATCATTTGTTCCACAAGCACCTATCGTATCTATTCCGTTATTGGTTATTAAAGATGTTGGATCGTATCCTCTCTCGCTTTCATTTAAGTTAGAAATAATTCTACCTGTAAATGCTTGAGCTAATTTTCCCATTTCAGCCCCAATAACACGATCAATGTATTGCACTGTATCAGCTGTATTTTCTGTGTAAACTTTTACATTTTGTGTATCTGTGTGATCTAAAAAGCTCAGCAATGATTGCCGCTCCAACTCCTTTTTCTTCCTAGATTTGTTCCCCTTGTATGGCGAAAACGTCTTGCTGTTACATGAATAATTTCACCTGTTCGTTCTGAAATTGCTTTTTGGTGAATACAGAATTTTCGTAATGCATTTTGCTCTAATGAAGAAGCTGAATAATGAAAAAAATATCTTTATCTAATAATGAAAGATCAAAATTTCTATCTTTTATATTCCTCTTCAAACAGTTCCAATCGATAAACATTGGTAATTTCATTTTACACCCAGAAATAGAAGATTCATCAACCATACTAAGCAATTTATTATATTGATATTCTATAAAATTTAGGAGAATTAAATATAAATCCTCTGTGATAGCAAGCTTTTTAAACGTTTCTCTAAATAATCCTCCTCTCTTTTTTGCACTAGGGATATTTAGAAAATAATTCCATGTTCCTTGAGAAATTTCCTTTCTTAGGTCTTCAAATTTTAAATGGCGTATTTGAATAGGTCTTCTAGCTGTAGATTGAAGTAAGTGAATATATGCATATGTTTCAAACGAAATAAGATCTTCTCTCCAAAGTCTAGCTAGTTCAGTCATTAAAGCTAACATTTCATTTTCAGTAAATGCACCTGTATAAGGACATCTTATTAATACCGATTTCCCCTTATCATTTCCACTCAAAGTAAAGCTTTCTAGCAGCGACAAAACAGATTTATCAACTCCATAATAGCCATACTCATGCCATGACAGTAAAAAACCCTTTAATGCTCCTAAATACCATTCACGTACTTTACCTAAAGTAGCTTTCCAATTTAGTATCACAGATGTATCAATAATATTTGAACTAGTACTTATTACAAACTCTTGGAATCGACGATACATGTTATAAGTATGGTAGCTAGAATATTTTTTTCGGCATAAATAGCAAGTGTTTTTTTAAATCCTTCTAGTGTTTTATTATCTATATCCAATACAGCTTGAGAGAAATTAATTGTAATATCTTTGCTTATATGCCAAGAGTTTTCATTTTCATCAAATACATATCCATCTCTTGACTGTCTAAGATGTTTATTCTGATTCATAATTATCAACCTTTTTTTGGAACTCAATTTGCAGATCCAATAATATTTTGTTTGCTTTTTTTCTCTAATATAGCGTTGATTATAAACATTTCCAGATTTCTCTGATGTGTGTCCCATAAGATGTTGTCTCATCTTTTGCTTCTTTTTTTCGGGAGAAATAAAATCTTTATGAGAAGAATCATGATTTACATTTTTGATTATTTTTTTATCCACCTTTCGTGAAAAAATCTAAGTTCCATTCATGACGAAAAAAATATGTGGATGAATAATAGAAAATTCAGGATCTACTTTTTTTCATTGTTGGTACAATAACATTATCAAAAAGAACTGGTACTAATTGGGTTTCCTTGTGTCTTTCCTTTCCGATGAGTAACAAACAAATATGGATGTTTATTAGCGTTAGGAATTTTTAGAACGATAGTTCATAATATAGTCATCGATAAGTTGAGCTATCTTTTTGTGAAATAGGGAGTCGTCTTTCTTTCGTTTTACTTACAGCTTGCTTCTTCCTTGTGTCAAATTTATCATCATGAGTTCTCCTAATTGTAATTGAGGATTTAGCTATTCCTATGTCAATAAATGGGATTTGAATTGATAATAACTCTCCCTTCTAATCCCTAATTCCTTTAACAGGATAAACATTAAATGGTTTCTTTTTCTAATTCCGATATCTTGAAATGGATTATTAGGATTGGAAAAAGTTCGCAATAGACATAAATTCATCTAACAATCCATCAGGTAGCTCACTTTCTGGTTTTTATAGATAATGTTTTATGATTTTTAGGTCTTGACTCTTTAATTAACTTAATTAGTTTCGTCAATTTTTCGATATATTCGTTAGATACATTAATTACTTTAGATAGAAATAATATGTATTCTGAAAGCGTTGTTAGTCTATTATATTGATGACTAAGAGATACTGAAGAATAAATATCAATAAATTGACTCCTGCCTTTCATTAACACACTTTTTGTATTGATTACATTCTTTTTGCTTTTTTTACATTTATTCTCATATGTTGAATAAGAGATTCTAACTGGTTTTCTGTTAAGAGTACTTTGTTATGAATTAGATCGCTAATAACAAGATTATTCTGTTTTTTTCCCAATTCATTATCCACTGTATAGTTCCCAGCTTATTTCTAATTGTGTTTACTGCGGATTGATTACGTAGTTCCACAGTTACCCATAAGGTTGAATAAAAAAATCAGGAATACCAGTTTCCTCATTAACCAATAGAGGAAAAAACGTTCTCCATTTGAAAAAAAGGATTGTTTCTATTCTATGCATACCTATTTAATTTACAAAGATAACATATATAAATACTAACAAATTAAGTTTTCAGCGTCAAAAAGTGTAAAAAAAGAGCTCTTAAAAATAAAGGGCTCTCAGTGTTATATAGGTTTATATTTTTACATTTTTAATTTATATGTAACTCAGAATGGAATATTGTCATCAAATGCGTCCATTGGTGGCTCAGCTTGTGGTGCTGGCGCAGATTGAGCTGGACGAGATTGATAGCTTGGTTGTGGTGCAGATTGTGCTGGTGCAAAGCCGCCCATCTCTTGATTGCGACCACCTAACATTTGTAAGTTATCACCTTGGATTTCAGTGGTGTAACGATCTTGGCCGTTGTTATCTTGCCATTTACGGGTTTTTAAACGACCTTCAACATAAACTTGTGAACCTTTGCGTAAATATTGACCCGCAATTTCCGCTAAACGACGATATAACACGATGCGGTGCCATTCGGTCACTTCACGACGTTCGCCTGTGTTTTTATCTGTCCAGCTTTCACTTGTTGCCACGCTGATATTTGCTACCGCTTCGCCATTTGGCATCGTGCGGATTTCAGGATCATTACCTAAATTACCCACGATGATTACTTTATTAATACCTGCCATAGAATCCTCTATATTTTAGAAATAAGATGAAAAATTTTGGCTATTTTGCCTTAAAAAGAAACAAAAGATCCATAAAAATTAACTGGATATTTGCACAGATATTGAAATATGCGATAATGGTCGCAATTTTTGAATTTATTTTTCTTAAGGCAATCGCTTTTTTTATGGATACTATCGACATTCGTGGGGCTAGAACCCACAACCTCAAAAAAACATCAATTTAACCATTCCGCGCGATAAATTAATTGTGATAACAGGCTTGTCCGGTTCGGGCAAATCTTCTTTAGCATTTGATACGCTTTATGCGGAAGGGCAGCGTCGTTATGTGGAATCGCTTTCTGCTTACGCGCGTCAGTTCCTTTCTTTGATGGAAAAACCTGATGTGGATTCGATTGAGGGCTTGTCGCCGGCGATTTCTATTGAGCAAAAATCCACTTCTCATAACCCGCGTTCAACCGTGGGCACGATCACCGAAATTTACGATTATCTGCGTTTACTGTTTGCTCGCGTAGGGGAGCCGCGTTGTCCAGATCATGATGTGCCATTAACGGCACAAACCATCAGCCAAATGGTGGATAAAGTTTTAAGTCTGCCTGAAGAAAGCAAAATGATGTTGCTAGCGCCCGTAGTGAAAAACCGTAAAGGTGAGCATGTTAAGCTGTTAGATAGCTTGGCGGCACAAGGTTATATTCGTGCAAGAATTGATGGTGAAATCTGTGATTTATCTGATCCACCAGAACTTGCTTTACAGAAAAAACATACCATTGAAGTGGTGGTGGATCGTTTTAAAGTGCGGTCAGATTTAGCCACACGTTTGGCGGAATCCTTTGAAACAGCTTTGGAGCTTTCTGGTGGTACGGCTGTTGTAGCGGATATGGGTAATCCGAAAGCGGAAGAGCTAGTTTTCTCGGCGAATTTTGCTTGTCCGCATTGTGGCTATTCTGTGCCCGAATTAGAGCCTCGCTTGTTCTCATTTAATAACCCAGCAGGGGCGTGCCCGACTTGTGATGGCTTAGGTGTTCAGCAGTTCTTCGATGAAAGCCGAGTGGTACAAAATGAAAGCATTTCCCTCGCAGGTGGTGCGGTGAAAGGTTGGGATCGTCGTAATTTCTATTACTATCAAATGCTTACCTCGTTAGCGAAACATTATAAATTTGATATTGAAACGCCATACGAAGATTTGCCTCAAAAAATTAAAGATATTGTGATGCACGGTTCAGGCAAGGAAGAAATTGAATTCCAATATATGAACGACCGTGGCGATGTGGTGATCCGTAAGCATCCTTTTGAAGGGATTTGAATAATATGGCGCGCCGTTACAAAGAAACGGAATCCATGTCTGTGCGCGAAGAATTGGCGAAAAATATCAGTAACCGCCCTTGTGCAGATTGTGGCGGCTCTCGTCTTCGCCCTGAAGCTCGAAACGTGTATATCGGTAATATTAACTTGCCACAAATTTCAGAGAAAAGCATTGGTGAAAGCCTTGAGTTTTTCCAAGGGCTTACTTTAACCGGTCAAAAAGCACAAATTGCAGAAAAAATCCTGAAAGAGATCAGAGAACGGTTAGAATTCTTAGTGAATGTGGGTTTGAATTATCTTTCCCTTTCTCGTTCTGCCGAAACCCTTTCGGGTGGTGAAGCGCAACGTATTCGTCTTGCGAGTCAGATCGGTGCGGGCTTAGTAGGCGTCATGTATGTGTTGGATGAGCCTTCAATCGGTTTACATCAACGCGATAATGAACGCTTGCTAAATACGCTGATTCACTTGCGTAATTTGGGTAACACTGTAATTGTGGTGGAACATGATGAAGATGCTATTCGAGAAGCGGATCATATTATTGATATTGGCCCTGGGGCGGGGGTGCATGGTGGTCAAGTAATCGCACAAGGTACAGCTAAAGAAATTATGGCTAACCCGAATTCGATTACGGGTAAGTTCTTATCGGGCGAAGAAAAAATCGAAATTCCGAAAAAACGAACCGCACTTGATAAAAGCAAACTTTTAAAATTAAAAGGTGCGACAGGGAATAATCTGAAAGGTGTGAATTTAGAGATCCCAGTGGGCTTATTTACTTGTATTACGGGGGTATCAGGTTCAGGCAAATCAACGCTAATTAATGATACGTTATTCCCATTGGCTCAAAATGCCTTAAATCGTGCAGAGAAAACAAGTTTTGCACCTTATAAATCCATTGAAGGCTTGGAATATTTCGACAAAGTGATCGATATTAACCAAAGTCCGATCGGTCGTACACCGCGTTCTAACCCAGCGACTTACACAGGGTTATTTACCCCAATTCGTGAATTATTTGCGGGCGTACCAGAAGCGCGTGCGCGTGGTTATAATCCAGGACGCTTTAGTTTTAATGTACGCGGTGGCCGTTGTGAAGCATGCCAAGGTGATGGTGTGCTAAAAGTAGAAATGCACTTCTTGCCGGATGTGTATGTGCCTTGTGATCAATGTAAAGGTAAACGCTATAATCGTGAAACCTTGGAGATCCGCTATAAAGGCAAAACTATTCACCAAGTATTAGATATGACGGTAGAAGAAGCCCGCGAGTTTTTTGACGCGATCCCAATGATTGCGCGTAAATTGCAAACATTAATGGATGTGGGCTTGTCCTATATTCGTTTAGGTCAGTCTTCTACCACGCTTTCAGGTGGTGAGGCACAACGTGTTAAGTTAGCGACAGAGCTTTCAAAACGCGATACCGGTAAAACCCTTTATATTTTGGATGAGCCGACAACTGGTCTGCATTTTGCCGATATTAAACAACTTCTCGACGTGTTACATCGCTTGCGCGATCAAGGTAATACTATCGTGGTGATCGAACACAACTTAGATGTGATCAAAACTGCAGACTGGATTGTGGATCTTGGCCCAGAAGGGGGAAGTGGCGGAGGCCAAATTATCGCGACAGGTACACCGGAAGAAGTCGCCAAAGTCAAAGGTTCGCACACTGCGAGATTCCTGAAAGACATCTTGGCAAAAGGCTAGAAAAATCAACCGCACTTTTGAACATCATCAAAGTGCGGTTATTTTTTAACGAGATCATTGAAGGTTAATGAACAGATTGCTATTATCTTCATCATATAAACAAAGGGGGATAATATGGAATGTTTTCACCCATTTAGTTGTCAATGCCAGCCTATTGCAAAAGTGAATATTTTAGGTGCTCAGATTACACACATTGAGCTGTCTTTTTCGCAGCCCATTTCGACGTTTTCATTATCGCGAGTTTCCGTTTGGGTGAAGAGTTTAAATACCCAAAATGAATGGGTAAAACTCGATTTAAATACTTATCATCAAAATAATACGAGCAATTTTGTCTTATTTATTCAACCAGATGCACATTGCCTTGCCACCAAATTGTTATATTTTGATAGTGAGCGATTTACTCAAGTGCTGTCAGAATTACAGCTAAAAATTGAATTAGACCAAGCGCTTCATATTTCAGCGTCTCAATGTAATATTTTGCCGATCCTTTGCCTTGATACCCAAGGTTTTACTCATTTTACTTATCAAGATCTCACTTGTAGTTTTTACCAACCTAAAGCCTCTTCGCCATTACATCCATTAATTATTTGTTTGCATGGTGCCGGTGAGGGCGGAAATAATCAGAGCAACATCCTTGCCGATAAAATAGCTGTCACTTTTGCCAGCCAATCACATCAAGAAACGTTGGATTATCCCTATATTCTTGCACCGCAATGTCCAAGTTTTTGGGTTGATAAATTTCCTTTAAATGGTCGATATTATTATGGCGAGCGAGATTATACGGCTGACTTATTAGCCTTAATTCAAGACACTTTAATGAAACATCAAGATATTGATCCAAAAAGAATTTATATTGTTGGTGGTTCAATGGGGGGCTATCAGGGATTGCGACTTTTTTCAGATGCCCCAGATCTATTTGCTGCCGCTTTAATTGCTTGCCCAGCTAAATTACCTGCTACTGAAAAATTGCATCACTTAAAAGATAAAAAAATATGGCTTATTCACTGTGAATTAGATGAAGTCGTTTCTATTGAGAATACGCGTCATCTCCTTAAAAAAATCCATAATGAGCAGTCCACAATGCCAATGTTTACACTTTATAAAAAGGTTATTGTAGAGGGAAAAAAACAATCGATCCACATTGTGTGTTTTTGCCTCTTTACGACAACCAATTAACATCAGGACGAAATTCTATTTTTGAATGGTTATCGGAGCAAAGTCTTTAGAAGTAAAAAGGGTTGCTACTTGCCTGAATTGTATCACAGGATATATTCACTAACTGATTTCATATTACTTATTTTTCATATGCTTTTTGTTAAAAAAGTAGGGGCATGAGACCCCCTTACTAAATTTTATATGAAATTATTCTCTAAAAGTTTCTTTCTTATAGTTTCATAATCAAACTCTATGCCATTCATTAAGACAATAGGCGAATCATCTAAAGAATAATCTTTCTTTAACTTTTTCTACTCTTTCTTTATTTTCATCAAAGATAAGTAATAAAATATTTTTACCAAAGCTCTTTACAGATAGATAGCTCCCTTTTTGTCCATTTGCTTTTTTTCCATAAAATTTGATGTAACAATGAATATTCCTGTCTTGCATATTGAAATACCATCATAAATTTTCTTGTATATTAATTCCTCACTTAAATTATCATCTAAAGTTATTTCATTACGATCTAACCAAATTGCTATTTCTTTAGCACATAAATAATCACTAATTGGTAAAACTATCTTATCTTTATCTAATGATGAATGACTAATAAAAATTGCTGGAATCTGATATTTGGCATTTTTATACTGAGGGTATTTAGCCTCAAAAGCAGAACGCTCTCCAAACCGGAGAGTAGGGAGAAGTTTATTTCTAGTAAACAATTCAGATTCAGACTCGGAAAAAAATAAAAAGCTTATCAAAGAAAAATTAGTGTATCTTCATTAATAAATGTTGCTATATTACCGCCCTGAGGCATATTTCCAAGAAATATATTATGCAATGAGTATCTATCATCAAATTCTTTTATCCATTCAGCAAACCTATCTCGGTTTTAGGTAATTTGTATCTATCGTAATAAAAAAATAAACACCTCAAATTCCCATGGGTTATTATTTACTTTGACACCAATTCCAGTAATTTCGTCGTTGTTAAATGTACAAAGAACTTTTTTTGATGAAAGATTTATCTTTTTGTCTATTAACATAAGAGCCTTTAAATACGTAAGTTAGCAAATCCACATGACATCTCCTATAAGTTATCTATGAATTATTTCTTCTCATTTTTCTACTAATATCATACTGACAAGATTCTTTATCTTGATAAGTTAGATCAATAAGTAATCTTAAATTTTCAGTATTTAAATCTCCCATTTTGTAACAGATATTTTTTTACATCTTTCGCTAGTAAATTATCAATTATACGATCTGGCAAATAAGGATATCGTCTTTCATACTCATCTCTAGAATCTATACTAATCCAATTGGTAAATGATGGGTATAATTTACTTTTTCCTTATTACCATGAGAGGCTGTAATATACTGAGGGTTTGTTGAAGGAAGTTGTATTACAAGAATGCCCGACTTTTTATTTACCTTACCATCATACATACTGGAATAAAGCTCCCAATCAATATGTTTTCTATTTTTAGTTTCTGTGCCTACTAATAAAATTGTAACGGTAGTATCGCATAAGTATTCATCACGAATTTTCTTTCTAATTTCTTCATCAGATAAATCATCACTAATATCCCCAGTATCAACAGAACCATCAATAAAAATATCGTTTTCTTCATTGCACTTAAGCAACGCTTCCTTTGCCCACTGATCATTAGTATGGTGATAACTAATAAAAACTTTATGCTTGGTCATTAAGCTCCCCCTCCTTGCTAGATAAGTTTTTAATTCCTTTTAGAATCAGATGAACGCATTCATCAACAAAAGGTGTCTGCATCAATCTCTCATATTCTTTAGCGGTTAGTCCTGCTTTTGTTGCAAGCTCTGAGATTGAGATATCTTCAATAATAGATCTAATGTCGTCATAATTGGCATTATTATTGTGAGAATGCGCGATATCCTGTAATTCTTTATAGAATGCATTATGAGAAGTCTGCCATTCTTCCGTAAACTCTTCAGCCAAGCATTGATTCTTAATTGAATCACATAACTTACCGGTTAATCCCCCTAAACCACCAACTAAGAAAATTACTTTTTTCTCTTTATAAGCAATCAAGAACTCTTCTAAAACTCCAGGCATTTTTTTCCAAGGTAGTTTTCAAATTTTCCACCAGCAAAAAAACTCTTATATCCGAAGAATAAATAGATTTTTTTCTCTCATCTCGGTAAGGCATCTAGACCAAATATATTTATTTGCAGGACAATTTGGTTCAAGAAAAAGTTCTTCATTTTGAATCAACCCTTTCACATCATCAGGTATATTAGCTGATACGGGGTTTACTACAGTTTTATAATTTGCATACCACTTTGTATTTTCTTTTTTAGTATATAGAGGCCAAGCTAGATGATTTTCTACAAATAGTTGATCTGTCTGCAACCTATCTCTTAAAACTGTTGCTTCATCGAGAATAAACTTCGTAAAACCTTCATCCCGTAAATCACCACCATAAATTAGAGTGTGCTCACCAGCTAATAAATGTCGTGCTAAAGATTGAGAAAACCGCTTGAGTTCGTCAATGTCTTGGTTGTATGTTTCATAACCGTCAGGAAGATAATCAGAAATAGATAGACCGATACGTAAATTAGAGCTAGTTTCATTCTCTTGTTTAGATGACCATAAGGGAGTGGAAACAGTAATGTTAAAATGATTCGTCCACTCCGTTTCTTCTTTATATAAAGGTGGTTCAGGGTAGCAAATAACTAAATTATCTTTATGTCTTTTACCTAAAATATCAACAATTTGCTGAATTTCTGGCGGCTAGCAAAAAATCTCAGCAGATTTATCAATCCAGCCTTGCTCTTGATAATATCGTAGCAGTTTGTGTGCATGCTCAAAACGTATTGTTTCTAATAATGTTGCGATAAGAATCCTTAAAATATCTTTTTTTCCCAATGGCTCCGCAGTTATATGCACACAAGGAATATTTGATGCCGCAGGGAAAACTCTATCTTCGTATTCCTCCAAGCTATTAACAAGGATAATAGGACGTCGTTCCCTTTTGGCACTTAAAATTTCTCTTTGACACCAATATCGAGAAGAGTAAGCATCACTTTCAATCGCAATGATTGTTGAGTTTTTAATATGATTCTCAATTTCTTGATCAAATTTAAATCCAGGCGATATTTCATTTGCATCAAAAAATTTTTGCATATTGGAATTATCTAAAAAGTTTTTAATCGCTTCTGCGTGTTTTAAGCCTGTATCTCCTTTTTTAGCATGACTTAAAAATAGGCGAATCGAAGAATCAATGCCAAGGCTATTCTCAGTAATATCTTTTAAACCAAATCGATACAACTCATGAGATAGAAAGAGAATTGCATATTCTTTTTTTAGTTCAGTAGGCCAATCAAATGCCCGAATACAATTTAAATTCTTCAGACGACCTGATGAAGTTTGATTGAATCCTTCTCGTTCAATAGCTACAGGTACAATATGATAATTATCTTGCTCTGGTAACGAATTTATATAGTCTTCCCAATCAGGATTCATCAAAGTATTACTGCTAATAAAAAGAAAAATCACATCTTTCGTAGCAAGTTTCTGTGGGGTAGAAGATGGTGGGATTTTAGGTTTTCGTGAGCTGTATAAAAATGTTGGGATATTTAATTCTCTAGAAAATGGACGATCAATATCCCGTGTAAGATAACGACGAAATTCCATCAGTGTAGAATAGATATTTTCTTTATCATCTGGATGCCAAATAAAATGAACGGCCAAAGGTGGAGTGATTTGCATGGACATAAGAGACTAATTCCTACTTAATTTAAATTACCAATGTGAACTATTTCGATTATTGGCAAAATAATCGCGACTGTTACGATGTGACCCGCTGCCTCTTCTTTGAAATGCCTCATGAATCCATTTTTTTAATTCATGTGAAGAGGTTGGATAAGGATAGATTTTGGCATAGCCACTTTGAATATTGTCATATAATCGTGGTGGAATGTTGCAAGGTGTATAAATTCGATTGTTATTTTCAGTCCGTTTTTGTACACAGTTAGAATAGAAATATGAGTCATAGTGTGGAGAATAACTTGGCAATAATATACCAATTAGACCAGAACGAGTATTTAGCTTGGAAGTTGTTAGACTATATCCAATTTCCCAATCTACATGCTTACGTTGCCATGTATTTTGGCCAATTAGAACTATGGTTACTGATGAATCAGAAATATAGTTTTCACGAATCTCTCTACGAATGGCATCTGTTTTATAATTTGGATCAATATCTCCATCTTGAACAGAACGATTAACAAATACTGGATCAAATTCATTAGAAAATTGCCGTTCAAATTGTTGACGATAATAGCCATCTTGATGATGAAAAACTTAAAAAAATACTTTATGTTTAGGAATGGCAAAATCATAGAACATTTTTCTCCTTGGCTTCTTTTAGGTATAAGATAATTACATTAATATATAGATTGATTGGTTGGTTTAATGTGTTGTAAGTATATGGTATTTTAATATAATTTGCGAAATGCTATCTTACTGTACCATCAACAACTCATACAATGCTACATTAATATAAAAATTTTTCTTTTTCCAATTTTTTTCCTTCTTCAAAAATACCGATTCTGACCAATTCTTCCAAATGAGATCTTGCTGTATTACGATGGATTTGGCAGTCTCGTACGACGAAATTAATTTTTCGTGTAAGGGTGTTTATACAGATTATTAATCAACTCATGGCTGTATATCTGCGGTAACTCACTGCGGATGAGCTGTTTGTGATTTTTGCATTAAAAGCTTTAATTCCATTGATTAAAGTAACCGTTCGTTTTGCGGTTTCTGTAATGCCTTCTAGTATAAATATCAACCATGATTCCCAGTTTTGACTATTACGGACAGACTGCAATAACTGATAATATTTTGTTTTATTTCTATTTATATATCGGGAAAGATACAGAATTGGAGTATCCAGTAAATCTTGTTGAATCAGATATAGAATATTCAATATTCGTCCAGTCCGACCGTTGCCATCATAAAACGGGTGAATGCTTTCAAACTGATGATGAATCAGCGCCATTTTTACCAAGGGATCGTAATCAAGTTGTGCCGAGTCGTTGATAAATCTTTCTAAATCAGACATATATTTTTCAATATCAGTAGGATTTTGCGGTGGCATATAAACAATTTCTTTTGTCGTTTGATTTACTAGCCCTGTACCTTGCTGCTTTCTGAAACCTGCATCATTTCCTTCCAATGCAGATTGAATTTCTTTAATGAGATTGAGTGTAATTAATTTATCGGAACGGACGGAGTCAAAGCCTAATGACATGGCTTGTGCGTAGTAGTGAACTTCTTTTGCAGCTACGGTAGTGAATTGGTGTGTATTGATATTGCTTTGATATAAATCATCCTGCGTGGTAATGATATTTTCAATCTCCGAGCTTTCTTTTGCTTCCTGCAAGGGTAATGTCCCGAGTAGAATATTTTGATTTGGCATTGTATGTACCACGCCTTTTAGCTCACCCTAATGCCTGATGAGCAGCACTGCAAGCTTTCAATACCGCTTTACTTTCTATCTCGCCCAAGGCAAATAAATCTGGAATTTGATAGTTGTTCATTATGACTTCCTTTATACATAAAAAGGTGTGGTTTCTTGTGCACGTTTACATAACATGCACAATATTCAGAATATTTTATGCATATTAGTACAACGCACACAAATTTTCTATTTTTTTGTGCATGTTTCAGATTCTAAAGCAGAAGACATAATATTTGGCTAACCCTCCCAGTTTCTCAATTGTCTCAAATAACAAATTCTTGTTATTTCAGATACAAAAGTGCGGTTATTTTTTTGGGATGTTTTTAATGTTTGCTACTGAACGGTGGTTTAGCAAACCAAATGAGAACAACTAAGGAAATGAACGTTATTGCAGAAACTAAGAAGATCTCGTTAGCACCAATAATAAAGCCTTGAGCGGTGATTTGTTTAGCAAGATATGATGCCGTTTGTTCTTCACTTAAACCAAAACTCCCCATAGTTTGGAAGAATTGTTGGGAAATCGGGTTGTATGGATTAATGACTTCCGTGAGTTGCGTGTGATGCACGGCTTCGCGGTTATACCATATAAATGTCGTGAGTGATGTGCCTATTGAGCCGGCAAGGGTTCGGAGGAAATTAAATAAGCTCGACGCTGAAGCCATTTTTTCGGGCGGTAAACCAGAAAGCGTAATGGTTGTCAGCGGCATAAAGAAACAGGCGACCGCTAATCCTTGCACAAATTGAGGTAATGCCACATCCATAAAGGTCATTTCAGGTTCAAAGGTTACAGCTCGCCAATAAAAGGTCAGCGCATAAACCATAAAACTGACGGTGATTAAAATCCGCATATCAATTTTATTGCCGAATTTCCCGATAATCGGTGCAAGTAGAATCGGTAATAATCCAACTGGCGCAGCCGCAAGCCCCGCCCATGTTGCTGTATAGTCGTAAACCTGTTGGAGCAGAAGCGGGATGAGCACAACCGTCCCTGAATACACCAAGAAAGCAAGGCTAGTCGAAACACAACCTACGGTGAAATTTCGGGATTTGAATAAGGAGACATCCACAACTGGATTATCGTCCGTGAGTTCCCAAATGATGAGGGCGATTAAACCTACTGCAGCGATAATGGTAAGCACCACAATTTCAGTGGAATTGAACCAATCTAGCTCACGGCCTTGATCCAGCATCAATTGCAACGCACCCACACCGAGCGCTAATAAAATCAGCCCAACCGTATTAACAGGTTGATGAGAAATTCTACTTTCTCGGCCTTCTAAAATTTTCCAACTGATTAAGACAACGGCAAGCCCAATCTGAACGTTGATAAAGAAAATCCAACCCCAGTGAATATTATCGCTGATCCAACCGCCTAAAAATCGGGCCACAAATCAGGGGCGACGACGATCGTCATTGACCAAAAAGGCCAATGCCATTCCGCGTTTTTCAGGCGGGTAGTTATTTAATAATAAGCTTTGAGAAAGGGGGATAATTGGGCCGGCTACCGCACCTTGAAGGACGCGAAACACGATCAACATTTCCAAGCTATTTGCAATACCACAAAGCCAAGAGGCTAGCACGAATAATAGCGTTGCAATTAAAAAAATAACCGCACTTCACCAAAACGTTTTTGCCAGCCAGCCTGTAATCGGAATTGAAATGGCATTTGCCACACCGAACGAGGTGATCACCCAGGTTCCTTGGCTAGACGAGGCACCCTAAATCACCGGCTATGGTTGGAATAGCAACATTGGCGATCGTAGAATCCAGCACAAGCATAAAGGTGGCAAGGGAGAGTGCCAAGGTTAGGATTGCCAACGCACCGCCTTGTAGCGGTTTGAAATGAGATTGCGGCATAACGGAACCTAGTAGCTATTATCGCGAATAATAGATTCGATCAAATTATTGACCGCACTTTCATCATATTGCAGTACATTCGTAGAATAAAGCGTTGTAGCAGGCGCTTGGTCACGCAAGGTTTCACCCTTACTATCACTCACATTCACTTTCACCGTGGCAGAAAGACCGATACGTAATGGATTTTCAGCAAGCTGTTGTGGATCTAATTGAATACGCACAGGCACACGTTGTACCACTTTGATCCAGTTACCGGTCGCATTTTGAGCAGGCAATAAAGAGAATGCGCTGCCCGTACCCATTTCAATTCCGACCACTTTTCCATTAAAGGTTTTATCTTTGCCATAAAGGTCGAAATGAATTTCAACCGGCTGACCAATTCGCATATGGGTTAATTGTGTTTCTTTAAAGTTGGCATCTAACCACATTTGATCGGTCGTGACCACTGCCATTAATGCCCCACCAACAGAAACCGCTTGCCCCACTTGCGCATTACGGCGAGCCACATAACCTTTAATTGGGCTGCGGATTTTTGTGCGTTCTAAATTTAACCAAGCTTGTTTCAAATTACTGACTGCACTTTGAATTTGCGGTTGTTCACTTAAAGGACCGTCTAACAATAAGGCTTGATTGGCTTCAAGCTGGTTTTGTGAGGTCGTTAAGTTTGCTTTGGCGAGTTCAACCGCTTCTTTGGCGTGTTGGAAAGATTCTTTATCAATTGCGCCATCTTTCACTAATTGAACGCGACGGTTCAAGTTTCCTTGTGCTTGAGCAAGAGTAATTTCATTCGCTCGAACAGCAGATTTCAATTGTTTTACAGTGTAATTAAGTTGTGAAATTTGGCGAACGGCATTGGCTAAATTGCTTTTAGCTTGTTCGAAACTGAGTTTTGCATTGGTATCATCCAGTTCTAATAACACGTCGCCCGCTTGTACGGGATCCATATTATCGACATTAATTTTCGAAAATATTTCCTGCTACTTGTGCCGAAACCATCACCTGATTACCGCTAACATAGGCATCTTCCGTTTCTTCAAAGCCTTTAATAAAGAAAAACCAATAAGCTGCCGAGCCGATCGAAATCAGAAGAAGCAAAAGAATGAAAATAGAAAGCCCTTTTTTACGTTGTTGAGATTTATTATTTGAGGGAGTTTGTGTATCTGTTTGTTGATCGGACATAATGCGAGCCTTATCGGAAAAATGATGAAGCAAAAAGGCTTCAGTCTATAAAAATATGAATGTTTGTTCATTATGAACGTGAATTAGAATTATTTCAAGAATGACCGCACTTTTGCGTAAAAAAAGTACATAGTTCAAAGGCTACCTTTCAATGTCGGATTAATCAACCCAACTCATCCTGACTGGGGAATATCTATAAGAGCTTGTTTATAATGAACGTTACCAAAGCTGAGAGTGGGGTTTTTGTTATAGTTACTGTAAATAAAAAGAAAAATCCTTTGTTAAATTAGCAAAGGATTTTTGTAAGAAGTGATTAGCTAGGTAGTTTTTGTAGTCGCTTTTAACGCCATATACCCCACAATCGCAGAAACAGTGGAGCCTAATAAGATCCCTAATCGAGAAAGGGGCGTTAATGCTTTCACCGGCATCAGCATTGAAGGCAAGGCTGGCTAAGAACATTGACATGGTGAAACCGATACCACATAAAATCGCTACGGCAAAAATTTGTTTGAAGTTGATGCCTTGCGGAAGTTTTTGCTATGCCTAGTTTTACGGAAAGGTAGCTGAAACCAAATACGCCGAGTGGTTTTCCAATAATTAAGCCTAAAGAAATCGCAAATAATAATGGTGATGAAAGCATGCTTGAGTCGATACCATCAAAACTTACCCCCGCATTGGCAAATGCGAATAATGGCAGAATAACAAAGGATGACCAAGGCGCAAGAATATGTTCAAAGTCATGTAACGGCGTTTCGCCATTTTTGCCTTTCAATGGAATACAAAAACCCGATGATAACGCCTGCAAGAGTAGCATGTACGCCCGATTTTAATACAGAAGCCCACAAGATTGTTCCCACCACCATATAGGCACAAAGTGCGGTCACTTTAAAGCGATTTAATGCAATAAGTACAGCAATTGCAATGGCAGCAAAGACGAGTGCTTGCACGCTTAATCCATGGGAGAAGAAGAGTGCAATCACGACAATTGCACCTAAGTCATCAATGATGGCTAAAGCAAGTAAAAAGATTTTTAGTGGGAGTGGCACTTGTTTACTTAATAACGCCATGATGCCCAGTGCAAAGGCAATGTCTGTCGCCATTGGGATTGCCCAGCCATCGGCTAAAGTAGGATCTTGTTGTGCAATAAAAATATAAACCAAGGCAGGAATAACCATTCCGCCAACGGCAGCAATAGCAGGGAAAAACCGCTTGTTGATAGCTTGAAAGGGAACCCTCAAATAATTCTCTTTTGACTTCCATTCCCACTAAAACAAAGAATACCGCCATAAAACCATCATTGATCCAGTGAATTAAGGTTTTATCGATAGAAAAAGTCCCTACTTGAATGCTGACTGGTAAGTTTAAAAAGTCGTTATAGTTTTGATTGAGCGGTGAATTGGCTAATAGTATTGCGATTACCGCTGAAAAAAGTAATAAAATTCCGCCAGCTGATTCCAATTTGAAAAAACGCTGAATTTGTTGAATCAAACTCAGTTTATTCATTCATTCTCTCCTAAAAAGTAATAATAAAGGCTGGATACTATCACAAATTTACTGATTTTTGGAAAAATAGGCTATGGATAATGTGTGATTTAATCGGGATGTGATAGAGTTCGTGATCTATTTCACAGAATTTATTTTCATTTTTGGAATAAAAACAATTTAATAGTAAAAATTCTTAAAGTTTATTTATTCGAGAATACTTATGTTTTTCAAAAAAGACATCATCGTACTAGGTATGATGATTTTTGCTTTATTTTTAGGCGCGGGAAATATTATTTTTCCTCCAATGGAAGGTTACTCCGCAGGTAATCATTGGGCAACAGCTTCGCTAGGGTTTGTGATAACGGGCGTACTCATGCCATTTATTACATTGGTTGTGGTGTCAGTGTTAGGACGTGGCGAAGAATTGACTAAGGACTTACCCAAGTGGGCAGGCGTATCCTTTTTAACCATTCTTTATTTAGTCATCGGTTCAACCTTTGCAATGCCTCGAATTACCAATGTTGCTTATGAAATGGCATGGTTACCATTGGGGCTCGTTGAAGATAGTGCGACGACTCGTCTTATTTTCTCTGTGATTTTTAATATTATCGCCATGGGATTTATGATTCGCCCAAGTACCATTATTTCAACGGTGGGTGAAGTGATGACGCCGGCATTATTAGTATTATTACTCGTTGTTGGGATCACGGTTTTTGTGTCACCACTTTCTGAGATTGTTGCCCCATCGCAGGCTTATGCCGAGAATTCAGCACTAACCACAGGCTTAATTAGTGGTTATCAAACGATGGATGTACTAGCTGCGATTGCCTTTGGTGGCATTGTTGCGCGGGCATTATCTGCAAAAAATGTGACCAATCCACAAAAGATTATTCAATATACGATTTCAGCCGGTTTTGTCTCTGTCATTTTATTAGGTTGTTTATATTTTGCCTTATTCTATTTAGGGGCGACTTCTGATGCTGTGGCACAAGGTGCAACAAATGGTGGACAAATTTTCTCTCGTTATGTGAATAGTTTATTCGGCACGGCGGGAACCTGGATTATGGCGGGTATTATTACTTTAGCAAGCTTAACCACATTAGTGGGCGTAACCAGTGCTTGTGGTGATTACTTCTCCAAGTTTTCGACACGTTTTTCTTATCCATTTTGGATTGTCTTCTTCACCGCAATGACGACAATTATTTCACAATATGGCTTAACAAAATTACTCCGAGTGACAATTCCAGCCTTGTTGTTGATTTACCCAATGGCGATCATGTTAGTGGTTTTACAGCTTGTGCGTAATAAATTGCCTTCTATTCGATTGAGCTATTACGTAACTATCTTTGTGACTGTTTGTTTTAGTTTAGTTGATAGTTTGAAAAACTTAGATGTTTTGCCTGAAGGGTTGCATCAAGTCATGATTCATTTCCCGCTTTACTCACAAGGATTAGCTTGGTTGGTGCCAGCATTATGTACTTTAGTGATTTCCATACTATTAGGGAAAAAACCATTTCAAAATAACAAAAATGCCGATAATGATTTATCGGCATTTTTTATATCAAGTGCGGTCGTTTTTTCACGCGTTTTTAGGCGGCTAGACGTTGTCTCACAATTTCAAATAAACATACGCCAGTCGCAACAGAAACATTCAGAGATGACACTGAGCCCGCCATTGGAATACTAATTAACTGATCGCAATGTTCACGAGTAAGGCGACGCATGCCTTCACCTTCGGCCCCCATCACCAAGGCAAGAGAACCCGTAAGTTTACTTTGGTAAATGGTTTCTGTTGCTTCACCAGCTGTACCCACTACCCAAATATTATGGTTTTGTTGTAGATCTCGCAAAGTACGCGCTAAGTTAGTAACACGAATTAATGGCACAGTCTCCGCAGCGCCACAAGCCACTTTACGTGCGATAGAGGTAAGTTGAGCCGATTTATCTTTTGGCACGATAACGGCGCTCACACCAGCTGCATCCGCAGTACGTAAACAGGCTCCTAGGTTATGGGGATCCGTCACACCATCAAGTACTAATAAAAGAGGATTTTGTTTACGAGTAAGAAGTTCATCCAAATCATGTTCATTTAGCTCTTTGGCTTCTTGCACACGCGCAATCACACCTTGATGGACTTCACCATTGGATTTTTTATCTAATGTTTGGCGGTTTACAAATTGCACCGCAATGCCTAAACCATAGAGTCATTGAGTAAGGGTTGTAGGCGTTTATCTTCACGGCCTTTCAGCACAAAAACTTCAATTAAACGTTCAGGGCTATTTGCTAAAATGCTGTTTACAGCATGGATACCATAGATATTTTCTGACATAGGGTTCTCTTATTTATTCTTTTTTTGTCATTATCCTCCCTCTTTTAGCAAAGAGGGCCAGGGAAGATTGGGTAAAAAATATTATTTCTTCCGTTTTCTAGTCGATTTCTTAGAAACGTCTTTATTTTTTTGACCGCACTTTTACGTTTTTTGACGCTTTAGGTGGCAGTTCCTTAAAGACTTTTTGCTTTTTGTTTCGCTGTTTTTTTCCCACTCGACGTGGTTTTCTGGCACTTTTCGACTAAACTGAAATCGACCATTTTTTGTTCTAGATGAACGGCGACCACGCGAATTTTGACTTTATCGCCAAGACGATAAATCATACCACTATTTTCACCGATTAAACGTTGTTTAGCTGCATCAAATTGATAGTAGTCGTTATCTAAAGTGGAAATATGGACTAAGCCGTCAATGAATAAATCATCTAAACGTACGAATAAGCCGAAGCCCGTTACAGATGAGATCACTCCGCTAAATTCAGCCCCTACGTGATCTTGCATATATTCACATTTCAGCCAATCTGCTACTTCGCGAGTGGCATCATCGGCACGGCGTTCGGTCATTGAGCAGTGATCACCTAATAAATCCATTTCATCAAAGGAATAATGATAGCCGCCAGTATCTGTGGTTTTACGTTTAGCGCCTTTTTCTTTTGCTAATAAATATTTAATTCCACGATGTAGGGTTAAATCCGGATAACGACGAATCGGAGAGGTGAAATGAGCATATTCCTCTAACGCCAAACCAAAGTGCCCGATATTATCCGCGTGATAAACCGCTTGGCTTAATGAGCGAAGTAACATGGTTTGAATGAGCTCGTGATCCGGGCGATCTTTCACTTGCTCTAACAATTTCGCATAATCTTTTGTGCTCGGTTTCATGCCTCCTTCAAGGCTTAAACCGCATTCACTTAAGAATGCACGGAAAGATGTCAGTTTCTCTTCACTTGGAGCAGCATGAATACGATAGAGTGCAGGCTCTTTATGTTTTTCCATAAAGTTTGCCGATGCAATATTCGCAAGAATCATGCATTCTTCAATGATTTTATGAGCATCATTTCGCACAACAGGCTCAATGCGCTCAATTCGTCCCATGGCATTGAAAATAAATTTGGTTTCAATGGTTTCAAAATCAATAGCACCACGTTGTTTACGGGCATTGAGTAACGCTTGATAGAGATGATGCAATTCTTCTAAATGTGGAACAAGTCCTTGATAACGCGTACGGAGCTCATCATCGCCGTCTAAAAATCGCCGCGACTTTCGTATAGGGTTAAACGCGCATGAGAGTTCATTACCGCTTCATAAAAAACGATAGTCAGTGAGTTTACCTTTGGCAGAAATGTGCATTTCACACCATACACAAGCGATCAACTTGTGGATTCAGTGAACACAATCCGTTCGATAAAATCTCCGGCAGCATTGGCACAACACGATTTGGGAAGTAAACGGAGTTACCTCGGTTATAGGCTTCAGTGTCTAATGCCGAACGTAAACGCACATAGTAGCTGACATCGGCAATCGCCACCCAAAGTTTCCAGTCTTTACCACTTTTTTTCGCAATATACAGCATCATCAAAAATCGCGCGCATCTTCGCCATCAATGGTAACCAGTGGCAGATTGCGTAAATCCACACGGTCTTTTTTTGCTTCTTCAGGCACTTCTTCAGTGAATTTTTTAACGTATTTTTTTCGACCGCACTTGGGGAATTGGTGAGGAATGTCATGATTACGAAGGGCGATTTCTACTTCTATCCCTTTTGCCATATTGTCACCCAGAATTTCGGTGATGATGCCAACAGGTTGAGTAAAGGATGCAGATCGTTCTTGCAATTCAACCACGACAACTTGTCCCATTCGGGCACCATTGCGGTGTTCATTAGGGACTAAAATATCTCGTCCGATACGACTGTCATCAGGCACCACATAGCTAAAACCATTTTCTAAGAAGAAACGGCCGACAATTTGTTTTTTACGACTTTCAAGTACACGAACAATACGGACTTCACGACGACCACGACGATCCAAGCCGGCAGGTTGCGCCAATACAAAAATCACCATGCATTACACGTTGCATTTGGTGATTAGGAATAAAGATCCTCTTTTTGCCTTCGACTTGTAAAAAAACCATAGCCTTCGCGATGACCAATGACCATGCCTTTGAATAAATCTAATTTTTTTCAGGCAAGGCATAGCGTTTACGTTTAGTGAAAACTAATTGTCCATCATTCTCCATGGCGCGTAAGCGGCGACGCATAGCTTCTTGTTGTTCGTCACTTTTAATTGAAAGTGCGGTCAGAATTTCTTCCCGACTCATCGGGGCATTATTTTCACGGATAATTTGCAGAATGTAGTCTCTGCTTGGGATCGGATTACCGTATTTGGCTAATTCTTTTTGATAATTCGGATCCGCTTTTTAAAGATTTTTGGTCATTTATCGTTTATTTTATGATTAATTTTTTTAAGTTGTGGGGTAGTTTACAGGTTAAAGGGGGGAATGCAAGCTTGTTATCGGGCGTTTGTGGCAGGACGGTTTAAGGCAAACAAAAACCGCACCAAAGTGCGGTTTTATTTTTAAGCTGTTTTAATGCTTTAATTACGCTAATTTTTTGATTTGAGCAGCTAATTTAGCTTTGTGGTTTGCTGCTTTGTTAGCGTGGATTAAGCCTTTAGAAAGCCATACGGTCAACAACTTTTTGCATTTCAACGAATGCTGCTTCAGCTGCTGCTTTTTCACCTGCTGCTACTTGAGCATATACTTTTTTGATGTAAGTACGCATCATAGAGCGTTGGCTTGCGTTGTGTTGGCGGCGTTTTTCAGATTGAACCGCGCGTTTTTTTGCTGACTTGATATTAGCCAAGGTCAAACTCCTAAAATTTCTGTTAGATGATTATGACAAAAATAAGGGCGTAGAATATGCCGATTTTTATACTTTTTGTCAATGAATAATTTGTGTTGATTTCGGTGAGACACAACCGAAAGTAAGCATCGTTATTTAAAAAGCGCTTTCTATTGGCTCACACAAACGATGTGGGCAGGATTTTATCAGTTTTTTTCGTTGGAATATAGCGTAAAAACAAAAATTCTATACAATTAAGGCAAATTTTTTTGAAGAGACCCCTATTTTGAGTAAACGACTTTTAAAATCCGGCATTATCGTGAGTGGGATGACATTAGTGTCCCGTGTGTTAGGTTTAGTCCGTGATGTGGTGATAGCCCATTTGATCGGTGCAGGCGCGGCGGCAGACGTATTTTTATTCGCTAACCGGATCCCAAACTTTTTACGTCGTTTATTTGCGGAAGGGGCATTTTCTCAAGCCTTTGTACCTGTATTAGCTGAATATCAAAAATCGGGCGATCTTTCCAAAACGCGAGAATTTATCGGGAAAGTGTCGGGTACGCTAGGTGGTTTAGTCAGTATTGTCACCTTGCTTGCTATGGTGGGATCACCTGTTGTTGCGGCGATCTTTGGGATGGGCTGGTTTACCGATTGGCTAAATGACGGACCTGATGCGCACAAATTTGAACAAAGCGTCTTTACTCTTAAAAATTACTTTTTCCTTATTTATGGTTTGTCACCTTTGTGGCACTTTCTGGCGCGATTTTAAATACGATAGGTAAATTTGGCGTAATGTCGTTTTCGCCTGTTTTACTCAATATCGCCATGATTGCGACCGCACTTTTCCTCGCACCAAGATTAGATAATCCTGATCTTGCCCTTGCTATCGGGATCTTCTTAGGGCGGTTTATTACAATTTTTATTCCAAATCCCTTTTTTTGAAGAAAAGCAGGCTTGCTCGTAAAAACCAAAATGGGCGTGGCATGATGAAGGGGTAGCCAAAATTCGTCGATTGATGATTCCTGCCTTATTCGGGGTTTCCGTAAGTCAAATCAACTTGCTGCTTGATACGGTCATTGCCAGTTTCTTAATGACGGGATCTATTAGTTGGCTTTATTATTCTGATCGTCTATTGGAGTTTCCACTTGGTCTATTTGGTATCGCCATTTCCACCGTGATTTTACCAACACTTGCTCGCCATCATGTGAATCGAGAAGATAATTCTTCCCAAAGTGCGGTTTATTTCCGTAACACCATGGACTGGGGCGTGCGAATGATTTTATTACTTGGTGTGCCGGCTGCGATTGGTATTGCCGTATTAGCCCAACCAATGTTACTGGTATTGTTTATGCGTGGCAGTTTTACCTTAACAGATGTGCATGCCGCCTCTTATTCTTTATGGGCATTCAATGCGGGTTTGCTTAGCTTTATGCTGATTAAGATCCTGGCTAACGGCTATTACGCACGCCAAGACACCAAAACACCCGTGAAAATCGGGATCATCGCTATGGTGAGCAATATGGGCTTTAATGTATTGGCGATTCCATTTAGTTATGTGGGCTTAGCGATTGCTTCTGCGATGTCAGCAACCTTAAATGCCTATTTGCTTTATCGTGGTTTAGCTAAAGAGGATGTATACCATTTTTCACGTAAAAGTGCGGTCTTTTTTCTAAAAGTTTTAGGTGCAGCCTTAGCCATGGGGGGCTTGCTTTGGTATAACTGCCCGTCTATCGAAGAATGGGCAGCCATGACATTTTTAATGCGTGTCTATTGGTTGGTTTGGTTAATTGGACTGGCAGCGGTTGTTTATTTAGGCGTATTGGTGCTCTTGGGTGTTCGTAAACACCATTTACTGACAAAAACATTAAGTTACCGCTATAATGCACCGATTATTTTTTTCGTTTTTGGAATAAGATGTAATGCAATTAATTCGTGGGCTTCATAATTCACCGCCATATTTGTCAGGGTGCGCATTAACCATTGGCAATTTTGATGGGGTGCATTTGGGGCATCAGGCGATTTTGCGTCATCTTCGTCAGAAAGCGAATGCGCTGAATTTACCCATGGCGGTGATGCTTTTTGAGCCGCAACCGCGCGAATATTTTATGGGTGACAGAGCCCCCGCGCGCTTAATGCGATTAAGAGATAAATTACATTATTTAGCTGATGCGGGTGTGGATGTGGTGATCGTCGCGAAATTTGACCGCACTTTTGCTAATCTTCCGGCAGAACAATTTATTGAAGATTGGCTTGTGCGCAAATTAAATGTGAAGTTTCTCAGCATTGGTGACGATTTCAAATTTGGTGCGAAACGTTTAGGCAATTTTGCGATGTTGCAAGAAGCCGGAAAGCAGTTTGGTTTTGAAGTGGAAGACAGTCGCACCTTCTGTTTAGATGAGTTACGTATTAGTAGCACCGCTATCCGTGAAGCGTTGGCTAAAGATGATTTACAGCATGCGCAAAATTTACTCGGTAAGCCTTATCGTATTTTTTTGGTCGCGTGATCCATGGCAATAAATTAGGCCGAACCATTGGTTTTCCCTACAGCGAATGTTCGCTTACATCGTCAAGTGAACCCGGTTAAAAGGCGTTTATGCGGTGAAAGTGCGGTTGAAATCAGGCGAGATTTTTTTGATGGCGTCGCCAACATGGGAAAACGCCCGACCATTAACGGTACGATACAATTATTAGAAGTCCATTTATTTGATTTTTTTCTCAGAACATTTATGGGCAAATGGTCGAAGTGGAATTCTGCCAGAAGATTCGAGATGAGATAAAGTTTCCGTCTTTTTGAGGCGTTGAAAGCTCAAATTGAACAAGACGTAAAAAAACAGCGAAAGTATTTTTTTGCAAAAATAGAATTATATTGAAATATAAAATTGGAAAAATAACATGACAGTTGATTACAAAAACACGTTAAATTTACCTGAAACAGGTTTCCCAATGCGTGGCGATTTAGCCAAACGCGAACCTGTGATGTTAAAAAAATTGGTATGACAAACAGTTATATCAAAAAAATCCGCCAAGCGACGAAAGGCAAAAAAATCCTTTATTTTGCATGATGGCCCTCCATATGCGAACGGTAACATCCATATCGGTCATGCCGTGAATAAAATTCTGAAAGATATTATTATTAAATCTAAAACGGCGTTAGGTTTTGATTCGCCTTATGTTCCGGGTTGGGACTGTCATGGCTTGCCAATTGAATTAAAAAGTAGAAGGTTTGGTGGGTAAACCAAATGAGAAAGTGACCGCTGCTGAATTCCGCCAAAAAAATGCCGTGAATATGCCGCAGAACAAGTAGAAGGTCAGAAAAAAGATTTTATCCGTTTAGGTGTGTTGGGCGATTGGGATAATCCTTATTTAACCATGAACTTCAACACCGAAGCAAACATCATCCGTACACTCGGTAAAGTGATTGCGAATGGTCACTTATACAAAGGTTCAAAAACCGGTGCACTGGTGTTTGGATTGTGGTTCTTCTTTAGCAGAAGCAGAAGTGGAATACGAAGACAAAGTTTCTCCGTCTATCTATGTGCGTTTCCCTGCAGTAAATGTAGCCGAAATTGAAGAGAAATTTAACGCAGTAGGCAAAGGCCATGGCAAATTATCTGCGGTGATTTGGACCACCACACCTTGGACAATGCCATCTAACCGTGCGATTGCAGTAAATGCAGACTTAGAATACAACCTAGTACAACTTGGCGATGAGCGTGTGATTTTAGCTGCTGAATTAGTGGAATCTGTGGCGAAAGCAGTTGGCATAGAACACGTTGAAGTGTTAGGTTCAGTAAAGGTCAAGCACTTGAGTTAGCACGCTTTAACCATCCATTCTATGATTTTACTGTGCCAGTGATTTTGGGAGATCACGTTACTACTGATGGTGGTACTGGTTTAGTACATACTGCGCCAGATCATGGTTTGGACGACTTCATTGTTGGACAAAAATATAATTTACCAATGGCGGGTCTTGTATCGAATGACGGTAAATTTATTTCAACGACTGAATTCTTTGCAGGTAAAGGTGTATTTGAAGCCAATCCATTGGTTGTTGAAAAAAATTACAAGAAGTGGGCAACTTATTAAAAAGTGGAGAAAATCAAACACAGCTACCCACACTGCTGGCGCCACAAAACCCCGATTATTTTCCGTGCGACCCCACAATGGTTTATCGGTATGGAAACACAAGGTTTACGCCAACAAGCATTAGGTGAAATCAAACAAGTTCGCTGGATTCCAGATTGGGGTCAAGCACGTATCGAGAAAATGGTTGAAAACCGCCCTGACTGGTGTATTTCTCGTCAACGTACCTGGGGCGTGCCGATGACCTTATTCGTGCACAAAGAAAGCGAAGAACTTCATCCGCGTACTTTAGAGTTACTTGAAGAAGTAGCGAAACGTGTAGAGAAAGCCGGTATTCAAGCATGGTGGGATTTAGACGAAAAAGAATTATTAGGTGCGGACGCAGAAACCTATCGCAAAGTACCTGATACCCTTGACGTATGGTTTGACTCAGGATCAACCTATTCTTCTGTTGTAGCAAATCGTCCGGAATTTAACGGCCAAGATATCGACATGTATTTAGAAGGTTCTGACCAACACCGTGGTTGGTTTATGTCTTCTTTAATGCTTTCTACGGCAACAGACAGCAAAGCACCATATAAACAAGTATTAACCCATGGTTTCACCGTGGATGGTCAAGGCCGTAAGATGTCAAAATCTATCGGTAATATCGTGACACCACAAGAAGTCATGGATAAATTCGGTGGTGACATTTTACGTTTATGGGTGGCTTCTACCGACTATACCGGTGAAATGACCGTTTCTGATGAGATCTTAAAACGTGCAGCGGATAGCTATCGTCGTATTCGTAACACGGCACGTTTCTTATTAGCGAATTTGAATGGTTTTGATCCGCAACGTGATGCGGTTAAACCGGAAGAAATGATTAGCTTGGATCGTTGGGCGGTAGCTTGTGCGTTAGATGCACAAAAAGAAATTAAAGACGCGTACGATAACTATCAATTCCACACGGTGGTACAACGTTTAATGCGTTTCTGTTCTGTGGAAATGGGCTCGTTCTACCTTGATATTATCAAAGACCGTCAATATACCACCAAAGCAGACAGCCTTGCGCGTCGTAGCTGCCAAACAGCGTTATGGCACATTGCAGAAGCTTTAGTGCGTTGGATGGCACCAATCTTGTCATTCACAGCAGATGAAATTTGGGGCTATTTGCCACAAACAGCGACGCCACGTGCTGAGTTCGTCTTCACTGAAGAATTCTATGAAGGCTTATTTGGCTTAGGTGAGAATGAAAAATTAGATGATGCTTACTGGCAACAACTGATTAAAGTTCGTTCTGAAGTGAACCGTGTATTAGAAATCGCTCGTAACGACAAAGTGATCGGTGGTGGTTTAGAAGCAGAAGTAACGGTTTATGCTAACGATGAATATCGTGCATTGTTAGAACAATTAGGCAATGAATTACGTTTCGTGTTAATTACCTCAAAAGCGGAAGTGAAACCATTAGCTGACAAACCAGCAGATGTGGCTGCAGGTGAGTTAGAGGGCATTGTGGTAAGCGTCGCACGTTCTCACGGTGAAAAATGCCCACGTTGCTGGCATTATTCTGACAAAATCGGTGTGAACCCTGAACATCCTACACTTTGTCCACGTTGTGTGGAGAACGTAGCAGGTAACGGTGAAGTACGTCAGTTCGCGTAAACTTAAAATCATGAAGAAAAGAGCGGTCAAAATTGACCGCTCTTTTTATGCTGAAATGAACAGAAATAAAAAAGGCTGACATGAGTCAGCCTTAAAGATTTTATTGGTTAAAGGTATTACACTCAGAAGGATTAGCGCTTTGTAAGCCTTTTCTGAACCATTCTAGACGCTGTGCAGATGTACCGTGAGTGAAACTATCCGGTACCACATAACCTTGGCTGCGTTTTTGTAAACGGTCATCGCCCACAGCTTCTGCTGCATTAAACGCTTTTTCTTCATCACCGCGTTCAAATAAACCACTTTTTACCGCTTGGCTCGCCCAAACACCAGCGAAGCAGTCAGCTTGAAGTTCTAATTGAACGGAAAGTTGATTTGCCGTTTTGCGATCGCTGCTTTGTTGTGCGCGATTCACTTGCGGCAGAATTCCAAGCATATTTTGTACGTGGTGACCAACTTCGTGCGCAATCACATAAGCAAAGGCAGAATCACCTGCTGCACCCAGTTTATTTTTCATTTCATTATAGAACGATAAATCAAGGTAAACTTTGCGATCGCTCGGGCAGTAGAATGGACCCATTGCAGATTGACCCGTACCACAAGCGGTTGGCGTTACACCATTGTAAAGCACCATGGTTGGTTCACTATAGGTTTTACCCATTTGTCTGAAATATTGTCCCCAAACGGTTTCAGTGTCTGCTAATACAACTTTAGAAAGACTCGCAAGTTGTTGTTCTTCTTGAGTTTCTAACTGTTGAGAGCTTTGTCCTGAAAAATCAGGCGTACCCACTAAGCCTGAAAGATCCACGCCATAATAAGCGCCGACTAAAAGAATGATAATACCGAGCACACCAGTGCCTTTTTCCGCCACCGAAGTTACCGCCGCCAGAGCCACGTCTATCTTCAATATTTGAGCTTTCTCTACGACCTTCCCAACGCATAATTTGTCCTTTTGTGTGAGTAAATTAAAAAAATCGGCGTATTCTATCAAAGTGCGGTCAATTTTAGATCAGTTTTCTTGGAATATTTACATAGCTTTACACTCTGATTTATAGACTTCTTAAGGGAATTTCAGTATCGTAATACTCCCTTAAACAAACATACAAAAGGAACTTTAAAATGGGTTTATTTGATTTTGTCAGTGACATTGGTAAGAAAGTTTTCTCTAAAGAAGAAGATGCATCTAAAGCAGTGACTCAACACATTGCGGAAGACAATCCAGGTGTAGAAAACTTATCGGTTACCGTTGAAAATGGTGTAGCAAATATCCAAGGTGTGGCAGCAAACGCAGCGGCATTAGAAAAAGCAGTATTAATGGCAGGTAACATTCAAGGTATCCACTCAGTAACAAGCGATGCAAGCATCAATAACGGTGAAACCTTAGGCAGTGATGAAACATTTTATGTAATCCAAAAAGGTGACACCTTGTGGAAAATCGCTGAGAAAGCTTACGGAAATGGCGCGAAATATACCGCTATCGTTGAAGCGAACAAAGAAGTGATTAAAGACGCGGATAAGATTTTCCCTGGTCAAAAAATTCGTTTACCGAAAGGTTTATAATTCGATAAAAAGTGCGGTTATTTTTGACTGCACTTTTTTCTTTATCAAAAATTGTTGATAAATTGTGCAATTTTAGCTGGTTTTCTATTGAATTTTCCGGTTTCTATCGACTGTTTGATTTTCTTTCGCTATAATTTGACGGTTTTTTACTTTTACAAACAATAACGTGTTCGGTGTGGTTTTTACCGAGTGCAACATTAATTGAGGTTACAAATGTCATTAAATATTGAAACAACTCAAGGTTTAGAGCGTCGTGTGACGATCACCGTTCCAGCTGAAGCTGTAGAAAAAGCAACTCGTGAAGAATTCAAACGTGCAGCAAAAAATGTACGTGTTGATGGTTTCCGTAAAGGTCACGTGCCAGCTCACATCATTGAACAACGTTTTGGCGCATCAATCCGTCAAGATGTATTAAACGATCTATTACCACGTCATTTCTTTGACGCAGTCATCGCTGAGAAAATCAACATCGCAGGTCGTCCAACTTTCGCTATCGAAACGTTTGAACCAGGTAAAGATTTATCATTCACAGCAACTTTTGAAGTATACCCAGAAGTTGAATTAAAAGGCTTAGAAAATATCAAAGTTGAGAAAACAACTGTTGAAATCACTGAAGCTGATATCGATAAAAATGATTGAGGTATTACGTAAACAACAAGCCACTTGGGTTGAAAGCAAAGCCGCAGCGAAAGCAGATTCTCGCGTAACAATCGACTTCGTTGGTTATGTTGATGGCGAAGAGTTCGAAGGTGGTAAAGCAACTGATTTCGTTCTCTTCATGGGCCAAGGCCGCATGATTCCTGGTTTCGAAGAAGGTATCGTAGGTCACAAAGCAGGCGAACAATTCGATATCAATGTGACTTTCCCAGCGGAGTACCATTCTGAAAACTTAAAAGGTAAAGATGCAAAATTTGCGATCACCTTGAAAAAAGTAGAAGAAATGGAATTACCAGAATTAACAGATGAATTCGTTGCTAAATTTGGTCCAAACACCAAAACTGTGGCAGATTTACGTGCAGAAATCCGTAAAAACATGGAACGTGAATTGAAAAATGCATTAGTTTCTCGCGTTAAACAACAAGTCATCAACAGTTTAATCGAACAAAACCCAATTGATGTTCCAGCTTCTGCAGTAGAAGAAGAAATCAATGTATTACGTAACCAAGCTGCACAACGTTTCGGTGGCAATGCACAACAAGCTGCACAGCTACCACGTGAATTATTTGAAGCGGATGCAAAACGTCGTGTTCAAGTCGGTTTATTATTCTCTGAAGTGATCAAATCAAACGAATTGAAACCAGATGAAGAACGTGCGAAAGCAATGATCGCGGATATCGCTTCTGCTTACGAACAACCAGCTGAAGTAGTTGAATATTACAGCAAAAATGAAGAGTTAATGAAGAACATTCGCAACGTAGTATTAGAAGAACAAGCAGTTGATGCCGTTCTTGCTAAAGCTCAAGTGACTGAAAAAGCGTCTTCATTTGATGAGATCATGAATCCACAAGCATAATAATTGATAGAACGTGAATTAAATTCACAAGCATATCATCGAAAAGTGCGGTTGTTTTTTCAATGAAAAGCGACCGCATTTTTGTTTTTACTGATTTTCGGGTAGAATATTGCCCGATTTTTTAGCACATATTTAGGGGCAAAAATGAGTGTAATTCCTATGGTTGTCGAACAAACCTCTCGTGGTGAACGTTCGTACGACATTTATTCCCGCCTATTAAAAGAGCGCGTGATCTTCTTGAGTGGTGAAGTAGAAGATCGTATGGCAAATTTGATCGTGGCACAGCTACTTTTCTTAGAATCAGAAGATCCGAAAAAAGACATCAATATTTATATTAACTCACCGGGTGGCTCGGTGACTGCGGGTATGGCAATTTACGATACCATGCAATTTATTAAACCGGATGTGCGTACCCTTTGTATTGGTCAAGCTTGCTCAATGGGCGCATTCTTACTTGCGGGTGGTACAGCAGGAAAACGTGCTGCATTACCGAATGCACGAGTACTGATTCACCAACCGTTAGGTGGTTTCCGTGGACAAGCATCAGATATTCAGATCCACGCACAAGAAATTTTAAAATTAAACAAACCTTAAACGAGCGTCTTGCTTTCCATACAGGTCAAAGCATCGAGCGTATCGAAAAAGACACCGATCGTGATAACTTTATGTCGGCAGAAGAAGCAAAAGCTTACGGCTTAGTGGACGATGTGTTGATTAAACGTTAAGGATTTAACATGATAACAAATGATAACGATCTTCACTGTTCTTTCTGCGGAAGAGAAAAAAGTGAAGTAGGTAAATTAATTGCGGGTACAGATGGTTATATTTGTAACGAGTGTATCGAGCTTTTGCCACAGTATGTTAGAAGACAGTGGTGAAATCGAAACACCTAGCGAACTCGCAGTTGAAGAAAAATTACCGACACCGCACGAAATTCGTGCGCACTTAGATGATTATGTGATTGGGCAAGATTATGCGAAAAAGGTCTTGTCAGTGGCGGTTTACAATCACTATAAACGCTTACGCACGAATCACCAAAGCAATGATGTGGAATTAGGTAAAAGTAACATCTTGTTAATTGGTCCAACAGGTAGCGGTAAAACCTTATTAGCACAAACCTTGGCGCGTCGTTTAAATGTGCCTTTTGCTATGGCTGATGCGACGACGTTAACCGAAGCCGGTTATGTGGGCGAAGACGTGGAAAATGTTCTGCAAAAATTATTGCAAAACTGCGATTACGATACAGAAAAAGCAGAGCAGGGCATTATCTATATTGATGAAATTGATAAAATTAGCCGTAAATCAGAAGGTGCGTCTATTACTCGCGATGTGTCTGGTGAAGGTGTACAACAAGCCTTGTTGAAATTAATTGAAGGCACTATTGCGTCTGTACCGCCACAAGGTGGACGTAAACATCCTCAACAAGAAATGTTGAAAGTGGACACCTCAAAAATCCTCTTTATTTGTGGTGGGGCATTTGCTGGCTTAGATAAAATCATCGGTAAGCGTACACAAACTGATACTGGAATTGGTTTTGATGCGAAAGTAGAGAAGGAAGAAGAGAAAGAAAATCTTTCTGAATTATTCCGTCAAGTTGAGCCAGATGATTTAATGAAATTTGGTTTGATTCCAGAATTTATTGGTCGTCTTCCAATGATTGCGCCATTAAGCGAATTAGATGAAGAGGCGTTGATTCAGATCCTGACTCAACCGAAAAATGCACTGACCAAACAATATCAAGCATTATTTGGCTTAGAAGATGTAGAGCTTGAATTTACACCAGAAGCATTAAAAGCGATGGCGAAAAAGCCCTTGAACGTAAAACCGGTGCACGTGGTTTTACGCTCAATCGTTGAAGCTGTATTGTTAGATACGATGTATGATTTACCTTCAATCGAAAAACTTGAAAAAAAGTGATTGTGGATGAAGAAACGATCGTTGATAACAAACCACCAAAAACTCGAATATAAAAATTAACAGAAAGTGCGGTTGTTTTTTTCTGACATTTTTCATAGGCAATTCCGAAAAGAAAAATGCTACAATCGCACGTTCTGAAATTAATCTAAAAATTATTTATCCCTTATTTTTATACGGATTCAATTATGGCAACTGAAATTGTTGAGAAAAAGAAACACGACCAAGAACAAGTCGTAGAAGGAAAAATCAAAAAGGCTTAAACACGCTTCTTTGGATTCTTTTCTGTGGCATTTTTACCGCAGCAGCAATTGGTAACGTTTATTTTAAAGCAGCCTTTTCTTTACCAGTGCGTGTAGTTGGCGTAGTTGTCGCCTTATTAATTGCCTTTGGTTTCGCTGCAATTACTAACCAAGGTACAAAAGCTCGTACATTCTTTAGCGAAGCAAAAGTTGAAGGTCGTAAAGTGGTATAGCTCAACTCGTGCAGAAACACGTCAAACAACTTTAATCGTTATTGCGGTAACCGTGCTTACCTCTTTATTCTTCTGGGCAATTGATTCAATTATCATTGCATTGATTAACTTCTTAACTGATTTGAGATTCTAAAATGAGCGAAACTGAAAAACGTATCCAAAAAAACGTTGGTATGTATTGCAAGCATTCTCCGGCTTTGAGAGTCGTGTTGCAATCACATTACGTGAATATATCAAACAACAACAAATGGAAGATCAGTTTGGCGAAGTGTTAGTGCCGACTGAAGAAGTCGTTGAAAACGTAGCAGGTAAACGTCGTAAAAGTGAACGTAAATTTTTCCCTGGCTATGTGTTAGTTGAAATGGCAATGAATGATGACACATGGCACTTAGTGAAAAGTGTACCTCGTGTAATGGGCTTTATCGGTGGTACACCAGATAAGCCAGCGCCAATTTCTAAACGTGAAGCAGATTTAATTTTAAATCGTTTAGAGCAAAGTGCTGAAAAACCACGTCATCGTAAAGAATATCAACCAGGTGAAGAAGTGCGTGTGACAGAAGGTCCATTCGCAGACTTTAATGGTACGGTTGAAGAAGTAGATTACGAAAAAGGCCGCTTAAAAGTGTCTGTATCTATCTTCGGTCGTGCAACACCAGTTGAGCTTGAATTTGGTCAAGTGGAAAAAACACGTTAATTTCCCTTTTCCAAAACAAGAGATTTAATGACCGCACTTAAGCAATAAAGTGCGGTTGTTTTTCGAGTAGTTTTTCTACTTGAAATTTTGAGGCTGATTAATTAAAATACAGCCTTTCATTAACAGGGGAGCCGATTTCGGCGTTATCACCCATTTAGAGGAAACTAAAAAATGGCAAAAAAAGTCCAAGCATACGTTAAGTTGCAAGTTGCAGCTGGTATGGCAAACCCATCACCACCAGTTGGTCCTGCATTAGGTCAACAAGGTGTGAACATCATGGAATTCTGTAAAGCATTCAACGCTCGTACTGAGAGCATTGAAAAAGGTTTACCAATTCCAGTTGTTATCACTGTATATGCAGACCGTTCATTCACTTTCATTACTAAAACCCCACCAGCTGCAGTATTATTGAAAAAAGCTGCAGGTATCAAATCTGGTTCTGGTAAACCGAACAAAGATAAAGTGGGTAAAGTAACTTTAGATCAAGTTCGTCAAATCGCTGAAACTAAAGCAGCAGATATGACTGGCGCGACTATCGAAACTAAAATGAAATCAATTGCTGGTACTGCTCGCTCAATGGGCTTAGTGGTGGAGGAATAATACGATGGCTAAATTGACTAAAAAAATGAAAGCAATCAAAGCTGGCGTAGATTCTACTAAAGCATACGAAATCAACGAAGCAATCGCGTTATTAAAACAATTCGCAACTGCTAAATTCGTTGAAAGTGTTGACGTTGCAGTAAACTTAGGTATTGACCCTCGTAAATCAGACCAAAAACGTTCGTGGTGCAACTGTATTACCACACGGTACTGGTCGTGAAGTACGCGTAGCTGTGTTCACCCAAGGTGCTAACGCAGATGCAGCTAAAGAAGCTGGCGCTGATTTAGTCGGTATGGAAGATTTAGCAGAGCAAATCAAAAAAGGCGAAATGAACTTTGACGTTGTTATCGCTTCTCCTGATGCAATGCGTGTTGTTGGTCAATTAGGTCAAGTATTAGCTCCTCGTGGTTTAATGCCAAACCCTAAAGTTGGTACCGTAACACCAAACGTTGCTGAAGCAGTTAAAAATGCTAAATCTGGTCAGATCCGTTATCGTAACGATAAAAACGGTATCATCCACACAACAATTGGTAAAGCAAACTTCTCTGAAGTTCAATTAAAAGAAAACCTTCAAGCATTATTGGCTGCTTTAAACAAAGCAAAACCAACTACTGCAAAAGGTATCTTTATCAAGAAAGTAAGCATCTCTACAACTATGGGTGCTGGTGTGGCTGTTGATCAAGCTTCACTATAATTAAGCGTTAAAACTTAATTCAAATTAACCGCACTTTGGGTAACTAAAGTGCGGTTATTTTTTGCATTCTTTTCAACAAGTGAAATGTTGAGAATATAAAAAGAGCGGTCAAATTCCATTGTTTTGTGAATTTGACCGCTCTTTTTTATGAGAGATTACTTCGCTAAAGCGAAAATGGCTTTAATAGCTTCTTTAGTATACGTTTTTTCCACTTTCGCTCTGATAGCGGTTTGAACCGCATTATCGACAATTTCAAATAAGGTTTTATCATCAATGCCAAGTTGTTCAAGGCGAGTTGGTGTGCCGATTTTATCAAACCAGGTTTTTAAAGCTTGAATACCCTCTTCAGCATTCTCTAGGCCAAATATTTCTTTAGCAAAGCGTTTGAATTGAGCAGGTCTTTGAGATTGATACCATTGCATCCATGCAGGCATAATCACAGAAAGCCCAGCTCCATGTGGCACATCTGAAATCGCACTCATGGAATGCTCAATCATATGATTGGGGAAACCGTAAGGTGAGATACCTAAATGGGTTAAGCCGTTTAACGCAAGTGTAGCTGCCCAGGCAAATTCACCACGCGCATTGAGATCTTGTGGGTCATTAAGCAAGATTTCAGTCGTACGGATAACGGTTTTAATATTGCTTTCTACTAAGAAATCAATAATTTCAGGGCGATATTCTGCGGTGAAATAGGCTTCAATCGAATGAGCAATAATATCTGCGGCAGAATACACTAAATAATCACGACTGACGGTCGCTTGTAATTTCGGATTAATGACCGATACTTTTGGGAATAAATGATTGTTGTGAATCGAATATTTTTGCTGCGTTTCTTCATTGGTAATGACTGAGCCCCAGTTCATTTCGCTGCCTGTTGCCGCAAGGGTGATTACATCAAAAATCATCAATGCTTTTTGTACCAGTGTGCCTTTAAAGAAGTCCCAAGTATCACCGTCATAGCAAGCACCGGCTGCGATCGCTTTCGCACTATCAAGGCAAGATCCACCACCGATACTCAACACACTATCTGCGCCAAAGGCTTTTGCCATTGCAACGGCTTCACGAACTTTACTGATTGTCGGGTTGCTTTTTACCCCGCCACATTCAATGTATTCAATTCCATGCTCACGCAAGCTTTTTGTCACATCTTCAAATAAACCGGATTGTTTGACACGCTCACTACCATAGATAATTAAGGCCTTTTTTGCACCGTATTCGTGCATATATTTACCCATCTCTTTTTCTTTATCGAGACCAAATTCAATACGAGTAGGGTTTTGAAAACTAAATGGATACATATTTATCTCCTTATTATCTGTTAAGTGCGGTCAGTTTTTGCGTTGTTTTTATTCTACAAAGTAATGCGGAATGAAGTGGCTATCATTGCCGGTAACTGGGGTAAAATCTTCTCTTAAGCCAATGCCACAAGCCACATCACCCACTACCCAAGAACCAATCATAGGATACATACCATCAAAATTTGGCAGTTCAAATTTTTGTTGATAGATGTAGCCAGCTTGATCGTAAAAGGCAGAATGCTCACTGCCTTTGGCAGCAATTCTAGACCATTACGTTTTTCATAGTAAGAAACATTGGCGCCCTCACGACCTAACGTCGGTTTTTTTACCCATATTGATTGACGATCGGTAATATCATGTTTACTAAAGTAAGCGGGTAGTAATAAAGGGTGGTTTGGATGTTTTTGCCACAATTTCGCCAATAGCACTTTATTGCTTAATAGTAATTTCCACGCCGGTTCAATAAAGGTGGTGGATGAATTAAGCATGTGTGGTGCATATTCTGTCGTGGTCATCCATTCAAGCGGATAGAGCTTAAATAAACAATCAATAGGTTGATTATTCAGATCGAGGAATTGCTGACTGTCTTTATCGTAGCCTACATCTTCAATGGCAAGCTGATGAATATGCCAACCCGCGTTGTAAGCCACATCTGCTAGGTAATCAATATTGCCCCAATCTTCGCGACCCGCTTCTTGCATAGCACTAAAATGGAAATCGTTTAGCCCAGTTTGTTGTTGAATAAACTGAAAGCGATTCAGTAATTCTTCGTGAATCCAATTAAATTGGTCACGATGCGCTAAGCCTTCAATTTGCTCTAACCATTGCCATTGCACCACAGCAGCTTCAAGCAAGGAAGTAGGGGTGTCGGCATTGTATTCAAACATTTTGAGGTTTTCGCCGTCATAACCAAAATCAAAACGGCCATATAAGTACGGTACGTTTTTAGCCCATGTTTGTTCAATCAGATTTTTCTGTAAATCGGTGAAGCGATAATGGGCATAATCACCTTGTTTCACTTCATCGGCAACAAAGTCCATACACATCGCGTGCAATTCGTTGGTGGCGTCTTCAATATGATCGATTTCCGCTAGGGTAAATTCATACGCTACATTGTCCGACCAATAATGGGAACCATCAGAGGAAGGCAGATTATAGTAATCAAAGCCCACATCTAATAATTGTTGCACCATATTAGGACGAGTAGGAAAGCCTGTGATTCGTTTCATATTTAACCGCCTGAGCTACGGTTACTGCTTGAATTTGAGCTTTTAAAGCCACCGCGTGAAACTGGTTTGCTGTAAGTGCTACCAGCATTGCCTTTTACTAATACAGGTTTACCGACAGAACGATTAGTTTGTGGTTGAATAACTTGCCCCGTTGGTGTTGAAACGGCGCGATTGCTTGGATTGTAACTAGGGCCTAAAAATGAGCCCATCGTACGCGCGATCATATAGCCCATTGCGGCACCTGCAATCGCACTACCCATACTGCCGTGTCCTTCTCCTGTTGCTGAGCTAGTGTGGTTTGCTCCTTCTGAACCGTTTGAATTGCTAGAGTGAGTTGCACCATCAGGATTTAAGGTTTGTTTAACGGTCTGATTGTCTTCTGACCATTCACTATTATTACTTGGACGTGTATTTAAATTGCCCGAGAGAGAGGATCCTGATCCTGCATGTGCAGTTGTACCGCTGTTATTTTCATTAGATTGGTCAGCTTCGCATAATTCAATTTTTTGCCAATCGGCTAAACAATCCTCAAGGCTGTTATAAACATCTCGTTGAACTTGCTCTTCTGAGCAACCGCCCAATAAAGCCACAATGGAAAGGCTGACGAGAACTTGATTTTTCTTTCATCATAGGGTTAAAGTGTTAATAATTCAGTTAAATGATTGATTTCTAATGTAGGCAAAACACTTGCTTCAGTAAATGAATTGAGGTTTTTGCCCGATAAATTAATCCATACTGCTTGGCAGCCTGCTTGAATAGCGCCTTGAACATCTGTGGTTAAGTTATCACCAATATGTAAAATTTCACTCGGTTTTACGCCAAAATAATGGGCGGTTTGGTGGAATAAATCTTGATGAGGTTTCGCTCTGCCTTGCTCTCCACCACGTAAACTCAGCTGAAAGTGTTCAAGCCCAATGCGTGTTGCAATCACATTACCATTGGTAACCACGCTCAATAGGTAGCGTTCTTTAAGTTGATTCAGCACTTCAATACTTTCTGCGGGTACATTAATTTTATGTCGCCATTCAACAAACTCTTCCATGGCAATCGCTAAAGTGCGGTCAATTTCAACCGCACTTTTACCATGATGCGCCAGTAAGTGCCGTAACGTTTCGACACGCCAGGCAATCACATCTTCAGCAATCAAAGGGATCTTTCTCCGCCAGTTGCCATTTCCATTCTCGCCAATATTCTGAAGTAAGATCGCTCAGTTTTGAGTGTTCTTGCACACATTGAAGAAAGCGTTCTTCGGCCAAACGAATGACATCACTGTTATCGTAGAGGGTATCATCAAGATCAAAACTCATAACCTTGAAAGGCTGAAGACCGCGGTAAAATCGCATAGTTAATCCTATTTAATGGTATTCACACCAAGCCATGCTGTTGCACGTTCATTGGTGATCTCTTCGTGTGTCCACATACTCATTAAGTCAGGCTGAGGATGTTTATTGGTGTTATAGCCGATCAAATGAGCAAAATCAAATACGGCATGGGGATAGCCGTTAATAAGCAATAAGGCTAAATAACCGCTTTCATCCCAGCAGATTTCTAATTTACGTGCTTCGTGGTGATTGCGTGTGTTATCGACGTTATAAACGTGTAAGCAATCGACAACAGGCTGCGCATTTTGACGCATATCTAATGCATAAAAATAGCCTGTTTCACCGTCATCTTCAAACATTACCGCCAGATGGTCATGTACAGTTGAGTGTGTGCCGACTTGTTTTGGTTGACCGAGAAAGAGTTGATCTTCGAGGGTTAAATGTAACATGGTATTTCCTAATCAAATTGTGTAGTCCAGTGACTACTATGGTGTGCTTGAAAGCAAAGTTCAACCTGTGCGGGCGTATTTTTTTCTTCATTCATTGGCGGCAGTTCACTCAACGCAAAATAGGCAGATTGAACTGTTTCACTATTTGGTTGAAATTCACCACTTAATGGTTCGCACATGACGAAGGTTTTGAGTACAGGATGCGCAAAAGGCGGAAAATTTCGTTTATGTTGTTCGTGAATAGCAATAATGAAAGTCGGTTTAACATTAAGCCCCGCTTCTTCGCGTACTTCTTTAATCGTATTACTATGAATGGTTTCTAGCACATCTATCCAGCCGCCAGGCAGTGACCAAAGACCATCATTTTCTTGTACTAATAAAATTTTATCATCTTTGAAAATAGCTGCGCGCGAATCGATTTTAGGGGTTTGATAACCAGCCCCATTGCAGAAAAACGGTTTGACAGTTTCTTTGGGTATGGCTGTTTTATAAGCGAGCATTTCAGCAGACAAATCCCGCAAACGTTCATAGCGCTCAATATCATAGATATTTTTGCAATAAGTTAGCCCGTTTTGTGCAATGCTTTGGATTTCGATAGCCCAAGATAGCCAAGGTTCAGTAAGAAGTGAATCAGATTGTGTCTTCATAAAAACACCTTAAAAAAACACCGCACTTTTGTGCAAAGTGCGGTGAGATTTTACAGTAAATTCAGCGTGAATTACGCTTGACCTTTAACCGCTTTTAAGCCTAAGAACGGAGCTGGTGTACCAGCACGTTCTAATGCTTCTTCGATACGGATTAATTGGTTGTATTTCGCAATACGGTCAGAACGGCTCATAGAACCAGTTTTGATTTGACCTGCTGCTGTACCAACCGCTAAATCAGCGATAGTCGCATCTTCGGTTTCACCTGAACGGTGAGAGATAACCGCAGTGTAACCTGCATCTTTAGCCATTTTGATTGCTGCTAAAGTTTCAGTTAAAGAACCGATTTGGTTGAATTTGATTAAGATAGAGTTTGCGATACCTTTTTTTCGATACCTTCTTTTTAAGATTTTTGGTGTTAGTGACAAATAAGTCGTCGCCCACTAATTGAACGCGGTCGCCTAACACTTTAGTTTGGTATGCAAAACCATCCCAGTCAGATTCATCTTGACCATCTTCGATAGACACGATTGGGTATTGTTTAGTTAACTCTTCAAGATAGTGTGTGAACTCTTGAGAAGTGAATGAACGGCCTTCGCCTTTCATTTCGTATTTGCCGGTTTCTTTGTTGTAGAACTCAGATGATGCGCAGTCCATTGCTAAGGTGACATCTTTACCTAATACATAACCTGCTTTTTCTACAGCTTCTTTGATACATGCTAAAGCGTCTGCGTTAGATGCTAAGTTAGGTGCGAAACCACCTTCATCACCTACAGCAGTGCTCATGCCTTTAGATTTTAATACTTTCGCAAGGTTGTGGAATACTTCAGCACCGATACGAAGTGCTTCGCGTAATGTTTTAGCACCAACTGGTTGAATCATGAATTCTTGGATATCAACGTTGTTATCTGCGTGCTCACCACCGTTGATGATGTTCATCATTGGTAATGGCATAGAGTAAACGCCTGGCGTACCGTTAAGTTCTGCAATGTAAGCGTAAAGTGGTAAACCTTTAGACGCAGCCGCTGCTTTTGCGTTTGCTAAAGATACCGCTAAGATTGCGTTTGCACCGAAGTTAGATTTGTTTTTCAGTACCGTCTCAAATCGATCATGATTTGGTCGATTTCAGCTGGTTAGACGCTTCTTTACCCACTAATGCATCTGCGATAGGACCGTTTACAGCCGCAACCGCTTTTAATACACCTTTACCTAAGAAACGAGATTTGTCGCCGTCACGTAATTCTAATGCTTCACGAGAACCAGTAGATGCACCTGATGGAGCAGCTGCTAAACCAACGAAACCACCTTCAAGATGAACTTCAGCTTCCACAGTTGGGTTACCACGAGAGTCGATGATTTCACGACCAATGACTTTAACGATTTTTTTGCCATTTTGTTTTCCTCTGTTTAAAGTTAATTAAAAATTAGTTAGGCGAACCTAAAGTGGCAATATAATAAAAGCAAATTTAGAAATTTGTCTTGGAAAAAATGACCGCACTTTGATCTGCATCTTGTTTTTTTCAATAAAGTGCGGTGAGATTTTGTCTTTTTTTATCCAATATCTATTTAATTTTAGTGGATTTATCCATAAAAAGTTCGTTAAAGTGCCAGTAAATTCCATACTATTTCAGTATGAATTATTAAGTGTTAATTAAGACTTTATAGAATAAAAAAGGAATGATTATGTCTGTTTCAACATTTTTCGAAAAGACTAAAGCGCAGATAAAAAATGCAGTGTCTGCACATCCGATTGAAATTTTTCTAATTAGTGCATTTGCAATTGGAATTTGGTTTATGGAATTAGGGACTCATAAAGGTGATCATTTGGCTTATTGGGTATTTGAGCCAATGTTATTTATCTTTGTTTATCTCTCTCGCCCATATTCTTGGTATCGTTTTTCATGGATTGTGCCATTGGTAGCGCTAGCCATCATTGGCATGACCAATGATAGTGCAGAGTTTTATCTATCGAGCCCGAAATTCTGGGGCGCAAATTTTATTGCGTTACTGGTGTTATTAGGCTTCCCATTTGAAAAAAATAATCAAGGGTTTACCTACCGTAATTTTACCAATCTATTCCATATTGGCTTAGCGACGGCGGTATGGTTGTTGGTGTTTGGATTAGTAGCAGCGATTCTATTTACAATTACTACACTCTTTAATGTCGAGTTTTCTGATAGTTTCTATGAGCATTTTTATACATCTTTAGGCATTTTTACTTTGCCACTCTTTTTCTTAGTATTCCAACAACGCCAAGCTAAATCAGAAATGACGTTAAATCGCATTTTTGAGATCTTAGTTAATTTTGTATTAGCACCAGCATTGATGATTTTCACTGTGTTGCTTTATGCTTATGTTGTGCAAATTATTTTTGAAGGCGTATTACCAAAAAGGCATGCTGGCGAATATTACCTTGCCTTACCTGCTTGGTGGTTTAGGCGTATATGCATTACGTTCTATTTGTGCTAAAGCCCGCTGGGAAACTTTCTTTAAGTTCTATCCGTATCTATCTATTGTGCCAATCGTGTTGTTATGGTTGGCGATTGATCGCCGTATTAGTGCCTATGCTTGGACGGAACAACGTATTTATTTAGTGGCTTTGGCTACGGCGATTACGATTGCTTATGCGATTCTGATTGTGCCAAAAGCACGTCAATACCGCCTGATTTCTGGGGTTGTCATGGTGGCAATTTTCGCTATGACTTGGATTGTTAAACCACAAGAAATTGCTTACCAAAGCCAAACTGCACGTTTTGAACAGTTATTGAAAAAACTTAATTTATCAGATGGCTTAGGCAAAATTCGTGATGATATAGATTTTGTCGAACGTTTAGAGAATATGCCGAAGAGCGAGCTTAAAGATTGGGAAGAATTAGATAATGTAACATTTTATATGGTTCGTCATATAGCGCTAGACTCTTATGTAGAAGATCCTTATAAAGAAAGACACGAGATATTTAAGCAGAGATATGGTGAAAAATCTGAAGAACTTGTTACATTAAATATTTATGGTGATCATATCAGCATCAATAGCCAAGTAATTAGCGACCGAAAAACAACAATAGAATTTCTATGGGAGTCAATTGATGTCACGCCGTATAAAAAATGGATTCGTGTACCAAGACCTGGATTTTATCGTACAGAGGTTCAGACTTATATGAAATCTGATGAAAAAGCGGATAAGCACGAAGAGAAGCCAGAGGTTTGCTTTGTTGAAGATCATGACAGATATTGTACTAATATGGATGAACATATTCACAAAGTATTCAAGGAACATCAATTAGACCCGATGAAAAAAATGTCTAAAGCTGATCTTAAACCGTTTACTCAAGATTTATTAAAAATTGATGGACCAAGTTTCACGGTTTTATTTGAGAGAGCTTGAAATGGAGTTTAGTAAGGAAAAAGGTTATTACTATAGTGAAGTATCTGTACAAGCTATTTTTTTGATAAGTAATCCTAAATAAAAAAACGCTGTGATGTTTCACAGCGTTTTTTTGCAACAATTAGCTAAAAAAATGATCGTTTTTTTATTTCTGCCATGTTGTTTTCTGTCCATAAAATTTAATGGTTGATAGGTAAATTTAATATGTCTGCAATTTCTATTATGCGGGTTTCTGCTGATTTTGGGCAAACTAAGCAATAGAAATTGTCGCAACCCGTATCAACATAAAGTAAAGTATAATCACTTTCTGTTTCTACTTTATTCTTAATGCGTGCAAACTCATGCTGTGCTTCTTCGAAAGTGATTTCAAAAGTTTGTTTAAGAGCTTCTGAAAGAAAATGATTGAGTGAGTCATAATCAATTTTCCAATCATCTTGATAGCAATGAAGATAACTTCTGATAAGCTCTAATTTAGCGTATTCTTCATCGAAATCTTCGTCCTCATAGATATCACCAAATGCGATCATTTTTTCTCGACATTTTTCTAGGTCTTTATTTAGCCATTTATAGAGGCTTTTAACTTGCTTAATATATTTTGCTTTGATGTATTTTTTCGTTTCAAGCAACATAAGTAACTCATCAAATAAGGCATCTTGATTGATTTCATTTTCACGTCTGTCAATGCTATCGCAAATCAAATCAACGGCTTGTTTTTAACAAATCAAACTTGTAATGTTGTTCATCAAGCGGTTTGGCATAATAAATCGCAGCCATTAAATCCAAAAATAAAAAAAGCTTATCAGTATGTTGTAACGAATATGCAGCATCACGAATAGGTTGCCCAGCAAATAGCTCAATTCTTTGCGGAAATTCAAATTCAGTTTCTTTAATAATATATTCATATTCCTTATGCGGTTTTATGCCGAACCCAATATTTAAAAAAGAATAGCCAGAACCATTAAAAAAATTCTTCTCGAGAAGCAGGTACGAATCCCATTGGGTTACAGAATTGGCTTTGTAAATCATACATGTCGCCGCCAAAATCTAATTCATTAAATTTTTCTTTTGAGTAATCGTCCCAATTATCAGAATAGTAAAATTGATAGGCGTAAATATCTGTTTCAAAGACATTGTTTTTGACAAGTAAATCACCATCAGGTTGATTTTTAAGATAATGCTCAATTTTGGCGAGTTTTTGGTCTAATAATGTGAAATCTTCAGGCTTTTCAATCGCGTTTAAAACCGCATCAACTGAAGATAAAAATTTCTCATAATGTGGACTATGTTGATTAAATGGCTTTGCCTGCATCATATTCTGAAAAAGATTATCCGCTTGATCTGTTTCGGCGAAAACGAAGCTATCCTGATCAGGAAAAACAAAAACTCTAAAAAGTGAGCTATCTGTTGGGTTTAATTTAAAATCAATAGAAAGAAATAATTGAGCCCAATTTTCCTCTTCAAATTCTCTGCGAGTAATGCAAGGCAGTTTCATTGTTTTTGTTAGGAGCAATTTGAGAGGTTGGTATAAATCAGATAAACCCGTATTTTCTAGCAATTCAGATTCATCTAAATTGGCTTTACCATAATGCCAATAGGTTGCGATTACCATTGGCGCAACCTTGTGATTTCTGGCAAACAACCACTCAGATGGTTCTTCTTTCGCCTTAAAATATTGAAAGATTTTGTCCAGTTTGGTGGTTAATTTTTTATCTAATTTTTCAGCGCGTGGTTTAGATCTCAAAAATATCATAAGCAGTCTAGTTAGAATACGTCGTTTAAAAAGTGGTTTATTGATAATATTCATATTTCTTTGTGCTTTTATCTAACCATATACCTTTTTCATCATACATAATGCTTTCAATCACATTACCGTGTTGATCAAATTTATGACGTGTTGTGAACGTCTCTTCTAATTTCCCATGTTGATCAAAAATTTGACGTTTTAATTCGTTGTGGTTTTTGTCATAAGTAAAATCTGCTCGTCCCTCATTAAAAGACGTGTTATGTACAAAGTCGCCATTTTCGAGATAACGATAAGTTTCGCAATTGCTTTCTTTTCCACTGTCATCAAAATCACAAACCTTGATGAGTTTATCGTCCTTGTAATGGAATTTTTTCGCATGGCCGTCAATAAGTTTTGCATAATAAACAGCTTCAGAGATGAGTTTGCCATCTTTGTCGTAAACTCTTTTGATGTAATCTTCTTGAAAATTTGGCTTTTTCGGCTTTTTGCCTACATAGGTGATTTCTAAAATGACGCCTGAACCATCGCGGTTTTCTTGATAGTGGTAGAGTCTTCCATGAGTCTCTTTATAGATATCGGAACGAATTTCTTCTAATCGATTGTTTTGATCATATCGATAATTCTCCGTCGTTTTATCGGAATATTCAGATTCTTGGGTAATCTCTTCAGTTTTAATTAAAAAGCCTTGTTCGTTATAAAATTGACGAACATCGTTCGTGACCACTTCTCCTTCTGCCGCTTCAGGATTATCTTCCGAATGTGAAATAACGGATTTCACTTTGCCTTGTAAGTGATTCGCTTGCCAATCGGTTTGAACAGGGAAAAGTGCGAAAGCAGAGGTAGAAAGGCTGGCGAGAAGGGCAGTAAGTAAAAATTTATGCATAGTCGTTCCTTTTATCACAAGCGGTCGGATTTAATAAATGTTTTGTAAAAACGCTGAAAAAAATAACTGCTTGTTTAAGTTATATAAATAGTTGACTAAAATGTTATACTAATTCAAATGTTTTTTTGAAGTGTAGTTAAATAAATTTGCTTTTTATAGGGTAAGAAAATAATGAAAGTATTCCGGAAAGTAGTATTTTTTTCTGTATTGATAAGAAAAAGCATAATACACAAATATATTGATTAAGAGAGATATTAGAAATATGCAGCGTTTAAAGACACCATTAGAAATATTTTTGTGGACAATTGGTATATTGTTTGGAATTGTCACGTTATTATTTATTTTGAGTTATTTTGTATTTTATGTTTTGTTCTCTTCAGCTCCACAAGATTGGGGGCTTAGAGGCGTTCAGTTACAAGATAAACCGTATTTAGCAGGTATTGATGATCTATCTCCGAATGCATTTGTTTTTGCAACAACCGGAGAAGATGCGCCAGATTATGTTATTACGCTCGATAATACGTATTTTAAGTGGGGCGATTTTCGTTTAAATAAACTTTCATTAAATAGTAATGTTGTTAGAATCAATGACTTGGTTAGATTGGGTGAACAACATGATACTGACTTAGGCATGCCGGAAACGATTTCTATTAATGGACAGTCTTGTTTGAGTAGAGGAAGTTTTGTTTTTGTACGAATAAAAGGTAAGGGGCCTTCGATGCCTTATTCTGATTTTACCTTAGCCAGTTGTGAAATACCTGAAGGTGAAGTTATTCTACCGACGATTCGTTTAAAGAGTAAAGTTGCATTTTATGAAAATCGCCAGCTCAATTATGATTACCTTTGGAAAGATAATGAGTTAATAAGCTCACAAATAAAGCAAGCTCATAGTTATAATACGAACTTTGTAGAGTCGAGTTTGCTAGTTCAGTTAGCTAATGATAAAGATAAATTTGATATTTGGTGGTATTACACTGATTTAACCAATCATGCGAAGCTTATCCAAGTTGTTCACGGTGATTATATGGATGAAGCAAGTCGTGAAAGGAATTTTGTTATTGGCGAGTGTCGTTATAAAGTAGGTAACACTCAAATTTATCTCACTGATTTAACAAAAGATACCGCACATTGGCATTTTATTGATGATTTCGATTCAGGCGATATTTCTGATAAATGTAAAATGCAGATCTTGCCTTATCGTTTAGTGAAACAGTAATAGAATCAATCAAATTAAAATGCTTAGAAAATGCAAAAGTGCGGTCAAAAAAATTCTTGTGTTTTTTTGACCGCACTTGTTTATTGAAGTATCAGTAAAATTACTTTTTCAGTTTTTTTAACTGATTTTCTCTTGCTGCTTTGACAAAGCCTTCGAATAATGGGTGGCCATCACGAGGCGTTGACGTAAATTCTGGGTGGAATTGACATGCCACAAAACCAAGGGTGGTTTGGTACTTCAATGATTTCCACTAATTTACGATCCGCAGATAAGCCCGTCACTTTAAGACCCGCTTTTTCAATTTGCGGAAGCAGGTTATTGTTCACTTCATAACGGTGACGATGACGTTCTTCAATGGTTTCTTTGCCATATAATGCACGCGCTTTTGAGCCTTCAATTAAATGACATTGTTGTGCCCCTAAACGCATTGTGCCACCAAGATCTGAATTGTCATCACGAGTTTCAATGTGGCCTTCCGCATCTTGCCATTCCGTAATCAAACCAACAACTGGTTGCTCACAGTTACGATCAAATTCAGATGAATTCGCTTTCTCAAGACCTGCAACATTACGCGCGTATTCGATTAATGCAATTTGCATCCCTAAGCAAATGCCTAAATAAGGGATGTTGTTTTCACGTGCATATTTAGCGGTTAAGATTTTGCCTTCTACACCGCGATAGCCAAAACCGCCAGGTACTAAAATACCATCGACACCTTTTAATACATCAGCGCCTTTCGTTTCAACATCTTGAGAATCAATGTATTTAATATGCACGCTTAAACGGTTTTTAAGCCAGCGTGTTTTAAGGCTTCGTTCACTGATTTATATGCATCAGGTAATTCAGTATATTTACCTACCATACCGATGGTCACATCGCCCACTGGGTTTGCTTCTTGATAAAGCACTTGTTCCCATTCAGAAAGATCTGCTTCAGGGCAGTTTAAGTGGAAACGTTGGCAGATAAATTCATCTAAACCTTGTGATTTCAATAATGCCGGAATTTGGTAGATTGAATTTACATCTTTTAATGAAATTACTGCACGTTCTGGTACGTTACAGAATAAGGCGATCTTTGCACGCTCGTTTGGTGGAATCATGCGATCTGAACGGCAGATAAGTACGTCTGGTTGAATACCAATCGAAAGTAATTCTTTTACAGAATGTTGTGTTGGTTTGGTTTTTACTTCGCCCGCTGTTGGGATATAGGGCACTAACGTTAAGTGCATAAAGAGAGTATGCTCACGACCGACTTGTACGGCAAGTTGACGAAGTGCTTCTAAGAATGGAAGTGATTCAATATCACCCACTGTTCCGCCTACTTCCACGATGACCACATCATGGCCTTGTGCACCGGCAATCACGCGATCTTTGATTTCATTGGTGATGTGTGGGATAACTTGAATTGTCGCACCTAAATAATCACCACGACGCTCTTTGCGTAATACTTCAGAGTAAATTTTACCTGTCGTGAAGTTATTGCGTTTTGTCATTTTAGTACGAATAAAACGCTCGTAGTGACCTAAGTCTAAATCGGTTTCCGCCCCGTCTTGTGTCACGAATACTTCGCCGTGTTGAGTTGGGCTCATTGTGCCCGGATCCACGTTGATGTAAGGGTCTAATTTCATAATAGTCACGTTTAAGCCACGTGCTTCTAAAATTGCTGCCAATGATGCTGCAGCAATACCTTTACCTAACGATGAAACCACGCCGCCTGTGACGAAAATATAATTTGTAGCCATAGTGAGAGACCTAAAATGTTGGGATAAAAATGATTATAGCCAATCATCTTTTATGCAAATTTGTGCAGAATACTGAAAAGTGCGGTCAAAAATAAAAGAAAAAGATGATTAGCTATCAAGACGGGAGGATAGTTTACAGGATTTGAGATTTTTATACAATCTTGTCTTGTCAGGAATGTATGAAAATTAAATGGCTTATCATATTCTCCATTCTACGATAGAATACGCCCAAATTTTTTTATAAAGAAGAGAAGAATTTATGACAAATAAAGCATTAAGCGTGGTGATTTTAGCGGCCGGTAAAGGCACTCGTATGTATTCTGATTTACCTAAAGTCTTGCACAAAGTGGCAGGTAAACCGATGGTAAAACATGTGATTGATACGGCAAATCAATTAGGTGCAGAAAACGTGCATTTAATTTATGGTCATGGTGGCGAATTAATGCGTGAACGTTTGGCTAATGAAAGCGTGAATTGGGTATTCCAAGCTGAACAATTGGGTACAGGACATGCTATGCAACAAGCAATGCCTTTTTTCCATGATGATGAAAATGTTTTAATGGTGTATGGCGATGGCCCAATGATTACACCGGAAACATTGCAAAAATTAATCGATGCGAAACCTGAAAATGGTATCGCAGTGTTAACGGTCGTATTAGATAACCCAACAGGTTATGGTCGAATCGTACGTGAAAATGGCAAAGTTGTAGGGATTGTTGAACAAAAAGATGCAACGCCTGAGCAGCTTAAAATTCAAGAGATTAATACAGGTGTGTTAGTTTCAGATGGTGCAAGTTTCAAAAAATGGTTAGCGCGTTTAGATAATAATAATGCACAAGGTGAGTTTTATATTACTGATGTAATTGGCTTAGCTCATCAAGATGGTTGTCCGATTGTAGCTGTTCAAGCAACTGATTTTATGGAAGTTGAAGGGGTAAATAATCGCCTACAATTAGCCAAAATGGAACGCTATTATCAACGTAAACAAGCAGAAAAACTTTTACTTGCAGGCGTGATGTTGATTGACCCTAAGCGTTTTGATTTACGCGGCACATTAGAGCACGGTAAAGATGTTGAAATTGATGTGAATGTAATTGTGGAAGGCAATGTGCGCTTGGGTGACCGTGTAAAAATCGGTGCAGGTTGCGTATTGAAAAACGTGACCATTGGTGATGATGTTGAAATCAAGCCTTATTCTGTTTTAGAAGATGCGACAATTGGTGAGAAAGCGGCGATTGGTCCATTCTCTCGTTTGCGTCCAGGTGCTGAATTAGCGGCTGAAACCCATGTGGGTAACTTTGTAGAAATTAAAAAATCCACAGTGGGTAAAGGTTCTAAAGTCAACCACCTTACTTATGTGGGTGATACTGAAATCGGTGAAAACTGTAACATCGGTGCGGGTGTCATTACTTGTAACTATGACGGTGCAAATAAATTTAAAACAATCATTGGTAACAATGTATTCGTGGGCTCAGATACGCAGTTAGTTGCACCAGTTACTGTAGCCGATGGCGCAACGATCGGTGCGGGCTCAACGATTACTCAAAATATTGAAAAAGATGAGCTTGTGATTACTCGTGTGCCTCAACGTCATATTCAAGGTTGGCAAAGACCAGTGAAGAAAAAGTAATTAACATTGAAGGGCGAACCAATGTGTTCGCCTTTTATAATTTGATGCCTTTTACTTTATAAAGGTTGTTCTAGTTGCTAAAATCATCGTCCATTTATAAAGACAGATAATTTCCTATGACAAAAAATAAAACAGGACTTTCATTCCTTTGGCTAAGTGTGGTTGCATTTATCCTTGATTTACTGACCAAATATATTGTGGTACAGCGCTTTGATTTATATGAAAGTGTGAACCTATTACCCATTTTTAATTTAACCTATGTGCGTAACTATGGCGCAGCGTTTAGCTTCCTCGCTGAGCATGATGGCTGGCAGAAATATTTCTTTATCGTGCTTGCGATTGGGATTTCTTTAATGCTGGCTTACTTTATGAAAAAGAATTCGGCAGAACAAAAATTACAAAACTCAGCGTATGCACTGATTATTGGTGGTGCGTTAGCCAATATGGTGGACCGAGCGTATAACGGTTTTGTGGTGGATTTCTTAGATTTTTATTGGGATATTTATCATTATCCGGTATTCAATGTGGCAGATATTGCGATTTGTATTGGTGCGGGTTTATTAGCATTAGATGCCTTTAAAGGTGATAAAAAGAGCGGTCAAAAATGAAGATAATTTTAGCTAACCCTCGTGGATTTTGCGCGGGTGTCGATCGAGCCATTAGCATTGTTGAATTAGCGCTTGAAATTCATGGCGCACCGATTTATGTGCGTCATGAAGTGGTACATAACCGTTTTGTGGTGAATGGTTTGCGTGAGCGTGGAGCAATTTTTGTGGAAGAACTGAGCGAAGTGCCAGATGGCGCCATTGTGATTTTCTCCGCCCATGGTGTGTCACAAGCCGTTCGTCAGGAAGCGAAAGATCGTCAGTTAAAAGTATTCGATGCTACTTGTCCGTTGGTAACCAAAGTACATATGCAAGTCGCACGTGCGAGCCGTAAAGGGACGAAAGCGATTTTGATCGGACACAAAGGCCATCCAGAAGTGGAAGGCACAATGGGGCAGTATAATAATGCCGAAGGTGGTATTTTCTTAATTGAAAGCGTAGAAGATATTGCTCGTTTGCCAGTTCAAGAAGATGATGATTTAACCTTTATGACGCAAACCACACTTTCTCTTGATGATACGGCGGAAACCATCAGTGCATTGAAAAGCAAATACCCTGCAATTCAAGGGCCTCATAAAAACGATATTTGCTATGCGACAACTAATCGTCAAGAAGCCGTGCGTGAATTGGCGAAACAGTGTGATTTAGTGGTGGTTGTCGGCTCTAAAAACTCATCGAATTCTAATCGTTTAGCTGAGTTGGCATCGCGTATGGGCGTGAAATCAAAATTGATTGATGATCCAAATGATGTGGCGGCAGATTGGTTTGAAGGCGTTGAAACAATTGGCGTAACCGCAGGCGCTTCAGCACCGGAAGAGTTGGTGCAATCCGTGATTGCGCGCTTGAAAGCGTTTGGTGCGGATAGTATCGAAGAGCTTCAAGGCTTAGAAGAAAATATGTTCTTTGAGGTGCCAAAAGAGTTAAGAATAAAAGAAGTAAACTAATTCTATGAGAAAGTGCGGTAAATTTACCGCACTTTTTTGTGTTATTTTATTTTTTATTGTGCACTTTAAGCCATTTTTGCATTTGTTCAATTTCCGCTTGTTGTGCGTTAATAATATTCTCAGCAAGCTTTACGCATCTCAGGATCTTTTCCATATTTTTAATTCAACTTCAGCCATTTTTACTGCGCCAATATGGTGTGGCAACATACCTGCGGCAAAAGCGACATCGGGATCTTGATATTGCATAGCTGCCATCATGTCTTGATGCATCTGATTCATACCTTGCATTAATTCTTGTTGCATTGCAGAATCTGTCGACATTGGCATATTCATGTGTGTTTGATGCTGTTGTTCATTCGCTTGGGCACAAATTGAAACAGCAGCAGTGCTAAGTACGATAAAAGTCATAAATTTTTTCATGTTTTGCTCCTATGTGATAACTGAATGGGCGCAAATCATAAACGTTAACCTAAGGTTAAGGTCAATATTTATTCCGAAAATTTTTTTGGTGAGGTGCTAAAATGAGACAACGTTTGATATGAGGAGCAACATCATGAAACAAAAAATTGTGCTTGCTACTGGTAATAAAGGCAAAGTAAAAGAAATGGCGGACGTATTAGCCGATTTCGGTTTTGAAGTCATTGCTCAGACAGATTTAGGCATTGAAAGTCCAGAAGAAACAGGCTTAACGTTTGTCGAAAATGCCATTTTGAAAGCACGTTATGCATCTGAAAAGTCGGGTTTACCGGCTATTGCAGATGACTCCGGTCTTGTGGTGGATGCGTTAAATGGTGCGCCTGGATTGTATTCTGCTCGTTATGCTGGAGTAGATGGTGAGGAAGCTGATGCGAAAAATCGTGAAAAATTACTGGCAGAATTAGCTGATGTACCGACTGAACGTCGACAAGCAAAATTTGTGACTACTATTGTGTTATTACAACACCCGAGCGATCCTTCCCCGATCATTGCGCAAGGTGAATGTGACGGGCAGATTATTTATGAAGAAAAAGGTGAAAATGGCTTCGGTTACGACTCGCTCTTTTTTAGCCCTGAAAAAGACTGTACCTTTGCCGAATTAGAAACCGTAGAGAAAAAGAAAATTTCTCATCGTGCGAAGGCATTAGCTGTTTTGAAATCAAAATTAACTGCCTAAAGTGCGGTTGATTTTTAACAAGAATTAAAGGATACAAAATGATTATTACCACTACGCCTAATATTGAAGGGAAACAAATCGTAGAATATAAACAAGTCGTCTTTGGGGAAGTGATTGCTGGGGCAAACTTCATACGTGATTTTTTTGCGGCTATTACTGATGTGATTGGTGGGCGTTCTAGTGTTTATGAGCGTCGTATTAGCCGTGCACGCCAAGATGCCTTGAAAGAGTTGGAAGAAAAAGCGATTGCGTTAGGAGCAAATGCCGTGGTTGGTGTAGAAATTAATTACGCAACAGTAAGCAATAAAAGTATGTTTATGGTAATTGCAAGTGGTACGGCAGTGGTGGTGCGCTAAGGTCGTTTTTTTATTTGCTTAAATGTAATTTTTGCGATCAAGATCGCAAAAGTACGGTCGATTTCTTGCGTGTTTTCCGTGTTTCTTAAAAATGTCACTGTTGATATGAATCAACGGTACTTATTTGTTAATAAAGGGCATTTTTATGAAATTGATGAAACATTTATTTAGTTCATTGTTTATTGCAGGCGCGATGTTGAGTACACAAGCGCTTGCTGAAGAAAAGACATCTGAGCAGGCTCAACCGCAAATGCAGCAACAAACTGCTGTACAAGCACCATCACAAACTGTACAACAAACAACGATGAGTGATAAATTAAATATCAATACCGCTAGTGCATCAGAAATTCAAAAAGCACTGATTGGTATTGGGGCGAAAAAAGCAGAAGCCATTGTACAATATCGTGAAAAACACGGTAATTTCACTGTGGCAGAACAACTACTTGAAGTACAAGGTATTGGCAAAGCCACACTAGAGAAAAACCGAGATCGTATCGTGTTTTTAATGTTGTTATTTTTATATGAAAAGCGGAATAGTGATATTCCGCTTTTTTATTTTTTGAGCAGAAAATTTACCAAAACTTGCAAAATATCAAATTTTTTTGGAATAAGTTGGGGATTTCTTGCAATGGTTTTATAAGAGAGTAGAATACCAAATGGGTATAGGAATACCTATGTTGTAGTATAAGAAATAATAAACCAACTATTTGGAGTTAGATATGGCATCAGAAAAATTTAAATCAATCTTCTGTTGCTCTCACACCAGTTGAAGCAACGGATTATGCTGAAAGCGTTGCTGCGTATAAAGCGCAAAACGCCCATTTTTTTATCATTTTCTGTCTGGTATTAGTGCTGGGGCTTGTATTGCTTTTTAGCCTTTGTATTCTATACGACGACACAAACAGCAAGCGCAGGAGCGCCTTGGGGATTAACCAAGTTAGTCGGTGGGTTAGTTTTCTCTTTAGGCGTAATTATGGTGGTAATTTTAGGATCTGAATTATTCACCTCTTCTACTTTAACCTTAGTTGCCCGCGTAGGCGGTAAGATAACCACAAGTCAAATGATCCGAAATTGGATTGTGGTATATTTGGGCAATTTTGTGGGCGGTTTATTTATTGCTGCAGTTATTTGGTTTGGGGGACAAACCATGGTAGCAAATGGTCAATGGGGTTTAACCATTTTGGCAACCGCTCAACATAAGATTCATCATACTTGGTTTGAAGCATTTAACCTTGGTATTTTATGTAACATTATGGTGTGTGTAGCGGTATGGATGTCTTATTCCGGTAAAACTGTTACAGACAAAGCATTTATTATGATCATGCCGATTGGTTTATTTGTCGCATCTGGTTTTGAACACTGTGTGGCAAATATGTTTATGATTCCACTAGGCATTATCACAGCTCATTCTAGTACGCCAGAATTTTGGCAACAAATTGGGGTGGATCCAATGAAATATGCAGATTTAGATCTCTATCATTTCATTGTGAAGAATTTGATTCCAGTAACGTTAGGAAACATTGTGGGTGGTGCGGTTTGTATCGGCTTATTCCAACGTTATTTAACCAAAGCTCACTAATGTACTAACGAACTAAACAAGACTTATTTTTTTATCAATTAAAAAAAGGAAATGACTATGTCAGAACTTAATGAAGCACAAAAAGTTGCGTGGGCAGGATTCGTTGCCGGTGATTGGCAAGAAAACGTCAACGTGCGTGATTTTATTCAAAAGAACTACACCCCGTATGAAGGTGATGATTCTTTCTTAGCAGGTCCAACCGAAGCGACAACAAAACTTTGGGAAACCGTAATGGAAGGAATTAAAGTTGAAAACCGCACACATGCGCCATTAGACTTTGACGAACATACGCCTTCAACGATTACTTCTCACGCACCAGGTTATATCAATAAAGACTTAGAGAAAATCGTAGGTCTTCAAACCGATGCTCCATTAAAACGTGCCATTATGCCATTTGGTGGTATTAAAATGGTGGAAGGATCATGCAAAATTTACGGTCGTGAATTAGATCCTGAAGTGAAAAAAATCTTCACTGAATATCGTAAAACCCACAACCAAGGTGTATTCGATGTTTATACGCCAGATATTTTACGTTGTCGTAAATCGGGTGTATTAACTGGTCTTCCAGATGCTTACGGCCGTGGTCGTATCATTGGTGACTACCGTCGTGTCGCACTTTATGGTGTTGACTTCTTAATGAAAGATAAATACGCACAATTCACTTCTTTACAAAAAGACTTAGAAGATGGCGTAAATTTAGAAGCAACAATCCGTTTACGTGAAGAAATCGCAGAACAACACCGTGCATTAGGCCAAATGAAACAAATGGCAGCAAGCTACGGTTTCGATATTTCTAACCCTGCAACTAACGCTAAAGAAGCTATTCAATGGATGTACTTTGCTTACTTAGCAGCAATTAAATCACAAAATGGTGCAGCGATGTCATTCGGCCGTACTGCAACCTTTATTGATATCTATATCGAACGTGATTTAAAAGCAGGTAAACTTACTGAAACTGAAGCACAAGAATTAGTTGACCACTTAGTCATGAAACTTCGTATGGTTCGTTTCTTACGTACACCTGAATACGATCAATTATTCTCTGGTGACCCAATGTGGGCAACTGAAACCATCGCAGGTATGGGTTTAGACGGCCGTACATTAGTAACCAAAAATACATTCCGTATTTTACACACCCTTTACAACATGGGTACTTCTCCAGAACCAAACTTAACAATTCTTTGGTCTGAACAATTACCTGAAAACTTCAAACGTTTCTGTGCGAAAGTATCGATTGATACCTCATCAGTTCAATACGAAAACGATGATTTAATGCGTCCAGACTTCAACAATGATGACTACGCAATCGCATGTTGTGTATCACCAATGGTTGTGGGTAAACAAATGCAATTCTTCGGTGCGCGTGCTAACTTAGCGAAAACATTGTTATACGCAATCAACGGCGGTATCGATGAAAAATTAGGTATGCAAGTTGGTCCGAAAACTGCACCAATCACGGATGAAGTGTTAGATTTCGATACAGTTATGACTCGTATGGACAGCTTTATGGATTGGTTGGCAAAACAATACGTGACTGCCTTAAACATTATCCACTACATGCATGATAAATATTCATACGAAGCCGCATTAATGGCATTACATGACCGTGATGTATATCGTACCATGGCTTGTGGTATCGCAGGTCTTTCTGTTGCGGCAGACTCACTTTCAGCAATTAAATATGCGAAAGTTAAACCGGTTCGTGGCGACATCAAAGATAAAGATGGCAATGTTGTAGCAAGCAACGTCGCGATCGACTTCGAAATCGAAGGTGAATATCCACAATATGGTAACAATGACAACCGTGTTGATGACATCGCTTGTGACTTAGTTGAACGTTTCATGAAGAAAATTCAAAAACTTAAAACTTACCGCAACGCTGTGCCTACACAATCTGTATTAACCATTACTTCTAACGTGGTTTATGGTAAGAAAACAGGTAACACCCCAGATGGTCGTCGTGCAGGTGCGCCATTCGGACCAGGTGCAAACCCAATGCATGGTCGTGACCAAAAAGGTGCGGTCGCATCATTAACTTCTGTGGCTAAACTTCCATTTGCTTACGCGAAAGATGGTATTTCTTATACCTTCTCAATCGTACCAAATGCGTTAGGTAAAGATCCAGAAGCACAACGTCGCAACCTTGCAGGCTTAATGGATGGTTACTTCCATCATGAAGCCGCAGTAGAAGGTGGTCAACACTTAAATGTGAATGTGTTAAACCGTGAAATGTTATTAGATGCGATGGAAAATCCGGATAAATATCCGCAATTAACCATTCGTGTATCTGGTTACGCAGTACGTTTCAACTCTTTAACTAAAGAGCAACAACAGGACGTCGTAACTCGTACATTCACAGAATCGTTCTAAATAAAATTATGCTTTTAATACAAACCACTTATAGACTAGTTTTATAAGTGGTTTATTTTTATATATAGGAGAGCAAATTATGCTAACAGTTGTGCCCAATTTTCAGTAAAAGCGGACAAAATCAATGATTTTCTAATTCAATGCCAAGAGTTGATTAAGCATACTCGCCAAGAAACAGGATGCGTATCTTACGAATTACAACAAAATAGCGAACAAGCTAATCATTATGTTTTTATTGAGCAATGGAAAAAGCAAAGCTGATTTAGAACAACATTTTGCAACACCACACTTTACCTCAATTGTACCTGTATTGGTCGAGTATTGTGAACAAGCGCCAGTGGTGCAAACCTTTCAAAAAGTTAGCGAATAATGACCGCACTTGGACAAATATATTTTAATTATGAGCCTGATTTTTAAGTCAGGCTCATTTTTTTATAGATGATATTTTTGGTAAAATTTAGCTAGATTAATTTTTGGGAAATTTATGTATGTCTGTGCTAGGAAGAATTCACTCCTTTGAATCCTGTGGAACCGTGGATGGTCCCGGTATTCGTTTTATTTTATTTATGCAAGGCTGTTTAATGCGTTGCAAATATTGCCATAACCGTGATACTTGGGATCTTGATGGTGGGCGCGAAATCAGTGTGGAAGAACTTATGAAAGAAGTCGTGAGCTATCGCCATTTTATGAATGCAACTGGTGGTGGTGTGACAGCATCAGGTGGTGAGGCAATTCTTCAAGCTGAGTTTGTGCGTGACTGGTTCCGAGCTTGTAAAGCAGAAGGGATTAATACTTGTTTAGATACTAATGGGTTTGTACGTCATTATGACCATATTATTGATGAACTACTCGATGTAACCGATCTCGTTTTGCTTGATTTAAAAGAACTGAACGACAAAGTACACCAGAATTTGATCGGCGTACCGAATAAACGGACGCTGGAATTTGCGAAATATTTGCAAAAACGTAATCAGCGTACCTGGATTCGTTATGTAGTAGTTCCAGGTTATACCGATAACGATCATGATGTTCATCTGCTCGGACAGTTTATTGAAGGTATGACCAATATTGAAAAAGTCGAACTTCTCCCTTATCATCGATTAGGGGCTCATAAATGGAAAACCCTTGGCTTTGAGTATGAGCTCGCAGATGTTTTGCCACCGACGAAAGAATCGCTTGAACATATCAAAACGATTCTTGAAGGATATGGACATACGGTAAAATATTAAGCTAAGGTATAAAAAGATTAACAGCAGGCTTTAGAAAGCTTTAAGGAGGAAAAATGAAAAAATTAGCATTAACGTTTTTAGGTGTAGCCCTTTTAGCAGGTTGTTTAGCTGTTCAATCGCCAGTTACACAAGAAGAGGTGACATTAACCGCCCCTTCAAAAGATAGAGTAGGGTATGTGCGATTAGTAAAAGATAAAAATTACTACATTGATGCTGATTCTATTTGGGTTGATAACCAAGATTTAAACCAAGTGCATTTTGATGCGGTAGTGAATTTGGATAAAGGCTTATATGTGTATCCAAACGAAACTAGACGTTATGCACGTTCTGTTCGCCAATATAAAATCTTAAACTGTAAGAACTACCATTTAACCCAAGTTCGCACTGATTTTTATGATGATTTCTGGGGTGAAGGTTTACGTGCTGCACCGAAAAAACAAGAGAAATACACCATTAGCTTAAAACCTAATACAACCCTCTATGCGGCTGCGCAAGTTATTTGTGTGAACTCAGATAGAAAACCTTCTTTAGATTTAGAAGGCTCAAAAGCGAAATAATCAATCAAAGTGCGGTTAGAAATAACCGCATTTTTTATCTCTATGAAACTAATGAGCAGGCAATAAAAAACGGCCAATATTTATCAAATATTGACCGATCTTTTTATCTCTCAATAAAAGATTATTTCACACGAGAAACGTATTCGCCTGAACGAGTATCAACTTTGATTACTTCGCCGATTTGAACGAAAAGAGGTACTTTCACCACTGCACCAGTGGTTAATGTTGCAGGTTTACCACCTGTACCCGCAGTATCACCTTTAAGACCTGGGTCGGTATCGATGATTTCTAATTCCACGAAGTTTGGTGGAGTGACAGTAATTGGTGCACCGTTCCATAAAGTCACGATACAATCTGCCTGGTCTAATAACCATTTTTCAGCATCACCCACTGCTTTTTGCATCAGCAGAGTATTGTTCAAATGTTTCTGGGTGCATGAAGTACCAGAATGCATCATCTTTGTATGAATAAGTCAGGTTAAGATCCATAACATCAGCAGCTTCAACCGAAGTACCAGATTTGAAGTTTACGTCTAATACTTTTGCCTGAAATTAATTTTACGAATACGAGTACGAGTAAAAAGCTTGGCCTTTACCTGGTTTAACGAATTCGTTTTCAACGATCACACAAGGCTCACCGTCTTGCATAAATTTTAGACCTGGTTTGAAATCACTGGTAGTATATGTAGCCATATTAAAAATATCCTAAAAAATAGAGATTGTTTGAAAGTGCGTATTTTAACCCGAAATATTGCGATTAGAGAAGAACAAAATTGGTTAGAAACCCTAAAAAATGCGATTTCTGATCCGAAAATCTTGTTAAAAAAACCTTAAATTTGCCTGTTGAGGATTTTTGCCGAGGATATCGCTGCCCGTAAACTTTTGCTATGCGAGTGCCTTTTACCTTTTGTTGAAAAAATGGAAAAAGGGAATCCGAAAGACCCACTTTTTTTGCAGGTAATGACGGTTCAGCAAGAATTTATTGAAGCGGAAGGCTTTAGCCAAGATCCTTTAGACGAACAGCAAAAAAATGCCGTGCCTAATATTCTGCATAAATACCAAAATCGCTTGCTGTTCATGGCAAAAGGAGGCTGTGCGGTTAATTGCCGCTATTGTTTCCGTCGCCATTTTCCTTATGACCAAAATCCAGGCAATAAAGTCAGTTGGCAACAAGCAATAGACTATATCGCCGCACATCCAGAAATTGAAGAAGTGATTTTTTCGGGTGGCGATCCGATGATGGCGAAGGATAGTGAATGGGCGTGGCTATTAGAACGCCTTGAAAAGATACAGCACTTACAACGTTTGCGTATTCACTCTCGTTTGCCAGTCGTGATTCCAGAGCGCATTACGGATGAATTTTGCGATTTATTGTTGAATAGTCCATTACAAGCTGTGTTTGTGACGCATATCAATCATCCAAATGAAATTGATGAAGGACTCGCTTTCGCTATGCAAAAACTGACAGAAGCTAAAGTAATATTACTCAATCAATCGGTCCTATTAAAGGATGTGAATGATAACCCACATACATTAAAAGTATTGAGCGATAAGCTATTTCAAGCGGGAATTTTGCCTTATTACTTGCATTTATTGGATAAAGTACAGGGGGCGAGCCATTTCTATATCTCGGATGAGCGTGCCTTACAAATTTATAGAGAATTGCAGGCACTCACTTCTGGCTATTTAGTACCCAAATTAGCACGAGAAATCGGTGGAGAGCCAAATAAGACTTTATACACAACGTAAGATCCTATAAAATACGATACAATTTTTCACCGCACTTTTATGCGATCTTTAGTTTAGCAAATCGAGGTAATCCCGTGGATAATAAAAATCAACCTAACGACAATTCATCGCAAAATGAATTAGATTTAGGATTTAATCACTCTGACTCTGTGACACCAAGAAAAACGATTCAACAAAGTGGCTCAATTTTTGATAAAGCCAAAGGTTTATTTGGTAAAAAACAACAAGCAGATACGCAATTTCATGTTCGTCGCGAGCCAACTTTTGGAGCAGCCACAAGCCAACCTTTTTCGCCATCTCAAACATTCCAAAGTGAAAATGTCGAACAAGTAGCTCAAGCAAGTGCTTTCAGCCCTCAGGAGCCTGTTGAAAATGTTCAAGTAGAAAACGTAGCTGAAAAAAAAGTGATTTTTGAAAATTCACCTACAGAAGAGGTTGTGGAGGACGCGACAACTCAAGCAGAAACCGTTGCACCAGCCGCTGCAGCAAGCTTGAAATCACCTGAAAAATGGAAGGTTTTACAAATGTTACCAGAAAAACATCGTCGTTTATTTATTGCGATTTTGGGTTTAGTGATCTTACTGATTATTTTCTTCACTCTAAAACCAAACTCAGATACGGTGGAGTCTTTTGAACAGCAAAACAGCAATGAAATTCCGGTTCAATTCCAATCATTGGATCAGTCTCAACCGGTTGAAACCACAGTATTAGATAATAATAACAATGCAGCGCCGGCAACAACGGAACAAGCCGCAAATGAAGCTAAATCAGATGCACCTCCAGCCATGGAGTACGTAGGTGATAAAGCAGATGCTGCGAAATCACAACCTGCAGAGCCTGCACAACAAACTGTTGCTCAACAACCAGCAACTCAACCAGCACCGGTTCAACCAGCTGTTGCTCCTGCACCAGTTAAAGAACCCGTGAAAACAGTACAACCAACTGTAGAAAAACATACCGCAACGGTTGAGCATAAAGCAGAACCTCGTCGCGAACAGACACCTGTGGTTCAAGAGAAAAACAACCTAAACCTGTAACTGAAAAAGTGACAGTTCAGCCGACTCAAACCGTGAAAAAAGAGTCAAGCAAAATTCAAGAAGCGAAACCGGTTGCAACTAAAGATAGTAAGGTTCAAATTGTGGATGCGAAATCAGCAAGCAACAATACGGTGAAAGCAACAGAACCAACAGTACAAACCGCTTCAACAGGTGCAACAAAAACATTAACTGTGCCTCAAGGTGTTTCACTGATGCAAGTATTCCGTGATAATAAATTGAATATTTCAGATGTGAATGCCATGACAAAAAGCAAATGGTGCAGGTAATGCGTTAAGCAGCTTCAAACCTGGTGACAAAGTACAGGTTTCAGTGAATAGTCAAGGTCGAGTGAGTGAGCTTCGTTTATCAAATGGCGGCAAGTTCATTCGTCAAGCCGATGGTTCATATCAATATAAAAAATAATTTTTAGTGGGCGAGTAATCGCCCATTTTTCTAGATGAGATTGTTTATCCTTGCTCATTTCGAAAAGTGAGCAATCATAAACAAACCTTGATGGAAATAGAATTCATGTTAAAAAAATTAAGCGTAATTTTGACCGCACTTTGCCTTTTCGCTTGTTCACAAAATGTTGAATTAAGCAAGCCCGCACCACAGAAAATGAAAGTGCAAACCGTGGATAAAAAATCTCAAAAGGGTTCGGCGACGGTTTATTTGTGTAAAGGCAATAAAGAAGTGAGTGTGGTTCATACGAAGCAAAAACAGAAAAGTAAAAAAACACTCAGTCAGGTGACCGTTACTTTTAATGATGTAACCGAAAAATTGACTCGTGTGATTTCTGAACGTGGTAGAAATTATGCGAATATTCGTTGGTATTGGCAGGAGCGTGATGACTTCAGTCAATTACAAACTAGCGTAGGTGAAGTGCTCGCTGAACGCTGTGTTAAACAACCAAGTGAATTAAAATCAGGCAAATAATTCTTGTATGGATCTCCAACGCGGCTTCGTGTTACATCGTCGTCCTTATAGTGAAACCAGCCTTTTGGTGGATTTATTCACTGAAGAAACAGGGCGTTTGACGGTTATTGCAAAAGGTGCACGTGCGAAACGTTCTGCATGGAAATCTGTCTTACAGCCTTTTACGCCATTACTTCTTCGTTGGTCAGGAAAAGGCGCATTAAAAACACTCACGAAAGCAGAGCCCGCAGCAATTACGTTGCCTTTGCAGCAAACGGCTTTATATAGCGGGTTTTATGTAAATGAGCTGATTACTCGAGTGATCGAGCCAGAAACAGCCAATCCACAACTTTTTCAGCATTATCTTCAATGCTTAACAGGCTTAGCGACTCAGCCACAGGTTGAACCTACATTACGCTTATTTGAATTTCATTTACTTAAAATCTTAGGTTATGGCATCGATTTTCTGCATTGTGCAGGCTCAGGTTTACCAGTGGATGAATCGATGACTTACCAATACCGTGCGGAAAAGGGTTTTATCGCCTCGTTAGTGAAAGATAACTTAACCTTTTATGGACGAGATTTACTTGCTTTTGACCGTTTGGAATTCACCGATGAATCGGTATTACAAACGGCAAAACGTTTTACTCGCATCGCACTTAAACCTTATTTAGGCGATAAGCCGCTGAAAAGTCGAGAGTTATTTACGCAAAACGTGCTTTATTTAAAATAATTCCTTTCTTTGATACAAATAAATTAAAACACCATCATGGCTTTACTTTACGCTCCACAAAAAAAACAGAAAACCACCCAAAAAGTTGTCGCTGAAATTCAGGATTTAGATTATCAAGGGCTAGGTGTCTCTAAAAATTCAAGGTAAAAACCTGGTTCATTGAAAAATGCCTTGCCAACGGAAAAAGTGGAAGCGGTAGTCACCGATGAAAAAACGTCAATATGGGTTAGCCATTGCACAAAAGTGGCTACAAAAGAGTAGTCAGCGTGTTGAACCGCAATGCAGTTATTATGAACGTTGTGGTGGATGCCAAGGACAGCATATCCCTGTAGAAATGCAGCGTAAAGCGAAAGAAAAAGCCCTTTTTTCTCGATTAAGTAAACTGCAAGCAGAGCCTATTCAATTAATGCCCATGATTTGTGGCGAACAATGGGCTTATCGTCGTCGCGTACGATTAAGTTTACTGTGGAATGCAAAAAACGAAATCATTGAAATGGGATTTCGTCAGAAAAATTCCAATCAGTTAGTGAGTATTCAACAATGCTCAGTCGCAGAGCCTGCGATTAATCATCTTATCCCCAAATTGACCGCACTTTGGGCGCAATATTTAGCCCCGAAACAATTAGGGCATATTGAATTAGTTTCAGCAGAGAATGGCGTAGCCATGTTGTTACGTTACAAAGGAAATCTAGCTGAAACTGACCGCACTTTATTGCTCGAGTTTGCACACCTCAATGCCGTGAATTTGTTTTTACAAGATGATCAAAACATCCAACTTGTGCATGGTGAAATGCCCTATTATGCGTTAGACGATATTCGTTTATCTTTTGATATCCGCGATTTTATTCAAGTGAACACCCACTTAAATCAGCAAATGGTTGATACTGCTTTAGACTGGCTTAATTTGAATCCGGATGATCATGTATTAGATTTGTTCTGTGGCATGGGCAATTTCACGTTGCCTTTAGCCAAACGTGTGAAAAGTGCGGTTGGAATTGAAGGTGTTTTGGATATGGTGAAAAAAGCCCAAGCGAATGCACAGTTTAATCACATCGATAATGTTGAATTTTATCAAGCCGATTTAGACCAAGCTTTTTCAGAACAGACTTGGGCAAAACAACATTTCAATAAAATTCTTCTTGATCCGCCTCGCAGCGGTGCGGCTTTTGCACTGAATTCGTTATGTGAGCTGGGTGCAGAAAGCATTCTTTATGTATCTTGCAATCCCGCAACTTTAGTACGAGATGCTGAGATTCTTCGCTTTTTCGGCTATCGCATTATCAAAACCGCGATGATTGACATGTTCCCAAATACCAGTCATTTGGAGTCGGTGACATTATTTATCAAATAAGGTGTAAATTCTGATAGAATAATCGGACTTTTTTGTTGTCTTAAAAAGACAACTCGGTTGACAGGATGTTGCCGAGCCATATTCATCAACAAGGGGGGTATTATGGTTGCAGTTCGTGGTTCTCACTTATCAAATCCACATGATTTTGTGATCGAACAGTGGTGTTCGAGCCTTAAACTTGCTGCCCCTGCAGAAAAGTCTTTGATTGATGCATGGTATTATGCTCAAGCCCAAATAGCTGAACATGCCGATCAAATGGAGAATGCAATCCTCACATTGCAATCCGGTGTGGAAATGGTGGAAATTCTGCATGAAATGAATATGGACAGCGAAAGCTTACTCACCGCCATGTTATTCCCCTTAGTGGCGAACCAAATTGTCGATTGGGATCAGATTCAGGAACATTTTGGTCCTAAAATCACCAAACTTCTTAAAGGTGTTGAAGAGATGGATAATATCCGTCAGCTCAACGCCAGCCATTCTGCTAATGCTTCTCAAGTAGATAACGTGCGTCGTATGCTTCTTGCAATGGTGGATGATTTCCGTTGCGTGATCATCAAACTTGCTGAACGTATTACGTTTCTTCGTAATGCGGAAAATCACTTTTGCGAAGAAGAAAAAGTATTGGCAGCCAAAGAATGTTCCAATATTTATGCCCCATTGGCGAACCGTTTAGGTATCGGTCAATTGAAATGGGAGCTTGAAGATTACTGCTTCCGCTATTTGCATCCAGAACAATATCGAAATATTGCCAAATTGTTACATGAGCGTCGCTTAGATCGTGAGCAGTATATTGCGGATTTCGTCACAGAGTTAACCGGTTATTTAAAAGAAAATATCGAACAGGTTGAAGTTTACGGTCGTCCAAAACATATTTATAGCATTTGGCGAAAAATGCAAAAGAAACATCTGGAGTTCAGTGGTTTATATGATGTAAGAGCGGTTAGGGTTATCGTGCAAAAATTGCAAGATTGTTATACGGCACTCGGTATCGTTCACACGCACTTCAAGCACTTACCAAAAGAATTTGATGACTATGTTGCTAATCCAAAACCGAATGGCTATCAATCTATTCACACGGTGGTATTGGGCAAAGGTGGTAAGCCAATTGAAGTGCAAATTCGAACTCAGCAAATGCATGATGATGCCGAACTTGGTGTAGCGGCGCACTGGAAATACAAAGAGGGCACAACAGGTAGCCTTTCCGCTTATGAAGAAAAAATCACTTGGTTACGTAAATTACTTGCATGGCAAGATGATATTACGGATTCTGGTGAAGTGATGGCTGAATTGCGTAGTCAAGTCTTTGATGACCGCGTATATGTGTTTACGCCGAAAGGTGAAGTGGTTGATTTACCCGCTGGATCAACCCCTCTCGATTTTGCTTATGCGATCCACAGTGAAATTGGTCACCGTTGTATTGGGGCGAAGGTTGGGGGGCGTATCGTGCCATTCACTTATCACCTACAAATGGGTGAGCAAGTGGATATCATCACGCAGAAAAATCCAAACCCAAGCCGAGATTGGGTCAACCCGAACTTAGGCTTTACCCATACCTCAAAAGCGCGCGCGAAAATCCAAGCCTGGTTCAAAAAACAAGATCGCGATAAAAACGTTCCAGCTGGTAAAGAGCAGTTAGATAATGAGCTTGCTCGTTTGAATATCAGTCTGAAACAGGTTGAGCAGCTTGCCTTGCCACGTTATAACTTAAGAAATCTCGAAGACTTATACGCCGGTATTGGTAGTGGGGATATTCGTTTAAATCAATTGATGAATTTCTTGCAAAGCCGATTGATCAAAGTGACGGCTGAAGAAGCAGATCAAGAAATTCTCCGTCATGTGGCGAGTAAAAGTGCAAATACTGCACAGCAAAAGGCCCAGCAGAAAGCCGAACAACAACAGAATAAAGGTTATGTCATTGTTGAAGGCGTCGGTAATTTAATGCACCATATGGCACGTTGTTGTCAGCCTATTCCAGGTGATGCCATTGCAGGCTATATTACGATGGGACGGGGTATTTCAATTCATCGTTGCGATTGTGAGCAGTTCATTGAATTGCAAACTGCCCATCCTGAACGCGTGGTAGAAGCCCTTTGGGGGGATAATTACGCGGCTGGTTTCCATATTAATATTCGTATTGTGGCCAGTGATCGCAATGGTTTATTGCGCGATATTACGACCGTGCTTGCAAATGAAAAAGTCAGCGTGTTAGGGGTTTCAAGCCGTGCAGACACCAAAAAACAAGTGGCAACGATGGATATGGAAATTGAACTGAAAAATGTCGAAAGTTTAAGTAAAATACTGGCCAGATTAGCGAAGTTAGACGACGTTATCGAAGCAAAACGTTTATAGATTAAAACATAGGAACTTTTATGTATAAAACCACGGGATTAACCCATTTAATTAACTCTACAAAATATTCTTTACAAGGCTTAAAAAGTGCATTCAAAAATGAAACCGCATTTCGCCACGAATGTTTTCTTGCATGTATTATGATTCCACTCGCCTTTTGTCTGGGGGATACTAAAATTGAAATTGCTTTGATGATTTCATCGGTTTTACTTGTGATGGCAGTGGAACTGTTAAATAGTGCTGTTGAAGCGGTGGTGGATCGTATTGGCACAGAACGCCATGAGCTTTCAGGAAGAGCTAAAGACCAAGGTTCGGCAGCGGTATTCATTGCCCTTTGTATTGTTGTCGTGGTTTGGGGAAGTATTTTATTTTTCTAAAGTGCGGTCAATTTTTAGTAACAATTTCGGCTTATGTGTTTTACATAAGCCGTTTTTGTAGGTGGAAGTCGGACAAGATTTTATTCCTCTACATTTGCTGATATAAATAAGAAAGATTTTGGCATATTTATCTCAACAGGAGGACTCCATGACAACCGTCTCAGCCTTAGGTGCGCTTATTGCACTCATTGTTGCTATTTTCCTTATTTTGAAAAAAGTCTCACCAGCCTATGGTATGTTAGTCGGGGCTTTAGTAGGGGGATTAGTTGGCGGCGCTGATTTATCTCAAACCGTGAGTCTCATGATCGGAGGTGCTCAAGGTATCACTACCGCAGTCATGCGAATTCTCGCAGCAGGGGTATTGGCTGGCGTACTTATTGAATCCGGTGCGGCGAATACCATTGCTGAAACCATTACAAACAAGTTAGGTGAAACAAGAGCATTATTAGCGTTAGCGTTGGCTACATTAATTTTAACCGCCGTTGGTGTATTTATTGATGTTGCCGTGATTACGGTCTCTCCAATCGCCTTAGCACTTGCTCGTCGTACTGACTTATCAAAACCTGCCATTCTCTTAGCGATGATTGGTGGGGGAAAAGCTGGAAACTTAATGTCACCTAATCCTAATGCGATTGCTGCAGCAGATACATTCCATCTTCCTTTAACGTCAGTGATGATGGCAGGGATTATCCCCGCTATTTTTGGCTTAATATTGACGTATTTCTTAGCAAAACGTTTAAGAAACAAAGGTTCGCGCGTTTCATCCCAAGAGGTTGTCGCTGTAGAAACACAGAATCTACCCTCATTTTTGACCGCACTTATGGCGCCTTTGGTTGCTATCTTCTTACTGGCTCTTCGTCCGTTAGCTGATATTAAAGTTGATCCTTTAATCGCTTTACCACTTGGTGGTTTGATTGGCGCATTATGTATGGGCAAGCTTCGCCAAGCCAATAACTATGCGATTAGCGGTTTAGGGAAAATGGCTCCGGTGGCAATTATGCTACTTGGTACGGGCGCTTTAGCCGGTATTATTGCCAATTCCGGTATGAAAGATGTGCTCATTGAAGGCTTAAAACATTCGGGTTTACCTTCTTATATCCTTGCGCCAATTTCAGGTGCACTCATGTCGCTTGCCACAGCATCAACAACGGCAGGTACTGCGGTTGCTTCGAATGTGTTTAGTTCAACGCTATTAGAGTTGGGGGTGAGTAGTCTAGCTGGTGCTGCGATGATTCATGCGGGGGCGACAGTTTTTGATCATATGCCACATGGTTCCTTCTTCCATGCAACTGGTGGTAGCGTAAATATGGACATGAAAGAACGCTTAAAATTGATTCCTTATGAAAGTGCAGTGGGTTTGATCATGACCATTGTGTCCACCTTAATTTTTGGTGTATTTAGTTAGTTTAAGGAGAGAATATGAAAATTGTCATTGCGCCTGATTCATTTAAAGAAAGTTTAACCGCACTTGAAGTGGCTAATGCGATTGAAACGGGTTTTAAACGTATTTTCCCAAACGCTGAATATGTGAAACTACCAATGGCAGATGGGGGAGAGGGAACCGTACAATCTTTGGTTGATGCCACTCAGGGGCGCTTAATTGAGGCAGAAGTCACTGCACCGTTAGGCAACCAAGTAAAAAGCTTTTTCGGTTTATCGGGTGATGGTAAAACGGCAATAATCGAAATGGCGGCCGCGTCGGGATTGCATCTTGTCCCGATGGATAAACGTAATCCTTGCCAAACCACCAGTTTTGGCACGGGTGAGCTGATTAAGCAAGCCCTAGATCTTGGCGTACAACATATCATTTTAGGAATTGGTGGGAGTGCCACAAATGACGGTGGTGCGGGTATGCTGCAAGCATTAGGCTTACGTTTATTGGATAAAAATGGGCAATCCATTGGCTTTGGTGGTGCAGCATTATCTAATCTTGCTGAAATTCAACTGGTTGATTTAGATCCTCGATTGCAACACGTACAAATCGAAGTGGCTTGTGATGTGAATAATCCACTTTGTGGTGAACGAGGTGCCTCTGCGATTTTTGGTCCACAAAAAGGTGCGACGCCTGAGATGGTAAAAGAACTCGATGCTGCGTTAGCCCACTTCGCCGAAATTGCCAAGCGGGATTGTGGTAAAAAGATTCAAGATCAACCAGGTGCGGGTGCGGCAGGTGGTATGGGCGGTGGTTTATTGCTTTTACCCAATGTACAACTCAAAGCAGGCGTGCAGATTGTTTTGGATAATTTGAAACTCGCTGATCAAGTTAAAGAGGCTGATTTAGTGATTACTGGTGAAGGCCGTATGGATGCACAAAGTATCTTAGGTAAGACTCCAATCGGTGTGGCGCGCACGGCGAAACAATTTAATAAGCCAGTCATCGCGATTGTGGGTTGTTTGCGTGAGGATTATGAAGTGGTGTATGAACATGGCATTGACGCGGTGTTCCCAATTATCCGTAAGCTGGGGAATTTACCGACAATTCTCAACCAAGGAGAGCAGAATTTAGTTTCAACAGCTCAAAATGTGGCGAGATTGTTGTCATTAAAATAAGCTTTTCATACTAAAGTGCGGTCAAAAATAACGATAAATTTGACCGCACTTTTTGATCTTATCCCCTCGGATGAAATCTTTCGTGAAGGTGTTTCAAGCGTTCTTTAGCTACATGAGTGTAGATTTGCGTGGTGGAGAGATCGCTGTGTCCGAGGAGCATTTGCACAACACGGAGATCCGCACCATGATTCACCAAATGTGTCGCAAAGGCATGACGAAGAACGTGTGGCGAAAGCGCATCCGTATCGATTCCCGCTAACACAGCATAATGCTTTATACGATGCCAAAAGGTTTGGCGAGTCATTTGCTGAGCCCGTTGACTTGGAAAGACCACATCAGAACTTTGTCCATTGAGCAAAATAGGGCGACCATAAAGTACGAATTGTCGCACCCAAAACGCTGCTTCTTCTCCCATTGGTACGATGCGTTCTTTGTTACCTTTACCAATCACACGCACGACACCTTGTTGTAAATTCATATTCTCAATAGTGAGCGTGACCAATTCCGTGACACGTAATCCAGTGGCGTAAAGTAATTCCAACATGGCTTTATCGCGTAACTCGAGCGGAATTTCGACATCTGGCGTATTTAATAAATCCGTGACTTGTTGTTCGGTTAAATATTTAGGTAAGCGGCTTGGCAATTTAGGTGAGCTCAGTACGGCACTCGGGTCATCCGTACGATACTTTTCACGATATAAATATTGGAATAATTTCCGCATCGCACTTAACATTCTTGCAGTGCTCGTGGCTTTGTAACCTTGCTCTAAACGACTGCCTAAAAATTGTTGCAGATCTAAGGGTTCGAGGGTTTCGAGGGATAAATTTTGTTTATCCAACCAATCACAGAGTGCGGTCAAATCAAGACGATAAGACTGCACGGTGTTTTCCGACAATCCTTTTTCAATCCAATATTCATTCAAGAACAAATCGACTAGCGTAAGGTTATTCATGTTTACACTCTATGTACCAAAAAGGCTTTCACGCCACGCGGGGTAATAAATAAACCAATGAAGGCAAAGGCGGCCATTAAGCTAAAGGCATAAACCGGCGAAATAGGATAAAGTACGCCAGAAAGCGCAGTGAAAATCGCAATAGCTGCACATCCCGCCAAGGCATTGTATAAGCCTTGTAATTTCGCAATATGGGTTTGTGGTTGTGTGGTGATGTAACGCACGGTTGCGTAATGACCGACCACATAAGTAAGACTGTGAAACATTGCAATAGGATGATTTCAACAAAGGTATCGGCATAACCGAAAGCAAGCCAACGCACGATCGCCGCGATGCCAGTGAGATAGAATAGAGCTGTAATAGTCCAATTTTTGAATAATCGGGTAGAGAAGAAAAAGACTACGATTTCAGCTAATACACTGATTCCCCAAAATAAACCGGCATCAGAAACAGAGTGTCCATGATTTGTCCAAAAAATGGTGCTATATGAGTAATAAGCTGCGTGCGATCCTTGAATCAGTGCAATCGCAATAAACAAACGAAGGGTGGTTTTATTTTTCAGTAAGTCTAGAAATCCAACGGAATTTTCGACCGCACTTTGGGGTTCATCCTGCGGCATTGGGTTCGGATGAAGTAATTGCACAATACAGTAAAAAACGAGTATGCCTGTGATCATCCAAGTAATGTATTGCTCACCCACGAGTCCAACAAAATATCCGAATACCATCACACCAACGACAAACGCAAAGGAACCAATTAAGCGCGCTTTGCCATAATCTAAATGAATTTGTTGTTGCCATGTACTGGCAAGGCTATCACCAATCGGCATACCGGCCGCATTCACCATGGAATATAACGCAAGTCCAATAAACAAGAGCCAGAAATTGTGCGACATCAGTCCAATTAACGCCATCGTAATGGCACTGGCCACACCTAAATAACGTAAGCCATTTACTAAGAGGGAAACGCGTTTTATTAAGCCGGAAAACAAAATACCACCGCTGAAACGGAAAATGTAGGCACAGGCAAGCAATAAGCCGATGCTTTCTTCGCTATAAGATTGTGTTTTCAACCATGCCGGGAAAAGCGGAAGAAACACGCCATAGGCGCAGTAGTAGCCAAAAAAAGCTCAAGGCGAGCCAAGTAAAAGGACGAACTTGCATTAGAATAATTTTTCCATTTCTTGTGAGCGTGCCACACAGGCCTGCATCGCTTGTTTAATGATGTCGTTAAATTGGTGTTGATTGAATACATTCAACGCGGCTGCGGTGGTACCGCCTTTTGAGGTGACATTTTCTCGTAAAGTCGAAAGGGCTGTTTGAGGATTTTCAATCACCAGCTTAGCCGAGCCTAACATAGCTTGTTGTACCAACTCACGAGATTGATTTTCATCTAAGCCCATTTCCATTAGGCCTTGTTGCATGGCTTCTAAAAATTGGAAGAAGTAGGCCGGGCTACTACCAGATGCCGCGGTGACCGCATGCATTTGACCTTCATTCGTCACCCAAGTGGTTTTCCCTACAGCTGAAAGTAAATCTTCCGCAAAAGTTCGGTCAATTTCAGGTGTGTTTTTGTCAGCAAATAAGCCAGCCATACCTTCACCCACTAATGCAGGTGTGTTTGGCATCACGCGAACAATAGATTTTGCTGTTGGAAGGAGTTCAGCTAATCGGGCAGTCGAAATCCCCGCTGCAATAGAAATAATTAATTTATCAGAGAAATCAACCGCACTTAATGGCTTGCAAACATCTGCTAGCACTTGTGGCTTAACGGCAAATAACACAACTTGAGATTGTGTGATGGATTGCTCGTTATCCGTAGAAACGGCGACGCCATATTGATCAAAAAAAGCACGTTTCTCTTCATTAGGATCATTAACGATAATTTTATCAGCAGGATAACCTTGTTTTAATAGGCCTAACACAATCGCTTGTGCCATATTGCCACCGCCGATGAAGGTAATTAATTTTTGTTGCATCATTTTTTCCCGTGAGTTTATGGGCTACAATGTCGCGTATTTTACCCTATTATGAAGGAAGTGTTACGATGTGGTTTAAAAATTTAATGTCATATAGGCTGACTAAGCCCTTAGATTGGGATCTTAATGAATTGCAACGCCAGTTGTCAGATTGTGAATTTCATCCTTGTGGCTCACAAGATCAAAGTAAATTCGGTTGGACGAATCCGTTGAAATACAGTGAGCTATTGCATTTTTCTGTCGGTAAACACATTTTATTGGTTGCGAAAAAAGAAGAGAAAATGTTGCCGGCGAATGTGGTAAAACGTGAATTAGATGAACGCATTGAAAGCCTTGAGCAAAAAGAAAACCGCAAATTGAAAAAAACAGAAAAACAAGCGTTAAAAGATGATGTGGTGATGAATTTATTGCCACGCGCATTCACTAAAAATCAGCAAACTGCCGTGTGGATTGATACTGAAAATAATCTTGTTCATGTCGATGCGGCATCGAGTAAACGAGCAGAAGATGCCTTAGCATTATTGCGTAAATCACTTGGTTCATTACCGGTTGTGCCGTTGGCATTTGCGAATGAACCTTCGACCATTTTAACGGATTGGATTGTGCAGGAAAAAATCCCGCATTGGTTGGTGGCGTTAGAAGAGGCTGAATTGCGTGGGAAGCCAAGAAGACAGCGTAATTCGCTGTAAGAAACAGCCTTTAGAAAATGAAGAGATTCTGGCGCTTTTACAAGATGGTAAAAAAGTGGTGAGCAAGCTCGCATTGGAGTGGGAAGATACGCTGACGTTTGTATTTAATGAAGATTGCACGCTCAAACGTTTAAAATTTGCTGATGCGGTGCGTGAGAAAAATGCCGATATTTTAAAAGAAGACTATGCGCAACGCTTTGATGCCGATTTTGTATTAATGACAGGTATTTTTATCTAAAACTGATCGAAAACTTACTCGATGAATTTAGTGGTGAGAAAGTCAGATTAGGCTAGTTTTATCATAAAATAAAAAGGCGAACATGATGTTCGCCTTTTTTTGTTTAAAAGTGCGGTCAAATTTCCGCACGTTTTTAATTAGTGTGTGCTCGTACTGGTTGTTGTACGGTTTGCACGTTTACGATCGTTTTCCGTTAAGAGTTTTTTACGGATACGGATCGATTCAGGTGTGACTTCGACTAACTCGTCATCATCGATAAACTCGATAGCTTGTTCAAGTGTAAATTTCACCGGCGTGGTTAAGACAATTGCATCATCTTTACCTGATGCACGCATATTGGTGAGTTTTTTACCTTGTAAACAGTTAACAGTTAAGTCGTTTGTACGGCTGTGAATACCGATGATTTGACCTTCGTAAACTTCTACGTTGGCTTCGATCATTAATTTACCACGCTCTTGTAAACCAAATAGTGCATAAGCAAGTGCTTTACCTGTTGCGTTAGAAATTAATACACCGTTTTTACGTTGGCCGATTTCACCTGGTTTGATGTCATCGTAGTGATCGAAACTAGAGTAAAGTAAACCAGTACCTGACGTCATGGTCATGAATTCACCACGGAAACCGATCAAGCCACGGCTTGGGATGATATATTCTAAACGTACACGACCTTTGCCATCTGGCATCATATCGCGAACTTCACCTTTACGGATACCTAATGCTTCCATGACAGAACCTTGGTGTTGTTCTTCTACGTCGATAGTCACTTGTTCGTAAGGCTCTTGTTTTTTGCCGTTGATTTCACGGTAGATTACTTTAGGACGAGAAACCGCAAGCTCATAACCTTCACGACGCATATTTTCAATTAATACAGAAAGGTGTAATTCACCACGGCCAGAAACACGGAATTCATCTGGGTTTGGTGTTTCTTCTACGCGTAATGCCACGTTGTGAACTAACTCTTTGTTTAAACGTTCAAGAATTTGACGAGAAGTCACATATTTACCTTCTTGACCTGCAAACGGTGAAGTATTTACACAGAAGAACATGGTTACGGTTGGTTCATCAACGGTTAATGAAGGTAAGGCTTCAACGGCGTTGATATCACAAATAGTATCCGAGATATTTAATTCACCTAAACCGGTAATCGCAATGATATCGCCTGCGTAAGCAACATCTTCTTCATAACGTTGTAAACCAAGGTGGCCTAATACTTGACCGACACGACCTTGGCGAGTTTTACCTTCGCCATCAATGATCGTCACAGGTTGATTTGGTTTGATTGAACCACGTTTGATACGACCGATACCAATAACACCCACATAGCTGTTATAGTCTAATTGGGAAATTTGCATTTGGAATGGCGCATCAAGTTCCACTTTTGGTGGTTCAACGTGTTGAACAATCGCTTCAAATAACGGCGTCATATCTTCCGCTAAATCTTCATGTTCAAGACCTGCTACACCATTTAATGCAGATGCATAGATAATCGGGAAGTCTAATTGCTCATCGGTTGCACCAAGATTAACGAATAAATCGAATACTTGATCCACCACCCAATCAGGACGTGCGCCTGGACGGTCAACTTTGTTGATAACTACGATTGGTTTTAAACCATGAGCAAAGGCTTTTTGTGTCACGAAACGCGTTTGTGGCATTGGGCCGTCAAAGGCATCTACCACTAAAAGTACAGAGTCCACCATAGAAAGTACACGTTCTACTTCACCACCGAAGTCGGCGTGTCCTGGGGTATCTACGATGTTAATGCGATAACCATTCCAGTTAATTGCGGTATTTTTTGCAAGAATGGTAATACCACGTTCTTTTTCAAGATCGTTTGAGTCCATTACGCGTTCATCAACATCACCACGAGTTGATTCAAATGTACCGGATTGTTGAAGAAGTTTGTCAACGAGGGTGGTTTTACCATGGTCAACGTGAGCGATAATTGCGATATTGCGCAATTTATTAATATCAATGTCGTTTTTCATTTATTACGTTCTTAAAGTTTAAGTTTTGTAGGGTGGAATTTTTATACCACCGAATAGTCCAAGTAGTTTAAATTGGTGAGTAAAACTCACCCTACGAGAATCGCGAAAGGGCAAAAATTATACACGATATTTCGTTACTCTGCTATGCCGGTGTTTAAAATAAATCCCATGAAAAAAGCAAGCGATTGCGTTATAATGCTCTTTTAATTTTATTAAAGATTATACACATAGCAAAATAGAGGACTCCTTATGCCAAATGCAAATGCAATTGCCAACGTATTTAAACTGATCGAAGAGAACGATATTAAGTTCGTGCTGCTTCGTTTCACCGACATTAAAGGTAAAGAACATGGTGTTTCCATCCCAGTTAGCCTTGTCGATGAAGATATGTTTGAAGATGGCAAAATGTTCGATGGCTCTTCTGTTGAAGGTTGGAAAACCATTAACAAAGCCGATATGCTTTTAATGCCAATCGCTGAGACTGCAGTAGTCGATCCATTTGCGCAGATCCCAACACTTTCAATTCGTTGTAGCGTTTATGAGCCAACAACCATGCAAAGCTATGATCGTGATCCGCGTTCAATCGCTATTCGTGCAGAAACTATATGCGTTCAACAGGCGTTGCAGATCAGGCATTCTTTGGTCCGGAGCCAGAGTTCTTCTTATTTGATGATGTGCGTTTTGATGTATCAATGAACCGTGCTTCTTTCGCCATTGATGACATTGAAGCCGCTTGGAACACCAATAAAAAATATGAAGGCGGTAACAATGCTTATCGTCCATTGAAGAAAGGTGGTTATTGTGCGGTAGCTCCAATTGATACGGCTCATGATATTCGTTCTGAAATGTGTTTAATTTTAGAAGAAATGGGCTTAGTCATCGAAGCTCATCACCATGAAGTGGCAACAGCAGGTCAAAAACGAAATTGCAACGAAATTCAACAGCTTAACCTTAAAAGCGGATGAAACACAAATCTATAAATATGTGGTGCAAAACGTTGCATTAGAACATGGCAAAACCGCTTGCTTTATGCCAAAACCAATCACAGGTGATAATGGTTCTGGTATGCACTGTAATATGTCATTAAGCAAAGACGGTAAAAATATTTTCCAAGGTGATAAATATGCGGGTCTTTCTGAAACCGCACTTTATTACATTGGCGGTATCATTAAGCACGCTAAAGCATTAAATGCATTCACCAACCCAAGTACTAACTCATACAAACGCTTAGTGCCAGGTTTTGAAGCGCCAGTATTGTTGGCTTATTCTGCAAGTAACCGTTCTGCTTCAATTCGTATCCCAGCAGTAACCAGCCCGAAAGCAATCCGTATTGAAGCACGTTTCCCCGATCCAATGGCAAACCCATATCTGGCTTTCGCTGCATTATTAATGGCTGGCCTTGATGGCGTGGTAAACAAAATTCATCCAGGAGATGCAATGGATAAAAATCTTTATGATCTTCCACCAGAAGAATTAAAAGATATTCCAGCAGTCGCGAGCTCGCTAGAAGAAGCATTGAATTTATTAGAAAAAGACTATGAATTCTTAACGCAAGGTGGTGTGTTTACGAAAGACTTTATCGAAGCATTTATTAATATTAAACGTAAAGAAGTAGAACGTTTAAATATGACACCACATCCTGTTGAGTTTGAGATGTATTATGCTTAATTAGATTAGATATTGAACAAGGTAAGTGCGGTAATTTTTGACCGCACTTTTGTGTGTGATATAGCTTTGAATTAGTGTATAATCAGCATCTGGTTATAGATAGGATATAGATTATGCTAAATAAGTTTTTAGGTAAATTTCGCCGATTCTTGGCTTTCGATGAATTGCTAAAACAATTGATTATAAGGGATGTAAAACTTAAATATCGTCGTAGTTATTTGGGGTATCTGTGAGTATTTTTGAATCCATTAATGTTAATGATGGTTCTTGTTGTTGTTTTTTTCTAATCTATTTTCGATTTGATATTCCTAATTACCCTCTTTATATGATTTCAGGACAGTTTTTATTTACTTTTTATGACTGAAGCAACAAATATGTCTGTTGGATCCATATCTGGAAATGCTTCTTTAATAAAGAAGACCTATGTGCCTAAATATATTTTCACGATATCAAAAAGTTGGAAGTTCTCTTGTTAATTTGTTTTTCTCTAGGTGCATTAGTGATTGTTATGGTTTTTACTAATGCAGAATTTTTCTTGGTGTCTTTTATTTTTTTCCAATAGTTATTTTACAAGTATTTATTTTTTTAGTTTAGGTTTGGGCTTATGGCTCGCTTCAATTACAGTATTTTTAGAGATATCCAATATTTATGGGGCGTTTTTATTTCTATGTGGGTTTATATGACACCTTTATTTTTATCCGGTGTCAATTATTCCTGAAGAATACCGTATATTATATCAAAATGCTAATCCTATGTATGGTTATATAGAACAATTTAGAGATATTATTCTATATGCAAGATTTCCAAATTTAGAAACTATACTAATTGGCTTTATAACTGCTCTTATTGTCTTGTATTTGGGAGCTTGGTATTTTAATAAAAAAACAAGATGAATTTATTTTATATATATGATGAATACTGAAACAATAATTAAAGTAAAAATGCAACAGTTCGATTTAATAAAGCGACTGAAAACTATAATGGCTTAAAAGAATATGTGATTAAGATGCTAAAAGGTGAGCTTATGTTTCAAGAGTTTTTAGCATTAAAGGAAGTTAATTTTGAAGTTAAAAAAGGGGAATCTTGGGGGGTAATCGGTGCCAATGGTTCGGGAAAGTCGACACTTTTAAAGTTGATTTGTGGCATTTTGAAACCTTATAAAGGGACAGTAAAAGTACATGGTAAAATTGCTCCACTTATTGAGCTAGGAGCTGGATTTGACCCACAGTTAACAGCTAGAGAAAACATTTATCTAAATGGTGCATTATTAGGGCATAAAAAAGCTTTTATGGAGATGCATTTTAATGAAATTATTGAATTCGCTGAACTAGGTGATTTTATTGATGTCCCAATTAAGAACTTTTCTTCTGGTATGGCTGCTCGGCTAGGATTTGCTGTAGCCACAATTGTTAAACCTGACATTTTAATTGTGGATGAGGTACTTGCAGTAGGAGATATAGCATTTCAAGAAAAATGTAGGAAGCGTATGGAGTCATTACTTCAAAATGGTACGACATTACTTTTTGTATCTCATTCTAGTAAGCAAGTGAAAGAGCTTTGTCAAAATGTAATTTGGTTGGATAAGGGACATGTCGTAGCGCAAGGGAGGGCAGAAGATATTATTCAAAAATACGAGGGTAAATAAACATGATAAAAGGTAAGTATATTTATTTAGGTTGTAATTTATATAAGTTCGTAAATCCTCATAAGTTTGATTTATCTGAAGCAGTTTCTTTAATAAATGTGATGACAGGAGAGTTTGCTCGTCATCGAGATGGTATTATTATAGATTCATCATATGAGGCAGATGAATTATTTTTATACGATTCAAGTTTCAAGTTTCAAGTCATTGATAATTCCGTTACTTTATTCTGTACAAATCCAGGGATGCAAATGCATTATATTGCTGATTGTAATGGTGTTTTAAGAATTGTTCAAGGTGAGCAATTCAGTAATTATTTATCATTATTTCCAATATTAGATAAAGAAGCAACATTTGTTAAGGATAGCTTACCTATTCAGAATGAGAATGAGAGAAAAGTTGTTGCTTTTTGGTTCATCTTCAACAGAAATTTTTGATTATATCTTTGGTGATAATGAGAATTACTTGCCATTTTGGGCTTCAGGCTGGTCTGCTAGAGGATTAAGAAAAATTAATGAGCAAATGAAACCATATTTGAATACATTAATTAAAAATTCCCAAAAGATAGTGTTATTTTACTCCATTTTTGGTTCTGTTGATACTGATTTTAATTTACCGTATAAAAATGGCTAATTCTGGTTTTTATGATATTCCGCTATTTATTAAGGAGATGATTGATGGAATCTTGGCTCTCAAAGAGTATCTGAATAATTTGGGTTTTTGTCATATTTATGCCGTATTTACATCTCCTCCTCCTGAATTACCAAAAATCATTCTGGAAAAGATGTTTTTGGCTTGGATCAAATTTCAGAGTTAGTTAGAGGGAAGATATTATTTGATTTTGCTGTTAAATTGTCAGCATTACTACCAGTAATCAATTGTTTACCAGACTTTGTTTATTCTATGGATAAACTGGTTTGTAATAAACAATTTTCTAGAGATGAATATGATCACCACATTGATTTTATATCAGCTCAGGATATTGTTTATGATAAACTTAAATATATAGAAGGTATTCTTCCTAGAAGATTAGAAAAAAACATACTAGTTTATATAGGCATTTAGGGTGTGATGTTAGTTTTATTAGAAAAAAATAATAAACCCTCGATTAAGAACTTGTCGTTAAATCAATATATTAATTTTATAGGTATTTTATGTATATAATTTCATTACTTGTGCATGAAAAAAAGGATATTATTTTTGGAGCAGCTTTTGAATATTCAAAAGTATTTCCCTTCAGCAAAAAGTAGTTGTCCATGTTTCTAAGTCAGCAAATTTTGCTTTTATCTGAACTAGAAGAGTATTTAAGAGGTAAAGTAGATAACTATCATGTAAACCCTAATCAAGCTCAAACTACTTGGGGAGGGATTATTTTTAGCCCATTTTTTTAAATATTAAATATATTTATAATAATATCAGTTCTGATGCTCATGTTTTGTTTCACTCATCTAATGATATGTTTGTTAAATTAGGAATAGAAGAATATTTGAAAGGTAAAGATTATCTATTTAATTTCAGAAGGGTAAATTCATTTTTTTACTTATTGGTGGGTCGGTGCTGTAGCAAAGCAAGACAAAAAAACTCCTTAATTTATTAAAATTGCATAATTCATCAATGATCATAGGTTCTCAAATTGAAGGGAGTATGTATAAGATTGATTTACTTATGAGAATAATAGAGTTATGTGAAAAGCATAATTTATTAGAGAGCCAGCTTCACTATCCTAGAGAAGAAATCGTATTTTCATCGTTGGCAAATGCTTTGAATATAAAAGTCAGATGGATTACCTTACGTATTATCAGAAGTACACCGATTCGATAGCAAATTGTGGAAGTTCTTTATGAAGTACAAAAAGAATTCATCGCAATGACCTATTAAGAAAGATTGTAAATGCAATTTTCTTTAGGAGTAAATTTTATGAGATTAAACCTAAGGATATTGAGGCAATTAGAAATAATGATATCAAATACTTAGAGAAATTTGAGTATTTATACGATGGTGATAATAAATGGAAAAATATTTAATTCAAATAATCTTTTTGCAGTAAAAAGAGTTGAGAGAGAGATTAATAATCCATTAAGAATTTACATTAGAGGTCTGAATTAAAAATGTCTATTGTTTTACAAAAATGTTATATTTTTATCCACATTCTCTAGAGCTTTCTCATTTATATGTACGAGGAAATAACTATGCTTTTATTGAATAATGAAACGATTAAAATTAAGGCATATAATAGTATTGCATTTGATACTTACTTTAACTTTTTTTCTATTGAAAAAAATGGTTAAGATATTGTTCTCTAGATAATCTGTATCTAGAGTTTTTCCTTTAAAGGAAATATTCAGATTAACTTGATAGGGTTAGATTATCGCCATACATTCTATCAATATGAGCAGGATTTACATCAAGAAATTTTATCTTCTGATAAAGAAAAACATCATAAGATTAGAATTGATCAATTCAATATGCAAAAAGTGCTCTATGTAAGTGTTAGAGCAAATGATGTGGATAGTATTATTAGTAATGTTTTGCTTTACTACAGAGTCGGAAGTTGTTAATAAAGAATATAAACTTTCTTGTTGTATTTGTACTTATAATAGACAAAAGCTATATTCAAAAAAATCAGCTGATGTTCTTGAAACAGGTATTGATAAAAATGGATTGAATATGGATGTAATAATTACAAATAATGGTGATCCAATTCAACTGAATAAAGAGTACAAAAATATTCATATCTATAAAAAGTAAGAATATGGGAGGCGCAGGTGGTTTTACGCATTCTATTTGTAAAGCAATTGAGTCAAATAGTTCCCATGTGTTATTAATGGATGATGATATCAACTTTCACTTTGAATCTTTATTAAGAACCTATCGTTTCTTTCAATTTATTAGACCTGAGTATTTTGATGTGATGTTGGCTGGTTCAATGTTTTCATCAGATGAACGTTGGTTGCAATATGAACGAAATACAATTTTAGATAATAATGGCTTTCACCACCAAGGACATTTCCAAGATATGCGGGATCGTGGGGTTGCATTAAATAATACATTTTCAGAAAGTATCTACGGCCTATCTGGTTGGTGGTTTTCCGCATTTTCAACTAAATTAATTAAAGAAAATGGGTTGCCTTTACCAATCTTTTTGTTAGAGGTGATGATATTGAATTTTCAATGAGAAATAATAAAGAAATTGTTTCTTTAAATGGTATTAATGTTTGGCATGATCCATTTATCTTAAAAATATAATGAAATTATGGAAGATTATTATCTTCCACGTAATATGATTATGAATGCCCTTCTTTCTTACCAAAAGATATTATAATTTGATTAAATTATTTTCATTGAAAAAATTTATAAAGAATTTGATTACATTTAATTATGTGGCTGCTGAATTTAATGTGTTAGCATTAGAGCATGTGATAAATGAGGAGTATAAAAAAGATCCTGCCGATTTGCATCAATGGGCTATGAAAACACTTAAAGAGCTTAAGAAAAATACAGTCACTGTTTCTGATGTTGATTATTATTATACTGAGCCGCGTTTTCATAAGAAATCAACAAAATTACTAGGCATAATTTTTATCTTATCTTGGATTAGGCACCGAAGGTTCATCTAAGTATGGTTTTGAAAGGCAGCCTATTTTTTTCTATGGTCGTAAAAAAGTAAGATTATTCAATACATTGAATCGAACAATGGAAGAGGCCACTTTACAAAGAGGTAAAAGTATTCGATTGACCATTAGATTTGTTAAAAATTATATTCATTTGATACGTAATATTGAATCTTATCGTTCTAAATTATTAGAGTTTAGAGAGCATTCAAAAGAAAAATGCTTCTTGGGATAAATTATTTAGTAGTCAAAAATGAAAAAGTAAACATATTATTGAATTAGACTCTTGGCGTGGAATTATGGCACTTTTAGTTGCCATATTTCATTACACCGTACCAAATAATTTTCGTTTCTGCAGAGCTAGCAGTTGATTTCTTTTTATACTTTCCGGTATAGTAATACAGAAATCTTACTTTGATAAAGAAATGAGTTCAACTGAGTTTTTCATAAAGAGATTATATCGCTTATACCCGTTACATTTATTCTCACTTATAATCTTGCTTTTTTTATTTCTTAGCACTGTATTCTTTGTGCATTATCCAAAAATGGAGATTTATTAACATCTTTTTTTCTTGGCAGTTTCCAGCAGATTATTATAAGGATGGTATATTTTTACGTTTATTCAACAGGTACTTTTTATTAATGGTCTAGGATTTCATCCCCATCATCAATATTGGAATGGTGCCTCTTGGTCTGTATCTTGTGAGTTGTGGATTAATTTAATTTTCTTTTATTTGGCTAAGAAAAACTATCAATTCCATTAATTATTCTTATATCTATTTTTTTATTTATTCTATATTGTTTTGTTACGTTTGGCAGATTAGGTGTTCATAATGAATATATAATGTATATGAACTCTGGAATGCTTAGATGTTTAGCTGGTTTTTAGCCTAGGCGTTATTATTTATAGATGGCTAGAGCCGATAAAAATAAGTCTAGACAATAAGAAAAGAAAGCAGATGGTGATTTATTCTTTCTTGCAGATGATGTCTTGTGCTGTGTTTTTTTATATTATGTTTTTCGAATCAACATAATTATAATGACTTTTTAGCGTTAATATTTATTTTTGGTGGCAATATCTATTTCATTTATGCAGTTTGATACTCTATTAAATAGATTGCTGAATTTAAGAGTATTAGTGTTTTTGGGGAAAAATTAGTTATTCAATATACTTAATGCATTATTCTGTTCAATATGTTATGCAGTCATTACTAGGTATGAAGTTTGATTTCTCGTTAAAGGGATATATTAATTTAGTGGTATTCATTTCTATAGTAATTTTGATTTCTACAATAGTTTATTTTATGGTAGAGAACAGAAGCACAGATATTATGAAAAAAGGCTAGTAGTTATTTTAAAATTACTTAATAAGAGTGTAAGTGTATATGTTTATTATTCCAATGGCGGGACTAAGTTCCCGTTTTTTTAAAAGCAGGTTATACAAAAACCAAAATATCAATTAGATTTAAACGGTGAAACTGTTTTTTTCTTGGTCAGTTCGCTCATTTGAGCGATATTTTAAAACTGATAAGTTTGTTTTTTTATTTATCGAGATGTTTATGACACTAAACAATTCTTAGAGAAAGCGATAGTTGAGCTTGGTATCTTGGATTACGAATTAGTTTGTTTGCCCGAAGAAACACTCGGACAGGCAGATACGGTATACCAAGGAATTAATAAGCTCGAACATGATGAAGAGATTTATGTTTTTAATATTGATTCTCGCATAATTGATTTTGTTAAACCTGAGTGGGTGAATGACTGTGATGGTTATTTAGAGGTTTTTAAAGGTGAAGGAGAGCATTGGTCTTTTGCGTTAGCAGAAGAGAATTCTAAAAAGGTAATCCGCACGACTGAAAAAGAGCGGATTTCTGATTTATGCAGTGATGGCCTTTATTATTTTAAGAGAAAGTCAGTATTTGAGAGATTATTTCTTTCTGCAAAAGAAAATCGAAAGACAGCAAAGAATGAGTATTATATTGCTCCACTTTATAATGATTTAATCGAAGTTGGTTCGATAGTCTTCTATGATTTAATTGAAAAATGAACGTATCTTATTCTGTGGAACTCCAGATGAATACCAACAATTATTAAAAGAGGATGCTTAATATGAAACGACTTATCATGGATCTAGATAATACCATCACCTTAACTGAAGATGGTGATTATAAGAATGCTAAGCCCATTGCTTCAGTTATTGAAAAATTAAAAGAATATAAAGCCCAAGGCTTTGAGATAATTATTAGTTCTAGTCGTAATATGAGAACCTATGAAGGTAATGTTGGAAAAATTAATGTTAATACATTACCTATAATTATTGATTGGTTAGAGCGTCATAATGTACCTTATGATGAAATTTATGTTGGTAAGCCGTGGTGTGGACATGATGGTTTTTATGTCGATGATCGTGCAATTCGTCCAGATGAATTTAGTTCTATGAGTTATGATGAAATCCGTAAATTGACAAAAATGGATGGTGAATATGATTCTAATTAATTCTGCGGCCTATGTTAATGCTGAATTTCGTAATGAATTTGGTGCAATCCCCTCGGTTTTTACCCTATAGGTAATAAGAAATTATTAACTCATCAGATTAGTTCACTTCATGAGCAGTTTTCAGAAGATATTAAAATAGTGGTTTCTTTACCAAGTACTTATGCATTAAGTATAGAAGAATCATTGCTGCTAGATGAGCTAAATATAGAGCCTATTTTTGTTCAAGATGGAATTTCGTTAGGAATGGCTCTTCTTTATGTTTTGAATACTATCGGGGATAATAATGAACCTTTACGTTTACTTCATGGAGACACGCTGTTAGGCTCATTTCCTCAAAATGAAAATTGCATTGCTTTAGCAAAAGCGGAAGATGATTATATCTGGCAATTTAATGAAAAGTATAATGCAGTGTGGTGTGGTTTTTTTTCCTTTAGCAATCCTAAGGCATTTGTAAGGGCTTTAGCCTTATCTCAAGGTGATTTTGCCCAAGCCGTAAATATTTATGAAGAAGAAAATGGTATTGAATACGAAGATGTATCATCGTGGTACGACTTTGGACATATTAATACCTACTTTAAATCGCGTTCACTTATAACAACCCAACGAGCATTTAATTCATTAAAAATAGAGGACGGTGTTGTGTGGAAATCGGGCTCACCGCCACGAAAAATTGAAGCTGAAGCAAATTGGTTTAGAGCTTTACCCGCGGGATTAAAAAGATTTACTCCACAGCTTATTCAAGTTGGTAAAACAGAACAAGATAGTCCGTTTTATGAAACAGAGTATTTACCAATACTTCCATTGAATGAAATTTTTGTGCATGGAAGAAATCCGGTAATTTTTTGGGAGAAAGTTTTAGGATTGATCTCATTTTATATGAGTGAATCAAGAAAATATTTTCTTAGAGGAAATGAGGAGCTTCTTGAAAAAATCAATCAGGATTCTACCGCACTTTATGCAGATAAAACATACGAGCGTTTGATGGCATATGCGAAGCAAGTAGGTCTAGACTTATATAAGCCGACTCGTTATGATGGTACTGACTTACCTTCTTTATGGCAGATTGCGGAAGACTGTGTAAATAAAGCATTAGCACTTCCTATAATACCGTCTGTAGTTCATGGTGATTTATGTTTTAGTAATATAATGTATGACTCTCGTAGTAATTCAATAAAGGTCATAGATCCTAGAGGATTAAATATTCATCAAGAATTAACAATTTATGGAAATCAAAGTTATGATTTAGCTAAACTTTGTCATTCTTTTTATTAGGGTTATATGATTTTATCATTGCGGATTCATTTAATTTAGAAAAAACAATGATATTGGTGTTAAATTAACGTTTAACTTAGATGCTCGTTTAGAAAAAAATACAAGCTGTTTTCATGAAACAATTAGTAATACCAAATATTCAACATGAAGATATTATAGCTCCAACAATTTTTATTATTTTTTTATCAATGATTCCATTACATTATGATAAACCCCATAGACAAGATGTTATGCTTGCAAACGCTCTGCGTTTATATCGTACTTTTTATGATTAAATCTTAAATAAGGTGAATATAATGAAAAAAATTCTTATTAGTCGGCGCAGGTTTCTCAAATGCCGTTATCGCTCGTGAATTAGCAGAGAAAGGTTATAAGGCTGTTGTTATCGATTCTCGTAGCCATGTGGCGGGTAACTGTCACTCTGAACGTGATGCTGAAACAAATGTAATGGTGCATGTTTATGGTCCACATATTTTCCATACTGATAATGAGCGAGTATGGAATTATGTGAACAACTTTGGTGAGTTTATGCCATTTGTTAATCGCGTAAAAACGATTAGCCAAGGTGCGGTTTATTCTCTCCCAATTAACTTGCATACGATTAACCAATTCTTTGGCAAAACTTGCTCCCCGAAAGAAGCAAAAGCTTTAATTGAGACGCAAGCAGACTTGTCGATTACTGATCCGCAAACCTTTGAAGAGCAAGCAATGCGCTTTGTTGGTAAGGATTTGTATAAGGCTTTCTTCTATGGTTATACCAAAAAACAATGGGGTGTTGAACCAAAAGAGTTACCAGCAAGCATTTTAAAACGCTTACCTGTACGTTTTAACTATGACGATAACTACTTCGCACATAAATTCCAAGGTATGCCGAAAGAGGGGTATACGCAAATTGTGGAAGCGATTTTAGATCATGAAAATATTGAAGTGCGTTTAAATACACCATTTGCTGAATCAATGAAAGCTGAATTTGATCATATTTTCTGGTCAGGTCCGTTAGATGCGTACTTCGGATTTGAATTAGGTCGCTTAGGTTATCGTACCTTAGATTTTGAGGCATTCCGTGATGAAGGTGATTTCCAAGGTAATGCAGTAATTAACTACGGTGATGAAGAAGTACCATATACTCGTATTTCAGAACACAAACATTTTGCACCATGGGAACAACACGAGAAAACAATTTGTTATCGTGAATTTAGCCGTCTATGTGGTGAAAATGATATTCCATATTACCCGATTCGTTTAGTGAAAGATAAAGCACTTTTACAGCAATATGTTGAAAAAGCGAACAAGGAAACGCAAGTGACTTTCGTCGGGCGTTTAGGTACTTATCGTTATTTAGATATGGATGTGACGATTAAAGAAGCTTTAGAAACAGCTGATGTTGTAAAAGAATCATTAGAAAAACAGACCGCACTTAAACCTTTTTATGTAAATATGGACTAAAGTATAGCGAGTCTAGAAATAAAGCCATATACGATTTCGTGTATGGCTTTTGTTTAAATAAATTTGAGTCAATTATGCATATTGAAAAATCAATTTGTGCAGTGGTTGTGACGTTTAACCGCAAGGCATTATTATTAAATTGCTTAAATGCACTGAAAGCTCAAACCCACTCTTTATCTCATATTGTGGTGATTGATAATGCCAGTACTGATGGTACAGCAGATTTTTTAGATGAGCATGGCTGGACAAACAATGATGCTTTTACTTTAATCACGTTGCCCGAAAATATGGGCGGTGCAGGTGGATTCCATGAAGGAATCAAGTATGCGTTTGAACAAGGTTTTGATTATATTTGGTTGATGGATGATGATGGATTTCCAGCTGAAACATGTTTGGAAAAACTCTTAGCTTACACTACTGAGAATTGTTATATAGGTCCAGTAGTGATTGATTGTGAAGGCAAAGAGAAACTAAGTTTTAGTTTACGTTTACCAAATAGTTTGCAAGTACTTGATCATTACTCTGATATTCCTCTGTCTTTAAAAAATAGATAATCAAATTAAGGATACAGTATTGCCTTTTAATGGTACATTAATCGGAAGAGAGCTTGTCCAACAAATGGGATTTCCTATGAAGGAGTACTTTATTTGGGGAGATGAGAGAGAATATACTCTGCGTGCAGAGGCATACAGCGCCAACATTTTAACAGTAATCGATGCATTATTTTATCACCCGATAGCAAGTTCAATATCTGAACCGATGTTTTTTGGTAAATTACGGTTTAATAATGCACATTCAGATTTAAAACAGTATTGTTTTTGTCGTAATACAATCGCTACTTTTGCCAAGCATAAAGGGTTTGTTTATGCGCTAGTTTTTTTTATTAAAACAACTTGGTTTTATGCATTTACTCAACCAAGCTTTTCTCGTTTGCTGTTTGCTTGGCGTGCAATGTGGCACGGGCTTACTGGTAATTTTTCTCATCACAAGGATTACTTAAAATAATATGCAAAAGCTTACTGTATTAGTGATTACGCATAAAGACTATGAGTTTCCAAATTCTGCATGCTATCTTCCCATATTTGTAGGGGGGGAGCGTACAAGCGCTATAAAAAATGAAGAGTTTCACCAAGATAATTCAGGTATAAATATTGCTGGGAAAAACAGTAGTTTTTGTGAGCTTACAGGGCTTTATTGGGCTTGGCAAAATGGTATATTTAAAAATAACCAATATGTTGGGTTAGTGCACTATCGCCGTTATTTTGCAGGTAAAGAGCTATATTTGAAGAAACGGCATATTGCATCAGAAAGCGAGTTGCTATCTCTTCTAGAAAAATATGATGCGATTTTACCGAAAAAACGAAATTATTTTATTGAGTCAATTTACTCCCATTACCAACATGCCCATTATGTTAAGGATCTGAATTGTACAAGGGAAATTATTTCTGAATTGCATCCTGAGTACATAACGAGCTTTGATGCAATTATGCAAGGCCGAAAGATTCATATTTATAATATGTTTGTCATGTCATCAGAGACAGCGTCAGAATATTGTCAATGGCTTTTCCCTATTTTGTTTGAATTAGAAAAGCGAATAGATATAACTCAGTATGATAACTATCAAAAAGAGTGTTTGGTTTTATTGCCGAGCGCCTATTCAATGTTTGGTTGGTTCATCATCAGTTAAAGTTTTGTGAGATTCCGTAGTGAATTTGGAAGGCGAGAATTTGTTAAAAAGCTATTAATTTATTAAAACGGAAATTTCTAAGATAAGGATTTCACTATGCATAAAAATTACGTGGTGTAAATTTATTTTGTTAGCTACTGATTTTTTAACACTTTTTAGTTCATTATTTATTGCTTATGAAGTGTTAGATATCGCCCGTGGCGGCCGTTTTTATTTTCCTTTGGAAGAATTTAATGCCTATGTATTGATTCACGCCTCTGTGTCTTTCGTCGGTGTATTATGGTTTTGGATACGATTACGGCACTATACTTACCGTAAACCGTTTTGGTTTGAGTTAAAAGAAATTATCCGTACCTTATTGATTCTTTTCATTATTGAATTGGCTATTGTTGCCTTTTTCCCGTTTATATGTTTCTCGTTATTTTTGGTCAGTAACTTGGAGTTGTATCTTTGTTGGGCTTCCTTTTTTCCGGATTCTTGTAAAAAAGCTTTTGATAAAAAGCGGAATGTATCTAAAACAAACCATCATTATTGGCAATGGAAAAAATGCTAAAGAAGTATTTAACGCCTTAAATAATGAATCGTATTTAGGATTCGACATAAAATTGTTTGTGACAACGGAAGATTATCATTCAGAATTTCTTGAAGGTATTCCTGTCATACATCATAACCCTGAGCTGCTAATGAAATTGGTTTCACCTGAATTTACTCAGTTTATTCTGGCGATTGATGAAGAAAAATAAAGTTAAGCAAGATTTTTGGTTACGTTATTTAATTCGTAAAGGATGCCGTTCGATTTCAGTAATTCCTGATTTTCGAGGTATTCCACTTTATGGCACGGATATGTCTTTTTTTATTTAGCCAGGAAATGGTGCTTTTTAGAGTAAATAATAATTTAGCAAAAACGTTCATCTAAGATTGTTAAAAGAACTTTTGATATCTTAGGTTCATCTTTTCTCTTACTTTTTATTGTTACCATTTTGTATTCCTTTATATTTTATAATCACAAGAGATGGCGGTAATTTTATATACGAGCATTCAAGAATTGGTCAGCATAAAAAGAAATTTAAATGTTTGAAGTTTCGAACAATGGTGAATAATTCAGATGAAGTGTTAGAAAAGATTTTGGCAACGGATGAAAGTGCTAGATTAGAATGGGAAAAAGACTTCAAACTTAAAGATGATCCACGCATTACACCAATAGGCAGATGGTTAAGAGCGAGAAGCTTAGATGAACTACCTCAACTTTGGAATGTACTTAAAGGTGAAATGAGTTTAGTCGGACCTCGTCCAATAGTGAAAAAGGAATTGTCTTATTATCAAGAGGATGTTGATTATTACCTTATGGCAAAACCTGGAATGACAGGCTTATGGCAAGTCAGTGGGCGAAATAATGTGAGCTATGATACGCGAGTTTACTTCGATACTTGGTATGCTAAAAACTGGTCTTTATGGAATGATATTGTGATCTTACTTAAAACAGCTAAAGTGGTTTGTAAGAAAACAGGGGCCTATTAATGACGCGAATTCTCATCACCGGCGGTTCCGGCTTCATCGGTTCAGCCCTTATTCGATATATCATTAATCAGACTCAAGATTCTGTTATCAATATTGATAAACTGACCTATGCGGCAAATCAATCATCATTAGAAGAGGTAGAAAATAATCCTCGCTATGCTTTTGAGCAAATTGATATTTGTGATCTTAAGGCGATAGAAAGCGTTTTCGAGAAATATCAGCCTGATGCAGTGATGCATTTAGCCGCAGAAAGTCATGTCGATCGTTCTATTACGGGAGCGGCTGATTTTATTCAAACCAATATTGTGGGGACTTATGCCTTGTTAGAGGTTGCTAAGAATTATTGGCATACCTTAGACGAAGCTAAAAAATCTGCCTTTCGATTCCAGCATATTTCTACAGATGAAGTGTATGGGGATTTATCCTTTTCTGAACCAGCCTTTACTGAACATTCCCCTTATCATCCTAGCAGCCCTTATTCAGCCTCAAAAGCAGCGAGTGACCATTTGGTACACGCTTGGCATCGCACTTATGGTTTGCCGGTGATTATCACAAACAGTTCCAATAACTATGGGGCTTATCAACACGCTGAAAAGCTTATCCCTTTAATGATTTCAAATGCTGTGATGGGAAACCCTTTGCCAATTTATGGTGATGGGCAGCAGATTCGTGATTGGTTATTTGTGGAAGATCATGTTCAAGCCTTATATTTAGTTTTAACAAAAGGTCGAGTCGGGGAAAACTATAATATCGGTGGAAATTGTGAAAAAACGAACCTTGAAGTAGTTAAAACAATTTGCCAATTACTCGAAGAACTTGCACCAAATAAGCCTAATCATATTAAGTATTACGAAGATTTAATGACTTTTGTCAAAGACCGACCTGGCCACGATGTGCGATATTCATTAGATTGTTCTAAAATTCATGCAGAATTAGGTTGGCGACCTCAAATAACCTTTGAACAAGGACTTCGTCTGACGGTAAAATGGTACCTAGAGAATAATAGATAAATAAAGGAGAAGAACCACATGCAAATTACACTATCAACGACTCCCGCTTCGGATAGCTGGGGCAAAAATGCCATTTTAAGTTTTAATCAAGATCAAAGCCGTTATTCACCTTAAAGATGATGAAAAATCGAACCTTGTTTTAGTGCAAAAAGCCGCACGTAAGTTATGTGGACAAGGCATTAAAGACGTTGAGCTTGTGGGTGATGCATGGGAATTAGAAAATTGCTGGGCATTTTATCAAGGTTTTTATACCGCGAAGCAAGATTATTCGATTGAGTTTCCTCATTTAGATGACGAGCCACAAGATGAATTATTAGCTCGTATTGAATGTGGTGATTTTGTGCGTGGCATTATTAATGAACCGGCACAAACCCTTACCCCAGTTAAATTAGCCGAACGCGCGGCAGAGTTTATTTCTAAACAAGCCGAAAATTATGCCGATAAAAGTGCGGTCAGTTTTCAAATCATTTCTGGTGAAGCGTTAAAAGAGCAAGGCTATCACGGGATCTTTACTGTGGGGCGTGGTTCTATTAATCCGCCCGCTATGTTGCAATTAGATTTTAACCCGACTAATGATCCAAATGCGCCAGTATTAGCGTGTTTAGTGGGTAAAGGTATTACTTTTGATAGTGGTGGTTATAGCATCAAACCAAGTGATGGTATGAGTACTATGCGTACCGATATGGGCGGCGCTGCGTTATTAACGGGAGCATTAGGATTTGCGATTGCGCACGGTTTAAATCAACGTGTAAAACTCTATCTATGTTGTGCGGAAAACTTGGTGAGTGATAATGCGTTTAAATTGGGTGATATCATCACATATAAAAATGGTGTAACCGCTGAAATTTTAAATACCGATGCGGAAGGGCGTTTAGTATTGGCAGACGGTTTAATTGAAGCCGATAGTCAAAATCCACAATTTATCGTAGATTGTGCAACCTTAACTGGTGCGGCAAAAGTAGCAGTAGGTAATGATTATCATAGTGTACTTTCTATGGATGATGCATTGGTAAATAGTTTGTTCCAAGCGGCGAAAGAAGAAAATGAACCATTCTGGCGTTTGCCTTTTGAAGCGTTCCATCGTAGCCAAATCACTTCTTCTTTTGCTGATATTGCAAATACAGGTACAGCACCGGTTGTCGCTGGCGCAAGTACTGCAACGGCATTTTTATCGTATTTTGTGAAAAACTATCAACAAGGTTGGTTGCATATTGATTGCTCTGCCACTTATCGTAAATCTGGTAGTGATTTATGGGCTGTGGGCGCAACTGGAATCGGTGTGAAAACATTAGCAAATTTATTAGTAACGAAAGCAAGTTAAGTAGGATTTTATGGTAGAACGTACTTTTTCGATTATCAAACCTGATGCAGTAAAGCGTAATTTAATTGGTGCTATTTTAGGACGTTTGAATCACAGGGATTCCGTGTTGTTGCACTTAAAATGGTACAATTAACCAAAGAACAAGCGGAAGGTTTCTATGCGGAACACCAAGGTAAACCGTTTTTTGAGCCGTTGGTGGAGTATATGATGTCTGGACCGATGGTTGTTTCTGTGTTGGAAAAAGAAAATGCCGTGAAAGATTATCGTACTTTGATTGGTGCAACGAATCCGGCTGAGGCGGCAGAAGGCACTATCCGAAAAGACTTCGCGTTAAGTCAGCGTGAAAACTCTGTTCATGGTTCTGATAGCGTTGACAGCGCAAAACGAGAAATTGCGTATTTCTTTGTAGATTCAGAAATCCAGCCGTAATTCATTTCTATAAAAAAGCACTTAGTGAATCGCTAAGTGCTTTTATTTTATTGCTTTTCAATTTTTGAGATAATCTTTTTCAGTGGATCAATTTCAGCTCGAATATGAAAGGCTTTCGCCAAATTCTTCGCATTTAATACAGCTTTCGTTTCACCGACTGCCAGCAATTTTCCTTTATCTAATAGAACAATTTCATCACAAAATTGATAAGCCAGCGACAGGTGATGAATGGCAACAACACATGTGTGTTGCGGTGTGAGTGATTTAAGCTGTTCCATCATATCAATTTGATAATAAGGGTCGAGTGGCGCAATCGGCTCATCTACCAATAAAACAGGGGATTCCTTAATGCAGCAACGTACGAGTTGTACGCGTGCTTTTTCGCCACCAGAAAGTTGTTGAAATGACTTATCAAGCAAATGCGTTACCGCAAATTTTTCTGAAAACACTTGAATTTTTGACCGCTCTTTTTCTTTTGGTAGGGGGGCTGCTAAGCCTAATGCAATCACATCATAAACGGATAAATCCCAATGAATTTGTGTATTTTGTGCGAGGTAAGCAATTTGTTGGCTTTTTTCGGTCGGGTTCATCTTATTTAATGGCTGAGCATCAAACCAGATTTCTCCTTGTTTGAGTGGCAAGATACCCGCAATCGTTTTTAATAAGGTAGATTTTCCCGCACCATTGGCGCCCATAATGCCAATCAATTTACCTGATGGAAGCGTACAGTTGATGTCATTTAAGCAATAGGATTGGGTGAGTTTTTCAATTCTAATCATAGATTTTTTCTCTGTTGCGTTAATAACATCCAAATCAAGCAAGGGGCACCGATAAGTGCGGTCAATGTGCCGATGTAAATATGTGAGAGCAGCGGGATATATAAAATCGCCAAATCAGCCAATAAGAGCAGTAAAGCCCCAATTAATGCACTGGTGAGATAAAGCTGTGATGGGCGAGCTTTCAGTAAAATACGGGCGAAGTGTGGTGCGATTAAGCCGATAAAACCAATGGTGCCAGTTTGTGGAATGGTTGCCCCCACTAATAAAGCCACACCGAAAGTACTGATAAAAAAGCTACGTTTTGGATCAATCCCCATGGTGCTCGCTGTTTCTTCACCAAAGGTGAGTAAATCTAAGTATCGGCGAGTGTGGTATAAACAGAAAATCCCTGCGAGAACAATCGGAAGTGAAATGAGCAAGGTATCTAATTTCGCCCACATCAACGAGCCTTGTAGCCAACGATAAAGTTCAGCTAATGCCCATGGGCTTTCAGCGTTAGAGAGCAGTAATGCAATTGCTGACCCAAGCAACATATTTATCGCTAAGCCGCTTAGAATCATCATCGTGGTGCCGTAGTTTTTGGCGATCAAATACACAATTAAAAAACTTAAAAGCGCACCAATCACACCACCGACTAAGAGCAGTGAAAATGGCACGGCAAAATAATAGAGGATAAATACACTAGCGGCTGTTGCACCAGCGCTACTGCCGAGTAAGCCTGGACTTGCTAATGGATTTTGGAAAATGCCTTGCATCGCATTGCCGGCAATCGCTAGGCTAGCGCCAGTCAATAAAGCTAAACCAATGCGCGGAAAACGAATATCCCACAGCACCATCGAACGCATATCCGTGAGCAGGCCATCAGCATTTTTGAGATGGGCAAGTCACCGAGCTGATGATAAATCGCAAAGCCGCTAATCAACAGCAACGCAAAGAAAAGTACGGTATTTAATTTTAGTGTTTTGGTCAATGATCAATTTCCTATGTAATCCAAATATCATTTGTTAATTTGATTTTGTCGAATCTCCCCTAACCCCTCTTTGCTAAAGAGGGGGATTATAGTGTCGGGATTTATAATTCTGATGTTTTATTCTAATCATTTATACATAAAGACATATAAATATGCCATCTAGGGTTAATTTAATACTGAAATCCCCCTCTTTAGCAAAGAGGGGTTAGGGGAGATTTGTCAGCTACATTATTTTAACTGTTGATAAATCTTCTCCGCCCCTTGCCATACGCCATGATCGAAACAATAGGTATATTTCATCGGGATGCTGGCAAGCGGTTGGTTTTTGAAAAAATCTTGCAACATAGGGTGATGCAGCAATTCGGCTTGCGCATTGTAACCTTGTTTGTCAGTCAGAGAAATCAGTACATTCGGTTGGCTTAGAATCACTTTTTCTAACGAGAAATTTTGTGCGGTAAGTGGTGTTTTTAACGGTGTTAATCCGAGTAAACTTAACAGCACGGGATATTGCGGATAATAACTTTCTACCACACCAGTTTCTGACAAAATCAGTGTGTCAGTAAGCGATCGATTTAAGTGAAAGTTTTGCGATTTTAGTTTTGTTACTAAATCAGCCGCCTTTTGCTCATTTCCTAGTTTTTTACCTAAGTCTAAAATCAGTGCAAACAATTCATCTGGCGTTTGTGGGCTGTCGTTAATGGGAATAATCTTCACATTGAGTTTTTTCAACTCTGCGACTAATTGTGGATAAAAGGTTTCGTTAATCAGAATCGTTTTATCCAAATAGGGCAATAATTCCGTTAATTGCGGTTCCAGCACAGGTTTATCGATATTGATTTTGTCTAACATCATCAACGGTTTTTTCGAATAAGGCGACTGTGCAGCAATTTGCGAAGGCTCAGCCAGTTCAATAAGCAGTCTATCGCTGCAAAGTGTGAGCGAGACGAATTGTTCCGAAGCCTGAGCGGTAAACGGAAGGAAAAGTGCGGTTAAAATTAAGCGAGTTTTTTGCATATAGATAATGATACGCTACGCCATCAAGAATGTAAAAAGGCGTGCTAGGCACGCCCTTATTAGTGGGTAATAATTAGAACGATCCTTTTAACCCAACGTAAACATTACGTCCTTCTTGACCATAGCCTAGTACGTTTTCGTATTTTTTATTGAATACGTTGTTAAGGTTTGCATAAATGTTTAAGTTTGGAATAAGTTGGTAATTCACACCAAGATTAACTAAGGTGTAAGACGGTAATTTTACGTTACTTTGATATGAGCTGTAAGTTACCATAGAGTATGGACCATAGTACATATCATAACGTTTACCCACATAAGTAATGTTTGCGCTTGAGCCTAATTTTTCGGTGATTTGATACGCTATGCCAGCGTTAGCTGTGTGCATTGGGCGACGTAAGTAGTTTGTACCGTATTGGTCTTTTTGCTTATCACTGCGAATGTTGGTGTAGGTATAGTTTGCATAGGCAGTCAGCGCATCAGTAAATTTGCCGTTATAAACGATTTCAACGCCTTTAATACGTGTTTTATCATCGCGATTGTAAGCTTGATTAACTACGCCATATTTAGTATCAATATAGTCTTTTACGTTACGAGCAAAGTAAGTGACATCTAAGCTATGAGCTTTATTTGTCGTTTCCATTAATAAACCGATTTCACCACCGATGCTTTTTGCTGGTTTAAGAGCTGGATTGCCGATGTTTTTGCTATTCCAACCAAAATAATCGGTAAGACTTGGATTTTGAATTGCCGAACCAATGCCCGCGTGCGCTTTGAAGTTTGAAGATAAACGATATGCACCTGCTACACGTCCTGTCCATGCATTTTTGTATTGCGAATTGTCTGTGAAACGACCACTCAACGATAAGCTATGATCAGATTCAGTGAATAAACGATATTCTGCTGCAACACTTTTCTCCGTTAAGCGTTTTTCTACACCGTTATAATTTTTTGACGTAAAGCTAGTACGCTGGTAATCTGTTAATAAACTTACCGCTTGAGTCACGCTACCTTCACGGTCAAAATTTACATCAAGTTGATAATTGGCATTCAATTTTTTTCCAATCTTTATTGGTTGCATTTAAACCAAAAGTATCACTATCTCCTTTCAAGTGGCTCACGCTAGCTTTATGTTTAAATAGTTCCTTATCATTCCCTAAGTATCCCCCTAATTTAAACAAGGTTTCACGAGTACGAATATAAGTAGGTGTTAAATTTTCAAATGCAGTATAGCCTTGGGTATCTTGTCCCGAAGTAATACTATCGTTATGAAACGTTTGTGAGGAATGAGAAGCTAAGAAATCAATCCCTTTTTGGTTATCATTATAACCAAAACGAAGTGAGGTACTATCACGATGGAATTTGTCTTTTTCAACCGCACCACCAGTACGAATTTCATCACCTTGAGTTGAGGTGTAACGGAACGTGTTTTTGCTTGCAACAGAAATGCCGCTTGTGCGGTGACTATCGCCATGAAGGGCATAGTAGAAATTATTTTGTTGCCCTGAAGCGGTGACTGAGCCATCACGGGTGCGATGAGAACCAGTACCGAAATCAAAATCTACATTGAAAGGTTTATCTTTATATAGTCCACTTTTAGTCGTGATATAAACCACCCCCCCCATTGCATCAGCACCCCAAAGTGCTGATTGTTCTCCGCGTAAAACTTCAATGCGTTCAATGTTACTTAGGGCTAAACCTCCAAAGCTAAAATTGGTGTCTGCTGGATTCATTTTCACACCATCAATAACAACGGCTGTTTGCGAAGAATTTGCACCGCGTAAGAATAAACTAGTTACCGCACCACGACCGCCAGTTGCACCCATTGCCACACCTGGAACAGTTTTCAACACATCACTCACATAAGTTGCATTACGTTCTGAAAAATCTTTCTCAGTTAAAACAGTAACAGATGAAGCGGTTTGATCTTGGTTTACTGGGGTGGCGTAAGCTGAATAAACATGAATTGGTTCAAGTTGAATTTCTTTTTTTCCTCAGCTGCCGCTAATGCTGGAATCGCTAATAAAATCGCTGAAGTAATCACATTTTTTTTCATTGTAAAATCCCTAGGATAAAAGTCCGTATAAAAACGCCAGCAGTTTACACATTAGAAGCTTGGCGCGCAAACTTCTGGCGATGAAAATAACTCATCATGAAAATGAATGAAATTTAAGAGAAATAAAAAAATTTAAGGATTTTTCTGACCGCACTTTTTCGCCTTTATCCGCCCTATAGTTTCAAGTATAATGCCTGTATTTTTCATCACATTGTTATTAAATAAATTATGAGTACAAAATTCAACGTAAAAACATTCCAAGGCATGATTTTAGCCTTGCAAGAATATTGGGCAAATCAAGGCTGTACCGTTGTTCAACCTTTTGATATGGAAGTAGGCGCAGGTACTTCTCACCCAATGACTGCATTACGCGCATTAGGCCCAGAGCCAATGGCATTTGCTTATGTGCAACCTTCACGTCGTCCGACCGATGGTCGTTATGGTGAAAACCCAAACCGTTTACAACATTACTACCAATTCCAAGTGGTGATTAAACCGTCCCCAGACAACATTCAAGAACTCTATTTGGGTTCCCTTGAAATGCTCGGTTTTGATCCAACACAAAACGATATTCGTTTCGTGGAAGATAACTGGGAAAACCCAACTTTAGGTGCGTGGGGTTTAGGCTGGGAAGTGTGGCTAAACGGCATGGAAGTCACCCAATTTACTTATTTCCAACAAGTGGGCGGCTTAGAATGTAAACCGGTAACCGGTGAAGTAACTTACGGTTTAGAGCGTTTAGCGATGTACATTCAAGGTGTGGATTCTGTGTATGACTTAGTTTGGTCTGATGGTCCACTTGGCAAAACTACTTACGGCGATGTGTTCCATCAGAACGAAGTGGAGCAATCAACTTATAACTTTGAATATGCGGATACCGATTTCTTATTCTACTGCTTCGATCAATACGAAAAAGAGGCGAAAAGCTTATTAGAATTAGAACGTCCGTTACCATTACCGGCTTACGAGCGCATTTTAAAAGCGGCACACAGCTTCAACTTGTTAGATGCACGTAAAGCGATTTCGGTCACAGAACGTCAACGCTATATTTTACGCATTCGCGCATTAACCAAAGGTGTGGCTGAAGCGTACTATGCGAGCCGTGAAGCCTTAGGTTTCCCAGGCTGTAAAAAATAGGCAAAAAAACAACCGCACTTTAGCATTAACACAACGATATAAGGAGATAATCATGAAAGATTTTCAATACCCAGACGATATCTACACGGAAGCAGAAACTGATCCGAATACACTCGCGAATTTAGGCCCATTGGCTAGATTAGCGGGTGTTTGGGAAGGTAAGCGTGGTGTGGATATCAACCCAAAAGCAGAAGGGCCAGAAAAAGATCCTTATATCGAACGTTATGAAGCCCATCCAACTGATGGTCAAACCAATGGTCCGCAACTCTATTATGGATTACGTTATCACGCCCATATTGTACAACCGGGTGAAGTAGAAACGTTTCACGACCAAGTGGGTTATTGGTTATGGGAACCTGAAACAGGCAATATTTTATTAACAGGTAGCATTCCACGCGGGCCAAACGTTTATTGCGGTCGGTAATGCACCAGCTGATGCGAAAGAATTCACCGTAAAAGCAGTACGCGGTTCACTAACAAACGGCATCATTTCGAATCCGTTCTTAGAGCGTTCATTTACCACGGAAAGTTTTGAGATGACGGTGAAATTCCATGATGATGGCACTTGGTCATACGATCAAACCACAACCATGATTATCCCAAATTATGATGCACCGTTTGAACATCGCGATCGTAACCGTTTAAGCAAAATTGGCGAACCGAAATTGAACCCAACTGCGGCAGCAGAAAAAGAGGATGAATAATGAAACCGATTCTTTATTATGCGGCAGATTGCCCGGATACAGCGCCATTTGTGGCAGAGTTAAAACGCTTGGGTGTGGATTATGAAGAAGTGGAAGTATTATCTTCCATTCCAAATTTGAAACAATGGTTGCGTTTGCGTGATCGTCACGCCGCATTTGATGATGCAAAAGCACAAGGCTATGCGGGCTTCCCAGCATTATTGTTAGAGGACGATCGTGTTATTTTTAGATGAATCTAAATTAAAAAAATCTTTATTTGATATTAAAAAATAATACCAAGTATAAGCGGTCTATACCATTTACTTTTATTTGAACCAATTTTATGCAAAAAACAACTTTCAAACCTAAGTTCATTGCTGCGTTTGTGGCGTTGAACCTAAGCCCAATGGTCTTCGCCGGACAAGTTTATTCCGGCGTGGATTATCAATATTTCCGTGATTTTGCTGAGAATAAAGGCAAATTTACTCCCGGTGCGCAAAATATTGCGGTAGTGAATAAAAAAGGCGAATCTATCGGCACTATGATGCAAAATGCGCCGATGATGGATTTTTCGGTGGTCAGTCGTAATGGTGTGGCGGCGCTTGTAGGCGATCAATATATCGTCAGTGTGGCGCATAACGTGGGCTATCGAAATGTTGATTTTGGCATGGAAGGCAATAACCCCGATCAGCACCGATTCGGTTATAACATCGTTAAACGAAATAATTATAAAAACGACCGCACTCACCCTTACATGAGCGACTACCATAACCCTCGATTAGCCAAATTCGTCACAGAAGCTGCACCAATAGAAATGGTGTCAAATATGCAGGGTAGCACCTATGGAGATTTAGAAAAGTATCCAATGCGGGTGCGAATTGGTAGCGGCTGGCAATTTTTGCGTGATGATAATGACAATGGCAATCATATTGCCATGGCGTATAACTACCTCACCGCAGGCAATACCTTTATGCAAGGTTGGGCGAACAATGGTGAGGTCAGTTTAAGTGGTGATGTGCGTCATCCAAATCAATATGGCCCGTTACCGATTTCAGGTTCTAGCGGTGACAGTGGTTCACCGATGTTTATTTATGATAAAACGGCAGGAAAATGGCTGATAAACGGCGTATTGCGTAGTGGACACCCTTATCAAGGAAAAAGAAAAATACCTATCAAATTGCACGTAAGAATTATTTAGATGAGATCATTGCCGGTGATTTGATGACGGTTTTTGACTTTACATCAGCTTCTTATGACTGGACAGCAGACGGCAACGGCAGCGGTAAATTAACCAAAGGTAGCAGAGTTGTCACAAACACACCGCTTGCCAATTACAGCCTGCCTTCTTCCGGCAGAGATGAATTTTTTGGATATGGTGGCCCAAACCCTTATATGCCGGCACTTCATCACGGTAAGAATATTTACTTTGGGAATATGGAAAACGGCACGATAACCCTGAAAAATAATATCGATCAGGGTGCTGGTGGGCTGACCTTTGAAGGCGATTTTGTGGTACAGCCTAGCACCGATGAAACTTGGAAAGGCGCAGGTGTTTCAGTAAGTGAAGGCAGTACGGTGACGTGGAGAGTCAAAAATCCGGCAGGCGATCGTTTGTCTAAAATTGGGCAAGGCACGTTATTGGTCAACGGTAAAGGCGAAAACCTTGGTGACATCAGCGTGGGGGACGGTGTTGTCGTTTTAAATCAACAAGCGGACGAGCAAGGCAAAAAACAAGCCTTTAATCAATTAGGTATTGTGAGCGGTCGTCCAACGGTGAAATTGGAAAGTGCCGACCAAGTTAATCCAAACAATATTTATTTCGGCTTCCGTGGCGGTCGTTTAGATCTTAACGGACATTCACTTACCTTTAATCGCATTCAAAATACCGATGAAGGCGCACAAATTGTCAACCATAACAAAGACACGGCAGCAACCGTCACGCTTCTTGGCAATGCACAAATTGATAACGAAAGCAAAATTAACCAATCCAAAGCGGCGGCATTTAACGGTTGGTTTGGTGAAACTAATACCGGGCTTCATAATGGTCGATTAGATGTGGTTTATCGCCCTGCGCATGCAGACAGCGTTTTTCTATTGTCAGGCGGAACCAACTTAAACGGCAATATTACGCAAGAAAACGGGACTTTGGTCTTGAGTGGTCGCCCAACGCCTCATGCCTATAACCACCAAAACCGACCGGCATTAATCGGTCGTCCGCAAGGGGAAGTCGTGATTGATGATGACTGGCTAAATCGTACCTTTAAAGCAAAAAAATTCATCATTAACGGCGGAAGTGCGGTCGTTTCTAGAAACGTTTCTGCGATAAACGGCGATTGGCAATTAGCAACAACGCTAATGCCGCATTAGGTGTTACCGATAAACAGGCGAATTTCATTTGTGCTCGTTCTGACTGGACGGGGCTGACGAAATGCGCCAATCAAACCTTGTCCGATAAAGTTTTTTCCAGCATTGAACGCAGTAAAATCAATGGTAATTTCAATGTGTCCGACAAGGCAACATTGTCCGTTCAAGGTCTTGCTGATATGGTGGGTAATGTAGAGTTGACGGCAAATAGTCAATACAGTCTAATCCACGGTGCAACCCAAACGGGAGCTTTACGTTTAAGTGATAACGCCACTGCTCGTGTGGATAACGCAACGCTAATAGGCGATGTTTCAGTTGCAAACCAAGCACAATATCAACTCGCTAATAATGCCACCCAAAATGGCAATTTAACCTTAAGTGATACTGCTCAGGCTACGGTAGTTGGTGCAAAACTCAACGGTAATACAGCGTCAAGTCAACACAGCCAATATCGCTTAATTGATGGAGCCGTACAAACAGGATCATTGATGTTAAGCAATGAAGCTAATGCGTTGGTAAATAACGCGACTTTAAGTGGTGATGTTTCAGTGGCAAACCAGGCTCAATATCAACTGGCTAATAACGCCACACAAAACGGCGCGTTACGTTTAAAAGATCATTCCAAGGCGTTAGTGAATGCAGCAAACTTGAAAGGCAATGTAATTCTTTCCGAGCAAGCCGAATTAAATTTAAACAACACAACGTTTAGTCATAACATCAACGGTTCTGCAAATAGCCGTGTGATGTTAACTAATCAGACCAACTGGGTTTTTATCTGGTAGTTCAACTGTAGGTCATTTAGCGTTAGATAACAGCCAAGTTACCTTAAACTCTAGTATGAATTTTCGATCTTTCAACACCTTAAGAGTTTTGGGCGATCTTAATGGAAACGGTTCATTTAATTACCGTACTTATCTTGAGCATCATTTGGGTGAGCATGTGGAAGTTAATGGTGTTGCTAAGGGCAATTTTGTGTTGAATGTAAACAATAGCGGAAAAGAGCCACAAACCCTTACAACAGCTCAGTTTACTTACTTTAAAAAAACGCTGCCCAGCAGATAGAATCGGTACAAGTGTCTTTAGCTAATGGTACTGTTGATGCAGGTACATATCGTTATGAATTAAAGAATTTTAACAATGATTACCGTTTATACAATCCGAAAAAAAGAACAAGAGCTTGCTGAACAGGCACGTCTAGCGGAAGAAAAACGCAAGGCGGAAGAAGCGATTCGTCTCAGCTGAAGAAAAACGCAAAGCGGAAGAAGCGGCACGTCTAGCCGAAGAAAAAACGTAAAAGCAGAAGAAGCGATTCGTCTAGCCGAAGAAAAACGCAAAGTTGAAGAAGCGGCACGTCTAGCAGAAGAAAAAAACGTAAAGCAGATGAAGTGGCACGTCTCGCTGAGGAAAAAAACGTAAAGCGGAAGAAGCGGCTCGTTTAGCGGAAGAAAAACGTAAGGCGGACGAAGCCGCACGTCTAGCCGAAGAAAAACGCAAGGCAGAAGAAGCGATTCGTCTAGCCGAAGAAAAACGCAAAGCGGAAGAAGCGGCACGTTTAGCAGAGGAAAAACGTAAAGCGGAAGAAGCGGCACGTCTAGCCGAAGAAAAACGTAAAGCAGATGAAGTGGCACGTCTCGCTGAGGAAAAACGTAAAGCGGAAGAAGCGGCTCGTTTAGCGGAAGAAAAACGTAAAGCTGATGAAGCCGCTCGATTAGCAGAAGAAAAACGCAAGGCAGAAGAACAGGCTCGTTTAGATGCACAGCGTAAAGCGTTGGAACAAGAAAGTGCGGTCAAAAAACAAAAAGAATTGATTAGCCGTTATGCTAATAGCGCGTTATCCGAATTATCGGCGAGCGTGAATAGTGCGTTATTGGCACAAGATGAATTAAACAAACATTTAGTGTCAGAGAACAACACCAATGTTTGGGCAAATACGTTATATTCTTCCCGCCATTATGATGCTGATGAGTTCCGTGCGTATCAACAAAAAGCACGTTTGACACAAGTTGGTGTGCAACATATTGATACGAATCACCGCTTAGGCTTGTTGTTCTCTCATTCTCGAGTAAGCAATGCTTTTGATGACAACATTAGTAGCAAAAGCCGCTTAAATATGCTGTCTGCTTTTGCTAAATATGATTTTGAAAATGGCTTAAACCTCTCTGCCGATGCAGGATATGGTTTAAGTGCGGGTGAAATTCGTGGTGAATCTCAAAATGCCAAAATAAAACGTCGCATCGCAACAATTGGCATGGGCTTGGGTTATCAACTGAATTTAGATAAACTGGCCATCCGACCACATGTTGGCATTCATCGTTATTATATTTCTGCCGATAGTTACACTTATGCCGGGGTTAATGTGCATTCTCCGAAAATGAGCTTTAATGCTTATCATGCCGGTGTAACAGTGGATTATGCTTTTATGCCGTGGGAAGGGGTTACTATACGACCGGCATTGACGTTGAATTACGTTGATGCATCCGATTCCAAGATAGCAATGCAGTTAATCAATCACAGTTAACACAACGTTTTGATCGTTACTGGCAACAGGAAATTGGGGTCACTACGGATTTTGCTAGTTGGCAGATTGCGACTTATGCAGGAAAAAGTCGTGGTAAACAACTAGATAAACAATTTCATATTGGTTTGAAAGTGGGCTATCGTTGGTAACACGTTATAAATGAGGTAAATATAGGTATTCATTTCATTAAATATGAATATTTTGAACTTATTTTTGTGATAGTGTAGGGAAACTACAAACATCCATTCTGGTCTGAGGTATACAGGGTAGTCAGTTGAAAAAGGAGAAAAGTTAAATGAAGAAAGTATCCCAAACTTTAACCGCACTTTTACTCAGCTCAGTCGTTGTAAGCAGTGTATTCGCAACAGAAAGTCGATCAAGCACACAGAATGCAGATTATGAGCTTGAGAAAATCTTAATTTTCAGCCGCCATGGATTACGCTCGCCAGTGGAAAAAGACCCACAAGAGATGGCGAAATATTCCCCGTATGCGTGGGCAAAATGGGATGTGCCATCAGGCTATCTCACTGCAAAAGGGACGGTGCTAGAAACCTATTTCGGACAGTATTTAGGTCAATGGCTTGCGGATAAAAGGTTATTAACGACAGAACGTTGTGCATCGGGTGAAGGTATTTTTGCTTATGCGAATGCAGTACAACGCACAGTTGCAACGGGGCAAGCGATTGTGGCAGGTGCTTTTGCTGGATGTAATGTGCAATTACAACATCGTGGTGAAATTGGTTCAGAAAAAGATCCAATTTTTACGACAAAAGTCCACAACCCAAGTAAAGCCTTAATCGAATCAGCAAAAAATAATGTAGATTTAACCGCTTTACAGAAAAAATTAGCGCCAAATTATGCACTGTTAAGTGAAATCATCGATTACAAAAATTCACCAAATTGCGTGCAAAAAGGCGAATGTGATTTAGGTGAAAAAGTCGGTGAGTACAGTATTAAAGACGGCAAATCGGTTAAAATTACCGGCGCCATCAGCACAGGGAAGAAAATTGTCAGCGCATTATTGCTCGCCCATTATGTGGGCAAACCTGATGCAGAAATTGCCAACGGTCGTGTGGATAGCCAAGAAAAATGGCGTGCAATTAACGAAATTAAAAACGAATATTACCGCACTTTATTTAAAAACAACGAAGCGTTGGCACAAAATGTCTCGTATCCGTTGTTAGCATTTATTCAGCAACAGCTAAGCAGTGAAAATAAAATTAGCTTATTAGTTGGGCATGATTCTAACATTGTTGCTTTGCTTTCAGCTCTGGGTGTTGAGCCTTATGAGTTGGATGACTCATTGGAAAATATCCCAATTGGTGGAAAAACTGATGTTTGAAGTGTGGAAACATAAGCCAAGTGGCAAATTGAAATTTAAGTTGGATTATGTGTATCAAAGCACTGAACAACTCGTTAAATTAACGCCGTTAAGCCTTGCTACACCACCAAAACAAACAGCATTAACGCTTGAGGCTTGTACAAAAGACGAAAGTGGTTTCTGTGATTATGAGCAGTTTCAAAAGGTGTTGAGTGAGAGTGTTGAAAACGGTAAGAAATAGAGTTCATGCAACCTTATGAAAAATACTTAAAAGATAATTCGCAGAAATTGCGAGTGGATCAAACGGATGCGGAAAGAAAATTATGGCAACGCATCAATCGAGATCAATTATTAGGATTTCGATTTAATCGACAAAAGCCACTTTTAAGCTATATCGTTGATTTTTATTGTGCGAAAGCAAAGCTGATTATCGAATTGGACGGTAGTCAGCACTATGAACCTGATTATCAGGAAAAAGATGCATTGCGAGATGCAGAATTAAATTCACTTGGTTTTACGGTGATGCGGTTTAGCAATGATGAAGTCATGCGTGAAATTGAAGCGGTAGTCGAGCAGATTTATTTGTTTTTAGAGAATGTAAGGGCGGATTGAGTATGAGGTTGGATTAATTTCTGCCAAATCTTCCCTAACCCCTCTTTTGCTAAAGAGGGGGATTTCTTGAGTAAATGGATTGCAGTTGAATCATTATTTTGATTTCAATCGCAGTTAAATTAACCTCTTTTAAAAAGAGGGAAGTAGAAAATAGATATTTAACTCTGCAAAGATCCAATCCCCTCTTTAGTAAAGAGGGGTTAGGGAGATTGGCATAAGTGATAACGAAGAAAAATAAGACAAATTAGGAGCAGATGATGAATTATTGGTTAGTTGGGGCTACTTGGGGTGGTTCTGAAGATGTGCTTGAGGTATTCCTTAAACGAGGATATTGGTATTGTTGGGATTTAGATAAAGAAGATATAAATCCCTGATGAATTTAAAGGAGGTAACTCAATATCTCGACAATTAAGTTCATTTTCTTGCATAAAAGTTGATGATCGCATAGCTGTTAAAAAGATTATGTGGGAAAAGGAGCTAAGGATATGAGAATTCTTGCTCTTGGTATAGTAAAAGATACTTGCTATAAAGAACATAGGATATATGTTGATTGGATTGCAGTAACTGATAGCATAGATGCTAATTTACCAAAAATTTAAAAGAGAAGAAAGTAGATTTAGGTGGTTGCATATCATCAATTCATGGACCTTATAGCTTAGAGTCAGAAAACGATAAAATTTGGTTACAACAAATTTTCTGTATTTAATAAATTTAGAGAAACAAAATGACAACCCAAAACTTCCTAGTAGAAATCGGCACGGAAGAGCTGCCACCAAAAGCTCTCAAAACATTAGCAACCTCTTTTGCGGATAACGTTGAGGCGCAATTGAACCAAGCAGGTTTAACCTTCGACAAAATTGAATGGTTTGCGGCACCACGTCGTTTGGCGGTGAAAGTGTTGAACTTAGCCACACAACAGCCAAGCAAAGAAATCGAAAAACGTGGACCAGCAGTGTCTGCAGCTTTTGACGCTGAAGGTAAACCAACCAGCGGCAGAAGGCTGGGCGCGTGGTTGTGGTATTACCGTTGAGCAAGCAGAACGCATTGCAACTGATAAAGGCGAATGGCTCGTTCATCGTGCGAAAATTGAAGGGCAACCGACCAAAAACTTGCTTAACGACATTGTGTCAAGTGCGTTGGCGAAATTGCCAATTCCAAAACCGATGCGTTGGGCAGACAAAACCGTACAATTTATCCGCCCGGTTCATACGGTGACCATGTTGTTAGGTGATGAGTTAATCGAAGGCGAAATTTTAGGTGTAGCAAGTGCGCGCACCATTCGCGGTCACCGTTTCTTAGGCGAGAAAGAATTTGAAATTCAACATGCAGATCAATATCCGCAATTATTGCGTGAAAAAGGTTCTGTAGTGGCTGATTTCAACGAGCGTAAAGCAGAAATTTTGGCAAAATCTCAAGCAAAAGCAACCGCACTTGGCGGTGTGGCTGACATTGAAGAAAGCCTGCTTGAAGAAGTAACCTCTTTGGTGGAATATCCAAATGTCTTAGCGGCAAAAATTTGAAGAGCGTTTCTTAGCGGTGCCTGCGGAAGCCTTGGTTTACACCATGAAAGGCGACCAAAAGTATTTCCCTATTTATGACAAAGACGGCAAATTATTACCGCACTTTATTTTTGTATCGAACATCAATCCTGAAGATCCAACAGCAATTATCGAAGGGAATGAAAAAGTGGTTCGCCCACGTTTAACTGATGCGGAATTCTTCTTCAAAACTGACTTAAAACAAAAACTGGTTGATCGTTTACCACGCTTAGAAACCGTATTGTTCCAACAACAACTGGGTACATTGAAAGACAAAACCGACCGTATCGAACAACTTGCAGGTGAAATTGCAAAACAAATCGGTGCAGACGAAGCGAAAGCAAAACGTGCCGGTTTACTGTCAAAATGTGACTTAATGACCAACATGGTGTTTGAATTCACTGATACACAAGGCGTAATGGGGATGCACTATGCCCGTCATGACGGTGAAGATGAAGAAGTTGCAGTGGCGTTAAACGAACAGTATATGCCACGCTTTGCCGGTGATGAATTACCAAAATCACTCGTTGCAAGTGCGGTCGCTTTAGCGGATAAATTTGACACTTTGACGGGTATTTTCGGTATCGGACAAGCACCGAAAGGCAGTGCAGACCCGTTTGCATTACGTCGTGCAGCATTAGGGGCATTACGTATTATCGTTGAGAAAAACCTGCCGCTGGATTTGGAAGATTTAGTGAAAAAATCCACCGCACTTTTCGGCGATAAACTCACGAATCAAAACGTGGTTGCCGATGTGGTGGACTTCATGCTGGGTCGTTTCCGTGCATGGTATCAAGATGAAGGCATTGCGGTGGATGTGATTCAAGCCGTATTGGCACGTCGTCCGACTCGTCCTGCTGATTTTGATGCGCGCGTTCGTGCGGTTTCACACTTCCGTACTTTAGATTCAGCGGAAGCCTTAGCGGCAGCAAATAAACGTGTAAGCAATATCTTAGCGAAAGCGGATGCTGCAATTGGCGAGATTAATTTGACCGCTTGCGTAGAGCCAGCAGAAAAAGCCCTTGCTGAAGCGGTACTTGCATTACGCACTGAAGTACAACCGCTTATCACAAAAGGCGATTACACAGCAGTATTAGATAAATTAGCGAACTTACGCGCGCCAGTAGATAGTTTCTTTGATAACGTAATGGTAAATGCTGAAGATCCAGCATTACGCCAAAATCGTTTAGCGATTTTAAATACGTTACAAAACTTGTTCTTACAAGTGGCGGATATTTCGCTATTGCAATAATGAATCTAAAAAAGGATGGTCAATTTTCCAACGACTATCCTTTTGTATATAGACTTCAAATGATTATTTTCTATAATCAACCGCACTTTCCCCCCTTAGCTCAGTCGGTTAGAGCAGGCGACTCATAATCGCTTGGTCACTGGTTCAAGTCCGGTAGGGGGGACCATTCTCAGAGATCACATTAGGCGGTCTTTTTTATTGCCTTTCTCTAACGCGTTTTAGGCGTTATATCCTTTCAACAATTCATCCCAATTTTCTTCATTGAATTGAATATTCATTCTGCCGACTTCTTTGACAAAAAGAGCGGTGTAATCTTTCTAGGTTGCCTTGTTTCCAAGAATCTCCTGATTTTTTTGACCGCACTTATCGAAATCAATAAGCCAACATTTTTGTTCATTTTCGAGTTGTTGAACAAGAATATTATGAGCATTGAGATCCGTATGGCAAATTTGCAAATCATGTAATTGGCGAATTAATTTACCAATAGCTTGCCAGATGTCATTCGGCAGTTGCTGTGTTTGTAAAAGTGCGGTTAGATCTTGGGCATTTTCGATCTTTTCAATCAAGATATCCGCTTGGTAGCAAATTCCTAATTTGCCTTTTTTTAACACGTGCAGCAATCGGTTTAGGTACGGCTACACCAGCTTGATGGAGTTGATTTAACAGCTGAAATTCTGCCACGCTACGTGTTTCAGTCAATGATTGAAAACGATAGCGATCTTTGTTGAATTTTCCCCATAAACCACCTCGATAATAATGACGAAGGGCAGTGTTTACCCCAAACAGATCTTTTGTATTTAGGAAGTAGGTTGTGCCGCGTCCTATGGCTGAACCGGTAATCCGTTGTTGTTTTTCCCAAAAAGCCGATTCAAAAAATGAAGCGGGCTCTGTTGGTTTTTTTCCGTGAGATTAAAAAGAAAGAATTGATTATCTTGTTGGAATTCAAGCATTTTAGTTGAACTGAATAATAGAAAATGCCCTCATTCTACTTTTAAAAATAGGCGGAAATTAAATGCGCGAGGAACTCAAATGTCCCATTCTCCACTTTTTACTTCACCTCCAAAATCACTTTGTATTTTGCGTTTGTCTGCGGTGGGTGATGTTTGTCATGCACTTGCTGTGGTGCAGCATATTCAACGGTATTGGCCGCAAACCAAATTAACATGGATTGTGGGGAAAACAGAAATGGGCTTGCTTTCTGGCATTGAAGGCGTGGAACTTGTCCCTTATGATAAAAAGAGCGGTTGGAAAGGCGTGTGGAATTTATGGATGTTTTTGAAAAACAATCAATTTGATGCGCTTTTGAATATGCAGACGGCATTTCGTGCTTCGATTATCTCTCTTGGTATTCAAGCGAAATATAAAATTGGGTTTGGCAAAAAACGTTCTCGAGAAGGGCAGTGGTTATTTGTAAATCGTCGAGTTCAAGATCCTGACACGCCTCATGTGCTAGATGGTTTCATGGCTTTTGCGGATTATCTAGGCGTGCCACCGGCAAAAATGCTTTCTTGGCAATTGGCGATCTCTGATGCAGATCGAGAATATGCCAAACAGTTTATTGATCCTACACGCAAAAATCTGATTATTTCTCCTTGCTCCAGTAAAGCCGAGAAAGATTGGTTGGTGGAGCGTTATGCGGAAGTAGCAAATATTGCTCATCAACATAATGTGAATGTAATTTTTTTGTAGCTCACCAGCAAAACGCGAATTAGAAATGGTGAAAAAAATTATCGCACTTTGTGATTTTCAACCAGTTGATGCCTCTGGAAAAACCAGTTTGAAACAACTTGCTGCATTAATTCATCAAGCAAATTTAGTCATCTCGCCCGATTCAGGTCCAGCTCATATTGCCACCACGCAAGGCACGCCAGTGATTGGATTGTATGCTTATCACAACCCATTGCGTACCGCACCTTATCATAATCTGGATAATGTGGTGTCAGTATATGAAGAAAATGTGCAGAAAGAACAAGGTAAGCCTTCAAGTGAATTGCCTTGGGTGACCAAATTAAAAGGCAAAAATTTAATGGCTGAAATTCAGGTAGAGCAAGTGGTGGCTCAGATGAGAGCTTTGAATTTATTTTAAAGTGCGGTTAATTTTAGAGATAAAAAAGCCCTCAAATGAGGGCTAAAAGAATCATAAAGTTCCTTGCGAATTATTCGCCTTTTTGTGCGTTGTAAGCTTCTAATGCACGAAGAGAGTAGGTGTAAGCTGCACCTGCATTTAATGCGATAGACATCGCTAATGCTGCTGCCACTTCTTCTTCAGTTGCACCTGCTTTCACCGCTTCATCAGCATGCACGCCAATGCAGCTTTCACAACGTGTTGTTACGGCAACTGCTAATGCAATTAATTCACGGGTTTTGGCATCTAATACGTTACCTTCTGCCGCCGCCGCACCTAATGCGCCGTAAGCTTTGTAACATTTTTAGGGTATTTTTTACCTAATGCACCGAATGATTTTTTAACGTGTGCTACATCATTTTTCCAATCTGCAAACATTGTTTTTCTCCTTAAATTTAGTTCAAATTTCGAGAGGAATTATAAGCAGATTAGCGTATGATACTTGTCAAATTGTCTTAACTTTTAGACGGAAAATCTCACAATGGATTATTTAGATAAATTAACACAACTGGCACAAGTGCGCGGGGAAATCAATATTCGCTGCTTGTTTCAAGGGGATTGGCAAGTTGAACATCAGCCAGATGCGGCGGAATATCAAGGTTTATTTCATTTAATCGAGCAAGGTGAGTGCTGGGTAACCTTGGCGGGAAAACAGTTTCATTTGAAGAAAGGCGATCTCTTTTTTCTCCCTCAAAATCGACCGCACTTTTTGGGTAGTTCTCAACAAAAAAGAGAGAATAGTCTACAGAGAGCGCAATCAAATGCACTTTTTTTCATGTTCATCAAATAGGAGCAGGTACGCCCGATCTGAAGATGTTTTGTGGGACATTTTATTACCAAAAACCGTCATTATTAATTGATTCATTGCCAGACTATTTGCATCTTTCGCTACAAAATACACCTGTGCAGCCTTTAGTTTCACTTTTTTTACAAGAAGCCGAGAAACCGGCGCAAGGCACAAAATCGGTGATTGATGCATTATCAAACGTGTTGTTTATTTATATTTTGCGTCATGCTCAGCAAATAGGTTTGCTCAATCAAGGCTTATTAGCCGCGTTGCAGGATAAAAGGCTGAATCAAGTCCTTGAAAAAAATCCTGTTTTCACCCTCAATTAGATTGGAATATTGAGCAATTAGCAGAGTTGGCCTCCATGTCGCGTGCGACCTTTATGCGGATCTTTCAACAGGAAATCGGGATGCCTCCAGGAAAATTTCTCACACAAGTACGGTTAGAAATGGCGGCCGTTTTATTGAAAAATACGCAAAAGACTATTTTAGCAATCGCCCTTGAAGTAGGGTATCAATCCGAAGCGCATTTTAGTAAGGCATTTAAAGCAATTTATGGGCTTTCACCGAGTCAATTTCGCAAAATCTAGCCCATCGTTCAAAAACTTACGCTATAATGACTGCACTTTAGGCGGCTCTGTCGCCTTTAATTTTTTTAAGGTATTGTTATGTTTAATAAAATATTTTCATGGTTTGAAAACCGTTTAAATCCTTATCCGGAAAGCAATCCAACGACGCCTGAAAAAGGCTTGTTCCGTTTTATTTGGTCAAGCATTGATGGCATGAAAGGCTGGATCTTTTTACTTGCGGTATTGACGGTCGGTATTGGTGTAATGGAAGCCTTACTTTTCCAATTTATGGGGTTATTGGTGGACTGGCTAGGCGCTTATACACCAAGCACGCTTTGGCAAGAAAAAGGGCATTTGCTTGCTGGCATGGCAGCCTTGCTCATTTTCAGTATTGTATGGTTATTCGTGGGCGTGAATGTACGCTTACAAACGCTACAAGGGGTATTTCCAATGCGTTTGCGTTGGAATTTCCACCGTTTGATGCTAGGACAAAGCTTAAGCTTCTATCAAGATGAATTTGCAGGTCGTGTATCGGCGAAAGTGATGCAAACTGCTCTTGCGGTGCGTGATACCGTCATGACCATTGCGGATATGCTGGTGTATGTTGCCGTATATTTTATTACTTCAGGCTTGGTACTTGCGGCTTTAGATACCTGGTTTTTAGTGCCGTTTTTCTTATGGATTGTGGCCTTTGTGACTATTTTACGTTTGCTTATACCACGTTTAGCGAAAACAGCACAACGACAAGCTGATGCGCGATCTTTAATGACAGGGCGTATTACGGATGCTTACTCAAATATTGCAACGGTAAAACTATTTTCACATGATGCGAGAGAAGCGAATTATGCAAAACGTTCCATGGAAGAATTTATGGTCACCGTGCATGCACAAATGCGTTTGGCGAGCTCATTAGATACCTTAACTTACGCAACCAATATCTTCTTAACGTTAAGCACTGCGATTTTAGGTGTGGTGTTATGGCAAAACGGCCAAGTGGGCGTAGGAGCAGTGGCGACTGCAACCGCGATGGCATTACGTGTGAACGGGCTTTCTCGTTGGATTATGTGGGAATCTGCTCGCTTATTTGAAAACATCGGGACGGTGAATGATGGTATGGCAACGTTGACTAAACCACACACCATTGTTGATAAGCCAAATTGTGTAGCTTTGGAAGTGAAACAAGGTGAAATCAAATTTAGCGATATTTCGTTTGCCTATGATCCGAATAAACCGTTACTTAACCATTTTAATCTCACCATCAAACCGGGCGAAAAAGTGGGCTTAATTGGGCGTTCTGGCGCAGGCAAATCAACCATTGTGAATTTACTTTTACGTTTCTACGAGGCACAAGAAGGCTCAATTACTATTGATGGTCAAAATATTTTAGATGTAAGCCAAGAAAGCCTTCGTAGTCAGATTGGTCTTGTAACACAAGATACCTCGCTTTTACACCGTTCTGTCCGCGATAATATCATTTATGGTCGCCCAACTGCGACAGATGAAGAAATGATCAATGCGGCTAAACGTGCCGAAGCGGCAGATTTCATTCCTTATCTCAGCGATGCACAGGGTAGAAAAGGCTATGATGCTCATGTTGGTGAACGTGGGGTGAAACTGTCAGGTGGTCAACGCCAACGTATTGCCATTGCGCGTGTCATGTTAAAAGATGCGCCAATTTTACTGTTGGATGAAGCGACCAGTGCGCTAGATTCAGAAGTAGAAGTAGCGATCCAAGAAAGTCTCGACAAAATGATGGAAAATAAAACGGTTATTGCTATCGCTCACCGTTTATCGACCATTGCAGCAATGGATCGTTTAATCGTGTTAGATAAAGGGCAAATTGTTGAGCAAGGTACGCATGCAGAGTTGCTCGAACAAAATGGGCTTTATGCTCGCCTTTGGAAACATCAAAGTGGTGGCTTCTTGAGTGAGCATGCCGAGTAAAACGCAGGAAAAAATGACCGCACTTTGCAAAGGCATAAATCTAGAGAAAGTTTAGATAGCGATTGAACTTTTCTCATAATTAGTGCGAATTTCCTTTGACTATTTTATTGACAACAGGTAATATTCGCACCCTATGCAAAAGGTAAAACTACCCCTAACCGTTGATCCGGTTAAAGACGCTCAACAAAGAATTGATTATGATGGTTATTATACCGCTAGTCAGTTAGTGCGTTTAGCTGAATCTACGGGGAAAGTGCTCAGCGATGCACAGGTAACATTATCGTTTTATATTGATCCACAAAAATTAGTGGTAATGAAAGGGCAAGTACAAGTTGATGTTGAATTAGACTGTCAACGTTGTGGCGAACCATTCAAACAAACATTGGAATGTAACTTTACTTATAGTCCAGTGGCTAATTGGGATCAGGCTGATGACTTGCCGGAAATTTATGAGCCAATCGAATTTAATGAGTTTGGCGAAATAGATTTACTTGGTGCAGTGGAAGACGAACTTATTTTAGCTCTACCGCTTGTCCCAATGCATTCATCTGAACACTGTGAAGTGTCCGCGCACGAACAGGTTTTTGGCGAATTGCCTGAAAAATTGGCAAAAAAACCGAACCCGTTCGCTGTATTAGCTAATTTAAAGCAAAAGTAAATTAAATTTAGGAGTATAGCCAATGGCTGTTCAACAAAACAAAAAATCTCGTTCACGTCGTGATATGCGTCGTTCACACGATGCATTAACTACTGCTGCAGTATCAGTGGATAAAGCAAGCGGTGAAACCCACTTACGCCACCACGTAACTGCTGATGGTTACTATCGTGGTCGCAAAGTGATCAATAAGTAATTTTACTTATAAGGTATTCACTTGAACCGTCTAACCTTAGCGTTAGATGTGATGGGCGGGGACATTGGTCCCCGTATTACTATCCCCGCATCTCTTTCAGCGTTGGAAGCAGATCCAATGCTCTCTTTAGTGCTGTTTGGCGATAGCCAACAAATTTCCCCCTTACTGGAAAATGCACCTTCTTCTCTTTTAGAACGTATTCAAATTCATCATTGCACTAAGACTATTGATAACAATCAAGGTATTTCTCATGCATTGCGTCATAGCAAAGGCACGTCTATGCGTTTAGCGATTGAAATGGTTCAGAAAGGTGAGGCGCAAGGTTGTGTCAGCGCAGGAAATACGGGTGCGTTAATGGGATTGTCAAAGGTTCTCTTACAGCCTTTAGAGGGGATTCAACGCCCAGCGTTGGTATCCTTATTGCCGTCAATGACGGGTGATAAAACCGTGATGTTAGATTTAGGCGCGAACGTAGAATGTTCTGCTCAAAATCTCTATGAATTTGCCGTCATGGGCTCGATCTTTGCCGAAAACCGATTGAACTTAGTTTATCCACGCATTGCCTTACTCAATATCGGCGTGGAGGAAATTAAAGGGCATCAATCCATTCGTGAAGTTGCGAATTTATTAGAAAAATCGACCGCACTTAATTATACCGGCTTTATTGAAGGTAACTTTTTATTAAATGGCGTGGCTGATGTGGTCGTGAGTGATGGGTTTTCGGGAAATATTGCATTAAAAAAACCCTTGAAGGGGCCGCTAAGAATCTGTTATCTCTTCTGAAAGGAAAAGAAAAGCAACCTATTTTTAAATCATTTGCCAAATTTATTCTGCGTTTTTTCTTTAAGGATGCTTATCATCGCTTGAAACGCATTAACCCAGATGAATATAATGGGGCATCTTTACTCGGATTAACGGCTGTTGTGGTGAAAAAGTCATGGCAGCGCAAATGTAGATGCATTTGCTCGTGCAATTGCGGATGCAGCTTTACAAGCTCGTTTGCAAATTCCACAAAAAAATCTTAGCGGGTTTACAACGTTATTAATTAATAAGTTTTGATATGATGAATAGTAGAATTTTTATCCACCGGTAGCTATTTGCCGAGCCATATTCGTACCAATGCGGATTTGGAAAAAAATGGTTGATACTTCAGATGAATGGATCGTGACGCGTTCGGGCATTCGTGAACGTCGTATTGCAGCAGCAGATGAAACTGTCGCAACAATGGGATGTGAAGCAGCCAAAAAAGCACTTGAAATGGCCAATCTTGATCCTCAAGAAATTGAGTTGATCATCGTTGCAACAACCAGTGGTTCTCACGCTTATCCAAGTTCAGCTTGCCAAGTTCAAGGTTTATTAGGCATTGAAGATGCGATTTCTTTTGATTTAGCGGCAGCTTGTACCGGTTTTGTTTATGCTTTAGGTGTAGCGGATAAATTTATTCGTTCAGGTAGCGTGAAAAAAGCCCTTGTGATTGGTGCAGATCTTAACTCGCGTAAATTAGATGAAACCGATCGTAGCACTGTCGTGTTATTTGGTGACGGTGCGGGTGCGGTGATTTTAGAAGCATCAGAGCAAGAAGGCATTATTTCAACGCATTTACATGCATCGCCAGATAACCATGCAGCATTACTACTTCCACAAGTTGAACGTGGTGTGGAGAAATCTGGTTATATTGAAATGCAAGGTAACGAAACCTTTAAATTAGCGGTACGTGAGCTTTCTAATGTGGTGGAAGAAACCCTTTCTGCCAATAATCTCCAAAAAACAGATATTGACTGGCTTGTGCCACATCAAGCAAATTTACGCATCATCACCGCAACAGCGAAAAAATTAGAGATGGATATGTCGCAAGTGGTGGTAACGCTTGATCGTACAGCCAATACCAGTGCGGCGACTGTGCCAACGGCTCTAGATGAAGCGGTGCGAGATGGCCGAATTCAACGCGGTCAATTGCTTTTACTGGAAGCTTTTGGCGGTGGTTGGACTTGGGGTTCAGCATTGGTACGATTCTAATTAATTTGTTAGAATCCCGACAGAATTTTAAAAGTGCGGTTAAATTTGACCGCACTTTCAACATTTAAACGATGAAGAAATAGGAAGAAAACATGAAAAAATTCGCAATGGTTTTTCCAGGACAAGGTTCTCAAGCTGTTGGCATGTTAGATGATCTTGCTAACGAATATCCGGTAGTCACTGAGACTTTTAAACAAGCATCTGAAGCGCTTGGCTATGATTTATGGAACTTGGTTCAACAAGGTCCAGCAGAGGAATTAAATAAAACTTGGCAAACTCAGCCGGCATTATTAGCGGCATCCGTTGCGATCTTCCGTGTATGGCAAGAAAAATACCCACAATTACAACCAAGCGTGATGGCTGGCCACAGTTTAGGTGAATATTCAGCATTAGTTTGTGCCGGTGTCATTGATTTTAAAGATGCGATTAAATTAGTGGAATTACGCGGTAAATTAATGCAACAAGCAGTACCAGAAGGTACTGGTGCAATGTATGCGATTATTGGTTTAGACAATGACGCGATTATCAATGCATGTAAACAAGCAGAGCAAGGCGAAGTGGTTTCTGCGGTAAACTTTAACTCACCTGGTCAAGTAGTCATTGCTGGAGCGAAAGAGGCAGTAGAACGTGCGGCTGCATTATGTAAAGAAGCGGGCGCAAAACGAGCTTTACCATTAGCGGTAAGTGTTCCTTCACATTGTGCATTAATGAAACCTGCAGCAGAACAATTAGCCGTAACACTTGAAAGCATTGCGCTTAATGCGCCAGCAACACCAGTATTAAACAACGTAGATGTCAAAGCGGAAACAGAAAGTGCAGAAATTCGTACCGCACTTATTCGCCAATTATATAGCCCAGTTCGTTGGACTGAAACCGTTGAGAAAATGGTGAAAGATGGCGTAGAGGTTTTAGTTGAAATAGGTCCAGGTAAAGTATTAAACGGTTTAACAAAACGTATCGTAGCAGAATTACAAGCAACATCAGTAAACGATGTGGCATCATTAGATGCTGTTGAAGCATTATTAGCATAAAAGGGGATTAAAAATGCAAAATAAAATCGCATTAGTGACAGGTGCAACACGTGGTATTGGCCGCGCAATTGCAGAAGAATTAGCATCAAAAGGTGCATTTGTAATTGGTACCGCAACCTCTGAAAAAGGTGCTGATACCATTTCTGCTTACCTTGGTGATAAAGGTAAAGGTTTAGTATTAAATGTGGCTGACAAAGAAAGTATTGATGCCGTATTAGAACAAATTAAAGAACAATTCGGTGATATTGATATCCTCGTGAATAACGCTGGTATCACTCGTGATAATTTATTAATGCGTATGAAAGATGAAGAATGGTTCGATATTATGCAAACCAACTTAACCTCTGTATTCCATCTTTCTAAAGCAATGTTACGTTCCATGATGAAAAAACGTTTTGGGCGTATCATTACAATCGGTTCAGTTGTGGGCTCAATGGGTAACCCGGGTCAATCTAACTACTGTGCAGCAAAAGCGGGCTTAATTGGTTTCTCTAAAGGTTTAGCGAAAGAAGTGGCATCACGTGGCATTACTGTAAACGTTGTGGCGCCGGGCTTTATCGCAACAGATATGACTGAAGTGCTTACTGAAGAACAAAAAGCAGGTATTCTTGGTAATGTACCGGCAGGCCGTTTAGGTGAACCAAAAGATATTGCAAAAGCGGTAGCGTTTTTAGCTTCTGATGATGCAGCTTATATTACCGGTACCACATTACATGTAAATGGCGGCTTATATATGAGCTAACCCTTTAGGGGAGATATATCGGGGATTTTGTCTATAAAATATAGCAAAGCAGTTTAGTTAATGATAAAATCCCAACCGCAATGTAACTTTTTCTCTGTATGTGTTTTTACATTGCCTATTTTTTTGTGGTGCGACCACCTAAGAAATAGTTGCAACTTTATCAAATGCATACACTAACCGCTCTTAAATGAGTTAAAACAACAATAGGAAAAACAAATGAGTATTGAAGAACGCGTGAAAAAAATCATCGTTGAACAATTAGGTGTTAAAGAAGAAGACGTAAAACCAGAAGCTTCTTTCGTTGAAGATTTAGGTGCGGACTCTTTAGATACAGTTGAATTAGTAATGGCTTTAGAAGAAGAATTCGATATCGAAATTCCTGATGAAGAAGCTGAAAAAATCACAACTGTTCAATCTGCGATTGACTACGTTCAAAACAATCAGTAATTTTTAAGTTGGGCGATCTCTTTAGGTCGCCTAATTTTTTTCTTTAAATTTCTTTTCTAAATTCTTTATCTTTAAATAAAAACAAGATATACCTCAAATCTCTTTAAATTTCTGACCGCACTTTTTCTTTTTTTTTAATCTTTCTCAGATTTGCTTTTTATTATCTAGCTCCCTTATTTTTTTGATTTAAAAACAAAGGTTTGTCTTAAAAATTACTTATTATGAGTTAATTTTGATGCTAGTATTTGGTCAAAATTTTTTCTAATTAACCATAAAATGATTCGGAGTATCTTATGGATTTTCTAATGAACCTAGGTGAAGGTAGCCAGTTTGCTATTCAGCTTGCTATTGTTCTTATCTGTTTGTTTTACGGAGCAAAAAAAGGTGGTATCGCACTGGGTATGCTTGGTGGAGTAGGCTTAATTGTTCTTGTTTTCGGCTTTGGTATTGAACCAGGTAAGCCAGCTATCGATGTTATGTTAACCATCCTTGCGGTGGTGGTGACATCAGCAACATTACAAGCCAGTGGTGGTTTAGATGTCATGTTACAAATCGCGGAGAAAATGCTTCGTCGTAACCCGAAATATGTCAGTATTTTGGCGCCGTTTGTAACCTGTTTCTTAACCATTTTATGTGGTACAGGTCACGTGGTTTATACCATGTTGCCAATCATCTATGATATCGCGATCAAAAATGATATTCGTCCTGAACGTCCAATGGCGGCAAGTTCAATAGCTTCTCAAATGGGTATCATTGCGTCACCAGTTTCTGTAGCAGTAGTGACTTTAACCACATTCTTAGTGAATGCTAAAACCCCATTAGCAGGTTTTGATGGCTATTTAGATTTATTAAAAATTACTGTGCCTTCAACCCTTTGTGGTGTATTAGCTATCGGTATTTTCAGTTGGTTCCGTGGTAAAGATTTAGATAAAGACCCAGAATTCCAAGAGAAATTAAAAGATCCCGAATTCAAAAAATATGTTTATGGTGATAGCACATCATTGTTAGACAAAAAATTGCCACAATCTAGCTGGAATGCGATGTGGATCTTCTTTGGTGCGATTTTAGTGGTAGCGCTATTAGGTTACTTTAAAGATTTACGCCCAGCCTTTGAAAAATCAGCACCAGCTCAAGTGGTTGAAATCGTTTCTGCTGATAAAGCTGTGAAAACCTTTAATGTTAAAGACGGTAAAATCGTTGCGTTAGCGAAAGACGGTTCAGTCGTTCTTGATGTTAAAGACAGCAAAGCAAAAGCAAAAACAGCCTACAATAACGTTGCAATTTATAACGATAAAGGTGAAGTTGCTCAAACAATTACCGCTCAAGATAACAGTGTTGTAATTACAGCGGGAGATAAAACTGAAACGATTGATAACGCTTCAATCGTATTAAAAGACACTGCGAAGAAAAAAGTGAATTTAAGTATGGTTCACGTTATTCAAATCTTCATGCTATTAGCGGGTGCATTAATTGTTATCTTTACGAAAACTGATGCAGGTAAAATCAGTAAAAATGAAATTTTCCGTTCAGGTATGATTGCGTTAGTGGCCGTATTCGGGATTTCTTGGATGGCAGAAACTATGTTTACTGTTCACACACCAATGATGAAAGCAGCACTTGGAGATGTAGTAAAAGCGCATCCTTGGACTTACGCCGTGATGTTGTTATTAATTTCTAAATTCGTAAACTCACAAGCGGCAGCATTAGTTGCATTCGTTCCACTTGCTTTAGGTATCGGAGTTGATCCAGCTGTTATCTTAGCCTTTGCTTCAGCTTGTTACGGTTACTACATTTTACCAACTTACCCAAGTGACCTTGCAGCAATCCAATTCGACCGTTCAGGTACAACACATATCGGTAAGTTTGTAATTAACCACAGCTTTATTTTACCGGGCTTAATCGGTGTAATCACTTCATGTATCTTTGGTTACATTTTCACAAGCTTGTTTGGTTATCTATAATAACTAACAATAGATAAAAGAAAAGGCTATTCGTTTGAATAGCCTTTTTCGTTTGTAAAGTGCGGTTAAATTTTAGGATGTTTTATCTCAATGCTCTATTTGACTTTATCATTCATAAAAATCCCTAAAAAACTGACCTCTCTTTAAAATAAATTCCTGCTAAAGGTTGAAACATAGGGGGATTTATTGCGATAATTCCCATTATTTTTTGGGTGATCTTTCGGGCTACCATTTTTTCAGGTGGCCAGTTTTTATTAGGAAAGATTAATTTGGACATTATTTAAGTTAGAAGAATAACAATGGCTGAAAAACGTAATATTTTTTTAGTAGGACCGATGGGCGCAGGTAAAAGCACTATTGGCCGTCAGCTTGCGCAGCAACTGAATATGGATTTTGTCGATTCAGATGCAGTAATTGAGGAACGTGCGGGAGCCGACATTAGCTGGATTTTTGATTTAGAAGGCGAAGAAGGTTTTCGTAAGCGTGAAGAGCGTATTATCAATGAATTAACCCAATTACAAGGCGTTGTGCTTTCCACTGGTGGTGGAGCAGTGATGTCAAAAGAAAATCGTAATTATCTTTCTGCTCGTGGTATTGTGATTTATTTAGAAACCTCAGTAGATAAACAATATCAACGTACGCAACGTGATAAAAAACGTCCTTTATTACAAGGAACGGATAACCCGCGCCAAGTGTTGGAAGATTTAGCCAAAGTACGCAATCCGTTATACGAAGAAATTGCAGATATTACTTTGCCAACAGATGAGCAAAATGCCAAAGTAATGGTTAATCAAATTGTTGATTTAATTGATAATCTAAACGGCTTAAACGGTTCACTCTAAGGATTAAAAATGTTGTGCGTAAATGTTGAATTAAAAGAACGTCGTTATCCCATTTATATTGGCGAAGGTTTACTTAAAGATGAAACCTGTTATCCGCTGAAAAAAGGGGATAAAGTGATGATTGTGACTAATCCAACTGTCGCACAATATTATCTTGAGCCAGTTACACAAACCTTAGAAAAAATCGGTTGTCAGGTTGAATCGGTATTATTGCCTGATGGAGAAAAATATAAAACGCTAGATTCTTTAAACCTCATTTTTACCGCACTTTTAAAGCATAATCATGGCCGAGATACCATGATTATTGCATTAGGTGGTGGCGTGATTGGTGATATAGCAGGTTTTGCTGCAGCGAGTTATCAGCGTGGTGTGCGTTTTATTCAAATTCCTACCACATTATTAGCCCAAGTGGATTCTTCTGTTGGTGGCAAAACTGCCGTTAATCATGAGTTAGGCAAAAATATGATTGGGGCGTTTTATCAACCTTCTACGGTGATCATTGACACCCTTACACTCAATACCTTGCCAAAACGTGAAGTAAATGCGGGACTTGCGGAAGTTATTAAATATGGGGCGATTTTAGATTATGCCTTTTTTTGAATGGCTTGAAGCGCATATTGATGAATTAGTTGCATTAAATCAACATTCACTGCAGCATTGCATTGCGCGTTGTTGTCAAATCAAAGCCGATGTTGTTGCACGCGATGAAACTGAAAAAGGCGATCGTGCATTATTAAATCTCGGTCATACTTTTGGTCATGCGATCGAAACACATTTAGGCTATGGAAACTGGTTACATGGTGAAGCTGTTGCAGCTGGAACTATGATGGCAGCGGTGTTATCTGAACAATTAGGCGATCTTTCTTTTGAAGATGTTGCACGTTTAGAAAAACTCTTAGCGCGCGCTAATTTACCGACTGTTTCGCCTGATACCATGCAGCCAGACGATTATTTACCGCACATGATACGTGATAAAAAAAGTGTTGGCAGGCAAGTTGCGTCTTGTGTTGCTAAAAGCGCTTGGTCAAGCCTACGTGGCGACTGATACTGACAAATCTCTTGTGCTAAACGCCATTGAGCGTTGCACACAACATGACTAACTGTCATTGCTCTCATGTTGCGTCCAAAAAATAACAAAACGAAACCTCGAATTAAACACCGCCCGTTTTTAAAATGGGCGGGCGGTAAATTTCGTTTAACGGACGATCTCAACCGAGTCTTCCCAAAAAGAAAACAGTGTTTGATTGAACCCTTTGTTGGCGCGGGCGCTGTTTTTTTAAATTCCCATTTTGAACGTTATATTTTGGCGGATATTAATCCTGATTTAATTAACTTGTTTAATATCGTCAAAGAAAATGTGGATGCCTATATTGAGGCTTGTAAGCCAATTTTCTTCGCTGAAAATGCGAATACAGCCGAGTATTATTACGCACAGCGAGATGCTTTTAATCAATCAACTGATCCTTTCGATCGCTCCGTGTTGTTCCTTTATTTGAACCGTTTTGGGTTTAATGGCTTGTGCCGTTATAATAGTAAAAATGAGTTCAATGTGCCCTTTGGGGCTTATAAAACCCATTATTTCCCCGAAGATGAATTGCGCTATTTCGCCCATAAAGCACAAAGTGCGGTCTTTTTATGCGCTGATTTTCAACAGACCTTTGAATTAGCGGATAAACACAGCGTGATCTATTGTGATCCGCCTTATGCACCGATTCCGCAAGATACCAATTTTACTGGATATGCAGGGAATGCTTTTTGGCCTTGAACATCAAAAGAATTTAGCAGAATGCGCCAAAAAAGCACAAAAAGAAAAGCAAATTTCTGTCGTGATTTCTAATCACGATACGAAATTTACGCGTGAGATTTATAAAGGGGCAAAATTCAAACGCGTTAAAGTACAGCGCTCGATTAGCCAATCTTCAGAAAAACGAGTTAAAGTAAAAGAATTAATCGCCATCTTTAAAGGTTAGTTTAGCTGGTTAGTTCGGGATTGATTTTAATCTCAAAGCCTTTTACTTCGGGATAAGTCGGTTGAATTGTGGCGAGTAATTCGCTTTGGCGAAATAAAATCCCTTGGCGAACGACCGCACTTTTGACTTCGATAAAGAGTTTCCCATTTGTGATGGAGCCTAAACGAAAAAGTCCTTTAAATTCTTGAGGAAAAAGGCGGCTGATGTTTTGGTTCAGTTCGTTCAACATTAACCCTTTCTGCATGATTTTGGCAAATTGTGATCCTTCTAGCACATCAATAATATTCATGGCTTTTTGATAACGCTCATGCTTGTTTTCCACAAAAATACCCCAATAATGACTTTACGTTGAATTTCCGATACAATACACACAAATTTTGTCAGAGACAATAAGATGATGAAATCAAACAAAGGTAAAACAAATTTCTGGTCGCAGTTGCTGTTAAGCATGATTGCGATTTTTGCTGTACCTGTTGCTCAGGGATTGGAGGCACAGCCTTCATCAAATATGAGTGGCGAGAATTACCAAACATCATCTGAACAACATATGTTGATTGCGGTGCGTGAAATTCGTCAAGCATTGCAGGTTCAACCTCAACCAACAAATCACAAAACCCATTCCAATCAAAAACACGAAAAAAATTCAACCGCACTTTATCGCGGCAGAGTTTCCTGTTTTTTTGCCCCTATTCGTGCCGGTCCAGCCATCATTTAATTTTTCTTTTTATCTTTGAACGAACCGATTTTTTTAATCGGATGATCCTTTTTATTTTTTTATTTGAAAGAGAAATTATGAGTTTTTTTAACAAAAAAATTTTTTGGCAGCCGTAACGAACGTATTTTTACGCAGATTAAGAAAACAAGTGGCGAAAAATCAACAAAATGGAGCCAGCTTTTTGAAGCATTAAGTGATGATGAATTAAGAGCAAAAACAGAAGAATTCCGTAGCCGTTTAGCTAACGGTGAAACCCTACAACAACTTTTACCAGAAGCGTTTGCTACCGTGCGTGAAGCGGTTAAACGTGTGCTTGGTATGCGTCATTTCGATGTACAATTAATCGGTGGTATGGTGCTCACTAATCGTTGTATCGCAGAGATGCGTACTGGTGAAGGTAAAACCTTAACCGCAACCTTGCCTTGCTATTTGATGGCTTTGGAAGGTAAAGGCGTGCACGTTGTGACAGTGAATGATTACTTAGCACGTCGTGATGCGGAAACTAACCGCCCATTATTTGAATTCTTGGGGATGACTGTTGGGGTGAATATCCCTGGTTTACCGCCTGAAGCAAAACGTGAAGCTTATGCGGCAGATATTACATACGCGACAAACAGCGAGCTAGGTTTTGATTACCTTCGTGATAACTTAGCGCATTCCAAAGAAGAGCGTTTCCAACGTCATTTAGGCTATGCGTTAGTGGATGAAGTGGACTCAATTTTAATCGATGAAGCGCGTACGCCATTGATTATTTCAGGTCAAGCGGAAGACAGCTCTGAGCTTTATATTGCGGTAAATAAATTAATTCCGAATTTAATTAAGCAAGAAAAAGAAGATACGGAAGAATATACCGGTGAAGGCGATTACACCTTAGATCTTAAAACCAAACAGGCGTATTTGACTGAGCGAGGTCAAGAAAAAGTAGAGAATTGGTTAATCGAACAAGGTTTAATGCCTGAAGGTGATTCACTTTATTCACCTGCACGCATTGTATTATTACACCATGTTATGGCAGCATTACGTGCAAACACCTTATTTGAGCGTGATGTAGACTATATCGTGAAAGATGGCGAAATCGTGATTGTCGATGAGCATACTGGTCGTACTATGGCGGGTCGTCGTTGGTCTGATGGTTTACACCAAGCGATCGAAGCGAAAGAAGGCGTAGAAATTAAGAGTGAAAACCAAACTGTTGCGTCGATTTCTTACCAAAACTACTTCCGTCTTTATGACAAATTAGCGGGTATGACTGGTACAGCAGATACCGAAGCCTTTGAATTCCAACAAATTTATGGTTTAGAAACTGTTGTTATCCCAACCAACCGTCCAATGATTCGTGATGATCGTACGGACGTCATGTTTGAGAATGAAGAATACAAATTCAATGCGATTATTGAGGATATCAAAGACTGTGTCGCACGCAATCAACCGGTTCTTGTTGGTACTGTATCTGTTGAAAAATCTGAAATGCTTTCTAAAGCGTTAGATAAAGCGGGTATCAAACACAACGTATTGAATGCAAAATTCCACGCACAAGAAGCGGAAATTGTTGCTGAAGCGGGGGCACCAGGTGCTGTAACCATTGCAACCAATATGGCCGGTCGTGGTACCGATATTATCCTGGGCGGTAACTGGAAAGCAAAAGCTGCAAAATTAAAGAACCCAACTCCAGAGCAAATTGAGGCACTTAAAGCTGAGTGGGAGAAAAATCACGAGATCGTGATGCAAGCCGGTGGTTTACACATTATCGGGACAGAGCGTCATGAATCACGTCGTATTGATAACCAGTTGCGTGGTCGTTCAGGTCGTCAAGGTGACCCAGGTTCTTCACGTTTCTACCTTTCTTTAGAAGATGGCTTAATGCGTATTTATCTAAATGAAGGTAAATTAAATATGATGCGTAAAGCCTTCACTCAACCAGGCGAAGCGATGGAGTCTAAGCTTCTTTGCTAAAGTGATCGCGTCGGCACAAGCGAAAGTGGAAGCTTTCCATTTTGATGGTCGTAAAAACTTGCTTGAATATGATGATGTGGCTAACGACCAACGTCATGCGATTTACGAACAACGTAATTACTTGCTCGATAACGATGATATTTCAGAGACTATCAAAGCTATCCGAAGCGATGTATTTAACGATGTGATTGACCAATATATTCCACCACAATCATTGGAAGAACAATGGGATATTAAAGGCTTAGAAGAGCGTTTAGCACAAGAGTTTGGTCTTGAGTTACCAATTGAACATTGGTTGGAAGAAAATAACAATCTTCATGAAGAAAACTTGCGTGAGCGCATTATTCAAGAAGCCGAAGATGAATACAAAGCGAAAGAAGCGCTTGCGGGTGAAGAAACCATGCGTCATTTCGAAAAAGGTGTGATGTTACAAACTCTTGATGAGCTTTGGAAAGAGCACTTGGCGGCAATGGACTATTTACGTCAAGGTATCCATTTACGTGGTTATGCGCAAAAAGATCCAAAACAAGAGTACAAAAAAGAATCTTTCCGTATGTTTACTGAAATGTTGGATTCTTTAAAACATCATGTGATTACGACACTTACTCGAGTGAAAGTCCGTACACAGGAAGAGATTGAAGAAGCGGAACGTGCACGTCAGGAAATGGCTGAACGTGAAGCATTAACACATCAACCTGTAGATGAAAATACAGAGCAAGCTCAAAGCGAGGACTATTCTGATCGCCATATTGGACGTAATGAACCTTGTCCTTGTGGGTCAGGTAAAAAATACAAGCATTGTCACGGCAGTAAAGCCCGATATGCTTAGTTAAGGTAAAGAGCGGTTAAATTTTTGCGTGTTTAAAACACCGCTAAAAATGACCGCTCTTTCTACTTTTGAGATAAGGAAAGACGATGAGTAAGCCTATCATTCAAGTTGCGGCAGGAATTATTCGTAATGAATTTGGGCAGCTATATTTGACCCAACGCTTAGAAGGGCAAGATTTTGCGCAAGCATTAGAATTTCCGGGTGGCAAAGTTGATGCAGATGAAACCCCTGAAGAAGCCTTAAAAAGAGAATTGGAAGAAGAGATTGGCATTCACATTTTAAATGCTGAGCTGTACGAACGTTTTCAATTTGAATATCCAACCAAAAATTTTAGATTTTTAGTTTTTATCTGGTCACTGAATGGATTGGCGAGCCGTTTGGTCGAGAAGGTCAGGAAGGTTTTTGGCTTGAACAAAGTGAGCTTGATGCAGGGCAATTCCCCCCAGCTAATTTAAAGCTGATTCAGCGTTTAGTGGCTGAAAGTGTCAAATAACATTTAATCAAATTTATTTATTATGATTCCAAGTATTTTTTTCTGAGTTTATTTTTTTTATTGCGACGGTGATTTTTTTATCGTCAATTCGCACTATCGTTGGACGTATTTTTTTGCGATTGCGTTATTCGTTTTATTATTTAGCATTATGTTTGCAAGAACCGGTCAATGGCAACGCGGACTGAATTTTTGCGTCTGTACTTTTTGTAGTGTTGATGTTATTCCATCGAATGAAAATTCATTACTACAAACAACCTTTACTCATTTCAGATTTTTGGCTCGTAACAGACTGGAGAAATTGGGAAACCCTCTTACATTATAAAGGGGCGATTTTCGGCGTGTTAGGGTTATTAGGTCTATTGGGTTATGCTATATTTGGTTGGTCAGATGTAGAAAGTGTTTCAAATGGATTTCGTGTATTCGCAGCAATACTTGCTGCAATGAGCTTTGCATTAATGTGGCATTATTCTAAAGATCCAGATGCGACAAAAGTCTGGCTAGATTCATTGCCAGATGATGGTCGAGATGTCTTTTTAAACTTACCAATGTCTTGTCGTGGCGTATTCTTTAAAGTGCCAGAATTTGAAGGTAATAGTCAAAAATTTAAAGAAAAAATGACCGCACTTTTAAGTGAAAAGGCTGAGAGAAAAACTGAAAGTGCAGAAAAGCCCGATATTGTGGTGTGTCTACAAGAATCAACCTTGAATCCTCATCAATTTGATTTTGATGCAGAAACCATCCCGCCATTTTCGATGTTTAATAAGCAAGAAGATACCGCATTTGTAAGTCCATTGCGCGTACATACGGTGGGCGGCGCAACGTGGAAATCTGAATTTGCTTTCCTTGCTGGTGTGCCTTCAACGGATTTTGGTGCTTTGGCAAGTGGCGTGTTTTATTCGGTTGTACCACACTTACAGACGGGGTTTATTAAAAATCTCCGTGAGCAAGGCTATTTTTGTGTGGCGTTATCGCCTTTTACGAAAGGTAACTACAACGCAAAACCAGCTTATGACCACTTTGGTTTTGATTTGATGTTGCAACCACAAGATTTAGGTTATCCGGCATCAATCAGCAAAAATCTCTGGCATATTAGCAGTGAAGAGATGATGTACTACACCAAGCTTATTTTACAGAAACAGCATCCATCATTGGAAAATGTGGAACAGCCAATGTTTGTTTATGTGCTCACGATGAAAGAGCACGGCCCTTACAACACGAACATGCCAAACCACTTTAATTTGGCAAGTAAGCGTTTAGGAGGGAAAGCGATTTCTTGTTTAAATGATTATATTGACCGTATCGCTAGTCTTAATGAGGCGATCGAAGGTTTGAATGATTATTTAAAAGCGCGTGAAACACCTTATGTATTCGGTTATTTTGGTGATCATCAAGTCGCTTTTGATAATCAGCTTCCACCGAAAAAAGGTAACTTTGCGAACCCGGATTATGTGACTCAATTTGTAGTTAGAACTAATCGTAAAACCGACTTTGTTCAACAGCAAGATTTCTTAGATTTAGCCTTTGTTGGTGGTGTATTACTTGATGTGGCAGGTTTATCTCCGAAAGATGACTTTATGCGAGCGAATATTGCTATGCGTCAGTTAAGCCAAGGTAAGCTAGAAGATTCCGAGGATATGGATTTAGTGAATAGCTATCGAAATTATCTGTATCAAGATTTAAAAATTGCGCAATAATAAAAATCTCGGTTAACGCCGAGATTTTTTTATAAACAAATTTTAACCGATAAGTCTGCCAATTTTACCCACACGTCTTGAGCATATTCTTGTTTGGTTATGCGCTCAATATCTGCTAATTCTTGCAATATTTCAAAGAGCTTTTGATAGGTGAGTCGTTGTATCGCTGCAGTATAAAGATGACGACGATTCTGCCAAATTTTGAGGCGATCAAAATCCGCTTTGAGTGTCTGTGTTGGCAAACTCATTTGAAGAGATGGATTGCGTAGCTGTGGTTTTGTTAATTCTAACAACGTGAGTAGTTCACGCTGTAAAGTACGCAATAAAATGACAGGTTGCACATCTTCAGCTTGTAAACCACGTAAAATTCGCTTTGAGCGGTTTGCTTTGCCTGATAGCAATGCATCAATCCATTGGAAAGGGGTAAAAACAGAAGATTGCTCTACGACTGATTTAACGCGGTTATACGTGAGTTTGTGATCAGGATAAAGCAAATCTAAAAGCTGTAATGCTTGTTTCAATGCCAGTAGATTGTTTTCATAGCTGTAACAAAGCAATTGAATGGCTTCCTCATCAGCTGATAATCCCATATTTTTTGTACGATGCTTCACCCAACGAGAAAGTTGTTCTGAGTTCGGTGTTTGGCAGTTCACGATAATAGCTTGTGGCTCAAGTTGATTCGCCTGAATAAACCACTCTTGTTTTTCGGCTGCTTTAGACAATTTAGGCAAGGTGAGGACAAGCAAGCTATCTTCATTTAATCCACTGATAAATTGCAGAAGGTTTTTCTGCAAAAGTGTGGTCAAATTTTCGGGTAAATTGAGAATGAAAACTTGCTTATTAAAGAAGAGCCCCATAGATTGGCTGGTCTCAATTAATGTAGGCCAGTCAGTATTAGTATCTATGGTGATTTGGTTTTTTTCATCAAAACCTTGAAGAAGGGCAGCTTGATGAATGAGATCTTCACTTTCACTGAGCAACAGGAGATCTGTCCCAACCAAAAAATAGACTTTCGCTAAATGGCTGTTCAGGTTAGAGGCCAGTTGCTCAGGAAAAATTCGGTTCATTATTTTCCTTGAACTTGATGTTGCAAGGCAGCCATTTTATTAATTAATTGGCGAGCCGCTTGTTCGCGCATATCATTCCAAATCACATCGCGTTCAGCTGATTTTGCCAATGCAGCACGTGAGTTATCAAAGAAAGTGCGGTTGATTTTTGCAGAGATTGGATAGGTTTCTCCGTTAGCCAAGCGTACACTTGCTTCAACATCAAGGGTCAATACTTTTTCTGCTTCACGGCCTTGTTTAAAGACTGAAGCCACTTTATCGCTTGAAGTCTGTTTATTTAAACGCAACACTGGCACACCTTGTTTTGCAGGAACAAGGTTTACGTTGTTGCTAAGCAATTGCTTACGCATAGCCATTGACATTTCACTGTATGGGTCGCTACTTTCAAGAGCCATTGTTTTTAATTCAGTAGGAACAGCAGCACCATTATCGAAGTGCCAACCACAAGCAGTTAAAAAAAGGCTGTTGCCCCAACTAAGCAGATCGTTTTGATTGATTTCATCATAAAAATTACCTGTAAAATTCACCGCACTTTATTTTGTTTAAGAGCCGTTTATGCAACGCTTAGAATAAAATGCGGTTATTTTATGGATTATTGCGGTTTAACCACCACATTTAACAATTTACCTGGTACATAAATCACTTTCACGATTTGTGTATTGTCAGTAAATTTCTTCACATTTTCATCTGCAAATGCAACAGTTTTCACGGTTTCTTCATCCGCATCAGCTGCAACAGTCACTTTACCGCGTACTTTACCGTTGACTTGCACCACGATAAGTTTTTCATCTTCTACCATCGCCGCTTCATCAGCTTTCACCCATTCTGCATGGTCAATGTTGCTTTTGTTGCCTAAAGCTTTCCATAATTCAAAGCAGATGTGCGGAGTGATTGGGTAAAAGCATACGCACGACTGCGCTTAATGCTTCAGACATAACAGCACGATCTTGTTCGCTTTCTAATGGCGCACGAGTTAATTTGTTCATTAACTCCATTATCGCCGCGATAGCGGTATTGAACGTTTGACGGCGACCAATATCATCGCTCACTTTGGCGATCGTTTTATGCACATCACGACGAAGAGTTTTTTGGTCTGCAGAAAGTGCGGTCACATCTAAAGCGGTTTTTGCAGGATTTTGGCTGTATTCATACACTAAATTCCATACACGACCTAAGAAACGTTTTGCACCTTCTACGCCAGATTCTTGCCATTCAAGTGTCATTTCTGCAGGAGACGCGAACATCATGAAGAGACGCACGGTATCTGCACCGTATTTTTCCACCATTTCTTGTGGGTCGATACCGTTGTTTTTCGATTTCGACATTTTGGTCATACCGGTATGCACTAATTCACGGCCTTCCGGATCGGTTGCTTTGATAATACGACCTTTTTCATCACGCTCAAGGGTCACTTGCGTTGGGCTTACCCAAATACGCTCGTTGGTTGGACTGGTGTAATAGAACGCATCGGCTAACACCATACCTTGGCATAATAATTTTTGTGCCGGCTCGTCGCTAGTTACGAAACCTGCATCACGCAATAATTTATGGAAGAAACGGAAGTAGAGCAAGTGCATTGTCGCGTGCTCGATACCACCGATATATTGATCCACCGGTAACCAGTAATTAGCTTCATCTTTATCCAACATGCCTTCAGCATAGCTTGGTGAAGTGTAGCGTGCGTAGTACCAAGAAGATTCCATAAAGGTATCAAAGGTATCGGTTTCTTTTAATGCAGGTTCACCGTTGAAAGTGGTTTTCGCCCAGTTTGGATCTGCTTTAATTGGGCTTTTCACGCCATCCATGACCACATCTTCCGGTAGAATAATCGGTAAATCTTCGATTGGTGCCGGTACAGTTTCACCGTTTGGCAAGGTCAGCATTGGAATTGGTGCACCCCAATAACGTTGACGGGAAACGCCCCAGTCACGTAAACGATAGTTAATTTGGCGTTTGCCTACGCCTAATTTTTCTAATTTGTCCGCGATACCGTTGAATGCACCATTAAAGTCTAAACCATCAAACTCAGCAGAGTTCACTAATTTACCGTGCTCAACAAAAGCTTGTTTGGTTAAATCAATTTCTTCATCCGCAAGCGGTGCGATCACTTGTTTAATTGGCAAACTGTATTTTTGAGCAAATTCAAAGTCACGTTGGTCATGTGCTGGAACAGCCATTACTGCGCCAGTACCGTAGTGCATTAACACGAAATTAGCGACCCAAATCGGTAATTTTTCACCCGTTAATGGATGGATAGCAAATAAGCCAGTTGCCATTCCTTTTTTCTCCATAGTGGCAAGGTCTGCTTCTGCCACTTTGGCGTTTTTCGCTTCACGGATGAATTCGGCTAATTCAGGATTCTTTTTCTGCGGCTAATTCTGCTAATGGGCAGCTGCCGCGATACCCTAAATAGCTCACACCATAGAAGGTATCAGGACGGGTCGTATAAACCGCGACTTTTTCTGCGGTATCGGCCACATCAAAAGTAATTTCCACCCCTTCAGAACGGCCGATCCAGTTGCGTTGCATGGTTTTTACCATGTCTGGCCATTGTGGAAGTTGGTCTAATCCACCTAATAATTGTTCTGCATAATCAGTGATTTTAATAAACCATTGTGGGATTTCTTTTTGTTCTACCGGAGTATCACAACGCCAACAGCAACCTTCGTGCACTTGTTCATTAGCCAATACGGTTTCATCGTTCGGACACCAGTTTACGGTTGAGGTTTTTTTGTAAACTAAGCCTTTTTTATAAAGCTCGGTGAAGAACCATTGTTCCCATTTGTAATATTCTGGACGGCAGGTCGCAATTTCGCGATCCCAGTCATAACCAAAGCCCAACATTTTGAGCTGGTTTTTCATGTATTCGATGTTTTCGTAAGTCCATTTTGCCGGTGCAGTTTTATTTTTAATTGCAGCACCTTCTGCAGGCAAACCAAAAGCATCCCAACCAATTGGTTGTAATACGTTTTTACCGTTCATACGTTGATAACGAGAAACTACATCACCGATCGTATAGTTACGCACGTGGCCCATGTGTAAACGACCAGATGGGTAAGGGAACATTGAAAGGCAGTAATATTTTTCTTTAGACGTATCTTTGATTGCTTTGAAGACTTTATTTTCAGCCCAATATTGTTGAACTGCGGGTTCAATCAAATCGGGACGGTAATGTTGTTGCATAGAAAATCACCTTAAATTTTGACCGCGCTTTGCGGCATATTTTGCTTTGTAAAATGTGATATAGGATAGCGTAAAACAGGGAAAATTGGTAGAAAGTGCGGTGATTTTTTTGCTGATTTTATAAGAGATTTTGAATTTCAGATGGAATTAATTTGGGCGAAGGAATCCAAACTTGTTTATGTCGGTTCAATTCACCTTTTTCAAGTACGATTGCACTTTTAGGTACTTTGAATGCTTTACTCAAAAATTTTAGCAAGTGAGCATTGGCTTGACCATCAACAGGCGGTGCAGTAATCATGATTTTGAGTTCATCATCGTGCAATCCCACAATTTGATCTTTACTGGCTTTGGGTTGCAGAATGATTTTAAGACGTAGTCCTTCTGGTGTTTGTTCGATTGCTGGCATAACTAAATTTACTCACCACATTTACAATAAGGGCTGGAAAATCCAGCCCGAAAAAATAATGTTATTTTTGACCGCACTTTAAGCGGCGATTGCCCATAAAACCTGGAAGTAGTCGTAAAAGAGATTATTCAAAAATAATAGAACAATCGCGATAACCATCGGTGAAAAATCAATGACGCCCACGGTTGGTAAAATGCGCTTAATTGGCTTCAATAATGGCTCTGTAAGTTGATATAACGCATAGAATGCAGGATTATTGCCACGATTAAACCAGCTTAAAATTGCACCGGCGATTAACACATAGAAAATGGCTATACCGATATTTTTGATCAGCCCTAATACGCCCAATAGTAGGAAGTAGTTGAGATTTAATCCGCCAACTAGAACCGATTTTAATCCGCAAAGCAAGAAGACTAAAACCAGCGCAGCGGTTTCCACTTTTTTTCACCATCGGAAAAATTTTACGCAATGGCGCAATAACCGGCTGGGTTAATTTCAGCGTAAATTGAGAAATGGGATTGTAATAATCCACGTTCGCTAATGGCAGCCATACGCGTAAAATTAATACTAAACAATACAGATCAATAATCGATCCTAAAAATAACGCAGTTTGGGAAATTTCCATTATAACCAACCTTTCCGTTTGAAATAGATATAAGGTGTAAGTGCCGCACCAATCATTAAGCCAATAGCCATTGGGTAGCCATATTTAAAATGAAGCTCCGGCATAAATTCAAGTTCATCCCGTAAGTGGATGCCACAAGTGTTGCCGGTAGGAACATTACAGAGACCACCGAGAAGAATTTCATGATTTTATTCTGCTCGATATTAATATAACCCATTGCCGCCTGCATTAAAAAGTTTACTTTTTGGAATAAAGACTCATTATGCGGTTGTAAGGATTCGATATCTCGTAAGATTTCACGAGCTTGTTCCAACTGATTTGCCGGTAAGCGCGTTTTACGTACCAAGAAACCCAATGCACGTTGTGTATCCATCAAACACAAACGCACTTTAGAACTGGTATCTTCTTGTTCTGTTAGGGTATTTAAGGCTTCATCGAAAGCTTCATCTTGTGTACCATTTAAAATCACGCGACTTAATTTTTCTAAATCTGCATAAACGTTTTCGATAACATCCGCTAATTGCTCAATTTTGGTTTCAAATAAGTCGAGCAAAACTTCATACGCATTGCATTCTAATAAGCGCTGACTACGGGAACGCATACGATATAAACGGAATGCGGGTAATTCACGATCACGTAGGGTAAATAAGCGCCCATCACGAATAGTAAACGCCACGCTTGCGAGGTCGGCGTAGTTTTCTTCGTCTTCACAATAGAAGAATGAGTGCAAGTACAAGCCGTCTTCGTCTTCAAAGAAACGCGCGGATGCTTCGATGTCTTCTAATTCGAGGAATGAGGCGAGACTTTGTCCTAAGCCTTCTTGCAACATTTCACGTTCTTCCCCTGTTGGCTCCAGTAAATCTAACCAAATGGCAGAGCTGAGCTCGGCTGGTTCGTCATCAATACGAAGCAAGCGGGAATCGTTAATGGCAAAAGCGTTAATCATTGGTCATACTCCTTTTGGGATTATGAAGATCCAACTGTGAACAAAAAAAGATCAAACGAAATTGGCACTAGAGAAAAGTGCGGTCAAATTTTTGTATGTTTTAAAATGGGTTTCGTTCGATAAAAAGATGCCGAAGAAAGGTAAATTGATTACCAGCGAGCTCTCGCTGATAAGAGGCGAGAGTCTAGAGCGATATTCGGTATCGACTATGACTGTCCAAAGTGTGTGTCCTTCTCGTTAAAAAATCGGGCGAATGTTACGCTTGAAAGGCACTTTCGTCAAGTATTATTGAAAAGGACACGGTGCTTTTAATTAATTAGTATATTGATTAATTGCGTTAGTAACTTCTTGATCTTGATAAATATTATTAACAATATCTTTGAAGGTTTCGCCTAACACTTTTTTTGGATTTCATCATTGCTCGCATTAAATGCGCCAGATTGTGAACGGGTCGCATTAAAGGTTTTATTGTATTGTCCGCGTGGACCTTGTACATAAACAACTGCTTGATTTTTGCTGTTCAAGGTATAACGTAAATTACCTTGATCTACGTGAGTGTTGAATTCTTTCACTTCAACGGTTACACCCAGCATTTGCATTATTAGCTTGTCCGATACGGAAACCTTTGCTAACTAAATTTTGTTGCATCACTTGTTGGAAAAGTTGAGTAACGCTTGGTGATGCGTTTAATTTAATCAGCTCACCTGATTTAGTATAAGTGGCAATTTCTTGTTGTGGACGAGAATCGCGAGTATTGACTGTTACCACTGCTGATTGGTTAATATTCATTGATGCAGTCGGTGATTGAGGGGTAAAAGTTAAGGTATTAGATTGCGCTTGGCAACCGGCTAAAAAAATAATGTCGCAGCGGCCAACGTCATTGCTGATAATGCTTTGATTTTGTTTGTTACTTTCATAATTTCCTCATTGAATTAGGGTTAATTTGTGTTATTCTTACAAACTTAACGCTGAATGTATAGCAAAAAGTTAAGGAGTTTATTTATGTCAAAACAGCAAGAATTATTAGAGAGAATTCAGACCGAATTTCAACCGCACTTTGCCACTGTAGAAAATGAAAGTCATATGCACAGTTCCGGTCGAGGGGCTGATTCTCATTTTAAATTAGTGATTGTCAGCGATGCTTTTTGAAGGCATGCGCAAGGTGCAGCGCCACCAAAAACTTTACCAACTTTTTTTGCCGATGATTTAAAAAATGGCATTCACGCATTAGCACTTCATCTTTATACAAAAAGCGAATGGGAGAGCCTAGGTGAAGCATTTCCAAAATCACCAAATTGTCTTGGTGTTGGACAGTAAGTATTTCCTTACGTTCCCTATATTAGATTTTCATAAGAAGAGAAGGTAAGAGACATTCTCTTTTTTTATTTTTAATTCCTATTTATTTCTAACTCCTAATAAGTATGAGTCTAAAAAGGTTCACAAATATTTCACAAAAAAAGTAAGGGCGTAAAGTGGAATAAAAGCCCATTTTTTTCGATAAAATAAGGTGCTTTTTAATTTTCGAATTTCAATTTCTGGATGTGTAAGTCATTCCTTTACTCGTCGAGGAATTAAAACAGATTTGAGTTTTTTTAAATTTATGTGTCAGTGAATAATGCTTTGATCTTAAAGTATTTTCTGTCACGCTCAATCGTGAGATTGCTTTTAGAGCATATGCTTTAATCGCAATCGTGTTTTTAACCTAGAAAAGTAGTGCAAACAGTATGATTACAATCAAAAAAGGCTTGGATCTTCCTATTGCAGGAAAACCAGCACAAGTAATCCATAGCGGTAACGCTGTGAATCAGGTTGCGATTCTTGGTGAAGAGTATGTGGGTATGCGTCCTTCTATGAAGGTACGTGAAGGCGATGTTGTGAAAAAAGGCCAAGTGCTTTTTGAAGACAAGAAAAACCCTGGAGTGGTTTTCACAGCCCCTGCGAGTGGTACTATCACTGTAATTAATCGTGGCGAAAAACGTGTATTACAATCTGTGGTCATTGATGTGCAAGGTAACGATCAAAGTTGCTTTCGCTAAATATAACGCAGGTGAGCTCAATACGCTTTCTTCTGAACAAGTTAAACAAAACCTCGTTGAATCTGGTTTGTGGACAGCGTTCCGCACCCGTCCGTTCAGCAAAGTGCCTGCCTTAGATGCAGAACCTTCTTCTCTGTTTGTAAATGCGATGGATACTAATCCTTTGGCAGCAAATCCAGAGGTGGTGTTAAAAGAGCATTGGCAAGATTTTATTGACGGTTTAACAGTATTAAGTCGTCTATTCCCAAATAAACCATTAAATCTATGTAAAGCGGGTGATAGCAATATTCCAACCGTGGATTTACCTAACCTAAAAGTACATGATTTTGGCGGTGTCCATCCTGCTGGTTTAGTGGGTACTCATATTCACTTTATCGATCCAGTTGGTGTGAATAAAACCGTATGGCATATCCATTACCAAGATGTGATTGCTGTAGGTAAATTATTCACCACGGGCGAACTTTATGTAGAACGCATTATTTCTCTTGCTGGTCCGCAAGTGAAAGAGCCTCGTTTAGTTCGTACCGTAATCGGTGCTAACCTTTCTCAATTAACCGCAGGTGAATTAAAAGACGGTAATAACCGTGTGATTTCTGGTTCAGTACTTTGTGGTCAAACAGCAAAAGATGCTCACGACTATTTAGGTCGTTATGCATTACAAGTTTCTGTGATTGCAGAAGGTAATGAGAAAGAGTTCTTAGGTTGGATCACACCACAATCGAACAAATATTCGATTACCCGTACCGTATTAGGTCACTTTGGTAAGAAATTATTCAACTTTACTACTGCAGAAAATGGTGGTGAGCGTGCAATGGTACCAATTGGTAGCTATGAGCGCGTAATGCCGTTGGATATTTTACCGACATTATTATTACGTGATTTAATCGTGGGCGATACCGATGGTGCACAAGCGTTAGGTTGTCTTGAATTAGATGAAGAAGACTTAGCATTATGTTCTTTCGTTTGCCCGGGCAAATATGAATACGGTTCAATCTTGCGTCAAGTATTAGATAAGATTGAGAAGGAAGGTTAAAAAAATGGGTTTAAAAAAATCTTTTTGAAAAAAATGGAACCCGCGTTTTTTTACCAGGTGGTAAATACAGCAAGCTTTTATCCGGTCTTTGAATCGATTTATACCTTGCTTTATACACCCGGTACGGTAACGCACAAAAACACACACGTTCGTGATGCGTTAGACTCAAAACGTATGATGATTACGGTTTTCCTTGCGTTGTTCCCAGCGATTTTCTACGGGATGTACAATGTGGGTAACCAAGCGATCCCTGCCTTAAATCAATTAGGCAATTTAGATCAATTAATTGCTAACGATTGGCACTATGCGCTTGCAAGTTCATTAGGTTTAGATTTAACCAATAATGCAACTTGGGGCTCAAAAATGGCGTTAGGGGCGATCTTCTTCTTACCAATTTACTTAGTGGTATTTACCGTTTGTACAATTTGGGAATTATTGTTCTCCGTGGTGCGTGGTCATGAAGTAAATGAAGGGATGTTCGTTTCAACCATTTTATTTGCGTTAATCGTTCCACCAACATTGCCATTATGGCAAGCTGCACTTGGTATCAGTTTTGGTATCGTGGTAGCGAAAGAAATCTTCGGTGGTGTAGGTCGTAACTTTATGAACCCTGCGCTTGCGGGTCGTGCATTCTTATTCTTTGCTTATCCGGCTCAAATTTCCGGTGACTTAGTATGGACTGCAGCAGATGGTTTTTCAGGCGCAACCGCACTTTCACAATGGTCTCAAGGTGGTCAAGCAGCATTACAACACACTGTAACCGGTCAACCTATTACTTGGATGGATGCATTCATTGGTAATATTCCAGGTTCAATGGGTGAGGTTTCAACGCTTGCGTTGTTAATCGGTGGTGCAGTGATTGTATTCACTCGAATTGCTTCTTGGCGCATTATGGCTGGTGTCATGATCGGTATGATTGGTACTGCAACCTTATTCAACTTAATCGGTTCTGATTCTAACCAAATGTTCTCAATGCCTTGGCATTGGCACTTTGTATTAGGTGGTTTTGCACTTGGTATGATCTTCATGGCTACAGACCCTGTATCCGCTTCATTTACCAACACGGGTAAATGGTGGTACGGTGCGTTAATTGGCGTGATGGCTGTATTAATTCGTACAGTGAACCCAGCTTATCCAGAAGGGATGATGTTAGCGATTTTATTTGCAAACTTATTTGCACCAATTTTCGACTACATCGTGGTTCAAGCAAATATCAAACGTCGGAGAGCAAGAACAAATGGCTAAATTTAATAAAGATAGCGTTAGCGGTACAGTTACCGTTGTTGTGTTGCTAAGTTTAGTGTGTTCTATCGTGGTTTCTGGTGCTGCAGTAGCATTAAAATCCAAACAAGATGAACAAAAAGCACTCGACGTTCAACGTAACATTTTAACTGTTGCTGGCTTAATGAAAGAAGATAATGCATCAGTAATTAAAGACACTTACAGCAAATTTATTGAACCACGTTTAGTGGATTTGCAAAGTGGTGATTACGTTCAAGCTTCAGCAGAAGAAATTAATAAATTTGAACCTAAAGATGCGGTTAAAGATCCAGCTAAAAGCCAAGCTATCCCAGCTGAGGCTGATAAAGCAGGAATTAAGGTTCGTGCAAACCAAGCGCGTGTTTATCTTGTAAAAGATGAACAAGGCAATGTAACCCAAGTGGTATTACCAATGTATGGCCGTGGTTTATGGTCAACCATGTATGGTTTTGTTTCTGTTGCACCAGATGCGAATACCATCAAAGGTATTACTTACTATGATCAAGGTGAAACAGCTGGTCTTGGAGGCGAAATTGCGAACCCTCGTTGGCAAGCACAGTTCGTTGATAAAAAATTATTCGATGAACAAGGTAACCAAAAATTCAAAATCTACAAAGGTAGCTCTGCTGCAGATAAAGAGCACGGTGTAGATGGTTTATCAGGTGCAACTTTAACCAGTAACGGTGTTCAAGGTTCATTTGATTATTGGTTCAGCCAAAATGGCTTTGGTCCATTCTTAGCGAAATTTAAAGCAGGAGAAATCAAATAATGGCTGATGCAAAAGTAAACTTAAAAGGTCTTTTATTCGATCCTATTGTTAAAAATAACCCGATTGCCTTGCAAATTTTGGGTATCTGTTCTGCATTAGCGGTAACAACCCAATTACAAACTGCGATCGTTATGGCGATTGCGGTAAGTTTGGTAACCGGTTTCTCCAGTTTGTTCATTTCATTGATTCGTAACTATATTCCAAATAGTATCCGTATCATTGTGCAACTGGCGATCATCGCATCTTTGGTAATCTTGGTTGACCAAGTATTAAAAAGCTTATGCTTATGGTTTATCTAAACAGCTTTCTGTATTCGTTGGTCTTATCATTACAAACTGTATCGTAATGGGCCGTGCAGAAGCGTTCGCGATGAAATCACCTCCGCTAGAAAGCTTTGTTGATGGTATCGGTAACGGTTTAGGTTATGGTGCGATCTTATTAATTGTTGCAACATTACGTGAACTAATCGGTTCTGGTCGTTTATTTGGTTTCCCTGTATTCCAAACAATTCAAGACGGTGGTTGGTATCAACCAAACGGTTTATTCCTTCTTGCACCAAGTGCGTTCTTTATTATCGGCTTCGTTATTTGGGGCTTAAGAACGTGGAAACCTGAGCAACAGGAGAAATAATCAATGGAACATTATATTAGCCTATTCGTGAAGGCGATCTTCATTGAAAACATGGCGCTCTCTTTCTTCTTAGGGATGTGTACTTTCCTTGCGGTTTCTAAGAAAGTTTCTACGGCATTTGGCCTTGGTGTTGCGGTAACAGTAGTACTTGGTATTGCGGTACCAGCGAACCAATTTGTGTATGAACATGTATTAAAAGATGGCGCTTTGGTAGAAGGTGTGAGCCTTGAGTTCTTAAACTTCATTACCTTTATCGGGATTATTGCGGGTCTTGTTCAATTACTTGAAATGACTTTAGATAAATTCTTCCCAGCACTTTATAACGCATTAGGTATCTTCCTTCCACTTATCGCCGTAAACTGTGCGATCTTTGGTGGTGTATCTTTTGCGGTACAACGTGAATACACTTTTGCAGAATCTGCAGTTTATGGTGTAGGTGCGGGGCTTGGTTGGATGTTAGCAATCGTTGCGCTTGCAGGCTTAACCGAAAAAATGAAATATGCCGATGTACCGGCAGGCTTAAAAGGATTAGGGATTACCTTTATCACTGCAGGCTTGATGGCGCTTGGCTTTATGTCATTCTCTGGTATTCAGTTATAAGGAGGCATAAATGAGCGAATCTTCAATTTTATTATTAGGTGTTGCGGCATTTACGGTTATCCTTTTAGTGCTCGTTGCGATTATTTTATTCGCTAAATCAAAATTAGTGGATTCTGGTGATATCACCATTTCTATTAATGATGATCCTGAAAAAGCGATCACTTTACCAGCTGGTGGCAAATTACTTGGCGCGTTAGCAAGTAAAGGTATTTTCGTTTCTTCTGCTTGTGGTGGCGGTGGCTCTTGTGGTCAATGTATTGTGAAAGTGAAAAGTGGCGGTGGTGAAATTCTCCCAACTGAACTTTCTCATATTAATAAACGTGAAGCAAAAGAAGGCTATCGTTTAGCTTGCCAAGTGAATGTAAAAGGCAATATGGACGTTGAACTTCCAGAAGAAATCTTCGGTGTGAAAAAATGGGAATGTACCGTTATTTCTAACGATAACAAAGCAACCTTTATTAAAGAGCTTAAATTAGCGATTCCTGAAGGTGAAGAAGTTCCTTTCCGTGCGGGTGGTTATATCCAAATCGAAGCTGATCCACATACGGTTTACTATAAAGATTTCGATATTCCAGAAGAATACCACGAAGACTGGGACAAATACGATTTATGGCGTTATGTGTCTAAAGTGGATGAGCATATTATCCGTGCTTACTCAATGGCTTCATACCCAGAAGAGAAAGGCATCATTATGCTTAACGTGCGTATTGCAACGCCTCCACCACGTCAACCTGATGCACCTCCAGGTCAAATGTCTTCTTACATTTGGTCATTAAAACCAGGTGATAAAGTGACAATTTCTGGTCCATTCGGTGAATTCTTCGCGAAAGAAACTGATAATGAGATGGTCTTCATCGGTGGTGGTGCAGGTATGGCACCAATGCGTTCTCATATCTTTGACCAATTAAAACGTTTACACTCTAAACGTAAAATGTCATTCTGGTATGGTGCACGTTCTAAACGTGAAATGTTCTATGTTGAAGATTTTGATCAGCTTCAAGCAGAAAATCCGAACTTTACATGGCATGTGGCATTATCTGATCCGTTACCGGAAGATAACTGGACTGGTTACACCGGCTTTATTCACAATGTACTTTATGAAAACTACTTGAAAAATCATGAAGCACCAGAAGATTGTGAATACTACATGTGTGGACCTCCAGTGATGAACGCGGCGGTAATCAAAATGTTGAAAGACCTCGGTGTTGAAGATGAAAACATCTTATTAGATGACTTCGGTGGTTGATTTTAGTTAACCCAAACATCATGAAAACTGACCGCACTTTGTGATGAAGTGCGGTCAAAATTTAAGGTGTTTTTAGAAAATTTTCTATGATTACAGGTAAATTTTGTTTAGTTTGCTAGTAGTTCACAGATTTAGGAAATCCAGATGAAAAAATTAATAAGCGGTATCGTGGCGGTGGCAATGGCATTAAGTCTTGCAGCCTGTGAAAAAGAAACAAAAGTTATCTCATTAAGTGGTAAAACAATGGGAACAACTTATCATGTTAAATACCTTGATGAAGGCTCAATGAAAGCAACATCTGAAAAGACGCATGAAGAAATTGAAGCTATCTTAAAAGATGTGAACGCGAAAATGTCCACTTACAAAAAAGATTCGGAATTGAGTCGTTTCAATCAAAATACCCAAGTGAATACACCGATTGAGATTTCAGCAGATTTTGCCAAAGTATTGGCCGAAGCGATTCGTTTAAATAAAGTGACTGAAGGTGCATTGGATGTAACTGTTGGCCCTGTCGTTAATTTATGGGGATTTGGCCCGGAAAAACGTCCAGAAAAACAACCTACACCAGAACAATTAGCTGAACGCCAAGCTTGGGTTGGTATTGATAAAATTGCCCTCGATATGAGTGCTGCCAAACCGACATTAAGCAAAGCACTTCCTCAAGTTTATGTCGATTTGTCCTCGATTGCTAAAGGCTTTGGCGTTGATCTGGTCGCTGAAAAGTTAGAACAATTAAATGCTCAGAATTACATGGTTGAAATCGGCGGAGAAATTCGTGCGAAAGGAAAAAATATTGAAGGCAAACCTTGGCAGATCGCAATTGAAAAACCAACTACAACAGGTGAAAGAGCGGTTGAAGCTGTCATTGGATTAGACAATATGGGAATGGCAAGTTCTGGCGATTATCGAATTTACTTTGAAGAAAATGGTAAACGCTTTGCTCATGAAATTGATCCGAAAACAGGTTATCCAATTCAGCATCATTTAGCCTCAATTACGGTACTTGCACCAACTTCAATGACTGCAGATGGCTTATCAACAGGGTTATTTGTGCTTGGTGAAGACAAGGCGTTAGAAGTGGCTGAGAAAAAAATAATCTTGCCGTTTATTTAATCATTAAAACAGATAATGGTTTTGTGACAAAAATCATCCTCTGCTTTCAAAAAAATTAACAGAAACAAAAGAATAGTTATGCAAACTTTATTTTTTTACCCTAATCGCTTTTTGTTGCAATTATTGTATTAATGTCTGTCGGCTTTATCTTTAAAAAACAAAGCTTAAAGGGCAGCTGTGGCGGGCTTTCATCACTCGGTATCGCCAAAGCCTGTGATTGCGATAAACCTTGCAACACTTTACAAGAAAAATTAAATGCTGGCGATGAAAATGCCAAAGCTGAATATGAACAAAAATTTGCGAAGAAAGACGATGATTCGCAATTTTATGAAGTGAAATAATTCACGCAAAATCAACAGCACTTTGTGCAATAACCTTAATTTATGGGGCGGAAGTCATTCCGCTATGTTTCAATCATTATCACCAATGTGCTTCGCCTTAACCGAAGTTACGGGAGACTTATGTTAACTTCAAATACTTATAATCAACATTTCGCACCATTGAGTGCAGAACAACTTGCCGAAAATGCCACTAAAAAAGTCATTTGTGGTATGTCTGGTGGGGTGGACTCCTCCGTTTCTGCGTTTATTCTTCAACAACAAGGCTACCAAGTGGAAGGTTTGTTTATGAAAAACTGGGAAGAAGATGACGACACGGATTATTGTACAGCCGCAGCGGATCTTGCTGATGCGCAGGCAGTATGCGATAAGTTGGGGATTAAACTACATAAAATTAATTTTGCTGCAGAATATTGGGATAATGTATTTGAGCATTTTTTAACTGAATATAAAAGCAGGGCGCACGCCGAACCCAGATATTTTGTGTAATAAAGAAATTAAATTTAAAGCATTTTTTTAGAATATGCAGCTGAAGATCTTGGTGCTCATTACATTGCAACAGGGCATTATGTACGTAGGGCTGGTGATGATGAAAATGCAAAATTATTACGTGGTTTAGATGCTAATAAAGATCAAAGTTATTTTCTTTATACCTTAAGCCATAAACAAGTGGGACAAAGTTTATTCCCCGTTGGTGAAATTGAGAAGCCCATTGTTCGCGCTATTGCTGAAGAGCTTGGCTTAATTACGGCGAAGAAAAAAGACTCTACCGGTATTTGTTTTATTGGTGAGCGTAAATTTAAGGATTTCTTAGCTCGTTACTTACCGGCTCAACCTGGTGATATTCGTACTGTTGATGGTGAAATTATTGGTCGCCATGATGGTTTGATGTATCACACGTTGGGACAGCGTAAAGGGTTAGGCATTGGTGGTTTAAAAAATGCGGGTGATGAGGCTTGGTATGTGGTAGATAAGGATGTTGAAAATAATGAGCTTATTGTCGCTCAGGGGCATGACCATCCTCGTTTATTTTCAAAAGGTTTGATTGCTAGCCAATTACATTGGGTTGATCGCGAGCCAATTCGTGAATTAGTACGTTGCACGGTTAAAACACGTTATCGCCAACAAGATATTCCTTGTGTGATTGAACCGATTGATGATGAAACTATTCGAGTGATTTTCGATGAACCTCAATCAGCCGTCACACCAGGACAATCTGCCGTATTTTACCTTGGTGAAATTTGTTTGGGCGGTGGGATTATCGAAGAACGGATTAAATAACCTAACAAAAAAGGCTTGGGATCCCAAGCCTTTTTCTTTGCGAAATTATTCGCCCAAACGCTCTTTAATACGAGCTGATTTACCTGAACGTTCACGTAAGTAGTAAAGTTTAGCTTTACGTACTGCACCTTTACGTTTAACAGTGATTGAATCTACAACTGGTGAGTGAGTTTGGAATACACGCTCAACACCTACACCGTTAGACACTTTACGTAAAGTAAATGCTGAGTGCAAGCCACGGTTACGAATTGCAATAACCACGCCTTCGAATGCTTGCAAACGACGCTTTGCTACCTTCAACTACCCATACTTTAACTTCTAAAGTATCACCTGGGCGGAAGCTAGGTACGTTTTGTTTTAATTGTTCTTGTTCAAGTTGTTTGATAATGTTAGACATTGTTTGATCCTTTATTGATCCTAGATGTAACTGAAACTAACTGTTATGCTCGGCTTGGGCCTCTTTTAACAGTCTACGTTGTTCGTCAGTCAGAGCTAGGCCTTCTAGGAGCTCAGGGCGTCGGAGCCACGTTCTTTGTAGCGATTGTTTTAATCGCCATTTGCGAATTTCTTCGTGATGTCCCGACATCAGCACGGGTGGTACAGTTAATCCTTCTAACACTTCCGGTCTGGTGTAATGCGGGCAATCTAATAAACCATCTACAAAAGAATCTTCTTCTGCGGATGCTTGTTTGCCCTAATACACCGGGAATAAAAACGCGCAACAGCATCAATTAATGTCATTGCTGGCAATTCCCTCACCGGTCAGAACGTAATCGCCGATTGACCATTCTTCATCGATTTCAGTTTGAATCAATCGCTCATCAATACCTTCGTAACGTCCACATACCAAAATCAATTTCTGATTTTGAGCAAGCTCGGTTACGCCGCCTTGATCGAGTTTACGTCCTTGTGGCGAAAGGTAAATCACCTTTGCGCCTTCTCCTGCCGCTGCTTTCGCAGCATGAATCGCATCCCGTAAAGGTTGCACCATCATCAGCATTCCCGGACCACCACCATAAGGACGGTCATCCACGGTTTTATGCTTGTCGAATGTAAAATCTCTTGGATTCCAACATTCTACTTGCAGAAGATTATGTTTTACGGCTCTACCTGTAACCCCAAATTCCGTAATCGCTTTAAACATTTCGGGGAATAATGAAATCACCCCTATCCACATAAAAAGCCTACTACATTACGTTTGTGCATACTTGAGATTAGAAACCAGCGTCCCAATCCACTTCAATAGTTTTCGTGGTGAGATCGACTCTTTTAACTACTTGTTCATACAAAAACGGAATTAACCGCTCTTGTTTCCCAAAAGCATCTTTGGTATTGGCTTTAACCACTAACACATCATTAGAACCGGTTTCCATCATCTCTGTTACAGTTCCCATTGTATAACCTTCTAGGTTGACGACTGAACAACCGATTAAATCGTGCCAGTAATAATCCCCTTCTTCCAGTTCTGGGAAAACAGATAAATCCACACCAATTTCAACATTCGCTAAAGTTTGAGCGGCTTCACGATCATCAACGCCTTTTAATTTAACGATGATTTCGTGATTATGATGGCGCCAATTTTCTAATTCTGTTGGCTGCCATTCACCTTTGATTTTTAAAAACCAAGGTTGATAATCAAAAATGCTTTCAGCTTGTTCTGTTGATGAATAAATACGTAACCACCCACGGATACCGTAGGTTGAGCCTAATTTGCCCACAACTTCAATACGTTGTTGTTCCATATTTTTCACCTATCTTAGTTTAAGAACTAAATCAAAAAGCGAGATTATGCTTTTTGAGCTTCTTTTACCAAAGTTGCAACACGGTCTGAAAGTGATGCACCTTGAGCAACCCAGTGGTTTACACGCTCAAGATCAACACGAAGACGCTCTGCGTTACCTTGTGCGATTGGGTTGAAGAAACCTACACGCTCAATGAAACGACCGTCACGTGGTGAACGACTGTCAGCTACTACGATTTGATAAAATGGGCGTTTTTTAGCTCCGCCACGAGATAAACGAATGGTTACCATAACCTTCCTCTAAATGTTTAATTACTAAAAGAATATTCTCAAACTCGAAAGTGATTTAAGAATATAGCTTACTTTTTTCTCTGTATATATAGACAAAAAGCCTGCGAATTTTTATACTTTTTGAGCAAAATTCCAAGTTTTGGATGAGCATTCTAATAAGTACGTTATATTCTCTTGAAAAAGTAAACATTATCATTCACATGCAATTTTGTTTTACGTATAATCTAAGAAACTCTCAAATAGTTTTTAGGTCAAGTTTACGCGTTAAGCGGTATTTTATATTGATAAAATATCAGTTAAATGAGGTTTATTATGAAAAATCAGTTTTCATTCTGTGTTACTTGGATTAGCGTCATGTATTGGCATTCAACAATCTGTGATAGCGAGTCCTCCTTCGTCTTCTCACCAATCAATATCTACTGAGTCCGCTGAGGCTTTAAAGCAACAATTTTCAATCGCTTTAGCTAAACAAGAAAAGCAACAAATTTCTATTTTACAGAAAAAAACTCACCGCACTTTTTTTCTTTACCTCCCCAATTTCTTGATAATCAGATCCAAATAAGCGAAAAAAATCCTCACTCGCATTTTTTTAAAACAGATAAAAAAATCTCACCCCTAAATTTCTTGATTATTTATACTTTGAACCGATAAATACTGGCGATGCTAATTTAATTCAGGAAATGAAGAAAAACTTACTGGTGTCTTTTTTAGCGAATGAGCAGGCAAAAATTTATATTCGTCAAACAGATAATTCGGAGCAATTTGTTCAGGCTTTAATAGAACGGGGAGCCAAACCAGATCAAATTATATTATTGTCTTTGGATGCTAAAGGCATATTTCAAAAAATTATTGAACAGATGCGTCAAGATTTTCCTAATCAAACAACTTTTTCTATTACTGAGAATCGAGTGAGTTTGATAACCCCTTCTTCTGAAATTAAGCCCCGCCTCGCTCTAGCCAATATGATGTTTGCTCGCCAATTTAAAGGGGTGGAGGTTGATGATTTTTCGTATTTGGATCAAGCACGTGAAAATCTTCAACACAATAACTATGCTATTCGTTATAAGACTTTCCAAGCAATGCTTGAAGGCTTAAATTAATCCGTTTACTCACAAGGAGCCATTATGTTTTTATCTAAAAAATCAGTTACCTTTGCAGTTAGTGCGTTAGCAATGCTTTGCTCAGGTGCAGCCTTTGCTAAAGAAGCGCCGCAAGCACATAAAGCTGTGGAGTTAAGTATCTTACATATTAACGACCACCATTCTTACTTGGAACCGCACGAAGCGAGAATTAATTTAAATGGTCAACAAACAAAGGTTGATATTGGTGGTTTTTCTGCTGTGAATGGGAAACTTTATGAGTTACGTAAAAAGTATAAAAATCCATTAGTGCTACATGCAGGTGATGCGATTACCGGTACGCTGTATTTCACCCTTTTTGGTGGTTCTGCTGATGCGGCTGTCATGAATGCTGGTAATTTCCATTATTTTTACTTTTGGGTAACCATGAATTTGATGCGGGTAATGAAGGTTTATTAAAACTACTCGAGCCATTAAAAATCCCAGTACTTTCAGCCAATGTTATTCCTGATAAAAATTCAATTTTATATAACAAATGGAAACCTTACGATATTTTCACTGTGGATGGAGAAAAAATTGCTATTATCGGTTTAGATACCGTGAATAAAACGGTTAATTCCTCTTCACCAGGTAAAGATGTGAAGTTCTATGATGAAATTGCTACTGCGCAAATTATGGCAAATGCGCTAAAACAACAAGGTATTAATAAAATCATCTTACTTTCACATGCAGGAAGTGAAAAAAATATCGAAATCGCTCAAAAAGTAAATGATATTGATGTGATCGTTACTGGCGATTCACATTATTTATACGGAAATGATGAATTACGTGGTTTAAAATTGCCAGTAATCTATGAATATCCACTTGAATTTAAAAATCCGAATGGTGAACCTGTATTTGTAATGGAAGGTTGGGCTTATTCTGCTGTGGTGGGTGACTTAGGTGTTAAATTCAGCCCTGAAGGTATTGCGTCTATTACTCGTAAAATTCCTCATGTGTTAATGAGTTCTCATAAACTTCAAGTGAAAAATGCGGAAGGTAAATGGACTGAATTAACAGGCGATGAACGTAAAAAAGCGCTTGATACTTTAAAATCAATGAAGAGTATTTCACTTGATGATCATGATGCAAAAACAGACATGCTTATTTCAAAATATAAAAGTGAAAAAGATCGTTTAGCGCAAGAAATTGTTGGTGTCATCACTGGTTCTGCAATGCCGGGTGGTTCAGCGAACCGTATCCCAAATAAAGCAGGCTCTAATCCAGAAGGTTCTATCGCAACGCGTTTTATTGCAGAAACAATGTATAATGAACTAAAAACGGTGGATTTAACGATTCAAATGCGGGTGGTGTACGCGCAGATATTTTACCAGGCAATGTGACTTTTAATGATGCTTATACTTTCTTGCCTTTCGGGAATACCTTATATACCTATAAAATGGAAGGTTCATTAGTGAAACAAGTGCTTGAAGATGCAATGCAATTTGCTTTAGTTGATGGCTCTACAGGGGCATTCCCTTATGGCGCAGGTATTCGTTACGAAGCTAATGAAACACCAAATGCGGAAGGTAAACGTTTAGTCAGCGTGGAAGTATTGAATAAACAAACCCAACAATGGGAACCAATTGATGATAATAAACGTTATCTCGTTGGTACCAATGCTTATGTAGCTAGCGGTAAAGATGGTTATAAAACGTTTGGTAAATTATTTAACGATCCAAAATATGAAGGCGTTGATACATACTTGCCTGATGCGGAAAGTTTCATTAAATTTATGAAAAAACATCCGCACTTTGAGGCTTATACTTCATCAAATGTGAAATTTAATGCTTCAACTGATGCGTTACCTAAAAAATAAAAGCTAAAATATATTGAAAATAGCGCGTATTTAACACTCGATTTTATACCTCAGGCAAACCCACTTTATAGACCATCTGGTAAAGGTGGGTTTATTTTTTGTCGTTTTATCTCTTTCTATTACATTTCACTTTAGATTGCCATTCAAGCAGTCAGTTTCGTAGAGTTTTTACCATTACCTCATATTAATAAAGTCTGAATTATAAAAAGCGTAAAAAAGCCCATATCACAAGGGCATTTTCTTGATATTTTGTGCTTGCTTGCTTGCTTGCTTGCTTGCTTGCTTGCTTGCATGTGTACTTTCGACGAACCTCTGTAATGGGCATAACTATGTCTATGGTGTTGTTCTGCTTCCGTAAAGTTATGCTCAACCATTTTTGCTAGACGTTTGTAGAGTTTTTCCCTTGCTCCGATGACTTAACTGCATTGGCGTTTTCTATCGTAGCTTGATAAGTGTGTCAGGTAATCAGCCTTTCGGCTTTTTTTATTTTTGTCGGGCGACGATAATCAAATACACTAATAACCTCTCGGCGAGCCAAGCTTTCTGTGATAGGGACGGTAAAATAGCCAGCATCAAGCCCGACGGCTTTTTTGGGGGGGCTGAAAGCGTTATGTCGAGGAATCAAGGTGGGCAATATAGGGGTAGTTGTCATTGACATTACCTGCCCGATGCAAAGGTATTTAAAATAATCCTATGCTTGCCTTGATATCTTTGATTTCTGTCACTTTTTCACTCGCTTTTAACGGCTTCTTTCCTTTTTTCGTATTTTCACCACATCTTGGTTGAGCATATCAATATACTGACTGACTCGTACCTTATACTTTTTATTATGTTTTTCGTTCTTATTAGCGCTGGCTTTAAATGGGGACTGTCTGTAAACGGATACTTGCCCCCATCAAGCCTTTTTCAATTTCTTTACGCTCTTGTTTTTATCCCTTACTGAAAGAAAAGATTAATGGAAAAGTAGGGGATATCATTGATATTCTCGGGATTTGTACTACCTTATTTGGCGTAGTCGCAACCTTAGGTTACAGTGCGATTCGGTTGGCTGCAGCATTCCATTCAATGCATTTATTGGATAACTCATCGTATTTGGTTCCCCTTATTTTAGTGAGTGTTTTTATCATTGCTATCTTAATTTCACTGCAAGGGATTGCCAACGGGTTCCGTATTCTTAGTGAGCTAAATCTAGGCGTTACCTTTCTCTTTATGCTATTGGTTTTGCTATTCGGTCCAACAATATATTTAATTTCGGCTTTTACGGAAAATATTGGTACCTATTTAAGCGGTTTAATTAGAGTCGGCTTCAAGGCTTATGCCTATGATGTAGAACATCTAGATTGGTTTATGGATTGGACGGCTTTTTACTGGGCATGGTGGTTTTCATGGGCGCCTGGCTTTGGGATTTTTATCGCACGGATTTCTCGCGGACGAACTTTGCGGGAGTTTATTTTCGGCGTATTGATGGTGCCAAGTTTATTCTTCGTTTTGTGGTTCACGGTATTTGGTAATGGAGCAATTTGGGTGAATGAGCATCTTGCTAAGGGGGCATTAGGTCGAGCTGTAAATGATGTGGGATCACTTCTTTTTGATTTTTTGAGTTATTTACCCTATTCCGGTTTAACTAAAACGTTAGCTTTATTTATTATCACACTCTTTTTATTGTAACCATTAACTTTGGTATTTATACGCTTAATAATATCGCAATTGAAGACAAAAGCCAGGTTTCACCTCGTTGGCAATCTATGTTTTGGGGTGAGCTATTGTCAGCAGTTACGTTTGTTCTTTACCTTTTTGGTGGTATTGAAATACTCCAATCAACGATGTTGTTTTTTTCTTTACCTTTCGCTCTGTTGATGTCAGTGATGGCATGGAGTTTGTTGAAAGGTTTCAGATTTGTGGACAGGTGCAAACTGGCGTAGCCGTTTAAGACAGTTAGTGATTGAACCTAAGCGAGATGATGCCATTTTACATTTAAAAACAACGGCGCTTTTGGCAATGAGAGAGTTGCGCCAGTTACTCATCGGTACCTATGGTTTAAATGTGACCTTACAGTAACATTTTGGTCGTGATAATAATCAACTGGTTCTTTCTATTGAAAATGGTTTAGCAGAAGATTTTTTTTACCAAATTACCTTGTTCGAGAAGCCTGAGCCTGAAACTGCACAAGTCCATCATGCATTAATGGTTTCAACCAATATTCAATTGGAAGGTTATCCTTTGAGTATTACAAATGAAGAGGATTTGATTGTAGATATCTTGCAATGTTATGAGCGATACATGAAAGAACTGGATTTTGTTATTTCATAATTCCTGTCTCATGAGCAAACAGAACTGGCTGAATAATAAGACTAAAGTGCGGTTGAAAATGCCTTATTTTTTGATCGCACTTTTAAAATTACCTCTTGAGACAAATGCATAAAAAGAGTATATTCAAGCCCAAATTTTTCAATTTAATTCTAACGGAGTTTTTTTCTATGTTTGGTTTATCCCTCGGCACAAATGATTATTTTATTAGTCGTAATTTTATTAGTATTTGGTACCAAAAATTACGCAATGCAGGCTCTGATCTTGGCGCAGCAGTAAAAGGCTTTAAAAAAAGCGATGTCTGATGATGAGCCGAAAAAGATGCGGAATTTACTCAAATTAAAGACGGTACAAACACCGCTGAAAAAACTGAAACTGTAAAAGATAAAGAACAGGCATAACCGTGTTTGATATTGGTTTTTCCGAACTTGTTTTGTTGATGCTTGTGGGCTTAGTGGTACTAGGCCCTAAGCGTTTACCTGTGGCTATTCGCACGGTAATGGGCTGGGTGAAAACGATCCGTGGATTGGCAGCTAATGTTCAAAATGAATTAAAACAAGAGCTTAAATTGCAAGAGTTGCAAGATAGTATTAAGAAAGCGGAACAACTTAATCTCAAACAGCTTTCCCCAGATTTAAGTAAAACCGTTGAAGAGCTGAAAGAGCAAGCTCAAAAGATGCGCGCAGAGTTAGAAGAAAAAGCAGCTGCAGCAGGTACAACGGTGGAAGAGCAAATTAAAGAAATTAAAAGTGCGGCTGAAAATTCGGCTGATTCTGCGGAAAAACTTGAGGTAAGCGCGCAAGAAACAGCAGAGAAACTGGTTGAAACAGCATCCACAGAACATGCAGAGAATGAAACTGCCGAAGTGTTGGAATCTGCAAAAACAGAAGTGGATTTGACCGCACTTGAACCTCATGAACAATCTGAATTAACTGAGCGTTTATCCGATTACTATTCGCCGGATGATGTGGAGCTACAACCAGCACCCAAATCTGAAGCGAAGTCCTAGAGAATAATTATGAGCAATATGACGGACGATTCCCAACCGTTAATTACCCATCTTGTTGAACTCAGAAACCGCTTATTACGTTGTGTAATTTGTATTTTAGTGGTTTTTGTGGCGTTGGTTTATTTTTCTAATGATATTTATCATTTTGTCGCCGCACCTTTAACAACAGTGATGCCAAAAGGTGCAACGATGATTGCAACCAATATCCAAACGCCTTTCTTTACGCCAATTAAATTAACCGCGATTGTTTCGGTGTTTATTTCTGTACCTTATTTGCTTTATCAAATTTGGGCATTTGTTGCACCAGCACTGTATCAACATGAAAAACGTTTAATTTATCCGTTATTATTTTCCAGTACAGTTTTATTCTATTGCGGTGTAGCGTTTGCTTATTATGTTGTTTTCCCTTTCGTGTTTAGTTTCTTTACGCAAACTGCACCAGAAGGGGTCGCTATTGCAACAGATATCAGCAGTTACCTTGATTTTGCTCTCGCATTATTCTTGGCTTTCGGTGTGTGCTTTGAAGTACCCGTTGCCATTATTTTTGCTTTGCTGGACAGGTGTCACAACCACGAAAGCATTGGCGGCAAAACGCCCTTATATTATTGTGGGAGCATTCTTTGTTGGCATGATCTTAACGCCACCAGACGTGTTCTCTCAAACTTTACTTGCTGTACCAATGTGTCTTCTTTTTGAATTAGGCTTGTTAGTTGCACGTTTCTATCAACCGAAAGAGGATGAAGAAGAGGCAACTGATGAGGAAAGTGCGATAGAAAATCAGGGTGATTTGAATCACAAAGATTAAGAAAATGGGCGTAGGTGATACGCCCTTTTAACATCATAAAAACAGGAAATATTATTATGACTCAACAAATTTTAGGCGGTTTTCCAACCCGTCGTCTTCGTCGTTTACGTAAACATGATTTTAGTCGCCGTTTAGTGGCAGAAAATACTTTAACCGCGAATGATTTAATTTATCCGGTATTTATCATTGAAGGTGAAAATCATCGTGAACCAGTCCCTTCTATGCCTAAAGTTGAACGTTTAACGATCGATCAGTTATTAATCGAAGCAGGTCTTTTAGTGAAATACGGCGTGCCAGTGATTTCATTATTCCCAGTAGTTGAACAAGATAAAAATCTTTAATGGCAGATGAAGCGTTTAACCCGAATGGTTTGGTACAGCGCGCAGTGAGAGCATTGAAAGCCGCTTATCCAGAATTAGGGGTATTAACTGATGTCGCACTCGATCCTTATACACTACACGGACAAGACGGGATCATTGATGAAGAAGGCTATGTCTTAAACGATATCACAACAGATATCCTGATTAAACAGGCTGTTTCACACGCGGAAGCAGGAGCTGATATTGTGGCACCAAGTGATATGATGGATGGACGTATTGGTCGTATTCGTCAGGCGTTGGAAGAAAATGGTCATATCAATACGCAAATTATGGCGTATTCTGCAAAATATGCGTCTAATTATTATGGTCCATTCCGTGATGCAGTCGGTTCTGCTGGCAACCTGAAAGGTGGTGACAAGAAAACCTATCAACTTGATCCAGCCAACGGTAATGAAGGCTTGCAAGAAGTGGCTCTTGATTTACAAGAAGGGGCAGATATGGTGATGGTGAAACCAGGTATGCCATATTTAGACATGGTATATCGCGTGAAAGACTATTTTGGTGTGCCAACCTTTGCTTATCAAGTTTCTGGTGAATATGCGATGCATATGGCGGCCATTCAAAATGGTTGGTTGAAAGAAAAAGAATGCATCATGGAATCATTGCTTTGCTTTAAACGTGCTGGTGCGGATGGTATTTTAACGTATTTTGCGAAGCAAGTCGCTGAATGGCTTTACTTAGAAGGTAAAAATAAATAAGCATTTTTTAAGTTGAAGTGCTAATCCAGGTGCTAATTTTAGATTTTATCTAATAAAAAAACGAGAAAATATTAAATGTTTTCTCGTTTTTTTATTTTTTTCTTCATTTTTTTCTATAAAAAAACTATTGCCTAGTTGATTTTTTTCTATTGTTATATTGATGACACGCCGCAACAAGACGGTGATAAATAAAATAACGTTACACACATCATATTAACTCACTACTAGAAGGAAAATCCTATGTCAGCAGTAGCATCATTAGACGCATTTCTTGAAAAAGTGGCTCAACGTGACGGCAACCAACCTGAATTTTTACAAGCCGTTCGTGAAGTCTTCACGTCAATCTGGCCTTTCTTGGAAGCAAACCCTAAATACCGTTCAGAAGCTTTACTGGAGCGTTTAGTTGAGCCAGAGCGCGCAATCCAATTTCGTGTGGCATGGACTGATGATAAAGGTCAAGTTCAAGTAAACCGTGCTTTCCGCGTGCAATTCAACAGTGCAATTGGTCCTTTTAAAGGGGGGATGCGTTTTCATCCATCCGTTAACTTATCAATCTTAAAATTCTTAGGTTTTGAACAGATCTTTAAAAATGCCTTAACTACATTGCCAATGGGCGGTGCGAAAGGGGGCTCAGATTTTGATCCTAAAGGAAAATCAGATGCTGAAGTGATGCGTTTCTGCCAAGCGTTAATGGCTGAATTGTATCGTCATGTTGGCCCAGATACCGATGTGCCCGCCGGTGATATTGGTGTAGGTGGTCGTGAAGTAGGCTATCTTGCAGGCTATATGAAAAAATTATCAAACCAAGCGGCTTGCGTGTTTACTGGTCGTGGTCTTTCATTTGGTGGTAGTTTAATTCGCCCAGAAGCAACGGGGTATGGATTGGTTTATTTTGCCCAAGCAATGCTTGCAGAGAAAGGTGATAGCTTCCAAGGTAAAACCGTTTTAGTTTCCGGTTCGGGTAACGTGGCGCAATATGCGATTGAAAAAGCGATGGCGCTCGGTGCAAAAGTCGTAACCTGTTCTGACTCTGCGGGTTACGTGTATTTACCAGAAGGATTCGATCGTGAAAAATTAGAAGCGTTATTAGAGCTCAAAAATGTAAAACGTGGTCGAGTAGAAGAGTTTGCAAAACAATTTGGTCTTCAATATTTTGCAGGTAAACGCCCTTGGGAAGTGAAAGCAGATATTGCACTTCCTTGCGCAACCCAAAACGAATTAGAGATTTCAGATGCTAAAGCTCTAATTGCAAACGGTGTGAAATTGGTTGCTGAGGGTGCAAACATGCCAACCACTATCGAAGCGACAGAAGCATTCTTAGAAGCTGGTGTATTATTTGGCCCAGGTAAAGCAGCTAATGCGGGTGGTGTTGCGACATCCGGCTTAGAAATGGCGCAAAGTTCACAACGTTTATACTGGACAGCTGAAGAAGTGGATAAACAGCTTCATCGAATCATGTTAGATATTCATGCAAACTGTAAAAAATACGGTTCAGCAGAAGGCCGAGCAAACATTAACTACGTAGTTGGCGCAAACGTAGCAGGCTTTGTAAAAGTAGCCGATGCAATGTTGGCTCAAGGGGTTTATTAATCCAATAAATTAATGAAAAAATGACCGCACTTTGTGATGAAGTGCGGTCATTTTTTATGGTGAATTTCTCAAGTAGAAATAGGCTATTGGCTTGCTTTTTTGCTCAAAAAGTGTAAAATCTTCAGGCTTTTTGTCTATATATACAGAGAAAAAAAGTAAGCTATATTCTTAAATCACTTTCGAGTTTGAGAATATTCTTTTAGTAATTAAACATTTAGAGGAAGGTTATGGTAACCATTCGTTTTATCTCGTGGCGGAGCTAAAAAACGCCCATTTTATCAAATCGTAGTAGCTGACAGTCGTTCACCACGTGACGGTCGTTTCATTGAGCGTGTAGGTTTCTTCAACCCAATCGCACAAGGTAACGCAGAGCGTCTTCGTGTTGATCTTGAGCGTGTAAACCACTGGGTTGCTCAAGGTGCATCACTTTCAGATCGTGTTGCAACTTTGGTAAAAGAAGCTCAAAAAGCATAATCTCGCTTTTTGATTTAGTTCTTAAACTAAGATAGGTGAAAAATATGGAACAACAACGCATTGAAGTTGTGGGCAAATTAGGCTCAACCTACGGTATCCGTGGGTGGTTACGTATTTATTCATCAACAGAACAAGCTGAAAGCATTTTTGATTATCAACCTTGGTTTTTAAAAATCAAAGGTGAATGGCAGCCAACTGAATTAGAAAACTGGCGTCATCATAATCACGAAATCATCGTTAAATTAAAAGGCGTTGATGATCGTGAAGTTGCACAAACTTTAGCGAATGTTGAAATTGGTGTGGATTTATCTGTTTTCCCAGAACTGGAAGAAGGGGATTATTACTGGCACGATTTAATCGGTTGTTCAGTCGTAAACTTAGAAGGTTATACAATGGGAACTGTAACAGAGATGATGGAAACCGGTTCTAATGATGTGTTAGTGGTTAAAGCCAATACTAAAGATGCTTTTGGGAAACAAGAGCGGTTAATTCCGTTTTTGTATGAACAAGTAGTTAAAAGAGTCGATCTCACCACTAAAACAATTGAAGTGGATTGGGACGCTGGTTTCTAATCTCAAGTATGCACAAACGTAATGTAGTAGGCTTTTTATGTGGATAGGGGTAATTTCATTGTTCCCCGAAATGTTTAAAGCGATTACGGAATTTGGGGTTACAGGTAAAGCCGTAAAACACAATCTTCTGCAAGTGGAATGTTGGAATCCAAGAGATTTTACATTCGACAAGCATAAAACCGTGGATGACCGTCCTTATGGTGGTGGTCCGGGAATGCTGATGATGGTGCAACCTTTACGGGATGCGATTCATGCTGCGAGAGCAGCTGCAGGAGAAGGCGCAAAGGTGATTTACCTTTCGCCACAAGGACGTAAACTCGATCAAGGCGGCGTAACCGAGCTTGCTCAAAATCAGAAATTGATTTTGGTATGTGGACGTTACGAAGGTATTGATGAGCGATTGATTCAAACTGAAATCGATGAAGAATGGTCAATCGGCGATTACGTTCTGACCGGTGGGGAATTGCCAGCAATGACATTAATTGATGCTGTTGCGCGTTTTATTCCCGGTGTATTAGGCAAACAAGCATCCGCAGAAGAAGATTCTTTTGTAGATGGTTTATTAGATTGCCCGCATTACACCAGACCGGAAGTGTTAGAAGGATTAACTGTACCACCCGTGCTGATGTCGGGACATCACGAAGAAATTCGCAAATGGCGATTAAAACAATCGCTACAAAGAACGTGGCTCCGACGCCCTGAGCTCCTAGAAGGCCTAGCTCTGACTGACGAACAACGTAGACTGTTAAAAGAGGCCCAAGCCGAGCATAACAGTTAGTTTCAGTTACATCTAGGATCAATAAAGGATCAAACAATGTCTAACATTATCAAACAACTTGAACAAGAACAATTAAAACAAAACGTACCTAGCTTCCGCCCAGGTGATACTTTAGAAGTTAAAGTATGGGTAGTTGAAGGTAGCAAGCGTCGTTTGCAAGCATTCGAAGGCGTGGTTATTGCAATTCGTAACCGTGGCTTGCACTCAGCATTTACTTTACGTAAAGTGTCTAACGGTGTAGGTGTTGAGCGTGTATTCCAAACTCACTCACCAGTTGTAGATTCAATCACTGTTAAACGTAAAGGTGCAGTACGTAAAGCTAAACTTTACTACTTACGTGAACGTTCAGGTAAATCAGCTCGTATTAAAGAGCGTTTGGGCGAATAATTCGCAAAATGAAAAAAAGGCTTGGTTTTCCAAGCCTTTTTTGTTTTTAAGTGCGGCCAATATTAAGACCGCTTCATAATTTCAAAAAACTCATCGTTGGTTTTCGCCACCATAAGTTTGTCAATGAGGAATTCCATTGCTTCCACTTCACCCATTGGGTTAAGGATTTTGCGAAGAATCCACATTTTCTGTAATTCATCTGGTGTGGTAAGTAAGTCTTCTTTACGCGTACCTGAACGGTTGAAGTCGATTGCTGGGAACACACGTTTTTCTGCAATTTTACGAGAAAGATGTAATTCCATGTTACCGGTACCTTTAAATTCTTCAAAGATAACCTCATCCATTTTTGAACCCGTATCAACAAGTGCGGTTGCAATAATGGTTAAACTACCACCTTCTTCTACGTTACGCGCTGCACCAAAGAAACGTTTTGGACGATGTAAAGCATTTGCATCCACACCACCAGAAAGAATTTTACCAGATGCTGGCGTAACAGTATTGTAAGCACGAGCTAAACGCGTGATAGAGTCGAGTAAAAATCACCACGTCTTTTTTGTGCTCTACAGAACGTTTTGCTTTCTCGATAACCATTTCTGCCACTTGAACGTGACGAGCAGCTGGTTCATCAAAGGTTGAGGCAATTACTTCACCTTTAACTGAGCGTTGCATTTCTGTTACTTCTTCGGGGCGCTCATCGATTAAAAGCACAATAAGTTCACATTCTGGATAGTTGTGCGTGATGCTTTGTGCAATATTTTGTAACAACATGGTTTTACCTGCTTTTGGCGGAGCCACGATAAGACCACGCTGACCTTTACCAATTGGAGAGGCTAAATCTAAAATACGTGCTGTTAAATCTTCAGTTGAACCATTACCACGTTCCATTCTTAAACGAGAATTAGCATGTAATGGCGTTAAGTTTTCGAAAAGGATTTTGCTACGAGAGACTTCAGGTTTGTCATCGTTGACTTGGTCGACTTTTAAAAGTGCAAAATAGCGTTCGCCTTCTTTTGGTGGACGGATTTTACCTTCGATTTTATCACCAGTTTGAAGATTGAAACGACGAATTTGACTTGGAGAGACGTAGATGTCATCAGGACCAGCAAGGTAGGAACTGTCTGCGGAGCGTAAGAAACCGAAACCATCGGGCAAAATCTCTAACACGCCGCCGCCAAAAATATCTTCACCGCTCTTGGCGTGTTGTTTCAAAATAGCAAAAACAATATCTTGTTTACGTAAACGGGCAAGATTTTCCAAACCCATTTGTTCTTCGCCAAGTTTCACAAGATCAGAAACAGGCGTATTTTTAAGTTCTGTAAGATGCATAATTAATAATGTTGGAACGAATAAGAGTTGATAATACTGAAATGTTTGAATGGTGGGCAATGCCCTTAAGAATGGTGCGTAAATTACCACTAAAATCTAATACTGTCTAGTTTTTGTTAGAAAAAAACAGGGTAAAATAACCAGTCATGAAGAGATTATTATTGCATATTGATTAATTATGCGTGATAATTGAATAATTAATCATGTTTTAATGTTAAAAGAAGGATAACCTATGGCTCTTTGGGGTGGTCGTTTTACACAAGCGGCAGACAAACGTTTTAAAGATTTTAATGATAGCCTGCGTTTTGATTATCGCTTGGCAGAGCAAGATATTGAAGGCTCAATTGGTTGGTCTAAAGCTTTAGTGAATGTTGGTGTATTAAGTGCTGAAGAGCAACAACAGCTAGAGGTTGCCTTAAATGAATTATTAATCGAAGTGCGGTCAAATCCACAAGCGATTTTGCAAGATGATGCAGAAGATATTCATAGCTGGGTGGAAAGTAAGCTTATTGATAAAGTGGGTAATTTAGGTAAAAAATTACACACGGGTCGTAGCCGTAATGACCAAGTTGCACTTGATATCAAAATGTGGTGCAAACAGCGTGTAATCGAGTTACAAGAGTCCGTTCGTAATCTTCAACGCCATTTGGTTCAAACGGCGGAAAATACACAAGATGCGGTGATGCCGGGTTATACTCATTTACAACGTGCACAACCAATCACTTTTGCTCATTGGTGCATGGCTTATGTGGAAATGTTTGAGCGTGATTATTCACGTCTCGCCGATGCTTATAAACGCATGAATAGCTGTCCATTAGGCAGTGGTGCACTTGCGGGGACAGCCTATGCGGTCGATCGTGAACAATTAGCCGCCGATCTTGGTTTTGCTTTTGCGACGCGTAATAGTTTGGATAGCGTATCAGATCGCGATCATATTGTGGAATTACTTTCAACGGCATCTTTAAGCATGGCTCACCTTTCTCGTTTCGCAGAAGATATGATTATTTTCAACAGTGGTGAAGCGAATTTTGTGGAATTATCGGATCGTGTGACTTCTGGTTCCTCTTTAATGCCACAAAAGAAAAATCCAGATGCTTGTGAATTGATTCGTGGTAAAGCGGGCCGTGTCATGGGTGCATTAACCGGTATGTTGATGACCTTAAAAGGTTTACCATTAGCGTATAACAAAGATATGCAAGAAGACAAAGAAGGGATCTTTGATGCATTAGATACCTGGCAAGATTGCGTAGATATGGCGACTTTTGTACTAGATGAATTAAAAGTGAATACCGATCGTACTCGTGAAGCTGCTTTAAAAGGCTACTCAAATGCAACAGAGCTAGCAGATTATCTTGTAGCAAAAGGTGTACCATTCCGTGATTCTCACCATATTGTCGGTGAAACCGTGGTTTATGCCATTGAAAAAGGCAAAGCCTTGGAAGACTTAACCATTCCTGAATTCCGTCAATTCAGTGATGTGGTAGGGGATGATGTATATGACATTCTTTCACTACAATCTTGTTTAGATAAACGTTGTGCGAAAGGTGGGGTTTCACCACTTCGAGTGGCAGAAGCGATTGCAGAAGCAAAAGCGAGATTAGCTTAATTAGCGCAAATAAAAAGAGCGGTCAAAAAATGTTGTGTTTTTTCGGTATTATGTAGCAGTTGCACAAAGACCAAAAATTTAAACAAAACTATACAAAAAAATGCCCTTATTTCGATAAGGGCATTATTTTTTATAAATGTATTTTACAGAATTCTACTTATTTTTACGTTACTCACTTTTTCCGTTTTCTTCTAAACAGTCTTTCTCGTTGCTCCTCTAGCAGCATTTGTTCCATCATTGCAGGGTAAGCCTGTTCGCAGAGAGCAACGTATTCAGGTTGGGTTAAGTGTTCTCTAATTTTAGTCGGGCAACGTAGATAGATTTTATCTTCTGCAAAACTACTAATAATAGAAAGCATCTGATAAGGTTTCCCATCTTCGGTTTCAAACACTTCATCGGTAAATTGCATTTCAAATATCGCCACGACTACCTGATTATTAGCGATTTCATAGGCCCCATAAAAATATCAATGGATTACGGGGTAAAGTACTGACTTCTTTCGCAAGGTCTCGCAAATTGTGATAGAACAACAGATAGGCATCATCTTTTACGTTTGAATACATCTGAGCCAGTTCTCGCATAAAAGTTTTGAATGTTTCATAGTCCATCTTTTTTAAATCCACGTTAAGTGGCGTGTGTGTCATGGTTTCCATTATTGCTCCTTGTGTTGCTTTAAATTGTTTAGGCTACGGCTAAATATTGGTTATCGTTTGATGCTTCCAAACACAAACTTTCTAATCCGAATTTTGCCGTAGGCTTCTTATTTCCCTGCCAGTAACCTGTTAAATCTCGTGAAGGTCTGGCTTTCAAACAGCGTTTTAGTACGTTGTCGAATTTGTCTTTATCTGACTGGTAACGAAAATCCTCACGCCATGCGGTTTCATTCGCATAGTGCATCATGTAATTATTTCCCATCTTATGATACACACCCATAATCATTCTTCTAAATCTAGCAAAGAAGGATTCTGCTAGGTTATTGGTGGTGCCGTCAATCGAGCAATATTCTTGCGAATGATTTACGCGACATAAGTCATAGTGAAATGCCAAGCCATCATAAGCAGGATTTTCATCAGCGCAAATTGTAGATTTTGGTGCGACTAAGCGATGTGTTAAAGCAAGCATATCATCAGCATTTTCCTCTTTAACTAATGCAACGAGTGTGCGGTCGGTTCCTTTTATTATTTCCTGATTTGCAGCTTGTTGACGGAAAACCATAACGCAGGATTTATCTTTACGTTGGTGACATCTCTTACGTCTATCAATTCGCTTATGTTTAAAATTTTTGGGGCGAAGGTAGTTATTCACATAACAACCATCAATATGAATAATGCCCGTGAGTGGTGTGTAATCTTGCGTTTTTTCAACTGCTTCACGAAATTTATGTAGTAATGCCCATGACGTTTTATATTGCACGCCAATATGACGAGATAAGTTAAGCGCAGAAATCCCTTTACTATTGATAGTGAAATAATAAACCGATAACAGTAGCTTTTTTAGGGAAAGTTTAGTGTGCTGAAAAATCGTACCACTTTTTACAGAAAAACGATGTTGGCAATGTTTGCACTGCCATTGCTTACGAGAAGAAATAAAATAGGCTTTATGCTCAATCTGACAACGAGGACATTGAACTGTATGAAAACAATGAGAATTTCCCCAACGAGCATTTTTAAGAAGAATGAGTATTTCGGTATCAGATAAATCGTAAATAGCGAACGAAGAGAGATTGCGAAGTGCAGAAAGTAAAAGTGGTGATGTTTTTTGCTTATTTTTCATTTATTCGTTCTATACATAATTAACTTTTAACTTATTGTTTTATGCCCAATAAGTCACGTTTCTTTAGTTAAATTGGTTGAACGAATTAAATATGAAAAAAGCAAACGATAAGATTTGCCTAAAGTGGGCAGTATTTTGATCGAAGCTTGATCGATTTGCAAGAAAAAAATAGCAAGCCTAAGCTCGCCATTTTTAATCTTAGATTTTTGTTTCCAAATGGAAGTGATTTTTACATAATTTTTCCATAAACTGCCAGTCTGGAACATATTTCTCAGAAACGCGATCATAAATTGCTGGTAATCTTATTTTGGCTTTGCGCAAATTTGATTTATATTTCCTTCCGAAAGAATACCTATACCTTTCCATATCCAGTATAGTCACAAGGAAAATTCCAGAATATTGATTTAATTTATCATTTCTACCGACAGATAACGTAGTTGAGCCTATAAAAATCATGATCTATATAATTTGCATAGCCTACAGAACCTTGCCCATCGCAGATGAAAATTACACAATTCCCTTTTGTAATAAGATCTTCATTATATTGAACTTTATACATAACACCATTGTTTTTCTTTTTAGCTCCAATATACTCAATATCATCCCTTCTATTAAAAGAGAACTCGCATTTGAACATTTACAAGACTCAATATCAGTAAAAACATCATGAATATAAAAAAATCGATCCAGTTATCCTTTTTTTAATTTTAAAGGAAATGATAATTGATTCTCCAAATTAAAAATCTATACTGCCTTTACTAGAATACACCCAATCAGGTATTTTTTTCCGGTAACTCAATTTCTTTTATATATTTATTAACTTCTCTTCCAAAAAGCTGAAAATTTAAATCTATTTTCTCTTATAGAGTAGCAATAAAAACCATTTTTCTAATTCTGACATTTCTCCTATTGGTCTTAAAAACGCAAACATTTTGAGCTGTAACAAAATCTTCATCTTGTACGAAAGCTGATAATATGGAACCACCTAAAGGAACCGTGATATCCCCTTTATTAAAGGTTTTCATTCCCTCTTGTAAAATAATTCTACCAGCTACACCATTATTATTTGAACTTCTAGAGATAAAGTTGATACTTTTCTCATCTGATGATTCAGAGATAATCTGTTTTCCAAAAATCAAGTTTGCTTCCATTAAAAAAACATAGAATAATTCACATATTTTCTTCATAGAACTTTTTCCATTAGAAATTAAGTATCCAAGATATTCATTTAATACTTTCTGAAAATCAGATTGATTTAATTTTTGAATAATCTGTTTCCATATAGGCTTCTGCTAGCCATTCATCAGCATAAGTAACTTTTTTTACTACGGATAACCCACTTTCTTCTTTTCTCTTGAAATATAAATCAAGCCATTTTTGATTCTCTTCTCTGCCATGCTTTATTTTCCTTTTTCCATTCGTCCAAGATTCTTACGTTTCTCAAAACCATCATCTTTAAAATATCCAAAAAAAGTATCTTTTTTTGAATTTTTATGTTTAGTTCCAAGTTCAAATATCATGCAGCAAGTTACAGCACTGGCTCCAGGATGAAATATATCTGATGGAAATGAAAATACAGCATCTAAGGTATGTTCATCTAACATTTTCTTTTTATACGTTTGAATATCAGATGATGCACCTATTGCACATTGCATAGGTAATAAAACTGCTAATTTTCCTGTTCTAATATAACTAGCAACTTTATAAACAAAGTGAAATCCTTTTGTGGGATCTTCTTTAATTTTTTTCAGACCAACTCTCAACGTATTCTGGATCACAATGTTTTTCTTTGTGCATTATATGGTGGATTCATTAAAACAACATTTATGCCTTTAGTTGATAGCTCTTTTAATTCTAAAAAAACAATTTCCTTGTTTAATATTTGAATTACCATCTCCGTGAATTAACATATTTGTTGTCGCTAATCCAAAAGCAGTTTCCTCATATTCAATACCGTAAATCTGAGAAGATTTAATTTTTTTCTCTTTCTGATTCCGTATTACAATCATCCATAGCTTCAGTCAATGCTCTGACTAAAAAAGCCCCACTGCCACAACAAGGATCTAAAAACAACTGAGTTCCTATTAACCCCTACAACTTTACACATAAAATGAACTATGTGATCGGGTGTAAAAGCCTGATTTTTATCTGATTTTCCAACATATTTATTGAATGTAGTAAAAAATAGATTTAGAAGGTCCTGACCCATAGTATTTTTATCATTAATGTATGGAAGTATCTTCGTTTCTATAGTTCTTAATATATTCTTAAATTCATCAATCTTTAAATCTCTAATATCTTGAGAATCAATCACTTTATTTTTTTAATATAACTAGTTTCTCTGCTTTATTTAAATCTTTATTTAGCAAGTTGGTTAAGATTCCTTCTATACCTGTTCTAATTTGATTCGTAGATAATGACTCTACTTTTAACAATCTCTCCTTCATCATTCTTTTTTTATCAATAGGCATTGAATAAACTAGCCCATTTTTTTAAAAGCTAACAAGCAAGTCCCGACAAATTGGCTTCTGATTTTTCTCATTAATACCATATTGATGGAGCAATTCATTTAATTGATAAGTATTTTGTACAATCTCAGATTTATTATTAATAGTTCCAAAGTGAATATTTTTATATTCATTCATTGTTTTTATAACGTTTTTCATCTTTATCTTCGTGAAAATCATCAATAATATCAGAGCCATCTTGCCATACTCTAATTTCTCCATTAACAGTTGAAGACAGAATTGCTATAACTTTATTTCCAGTTAATTCTTTTTCAAAAATTAACATAATTTTGTAATTGCTCCATATTCTCTATCAACTTGCTTTTTCAATAATTTCTGTTTTGTTTCAACCAAAAATAGTTAAAGAGCCATCAACAAATCTAAGATCAATATCTTTATAATCTCTTATCGCTTTTATCTGTTAGGTAATCTTTGTAGTTTTTACCTATCTTTTTTTAGAGCTATTGAATAACTAAATTCACCACTCTCTATATTAGATTTTAAATACTCTCTCCCTATGGTATTAATAATATCAATTCTTTCCATAAAAACCTCCCAAAATAAATTTGCAAGGTTGAAAAGAAAGAGCTAATCTACTTGTTGTAGGCTTGTAGGCTTGTAGGCTTGTAGGCTTGTAGGCTTGTAGGCTTGTAGGCTTGTAGGCTTGTAGGCTTGTAGGCTTGTAGGCTTGTAGGCTTGTAGGCTTGTAGGCTTGTAGGCTTGTAGGCTTGTAGGGACATTTTTTTGTTCCTTATTGAGTTAATGTCAAGTTAAATATTTATTGTTTTTCTGATATTTCTTTAAAAGAAATAGCAAAGGCATCCTTTAAATTTTCAGGCATAGTACGATAGTCTGCAATCAGCTTTTTCTTCTTGCTCTGAGATAGTATTTTTTTGGCGTTACAGCTTGAAACATCTCACCTTCACCGCTAACGAGCCAATTTAAATTCACTCCTGCTTTAGCGATCCCAGCCATCCCTTCCGCATTGGGTTCTCGTTCGCCACCAACATAACCTTGTAGGGTGCGGTAAGCAATTCCTGTTTGCTCTGCAAAAGTCTTTTAATTTTTCCAATTTTTAGCTTCACAAACTTGTCTTAATCTTTCTGATATACACATTTGAGCGTTCCATTTTCAATTTAAAATTGACAAATTACGCAAATGAGCGTATATTTGTTTTTCAGTTTAAACGCATTTTATCACGTTTGAGCATATTTAAAATCTCTATTAACATAAATTTTTAAACAAGACGATGACTCAGCATTTCTTACTTTCTAGCAAAGCTCGCTCGCTTTCTTCTTACGAGATTGCACAACTCTCGGAAGAAGAAGCGTATGATTTGCTTTGTGAATTAAGATGGGGTGGCAAAGAGTTTATCACTTGTCTTAAATGTGGAGTGCAACATAAACCTTATTATATTTCTACACGTAAACAATGGCGTTGCAAACATTGTAATCACACTTTCAGCGTTACTTCTGGTACCATTTTTGCCAATCGCAAGAAACCGATTAAGGTTTATCTCTATGCTTTAATGGAATGGGTAAATGCTGTCAAAGGGTTATCTTCCCTTCAATTAGCACGTAATGCAAAACTTAATCCTCGCACGGCATTTGTTTTATCACATAAATTCCGCAAGGCATTACTGGAAAGCCGTGATATGAAACCACTTTCAGGTGTAGTGGATATGGACGGTACTTATGTTCATCCTGCGCCACGTAAAGCAAATAAGAAATCTGATCGCATTGACTATCGTTTAAAGGAAAATCAGAATCCTGATAAACGTTGTGTCATGGTTGCACGTGAGCATTATTCGCCAGAAGAAAAAGCCAGTAATGCGCTGCATTGTGGGGCAAAACGCTCTCACGTTTTTGTAGCGCATACTGAATCGCAATCGGTAGTGAAAAGTTTTGCCGATAAGTTCATTAAACCTAATACACAAATCAATACCGATGAAAGCACGGCTTATGATGTCTTGTTGCCTTACTATAACTTGAGAACTGTAAACCATAAAGAAGAATATCGCAGTGACTTAGGCGTAACGAACAATCAGGCAGAAAGTTTGTTCAGTCGTTTCAAACGTATGTACTACGGACAAGTTCACCGAATTAGCAATGAATACTTGCTCAACTATGCTAATGAAATTGCGTACCGTGAGGACAATCGCCGTACCTCAAATAAGCGCAGTTTATTGATGTATTAAGCCGATGTTTGAAAACCACCAACGATAACAATGAATGGTGCGGTTATTGGCAACGAAAAATTATTCATCAAGAAGTGATTTGGCAGTAGATTATGGCATACAACCTTGATAAGAAACTCAAAGAATTTGAGTTTGAGCGTAAACAGGTATTGCATCATCTCGCGTTACTTGATGCGAACATTGCCACATTAAAACGTGCTATTGAGTTTACTCAACAGGAAAGTGATGTAGCCCTTTATAATACGGACAACTTTGTGTACCGTTCCAAATATAAGCTCTTTAAAGGGAAAATTCGTAAATACATCGTACAAATGATGCGAGAAGCACCCAATAAAGCCTTTACAATTGCAGAACTCACGCAGCGCATTTTTGATATTGAACAAAACCCTGATACACCGTCCGAAAAACATCTTGATTCCGTTCGTAAACAACTGAATGAGTTTTATAAGAGAGAATGGATTGATAGAATTCAAATCAGCCGAAATGAGGTTCACTGGCAATGGAAACAAAAATAGCGGTATTTCTACCGCTATTTACTATCCTTGCTCAAGTGTTCTCAATCGCCAATGTTGTGAGTTATCTATTAAGCATTTTTCCACTAACGATTTATACTTTAAATAGTTTAATGTACAAGCAATCGTTTGTGATTGTTTATACGGTATGACTTCTTCAATCTCTTGCCCATCTAACTTCATCGCCAGATATGTAATCTCCTTCACACTTAACCATTTTGAAGGCTCTTGTTTTAGTACCTGAGCAATCAACTGTTGAGGAGAAGTTTGGAAACGAAGATTTCTAAATTTGGGGGTTTTGACGGTAAAGGCGGTTCTTCCCGACCTTTTTGCGTGATTTAATGCTACACGATAGTCTGAAATCTTCCGATCAAGATCTTTTTAATTCTTTATGGAGTTGCTTGATTTGCGCTACAATTTCTTTCTTTTCGGTTTCAATTTCTTCAATCGCTTCTTCAAGCGCATTTTCCAAAGTTGATTTTTGTTTTGTCATTGACTATTCTTACCTTTCGTACATAAAAGATAAGAAAATGTAGCAGAAACAACAAATTAAATCTTTGTGCAACTGCTACATAATACCGTGTTTTTTGACCGCTCTTTCGTTTTTATGGTGTAGGTGGATCCATTAATTCAAGGATTTTATCTGTAGGCTCTTTTATATCGAAACTCGATTCCATTAATAATGAAAAAGTCTCGTCATTTCGTTTACAAGCAGCATGAGAAATTAGCTTACCTTTCTTATTACGCAAATCGATAGTAACTTGACTGATGCTCGTCTTATCTACTGCTCTTTCTTTTATTATCGTCCACAACTGATTATTTTCTGTTGGTGGAAGAAAAAGAGTCGCTTCTGTGGCATAAGCTTGTAAGTAAGCATTATCTATCGTTTGATCAGCCACATTCACATCGTTTTTCATGTAAGTGAATGTTTTAAGATTATTTAGCTCGACCCAAAGTTTTTCCCCTTTGGTGCTTTCACATTTTACAACATCAATGACGCTATCACCGAGATTCATGACATTCTCATTTGCGAACGAACATAGTGGAACGGCAGCCCAAAAATACCCAAAGATATTTTTTTCATTAAATTAATCTCTAAAGTTATTAAACTGGAATGGTTGGCCTAATTCCGCGCCTTTCACTAATTGAATAACAGCTTGTAAATCATCACGGGATTTACCGGTTACGCGTACTTGTTCACCTTGAATTTGAGTTTGAACTTTGATTTTTGAATCTTTCACTAATTTAGTGATTTTCTTCGCCATCTCTGTTTCAATCCCTTGTTTTAATTTGATTTCTTTGGTGTAAAGTTTACCGTGATGTTCACTTTCTGTTGGAATATCCAATGAGCTATGCTCAATGCCACGTTTTACAAACGCACCAATTAAGATTTCAATTAATTGTTCTAATTGGAAATCTGATTCGGTCGTTACTTTCACGGTTTCGCTTTTTTCATTTAATTCAATCACCGCTTCCACGCCACGAAAATCATAACGTGTACTTAATACGCGGTTTGCATTTTCAACCGCATTACGCACTTCGTGCATAGTAATTTCAGATACGATGTCAAAAGATGGCATAAATTTTCTCCCAAAATGAATTAAATTCGATCATTTGCACTTAAAAGACATAAAAGTGCGGTTAAGTCAGCAAAGTTTACCACAATTTGTGCTTGTTGTTGCACCTTCGGTTTGGCATGAAATGCTACGCCTAATCCTGCGACCTTCATCATCGCCAAATCATTAGCGCCATCACCAATAGCAAGGGTGTTTTTGCGTGGAATACCGTATTCTTCAGCGAGTTTTTGCAAGGTATTCGCTTTGTATTGTGCATCGACCACGCTACCTTTTACATTGCCAGTCAGCGTGCCATCAATAATTTCAAATTGATTAGACGCCGCAAAATCGAGGTTTAATAAGCTTTTTAAGTAATCGGCGAAATAGGTAAAGCCACCGGAAGCGATGGCAGTTTTCCAACCATGTTGTTGTAATGTCTTAATGGTTTCAATTAAGCCCGGCATTAAAGGTAATTTTTCACGTACTTGCTGCAAAATACTTTCTGGTGCACCTTTAAGTGTTCCCACTCGACGACGCAAACTTTGTTCAAAGTCGAGTTCTCCACGCATGGCACTTTCAGTAATGGCAGAAACTAATTCACCTGTGCCAGCCAGTTTTGCAATTTCATCGATACATTCAATTTGAATTGCCGTAGAATCCATATCCATCACCAATAAACCATTTTCTGATAATTTTGCATCAAAATCCAGTTTGGCGATGTCTAATTGCAGGTCGTGAGCGTGGGCAATAAAATCGGTTAGCCATTTGCCTTTTAAAAGGACAACGGTATTTTTTTCAACGTTCCATGCATCAAAACACTGGAAAGATTGACCGCACTTTTGTTGGAACTCGAGTAATTTGGCTAAATTCAGCGTTGTACCGTATAAAATAAACGCCTGCGTTTCATCAGAATGTGGCAAATCAGACGAAAGTGCGGTAGGAAATTGGGGATATTTTTGGGTAATGCTTGTAAGGTTTTGAATTTGCATAGAAAATCCTGTAAATTGTGAATACTCATCTATTCTAGCCGATCTTGGTGAAAAAAATGGAAAAAAACAACGTGCAATTAATTAAAGAAAAACTTCAAAAATCACTGATGTTTGGGCTCATCGTGCTGCTTTTGTATCAGTGCCATGGCGGTGATTTTTGTTTGGTGTGAAACAATTTAAGATTGGTTCACAGCTTTCAAGTGTGAATCAAGTAGCGAATTTATCGCATACTTTGGTTCGTCAGCAAGCCAATTTATTTTCAGTTTTATTAACCAATAATGCGAAATCTGATCAGCTCATTGAAAAATTTAGATAATTTAGTTAAAGAGAATTTTGTGCTTGATGCGACCATTTATGATTATAACGGTAAAGAATTGGCACAAAGTACCAATACTGGCAATCTTCGTGAACAACTAGGCTTAGAAAATAAAAATGAAGGTGAGTTTTTAACACAGCAAATTGTTGAGCCAATTTACTCTGCTTCGAATAATGCCATTCGTGGCTTTTTGCGGGTGACGTTTGATGTCCAATATGCTCAAACGACGCAGAGCAAAATCAATCAAATGTTTCATCGCTTATATGGTGAAATTGTCGTGGTCTTTTTATTAGGCGCTTTATTCGCCAGTTCCATTCATTATTTTTTAAGTCATTATCGTCGAACATATCGAAAACCAGTGGAAACTAAAACGGTGGTTAATTTGCAAGGTAAATCGAGTAGCCAGCGTTTCCATCAACGTCGTCGAAGAATTTGATTAAGGTAAATAAAATTGCAAATATTGGTTAAGCCAATCAGTAAATAAGGTAGAATACTGAGAATTATTTAGATAGGAGAAAAACATGGCAACTCGTAGACAACTCGCCAACGCAATTCGTGCGCTATCAATGGATGCGGTACAAAAAGCGAAATCAGGCCACCCAGGTGCACCGATGGGAATGGCGGATATCGCTGAAGTATTATGGCGCGATTTCTTAAAACACAACCCAAACAATCCTAAATGGGCCGATCGCGACCGTTTTGTGCTTTCTAACGGCCACGGTTCAATGTTGATTTATAGCTTATTACATTTAACAGGCTATGATCTTTCTATCGAAGATTTAAAACAATTCCGTCAATTACATTCTAAAACCCCTGGACACCCAGAATATGGTTATGCACCAGGTGTTGAAACTACTACCGGTCCGTTAGGTCAAGGTATTACCAATGCCGTGGGTATGGCGATTGCTGAGAAACATTAGCAGGTCAATTTAACCGTGAAGGCCATGAAATCGTAGACCACCACACTTATGTGTTCTTAGGTGATGGCTGTTTAATGGAAGGGATTTCTCATGAAGCTTGCTCTTTAGCAGGTACATTAGGTCTTGGTAAATTAATCGCATTCTACGATGACAACAATATTTCGATTGATGGTCATGTTGATGGTTGGTTCAGTGATGATACGGCAGAACGTTTTGAAGCTTATGGCTGGCAAGTAATCCGCAATGTGGATGGTCACGATGCAGAACAAATTCGCGCTGCAACCATTCTTGCTCAAGCAGAAAAAGAAAAACCAACTTTAATTATTTGTAAAACTATCATCGGTTTTGGTTCACCAAATAAATCAGGTTCTCATGATTGTCACGGTGCACCATTAGGTGATGAAGAAATCGCATTAACTCGTAAAGTACTAGGCTGGGAATATGGTCCATTTGAAATTCCGGCTGAGTACTATGCAGAATGGTCTGCGAAAGAAAAAGGCGCTGCAGCAGAAAAATCTTGGGAAGAAAAATTTGCCGCTTATGCAAAAGCATATCCTGAACTTGCTGCAGAATTTACACGTCGTGTAAACGGTGAATTACCAGCAAATTGGGCAGCAGAATCTAAAGCGTTCATTGAAAAATTACAAGCCAACCCTGCAAGTATTGCAAGCCGTAAAGCATCACAAAATGCAATCGAAGCTTATGCACATGTATTACCTGAATTCTTAGGTGGCTCTGCAGACTTAGCAAGCTCTAACTTAACGTTATGGAGCGGTTCTAAACCAATTCGTGCACACGAAAACGTAGGTGGTAACTACCTTAACTATGGTGTGCGTGAGTTCGGTATGTCAGCGATTATGAATGGTATTGCTTTACACGGAGGGTTCATTCCTTACGGCGCAACCTTCTTAATGTTCTACGAATATGCACACAATGCGGTGCGTATGGCGGCATTAATGAAACAACGTGCTTTATTCGTTTATACTCATGACTCGATCGGTTTAGGCGAAGATGGTCCAACTCACCAACCAGTTGAGCAAACCACCTCATTACGCTTAATTCCAAATCTTGAAACATGGCGTCCTTGTGACCAAGTGGAGTCAGCTATCGCATGGCAACAAGCGGTTGAACGTCAAGATGGCCCAAGTGCGTTGATTTTTACCCGTCAAAACTTAGCACAAATGGACCGCACTTCTGCACAATTAGATGCAGTTAAACGTGGTGCTTATGTATTAAAAGACTGTGAGGGAACACCTGAGTTAATCTTCATTGCGACAGGTTCTGAAGTGGAATTAGCAGTGAAAGCAGCAGATGTATTGACTGCTGAAGGTAAAAAAGTACGTATTGTTTCTATGCCAAGCACTAACCGTTTCGACAAACAAGATGCAGCGTACCGTGAAAGCGTATTACCTGCAGCGGTAACCAAACGTGTTGCGATTGAAGCGGGCATTGCGGACTTCTGGTATAAATACGTTGGCTTTGAAGGTCGTGTAGTGGGCATGAATAGCTTCGGCGCATCAGCACCTGCGGATCAATTATTCAAACTCTTTGGTTTCACCGTAGATAACGTGGTGGCAAAAAGCAAAAGAGATTTTATAATTATAAAAATAGATAAGGGCAGGTCATTACCTGCCTTTTCTTTTGATTTAAAAAGTGCGGTCAAAAAAATAAGAAAAATTTTTGACCGCATTTTTGTTTTTATCTGCTTTCACCTTGTTATCTAAGCCTTTTTTTCGTCAATCCATTGAGTTAGCCTTTCAAGTTTGCTAAAATTCGCAACACTTTTTGCGATAAAAAAATAAAAACGTAAAAAGTGAGTTCGGAAGAAGGTAGCTGGAGAGTAGGGAATTGCCCCTACGCCGACGAGGTAAAATCTTTCAGGCGCAATTGCAAGATTGCAGGGACTGTTACTGGACGAACCCTTGGAGATCCATTGCATTTATTGATGTAAATGGACGCCGAAGGCTCAAAAAGAGCGGTCGACTTTTTCGATTGTTTTCCAAACGCTCAGGCAAAAGGACAGGGGCAAAAAGACAATCCGTATTATCAAAAAAATATTTCTATCAGGGATTCTTCTTGTCTCCTTGTCGAGTTTATTTGTATTTTTAAGCGACGAGGAATCATCAATGTCATTACAGACAATCTTATCGGCTATTAGTAGCTTTTATATGGGGACCGCCCCTACTTATTCTTTTGTCCGGAACAGGACTTTATCTCACCCTTCGTTTAGGGCTTCTTACAAATTCGTTATTTGCCTCGTGCCTTGGGTTGTTTATTTGCTCGTGGTGCGAATAAAGGCAAAGGGGATGTGTCTTCTTTTGCGGCACTTTGTACGGCATTGGCCGCAACTATCGGGACCGGGAATATCGTCGGCGTAGCTACCGCAGTACAAGCGGGTGGCCCAGGCGCAATTTTTTGGATGTGGTTGGTTGCATTATTAGGCATGGCAACCAAATATGCAGAATGTTTGCTTGCTGTGAAATATCGTGTACGCGATAAATATGGTTTTATGGCTGGTGGGCCAATGTACTACATTGAACGTGGTCTTGGTATCAAATGGTTAGCGAAATTATTTGCGCTATTTGGGGTGTTGGTGGCCTTCTTCGGTATCGGTACTTTCCCTCAAGTGAATGCGATTACACATGCAATGCAAGACACCTTTAATGTACCTGTTGTGATTACTGCAACAGTGGTGACCGTATTGGTCGCCATGATTATTCTCGGTGGGGTAAGACGTATTGCGAGAGCATCTGCAGTCATTGTGCCTTTTATGGCGCTTGGTTATGTAACGACTTCAATTATCATCTTAATCGTTAATTACGACAAATTGCCTACTGCAATTGCATTAATTATTCAGAGTGCGTTTAATCCACAAGCAGCTTTAGGCGGAGCAGTTGGTTTTACCGTGATGAAAGCGATTCAATCAGGTGTGGCACGTGGTATTTTCTCAAATGAATCTGGTTTAGGGAGTGCGCCTATTGCAGCTGCTGCGGCACAAACGAAAGAGCCTGTTCGCCAAGGTTTAATCTCAATGACAGGAACATTTTTAGATACCATCATCGTATGTACGATGACGGGCTTAGTGCTTGTGATTACGGGAGCATGGAGTAATCCTGAGCTTTCAGGCGCAAGCGTGACTAACTATGCTTTTGCACAGGGTTTAGGCACATCAATCGGTGCAACGATTGTAACCGTTGGCTTATTATTCTTTGCTTTTACCACAATTTTAGGTTGGTGTTACTACGGTGAACGTTGTTTCCTTTACCTAGTTGGTATCCGTGGTATTAAAGTATATCGCTTCGTGTTTATTGTTCTGGTTGGGGCAGGCTCATTCCTGACTTTAGATTTAATTTGGATCTTAGCGGATATTGTGAATGGTTTAATGGCCTTCCCGAACTTAGTTGCATTAATTGGTTTACGCAAAGAGATTATTTCAGAAACCAAAGATTACTTTGAACGTTTAAAAGCAACGCAACATGATCAAGATGAATTAGCCTAATTTATCTCATAAAAAGAAAAGGGAAGCCGAGTGCTTCCCTTTGTTGTTTACAGCTTTACATCATAACAAGTTTACACGGAAATGAAATCACATTTTTTTCAGAAATTAGATCCCGATCATATTTTTTTGAACATTTGTTTTTTTATTTACCTAAAAGCACTTGAAAAAAAGTGGTTCAAGGTCGATATGTTGTTACTAAAGATGAACGGAACCGAAGGGTTCATTTAAGCAAAAAGAGGTAAATGCTATGACACTCAATATCACAAGTAAACAAATGGAAATCACTCCTGCAATTCGTGAACATGTGGAGGGAAGACTTGCAAAATTAGAGAAATGGCACACTCAACTGATTAGCCCGCATTTTGTTTTTAAGTAAAAGTACCAAACGGCTTTTTCTGTAGAGGCTTCAATTGGAACTCCATTAGGTAATCTGTTAGCCACTGCAACGGCTGATGATATGTATAAAGCGATCAATGAAGTCGAAGAAAAAAATTAGAACGTCAATTAAATAAACTTCAACATAAAGGCGAATCCCGCCGAGCAGATGAGCGTTTGAAAGATTCTTTTGAAAAAAATAAAGGATAATGAATAAATAAAAAGGGCGAACATCATGTTCGCCCTTTTTAGATATCTTGAATCACTAATTGTAATGCATGGCGTTGGAACTGTTTTGCTTTACGATGTTTTAAGCGTCTTAAACGCAAGTTGCGTGAGGCAGAGATATCTCTTGATGTTTTTTTCTTTAAAAAAACGTTTTTCTTTTTAACATCTTTTTTTCTCCTTGTTTTCTTTTAAGTTCAATAAAACGTTGATTTTTTTCTGACCGCACTTACTTTGTTGCAGTCGTTTGGTTTTCTTGAACGCGATGATAATTCTAATGCTGTTCATGTAACGGCGAATATTTTCGACATATTGATAGGCTTCATAACCGCGAGCGTAGCCATATTTTTAAGTTTGAATAATGACGCTTTTCCGATAATAGTTGAAGATTATTTTTTACATCTAACCAATTATCTGGGTTGCCACCCAATTTTTTTGTTAAGCGACGAGCATCTAAAATATGCCCTAATCCCATGTTGTATGCTGCTAAAGAATACCAAATTCGATCCTCTTCTGGAATACTGTCAGGTATTTGAGCGAGTAGCCAATGCAGGTATTCAGATCCCGCTTTAATACTTTGTTCAGCATCTGTACGATTATTAATATTCATCCGCAAAGCCGTATCTTTGGTGAGCATCATCATTCCACGTACGCCAGTTGGAGAGGTGGCATAAGGGTCCCAGTGCGATTCTTGATAGGCCACAGCAGCTAATAATCGCCAGTCTAAATTCCCTTTGTATTTTTCAAAGAGCGGTTGATATTGAGGCAGAATTTTTTCAACCGCTTCTAAATAAGCTTGAGTATCTACATAATCAAAGGCAGTAATATGGCGGAAATATTTTTCCTCAATACGATCAATTAATCCTGTTTCAATGGCATTATTCATAAAATCCAACAAGCCTGCTTGTAGCTCATTATAGGATTTATTGGAAAGATACCAATGCACGGTCATTTCATCCGTTAGGTCAAATGCAATTGCTAAGTTAGGGCGAATTTGTTGTGCGGCCGCCACATCAATACTATTTGCAATGGTATAAGGAATTTTGCCTTCCGCTACTTGAATTAACAATTCTTCTTGGGTCAACTGCTTGTTATTCTGCCATTTAAGTGCAGGGAGTTTCTTCTGTGCAAGGGATAGTAATTTTTCTAAGTCTTCCCCCGCAGAAATGATAATTTCTTGCTGTACTTGCGCTAAATCTTTCGGGCGATTTTCACCTTTTTTATACACAAGCTGCCAAGAAGCGGAAGTATAAGATGGCCCTAACTGAAATTTTTCTGCACGTTGAGGCTGGAATAAAAGATTCGCAGCTGCAATATCAATATTGTTGTTCTCTAATTCGTTAAAAAGTTGATCGTTATTTTCTAAGGTTTTAATTTGTAAACGAACCCCTAAATAATCAGCAAAGTTTTTTGCTAATTCGTATTCCAAGCCAGATTCGCCCTCATTCCCAATAAAATAGTAAATGGGATTGTTAATGGTGCCGACAATAAGGCTACCGCGATTTTTGATCGTGGTGTAAGGGTTTTGCTCCGATTGCATAATTTTTTGCCAAGGGAACACCATATCCACTGCCCAAAGTAATAATGCAAAGGCAGCAATAATACGTAAAAATAGACCTTTCAATAGATAAACCTTATAAATTGAGATAAGAGAGGATTGTAACGAGAATTAAGACAATAAAAAAGCCCCTTTTACTTCAAGGGGCTGTTAAATAAGGATTAATGTTGGCGATCTCGGCGATCACGTTCATTAAAAGTGAGGTCGTTTTTATCGTTAAATTTACGTTGACGACGTTCGCCGTTACGTTGACCACGGAAGCGATCTTGGCCTCGGTCTCCTCGTTCATTACGGCGACCTTTTTCCACCAAAGTCATTGCCACTACGTCTATTGTCTGACTGTGCTGCGCCCATAAAGCTCATTTGCATTTGTTTATTTAAAACGCGCGTTTTACCGAATTGTTGGAGCAATTCTTTTGGCATACCTTGCGGTAATTCAACGGTAGAGTACTCATCATAAAGTTTGATATGGCCAATATAACGGCTGTTAATATCACCTTCATTTGCGATCGCACCTACGATATGACGCACTTCTACACCATCCGCACGACCCACTTCGATACGATATAAATCCATCGGCTGTGGTGTGCCGTAGCCTTTACGTTCACCACGACGTTCAGCCGAACGAGGATTTTCACGACGATCACCACGATCATTACGGTCACGACGACGTTTATCCATCGGAGGATCAGGTGGAAGAATGAGTTTTTGTTTACCTTGAAGCAACATCAACATCGCTGCAGCAATATCTTCTTGATCTTGATCAGCGGTGAATAAATCTTCCAATAAGCTGCGATACATTTCGAGATCGTGATGTTCCAATTGCTTGGTAATCTTGTCTTGGAATTTCTTACGACGACAAGCTTGTAACACTTCATGATTTGGCAATTCAACTTCATTGATTGGTTTTTTCATCAAGTGTTCGATATTACGAAGTAAACGGCGTTCACGTGGTTCAACGAATAATAATGCACGACCAGAACGACCTGCACGACCGGTACGGCCGATACGGTGAACGTAAGACTCTGCATCAAGCGGGATGTCATAGTTCACTACAAGGCTGATTCGTTCAATATCAATACCGCGCGCAGCCACATCGGTTGCAACGACGATATCAAGACTGCCATTACGTAAGCGATCTGAGGTTTGCTCACGTAATTGCTGAGTCATATCACCGTTTAATGCCGCAGCACGGAACCCGTGTTTTTCTAATAATTCGGTCACATCTAGTGTACCTGTTTTAGTGCGGGTAAAAATGATTGCCGCATCAAACTCTTCCACTTCTAAGAAACGTAATAATGCCTCATTTTTACGGAAACCTTGAACATACCAACAATTTTGTTCAATATCCGGCGCATTATCGTTATTTACTTTGATTTTCACTTCTTGTGGATTGTTCATGAAGCGTTTTGTGATACGACGAATTGGCTCAGGCATAGTCGCGGAGAAAAAGGGCAGTTTGGTGCTCTTCCGGTAATTCAGCCATAACAGTTTCTACATCGTCAATAAAGCCCATGCGAAGCATTTCATCGGCCTCATCAAGAACAATCGCTTTTAATTCAGAAAGATTTAATGTGTTACGATGGATGTGATCCAAAATACGACCCGGCGTACCTACAACAACTTGTGCTCCTTGTTTTAATGCACGTAATTGGATGTCATAGCGTTGACCACCATAAAGGGTCACGATATTAATGCCTTTTGCATATTTCATGAAGTGTTCACAAGCATCCGCAACTTGAATTGCAAGTTCACGCGTTGGTGCCATCACCAATAATTGTGGATGTTTTGCGGCAGGATCAATTTTTTTGCCAAAAGAGGTAAAGAGAATGCGGCAGTTTTACCACTACCGGTTTGTGCCATACCCAGTACATCTCTGCCTTCTAAAAGAGCAGGAATACAAGCTTGTTGGATTGGCGAAGGTGTTTCAAAACCAAGGTCAGAAACGGCTTTTTAGAATGAATTCAGGCAAGCCTAAATCATTAAAAAGTGATTTTGTCTGTCATTAAAAATACTCGAATGTAAGTAAGGAAAGCTCAATTTCGCTTTCAGGTTTTATTTGTTACAAAAAGAAAAAAAGAAAGAGGCAAGTTTAAAAAAACAGCAGTTTTTGTGACCGCACTTTTTCTTCTTTTTTTCGTCTTCTGTTTGAGCTGGTTTCAATTTCATCAGCTCTAACACGGCAAAACGATACTCAACAAAGTTATATACCTGATTCGCAATAGCGAGTTTGAATAAAAGCTGCAGCTTCATCAATTTGCCCCAAATTGAGTTTTTGTTTTTGCTAGATAAAAGTAGGTTTCAGTTAATATTTCTGCATATTGCTGTGAGTTTTTCTGCAAATTTAGTTGCCCGTTCTTGCAACTCACCCACAGAAATATTACCTAAATAGTATTGAACGATATTTGTCCCCCAGAAGTCCTTAGATAGCCCTTTAGCTCGTTCAACAAGGTTGGCATGGGCTTCTTGTGGTTTTAATTTTTGTTCGTTCAAATAGAGCCAGAGTACACGATAAGGGTCTTTGGTATCGGCTTCATAAAACTTCATCAAATCGTCTTCAGCAAGATTATAGCGTTCGACGTAATAAAAATTTAAACCACGATTAAGGTGGGTATAGTCATAACTTGGATCCAATTCAAACACCGCATTAAAGGTTTCTAATGCGCTGTCGTAATCTTCCTCAAGCAGTAAGTAAAGCCCTAGATAATTGTAAACGGAAGCCATCTTTGGGTGTAACGAGAGGGCTTGTGTAAAGTCATAACGTGCGAGGCCCCACAAACCGAGGGAATCATATAAAACGCCACGTTCAAAGTGAAGCGTCGCTCGTTCTTCATTACTCATTTTTCCAACTAATAAAACTTGGCTGATTCGGGTAATCATCACTTCTTGTTCGAAATGACTATTCGGTGTTTGATCTGCTAGTACGACTTTATTTGGCGCGACAAACACGTTTCCCGATTGTACACAACCGGAAATAAATAAAGTCAGACTTAGGCTAGATAACGAAACTAGAAAACGGAAGAACCGAAAATATTGCATTGTTTTATAAGTTAGCTTGATAATCAAAACGGGTGTGTAAATTGAATTCACACACCCTGTGAGATTATTCTTGTTCTTCTGAAATGTCTTCTGCAGGTGCAGATTCTGCTTCAGTTTCTTGTTTTGGTGCAAGATCTTTCATGGTTAAGCGGATACGACCTTGGCGATCGATTTCAACCACTTTAACCGTCACTTCTTGACCAACTTGAAGATAATCACTCACTTTCTCACGCGTTCTTCTGCGATTTGAGAAATATGAACTAAACCTTCTTTATTTCCTACGATAGCCACGAATGCACCGAAATCAGCAAGACGAGTCACTTTACCTTTGTAAATTGCACCCGCTTCAACTTCAGCAACAATTTCTTCAATACGTACCATCACATTTTTAGCTGCACTGCTATCTACTGCAGCAATTTTCACTGTACCATCATCATCGATATCAATAGAAGTACCGGTTTCTTCAGTTAATGCACGGATAGTTGCACCACCTTTACCGATAACATCTTTGATTTTCTTTGGATCAATTTTCATGGTGTGAATACGCGGTGCGTAGTCAGAAATATCTGCACGTGGTGCAGGGATTGCTTGTTCCATTACGCCAAGAATGTGCATACGTGCACCTTTTGCTTGGTTTAATGCAATTTGCATAATTTCAGGGGTGATACCTTCAATTTTGATATCCATTTGAAGTGCTGTGACACCTTCACGTGTACCTGCTACTTTAAAGTCCATATCACCTAAGTGGTCTTCATCACCTAAAATATCTGAAAGAACCACAAATTTCTCTTCTTCTTTCACTAAGCCCATTGCGATACCTGCAACAGCAGCTTTGATTGGAACGCCCGCATCCATTAATGCTAAAGACGCACCACATACAGATGCCATAGAAGAAGAACCGTTAGATTCAGTGATTTCAGACACAACACGCACTACATACGGGAATTCTGCAAGGCTTGGCATAACTGCAGCGACACCACGTTTTGCTAAACGACCATGACCGATTTCACGACGTTTTGGTGAGCCGATCATACCGGTTTCACCTACAGAGTATGGAGGGAAGTTGTAGTGGAATAAGAAGTGATCTTGACGTTCACCTGTTAATTCATCAATGATTTGAGCATCACGTTCAGTACCTAACGTTGCAACGGCTAATGCTTGTGTTTCACCACGGGTGAAAATTGCAGAACCGTGAGTACGTGGTAATACACCAGTGCAAATATCTAATGCACGAACGGTATCAACGGTACGACCATCAATACGTGGTTCACCTGCAATGATACGGCCACGAACGATTTGGCTTTCAAGTGCGGTGAAAAATATCCACGATTTTACCTTCGCTGATTTCTTCATCTTCAGCTGTGATTTGTGCAATCACATCCGCTTTAATCGCATCGATTTGTTCGTAACGTGCTTGTTTTTTTCAGTAATGCGGTATGCATCGCCTAAACGTGCTTCTGCAATCGCTTTTACTTTGTTGATTAAATCTGTGTTTGGTTGTGGCGCAACCCAATTCCAACGAGGTTTGCCTGCTTCTTTTGCAAATTCTTTGATTGCTTCAATCACAACTTGTTGTTGTTGATGACCGAATACTACCGCCGCTAACATTTGTTCTTCAGTTAAAATGTCAGCTTCAGATTCAACCATTAATACGGCCTTGTCAGTACCTGCAACCACTAAGTCCAAACGGCTTTGTTTTTGTTCAGCCATGGTTGGATTTAATACGAATTGGTTGTCGATAAAACCAACGCGCGCTGCACCGATAGGGCCATTGAAAGGCACACCAGATAAGGTTAATGCTGCAGAAGCACCAATCATTGCCACTAAGTCAGGGCTGATTTGTGGGTTTACAGAAACTACAGTTGCCACAACTTGGATTTCGTTGAAGAAACCTTCTGGAAATAATGGACGAATTGGACGGTCGATTAAACGTGCAATTAAGGTTTCGCCTTCAGATGGACGACCTTCACGTTTAAAGAAACCACCAGGGATTTTACCCGCCGCATAAGTACGTTCTTGGTAGTTTACGGTTAATGGGAAGAAGTCTTGACCTTCTTTTTACATCTTTTTAGCCACAACAGTCACGAATACCGTGGTATCGTCCATGCTTGCCATGACCGCAGCAGTTGCTTGACGTGCAATCGCGCCGGTTTCTAGAGTAACGGTATGTTGACCGTATTTAAATTGTTTAACAATTGGATTCACAATGTTTTTCCTTCAAAATAATATTTAAAAACAAAGCTTTATTTTTCCAGATTGCGACTAGCAAAAGAAATCTTTTCGAAAAAAATGACCGCACTTTTGGGCGTTTAAAAAAATCTCTTTTGATAGCCGCACGCTAATGCAGAAAAATAAAGCTCGCTTATTATACAGAGTTTTAAATTTATTGGTAACTTTATTTAATATAAGCAACTTGTTATCATATTCTCATACAAATACATACGTAAGGAGACACTATGATTATCAGTGCATTAAATAACCCAAATTTCAAAGTGGGTTTACCAAAAACTTATCGCGGACATTTGCGATCATCTCAACACGTTAGATCTTGAAGCATTAGAAAATGGTCGTCATGATTTAAGCGAGCAAGTCTATATGAATGTCATGGAATTTGATACGGTTGAAGCGGATAGCAAACAAGCTGAACTTCACCACAAATATCTAGATATTCAATTACTTATTCGTGGTGAAGAAAATGTTGAAGTAAGCGCGACTTATCCAAATCTCAGCTTATACGATGAATATCGTGATGCCGATGACTATCAACTTACCCCACAAATTGAAAAATAAAAAGTACGGTGACACTTTTTACCAAAAATGTTCGCTGTCTTTTTCCCTTTATGAGCCACATAAACCAGGTTGCACGGTAAACGGCAAATCAAGTTTTGTGAAAAAACTGGTGGTGAAAGTACCAGTAGAATTGATTTAATTATTTCGATTCATTAAAGCAAAAGTGCGGTCAGAAATTTATATTTTTCTGACCGCACTTTTTATTATTTAATCACTGTAATCGACCATTTGGCATCATCAATTTGCTCGAAGTTTGTGACTTCATAGCCTTCTTCAGCCGCCCAAGCGGGAATGGCTTCAGTGGCTGTGTGCAGTCGAATTCAATTTCTAGGCCATCGCCTTTATTTAACTTAGCCATGGCTTCCTTGGCTTCAACGAGAGGAAATGGGGCAAACAAGGCCGAGTGTAGGTAATTTAACGATCATATAAACTCCTTATGATGCTTTTGCTAATTTTAAACGTTGTGGACGGATAATGGTGAAGTAGGCGGCTACCCAAGTGCCGAGAATCATCAATGGCAATGATACCCAACCTTGCCAAGAGAAAAAGGCAGTTTCGACTAAACCGTTACCGATAGAACAGCCACCCGCAAGCGTTGCGCCAATACCCATAAGAATACCGCCGAGTCCGCTGCGTAGAATCGTGGTGGCATCTGGTACACGAACACGGAATTCATTGCTTGCTTTCGCGCCGATGAATGAACCAATAAAAATCCCTAAGACTAAGAATACGCCCCAGTTAATAAATTTACCGTCGCCAGTAACAAGAAATTGCATAATATTAGCGGATGGACCAGTGATCCCAAGTCCAAAGTCACGACCCGTAGCGACACTGAGTGGCCAAGCTGCAAGCGCGATTAATCCGATTAACACGGCTGAGAAAAATGGGTGCCAGCGTTTCTCAAATAATAAGTGAGCAAGTCCCGTTTTCTTCGGTTTTAATGCCGCGACTTTTACGCTTGGTTTGCTGAGATGTTTGTATACATAAAAGGCTGTCACTAAAGTTAATAATGCGACTAACCACCAAGGTGAAATACCGAATGTATCGTAAATGTTGCGTTGTTCGATATTGATACTGCGTAAAGTTTTATTGAGTTCGCCTAATGGGCCAGTACGCATGATGGCACTTAATAACATATAAGTGAATAACGCGACCCAACTGCCGACTAAGCCTTCTGCAGCGCGGTACCATGTACCTGTTGCACAACCGCCAGCAAGAACAATACCGATACCAAATACAAATGCACCGATAATCACCGCTAAAAAGGCAAAGTTTTCAGCTGGATCAACATTTAAAACACCGATTTCTTTTTAAAAAGAAAAGAAACCGATGGATTGCACGGTAATCGCCAATAGAAGGGCAACAAACATTTTGTTATTTTTGGTGACATACATATCGCGAAATGCACCAGTAATACAAAAGCGTCCACGCTGCATGACAAATCCGAGTAAAATTCCGCAAAGTAATCCGGTTAAAAGCATAACTATTCCTTTCTTTTTAGAACTAAGTAGGGCAGTATTTTCTAAAAAAATAAGAAGGTAGCGCCAATAACTTTTGGCTAGAAAATATGTTTTTTTGATATAAAAAAAGTGCGGTCAGAAATTTATATATTTTTCTGACCGCACTTTATCGTAAGCTATCTCGATGTTAAGGGCAGGGTTTACTCACCATAATTTCAATTACTTGGCGATCGATATGGTGCATACTCTTAGATGCAATTGAGCATAGATTATCGATGGTACGATCGAGATCGTGTTCAACGATACCTTCATTACCCGTAACATGGGTTTCATCCATGGCGCATGAGAACTGATTTATAGCCAGATGCTACGCTGGTGGACACTTTCATCGCACAGCTATTAGATGCGCCATCGCAGATGATTCCACTGATATCACCGATCATGCTGCAAATCCCCATGCTCACTGTTTCGAATTTTCCCGTAAGTAAATAAGCGATACCCGCACAGCTTCCCATAGAGGCGGTTGTTACCGCACAAAGGGCAGAAAGTTTGGGTAATTTACTGTGGATATAAATGGCCATTAAGTGTGATAAGAAGAGAGCGCGGAGACGTTTTTTTCGTCAGTCACGTTTAAATAATCAGCGACCACAACCACAGGCATAGTTGCGGCAATACCTTGGTTGCCAGAACCCGAATTGCTCATCGCTGGCAATGTTGCCCCTCCCATACGCGCATCGGAGGCTGCAGTGGTTTCGATCATAATTTTGCTGAGCAAATCATCTGACATTAAGCCACTACCAACTTGTTTGCGTAACGTTCTGCCAATGTGTAAGCCGTAATTTTCACGTAATCCTTCGTTAGACAGCGCTCGGTTTAGAGCGGCAGCTTGTCCGATAAAGCGGATTTTATCGAGCTCAACTTCACAAGAAAAATTCAAAGATTTCACGTGCGCTCACCTGTTTGAAAATATCATAAGGATCGCAATCCGCGTATTCATCGTGCTCTTTCTCAAAAATGATCTTGCCATTTTTTTCAATCAAAATGATATTTGTGTGTTGATCTTGAATGGCTACTTTCACTCGGTCATTATCGGCAAACAATACGGCTTCCGAATATAAAATATGCTCAGTTTGATGAATGTCGATATTAACGAGTTTTTTATCAAGCATCGCCTTGGCTTGGGAAACTTGCTCGGGTGTAATGTGTTTTAACACTTCCAACTCACCCTCAGGATCACCGCCTAAAGCACCAATTGCCGCAGCAATAGGCAAGCCGACCATACCCGTTCCTGGTACTGCAACGCCCAATCCATTTTTCATTAAGTTTGGTGATACCTTAGCTTCAATACGTTCAGGTGTTTTGCCTAAATATTTAGCCGCTGTTGCTGCTGCAAGCGCCAAAGAGATAGGTTCAGTACAGCCAAGTGCCGGAACCACATCGCGTTCTACAAGATGAAGTAATGGTTTTTCGATTTCGTTGAGTTTCTTTGGTGTCATATTTGTATTTAAGTATTTATACTAATTATTTTCGAATAAAAACATTTCTAATAATTGAGTTAAGTACAATCCCGATTACGGCGACAACAAGGATTAACCATATATTGACTATTCCAAGTTCTTTTATTTGAGAATAGGTTTTATCCCATATAGATGATGGATTTTGGTTTTTGGATTTGTTCTGCCCATGTTGTTATCGTTGATTCTAGCCAGTGAGATTGGTCTTCTGAAGATTTACAATCTAAATTTAGTACTTTATTTTTTTACATAAATTGTAGCTATCGCATTATATACAACATATTGTTTTATATCATTGTTATTTGCTTCTTCCATGACTTTGCCAAGTAAGATCATTGAGTCGTCAGTTTCTTTATAAATATTCATTTTTAAAGCAATCTCTGACATTGAGTTTTTCATTGTAAATGTGTTCTTTAATATTCTTCTCTGTGTTATTTACATGTTTTTAGAATAGTTTGTGAGAAGGAACTTGATTCATTAGTAAGCGTTTTTAATGTTGATTTCACTTGATTAAATATATGTCTAGGTACAGATCCATTAATACCGTCTTTAACAATATTTATTCTACATAGTCGTACGTAATCTTTATTTTCTTGGAGATCTTGAAGTGAAATATAACTGGCAATTACCCAAGCATTGGAAAAATTGAATATTATTTACCTCTTCTAAAAAAACTCAAATATCTCATTCATATCTGGAGTGACTTTAACAAGTTCTTTAGGGGATGGTAAATTTATTTGTGTTCCACCAATATCAACTGTTTCAGCATGTGCGGTCAGCGCTAATAATCCAAAAATAAACAATAGTTTTTTTCATTATTACTTCCTCATTTAAATAAATTTAGTGAGCCTCATCCCAGTTTGTACCTTGACCCACTTCTACAATCAGTGGCACTACTAAATCAGCGGCACTTTCCATTTGTGTTTTGATGAGCTCGCTATAAAACGCGACTTTTTCTGACCGCACTTCAAACACCAATTCATCGTGCACTTGCATAATCATCGCGATATCGGGATCATTTTGTAGTTTTTGATCCAATTGAATCATGGCGCGTTTAATAATATCTGCGGCAGTACCTTGCATTGGTGCATTGATTGCTACGCGCTCGGCTGCTTTACGGCGCATACCATTAGAAGAGTTGATGTCCGGCAGATATAAACGACGGCCGAATAGGGTTTCCACATAGCCTTGGGCTTTGGCTTTTTCACGAATATCATGCATAAAGGTTTGTACGCCTGGATAGCGTTTAAAATACAAATCCATATAGCTCTGGGCATCAGCACGGCCAATACCGAGTTGACGCGATAAGCCAAAGGCAGACATACCATAAATTAAACCAAAGTTAATTGCCTTAGCATTGCGGCGTTGTTCGGACGTCACTTCATCCAGTGCCACCCCAAAGATTTCTGCCGCAGTAGAGCGGTGAATATCTTTGCCTTGGGTAAAAGCATTAATTAAGCCCTGATCCTGTGATAAGTGCGCCATAATGCGCAGCTCGATTTGCGAATAGTCGGCAGCAACAACGGTAAAGCCTTCGCGCGCAATAAATGCCTGACGAATACGACGGCCTTCTTCATTACGAATTGGAATGTTTTGCAGATTCGGATCACTTGATGAAAGACGACCGGTGGCTGTGACCGCTTGATGGTAGGAAGTATGCACTCGACCCGTTTGTGAATTTACCATTTGCGGCAATTTATCAGTGTAGGTCGATTTTAGTTTGCTGAGACCACGATGTTCCACCAACACTTTTGGCAATTCATGACTAAATGCGAGTTCCTCCAATACTTCCTCGTTAGTAGATGGCGCCCCTTTTGGTGTTTTTTTGAATGACCGGCAAACCTAATTTATCAAATAAAATTTCCTGTAATTGTTTGGTTGAGGCCAAATTAAATGGCTGCTCCGCCAAGACATAGGCCTGTTCTTCTAATTCACTTAAACGGTTAGCGATTTCGTTGGATTGCAGGAATAGCGCATCGCTATCAATTAAAACACCACGACGTTCCATACGGGAAAGTACACCTAACAACGGCAATTCCATTTCTTTAAAGAGTTTTTCCAGAGTGGGTTCTTTAGAGAGTTTTTCCCATAGCACTTGTTGCAGCTTCATTGTCACATCAGCATCTTCCGCCGCGTACTCGGCGGCTTTTTCCAACGGAATTTGGTTAAAGGTCAGCTGATTTTTCCCTTTGCCTGCAATCTCTTCAAAAGTGATGGTTTGATGCCCTAAATAACGTTTCGCCAGATCGTCCATATTATGACGGCCTGTGCTGTTGAGCACGTAGGATTCGAGCATAGTATCGAAAGCCACACCTTGCACATCGATGCCATTACGGGCGAAGATGGTGAGATCGTATTTGAAGTTTTGCCCGACTTTTTGAATAGTAGGATTTTCTAAAATCGGTTTTAACAACGTAAGTGCGGTTGTTTTTTCGAGAGTTTTTGGTGCGCCTAAATAATCTAATTGTAGCGGTAAATAAGCCGCCTCGCCGTTTTCTAACGCAAAGGAAATGCCCACTAAGTTGGCAGCCATATAATCTAAATTATCGGTTTCTGTATCTAGCGCAAAAAGTTTAGCTTGCTTGAGTTTTTCCACCCAACGATTTAAATCTGCTTCGGTGAGCAAGGTTTCATAACGGCTACGATCAATTTGAATTGCCGGCAATGATTCATCGCTATTGTCTTGAGCGAGCGCAGGTGTTGCTTGATAATGATTAATTTTAGTCGGTTGTTCATTGTTATTGGTGATGGAATCAGCGCCATTCATCACTTCATTGAGCCAACGTTTGAATTCATAGCGGCCGAAATATTCAGTGAGTTGATCGTTATTGCTTGCACCAAGGGTAAGTTGTTCCGGAGTGATATCGAGAGCGACATCGGTTTTAATAGTGGCAAGGCGATAGGATAAATCGGCCATTTCTTTTTCCGCCAATAATTTGTCCCCTAATTTTTTTGCTCCACGAATTGGCAATTCGGCCACTTTGTCTAAGTTGGCATAAATTTCTGCCATACTGCCGATACCCTGCAAGAGACCAAGTGCCGTTTTTTCACCGACACCCGCTACGCCTGGAATATTATCGGCACTATCACCCATTAGCGCTAAGTAATCGATGATGAGCTCTGGCGGAATACCGTATTTTTCAATCACGGCCTCGCGATCCAATAAGGTATTATTCATGGTGTTGATCAACATAATGTTGTCATCCACCAGTTGTGCCATATCCTTATCTCCGGTACTGATCAACACTTTTTGATTGGCTTTAGAAGCCTCTACCGCCAAGGTACCGATGACATCGTCAGCCTCCACGCCTTCGATGACTAACAGAGGAATGCCAAGGGCACGGATAATATCGTGTAACGGCTGAATTTGTTTGCGTAGGTCGTCTGGCATCGGTGGACGATGGGATTTATATTGTTCAAACATTTCATCACGGAAAGTTTTGCCCTTTGCATCAAAGACCACCGCAATATGGCTCGGTTGTACTTGCGAAATCAGGCTTTTGAGCATATTTAATACACCGTACATGGCACCAGTCGGTTCGCCAGCAGAATTGGTGAGCGGCGGAAAAGCATGAAAAGCACGATATAAATAAGATGAACCGTCCACTAGGACTAATGGATTAGGAGCGATAGTTGGCATAAATCTTCCGTTCAAAAATAATGAAAAGTGTCGCATTATAGCGTAAATTACGAAATGGGGCGAACGGATAAAGTGCGGTCAATTAAACGTAAAAATTATGACGAAGGCATTTGGCTGTGGCATAATAGGAGTACTTGAGCATTCAACATAAGGGAATAATATGTCATTAAAACTGGTTGAAGTTGTTGTATTAGGGCAAGTGTTGCGCTTGAATGTCCCTGCTGAACAAGAAGAGATTTTGCGTCAAGCGGCGCGTAATTTAGATCTTCAAGTGTCTGAAATGAAAGAGCGTACAGGTTTATTACAATTAGACCGTGTGCTTTCTATTGTTGCCTTGAATTTAAGTTTTGAATTAACCCAAGAAAAAAATAAAAAAATGCCCAGATTGAAAAACGTGTTATGTACGCGAATTCAACAGTTAGATCATTCTTTAGAGAATGCATTAGGTGGGCGAACCATCGTAGATTAAATAAAAAAGAACCGCATGTTGAAAGTGCGGTTCTTTTTTTTATGTGTTTTTTAATCTGGCGTGTAATAGAGTTTACCAATTTCAATTTTTTGTCGCCCTGTTTCTTCACGCCATTTATTGCTGTCTCGTAAAGAATAAACACAGCCACAATATTCCTGTTGATAAAAACGTTCACGCTTACTGATTTCGATCATGCGTTGCGATCCACCCTGCTTTTACGCCAGTTGTAATCCCAATAAATCACATCATCATATTTTTCAGCCGCACGGTGACCACAACCATTAATTTGATCCATGTCTTTCCAGCGGGAAATACCAAGACAGCTGGTGAATACAGGGAAACCATGCTCATGAGCATATTCAGCGGCTTTTTCAAAACGCATATCAAAACACATGGTACAGCGAATGCCACGTTCAGGTTCCCATTCCATGCCTTTTGCGCGATCAAACCATTGTTGGCGATCGTAGTCTGCATCAATAAACGGAATCCCAAATTTTTTGGCAAAACGGATGTTTTCTTCTTTACGAATTAAATATTCCTTCAATGGATGAATATTCGGATTGTAAAAATAAATCGTAAACTCAATACCTGAGGCCAAAATGGCTTCCATCACTTCACCTGAGCAAGGTGCACAGCAAGAGTGGAGAAGCAACTTATTATGTCCTTCAGGTAATTCAAGTTTTTCACGAATAAAAGGCGCATTGGGATCCTTGCGCACTTTTTGTTTGCGCGCTTTATGTTGAAAAACGACCGCACTTTGAGATTGTTGTTCTATCATATGTTAAAGATATTTTCTATCCCAGAATATTTATTACTGACATATTCATATAAGTTATGAGCAGGAATTGAATCATTTATACTTTGCCAAGTTATTTGATCATTATTAATAAGTGCTAATCCAACTTTTTCTAAGTTGAAAAAAACTTATCATATTCTCCTAAGTACTCAGGCACTCTATATTTAAATAGATATAATTTCCCTGAACTGTTATTTATACCATAAGCTATATAACATGAGACTATAGTGAGTTCAGTAGTTGCGTATAAAAATTGTTGGAGGAGATGTCATCTTCCATGTAACAATATCTTCTACTGACTTTTTTTAGTAACTCATTAATAATAGAAATTTCATTTGCAGTCATATAAACATCTCTTTAGTAATCATTCGGCTTTTTCTCGCGTTTTAACGCTTGTATATTTTTTTAACGCTTGAGATAGAGTTGCCAAATGATTGTAATAACTCAAGCATCCTCATATGTTAAATTATCCTTTGAAAGATTAATAAACATCTTTGTTTCAGATTTAAATGTACCGACATGTTTGCCAATTGATGTTTTTTTGGATGTTCATAAGTAACAACAATTCCATTAATCTTTTTTTATTAGCTTCCATACGGCTAGCTTTTTGTTCTTCAAAAATCACCCTTGGCAGTAATCTCCTTAGTGTAGTCATCATACGCTTGAGAAATCTGATCTGTGATGTAAAAGTTAGAACTTTTTTTCATTATACAGTTTATATAGCTTATTCGTTTTTAAACCACACACAGCATGTTATAACTGTTCCAAGTATAGTTGCAATTATTGATAGATTTTTGAACAAAATTAGGAAATAAATTATCTGTAATCCATTTAAGCTCCATCTAATAGCTCCTAGAAACAGATAAATAAGCTAGAGAAATTAACGCTTGTTTATATTCACTTTCTGGCAAAATCTGAATCGCATCAATGGCCTTTTGTGCTTCTTGTTTCGCACGATCCATTGCATAATCGAGGGATTTATGTTCAGCCATAATCGCAAGCACTTCATCGATCGCATCACGTTTTTCCGCCTTGTTCAATGGCTTCACGAATAAGCGCAGCTTGTTGTGGATTACCGTGACGCATTGCGTGTAATAAAGGAAGAGTAGGTTTACCTTCAGCGAGGTCATCACCCACATTTTTTCCTAATGCCGCAGCGTTAGCGCTGTAATCTAGCACGTCATCTACTAATTGGAATGCGGTACCGAGATAGCGACCATATTCTTGAAATGCGGTTTCAATTGATTTTTCAGCACCTGCAACAATTGCCACAGATTGTGCTGCCACTTCAAATAAGCGTGCCGTTTTACTATAAATCACACGCATATAGCTTTCTTCAGTGGTATCCGGATCATTCACGTTCATTAATTGTTGAACTTCACCTTCAGCCAACACGTTGGTGGCATCTGCCATAATACGAAGAATATCTAGCGATTGTAACTGCGCCACTAATTGGAATGCACGAGTATAAATGAAGTCACCCACTAATACGCTAGCGGCATTACCAAAGGCAGAGTTTGCCGTTGCTCGACCTCGACGCATATCCGATTCATCCACCACATCATCATGTAATAAAGAAGCGGTGTGAATAAATTCTACAAAGGTCGCACAAGTCGCCACTTTATCGCTTTCGTAGCCTAATGCACGCGCCGCTAAAACCGCAATAAGTGGTCGAATACGTTTTCCGCCACCTTGCACAATATAAAAGCCAAGCTGATTAACCATCGGCACATCGGAGTTAATTTGTGCTAAAATGGCTTGGTTAACTTTCTGCATATCCGCATCTGTTAATGCTTGGATTGCATGCATATCCATTAAATCTTGTTTGTTCATCTTCATTTGGTTCGATGGTTGTGTATATAAAAGAAAAGTGCGGTGAATTTTACCCGATTTTTTTCAGGGTTTCTGAAATTAAACTCGAGGAAAAAGCGCTTTTTTTTATTTTATTGCAAATAAGTGCTTGCGATCGAGTTGTTTTTTCCGTAGAATTTGCGACCTATTTATATGAATTTTGAAGTGCGGACCGAAAATAGTAACGGAGAAGCACAATTATAGCGGAGTATTTATGTACGCAGTTTTCCAAAGTGGCGGTAAACAACACCGTGTGAGCGAAGGTCAAGTCGTTCGTTTAGAAAAACTTGAACTTGCAACTGGCGCAACAGTTGAGTTCGACTCAGTGTTGATGGTCGTTAATGGTGAAGATGTTAAAATTGGTGCACCAGTAGTAGCTGGCGCGAAAGTAGTGGCTGAAGTTGTGGCACAAGGTCGTGGCGATAAAGTTAAAATCGTTAAGTTCCGTCGTCGTAAACACAGCCGTAAACAACAAGGTCATCGTCAGTGGTTCACAGAAGTGAAAAATCACTGGGATTCAAGCATAATTTCAGAGGAGATCAAGTAGATGGCAACTAAAAAAGCTGGTGGTTCAACTCGTAACGGTCGTGATTCTGAAGCTAAACGCCTTGGTGTTAAACGTTTCGGTGGCGAATCTGTATTAGCAGGTAGCATCATTGTACGTCAACGTGGTACTAAATTCCACGCAGGTAACAACGTAGGTATGGGTCGTGACCACACCTTATTTGCTACCGCTGACGGTAAAGTAAAATTTGAAGTTAAAGGCGAGAAAAGCCGTAAATACGTGAGTATTGTAACTGAATAATTTTACATCTGATTTGATAAACGCCCCGCATTATCTGTGGGGCGTTTTTCTTTGTTTTCTTACCTGTGATTTACAATCATTAATCAAATCTGTTATCTTGGCACTGTCATTCATTCTCTTCAATATTTCTTAGAATGAAATTTACCTGAATTCCTAACTGTACTTTAGTAAAATAAAGGAAGATATCATGAAACAACAACCGCTTTTAGGTTTTCTCTTCGCTTTAATTACAGCGATGGCGTGGGGATCTTTACCTATTGCGTTAAAACAGGTTTTTATCCGTGATGACGCCACAAACGATCGTGTGGTATCGCTTTATTGTGGCATTTCTAGCACTCTTTATTTTGCTTGCCTATAAGAAAAAATTGCCACAATTTTTGAAAGGTGGTCAATTTATTTGGTTGGTAGTAATTGGTGTCATAGGATTGTCTGGCAACTTCTTCTTATTTAATAGCTCACTTAAGTTTATCGATCCTTCTTCGGCTCAAATTTTTATTCACTTTTCCTCTTTTGGCATGTTGATTTGCGGTCTTTTTGTCTTTAAAGAAAAGCTTGGATTACACCAAAAAATAGGTTTAGTCTTATTACTTGTAGGGTTAGTGCTTTTCTTCAATGATAGGCTAGATGGGTTTCAAGGGGAAAGTCGCTATTTAACGGGCGTATTATTAAGTCTGGCCGGCTCGTTAATTTGGGTTGCTTATGGTATGGCACAGAAATTAATGCTTCGCCGTTTTAGTTCACCACAAATTTTATTAATGATTTATTTCGGTTGTCTTTTGGTATTTACGCCTGTTGCTGAATTTTCCCAAGTGAGAGAACTCAGCCCGTTAGCGTTTGGTTGTTTGGTTTATTGTTGTTTAAATACCTTATTTGGTTATGGCGCTTATGCTGAAGCCCTTAATCGTTGGGAAGTTTCTAAAGTAAGCGTTGTGATTACCTTGGTACCGCTATTTACTATTTTCTTTGCTCATCTTGCGCATTATGCGAGCCCTGATAATTTTGCCGCGCCAGAATTAAATATGATTAGCTATATCGGGGCGTTTGTTGTAGTATGCGGAGCAATTTTGTCGGCAATCGGACATAAGTTATTACCGCAATCAAAGTAAAGTGCGGTTAAATATTGGAGAGTTTTTATGAAATTTATTGATGAAGCCCTGATTCGTGTGGAAGCAGGGGATGGTGGAAACGGTTGTGTAAGTTTCCGCCGTGAAAAATTTATCCCAAAAGGCGGCCCTGATGGCGGTGATGGCGGTGATGGCGGTGATGTTTATTTGGTTGCAGATGAAAATTTAAATACCTTGATCGATTATCGCTTTACGAAACGTTTTGCCGCAGAACGCGGTGAGAATGGGCATAGTTCAGATTGTACAGGTCGTCGTGGTAAAGATATTACATTACGTGTGCCGGTGGGGACGCGTGCAATTGATAATGACACCAAAGAAGTGCTTGGCGATTTAACAAAGCATGGAGCCAAAATGTTAGTGGCGAAAGGTGGTTATCATGGTTTAGGTAATACGCGTTTTAAATCTTCAGTAAACCGTGCACCTCGCCAAAAAACCATGGGGACACCAGGGGAAAAACGCGATTTATTATTAGAATTAATGCTTCTTGCGGATGTCGGGATGCTTGGTTTGCCGAATGCAGGTAAATCCACCTTTATCCGTGCGGTTTCAGCTGCAAAACCAAAAGTTGCAGATTATCCATTTACCACTTTAGTGCCAAGTTTAGGCGTAGTGAAAGTGGATGAGAGCCATAGCTTTGTGGTGGCGGATATCCCAGGATTGATTGAAGGCGCATCAGATGGTGCTGGTTTAGGGATTCGTTTCTTAAAACATTTAGAACGTTGTCGTGTGTTAATTCATTTAGTAGATATTAACCCAATTGATGAATCCGATCCTGCAGATAATATTGCGATCATCGAGTCAGAGTTATTCCAATATAGCGAAAAATTGGCAGATAAGCCGCGTTGGTTAGTCTTCAACAAAATTGACACGATGACTGAAGAAGAAGCGCATGAACGAGCACAAGAGATTACTGAACGCCTTGGTTGGGAAGAAGGCTATCACCTTATTTCTGCTGCAACCGGTAAAAATGTGCCACCACTTTGTCGTGATATTATGGATTTCATTGAAGCGAATCCGCGTGATGCTGAAGTGGAAGAAAATAAACCAGAAGAAGTGAAATTCAAATGGGAAGACTACCATCAAGAACAGCTTGCTGAACATCAATTTGATGATGAAGATGACGACTGGGATGATTGGGACGAAGAAGATGAAGAAGGCGTTGAGTTTATTTACAAACCTTAATGCCTAAATGAAAAAAGAGCGGAAATTTGACCGCTCTTTTTTATTGGTGTTAACCTTTCTTTTTCCCACCTTGGCGCGCTTTAAAGCGAGGGTTGGTTTTCGAAATGACATAAACAACACCGTGGCGGCGAACAATTTTGCAGCCAGGACGATTTTTTGCACTTTTTAGCGAAGATAATACTTTCATTGAATATTCCTATTTTGATTTAAATGCGCCAAATTTACCGTAACGGCTTGCAAATTCACTTGCACGACCTTCGTTACCAATTTGACGAGTTTTACCAGTATAAAACGGATGGGAAGCAGATGAAGTATCACACATAAATACAGGGTATTCATTACCATCTTCCCATTTCATGGTGTTGTTAGTTTTAGCACAAGAACGGATCAGAAAGCCTTTGTTTCGCGTTGGAATCATAAAAATAAAACGGTACGATAATTTTCAGGGTGAATGCCTTTTTTTCATTAGAGCTCCTTATATGACGGAAATAATTGGGCGAAGATACTAATTTAAAAAGAGAATGATTATCAATGTATTTTTATTCATAGCGATGAGAATTTTTTTCATATTGAAAAAAGAAAAATGCCTTTCGGTTGAAAGGCATTTTGTCTGCTTGGAGGGAGAGTTATCCACGATTCGCATTTTTCATAATACGCTCTTTTGCTACTTTCCATTCACGCTCTTTAATATCATCACGTTTATCATGTTGTTTTTTACCTTTCGCAAGACCGATTTTGATCTTTGCCCAAGGACCTTTCCAATAAAGAGAAAGGGCAACAATGGTAAAACCATCACGGCTTGATTTACCGAAAAGATTATCCAGTTCACGTTTATTCAATAAAAGCTTACGTGTGCGAGTCGGATCGCAAACCACGTGAGTAGAGGCCAAGCTTAATGGTTGAATAGTCGCACCAAATAAATAAGCTTCGCCGTTTTTAAAAATGATATAGCTGTCGCTGATATTGGCTTTACCCGCGCGCATTGATTTTACTTCCCAACCTTGTAATTCAAGGCCGGCTTCAATTTCATCTTCAATAAAATATTCATGTCTAGCTCGTTTATTTAGCGCAATGGTGTTAGAGCCAACTTTGACTTTCTTTTTGGTCATTGTTATCCGTTATTCATTAATCGTAAATTGATGTTGATTTTACCGAATCTCGCAGTGGATAGCAAAAACAAAAAGGCTGATTTGACTCAGCCTTTTATTCCTTAATGAGAGATTATTCTTCTAATTCACCACAGAAACGATAGCCTTCACCATGCACGGTAGCAATGATTTCTGGGGTATTAGGATGATCTTCAAAATGTTTTCGAATGCGACGAATTGTCACATCCACAGTACGATCTTGGGGTTTTAATTCACGCCCTGTCATTTTTAGCAATAATTCTTCGCGAGTTTGCAATTTTCCTGGGTTTTCACAGAAATGCAACATGGCACGAAATTCACTACGCGGTAACTTAAACTCAGTGCCTTCAGGTGTAATTAAATTATGACTATTTAAATCCAATGTCCAGCCATTAAAACGATAGTTCTCACGTTGTAAATGGGCCTCTTTGCCATTTAATGTCATGGTGCGATGCAATAAATTTCTCGCACGAATGGTGAGCTCTCTTGGGTTAAATGGCTTAGTGAGATAATCATCCGCCCCAATTTCCAAGCCTAAAATTTTATCGACCTCGTTATCTCTCCCCGTGAGGAAGATTAATGGAATTGCAGCTTTCTCACGTAATTCACGCCCCAGTAATAAACCATTTTTACCAGGTAAGTTGATATCTAATACGATGAGATTGACCGTTTCTGAGTTTAACTGACGATACATTTCCGCACCATCTTGTGCTTGTAATACCTCATAGCCCTCAGCTTCAAAAATTCCTCTTAACGTATTACGGGTTACCGCTTCATCTTCCACGATGAGAATTTTTGGGGTAGCCATTCATTGCTCCTTGTTATACTTCGTTATGGGCATATTCTATAATTGTAACATTGCTGTAACAACAGAAAAGTATGGTCATTTTTTTAAATTACATTTAATTTTATGATCTAAGTCATAAATTCTTAACATTCTGTTCATCTATGCTAGAATTTTAACAGGAACAACAAATGGAACTTTTATGATGAAACGAATTCTTCTTTTTTTATTTTTATTTTTTTACCGCACTTTCCACTCAAGCCGGTCTTTTTGATAAAAAAATCGGCTTTTCTTACCTGTGGATGACGCTTTTCAATTTTTCAGCTGCGAAAAAGCGATAATCAAGAAAAATGTGATCGTCAAGTGGTCAATTGCAGAAGGGTATTATCTCTATCAAGAGAAAATTTCCGTGAAACTTAACCAAGCGGAAACCTCATCCTTTGATGTGCCGACATTTTCTATTTCACCTGAAGATTATAACGATCCTTATTTTGGCTTAATGAAGATTTTCAAAAAGCCGGTACAAGCTATTTTTAAAGCAAGCCAGCCGCCCTTAAAAGCGGAAGATGTGATTGAAATTGCTTACCAAGGTTGTACTGAGGGCTTTTGTTATCCCCCTGAAGTGAAAGAAATTAAAGTGGCGGATTTGCCTATTGTCCAGGTTACCGATACTAAAAAAACATCGGAAAAATCGACCGCACTTTCAGCACAACCTAAAGCAGAGCAAGACCGTTTAGCGGAAAGTTTATTTAATAGCAAATATGCCGTATTTGGTTTCTTTTTATTGGGCTTAGGTTTGGCTTTTACCCCCTGTGTGTTGCCAATGCTACCATTGCTTTCAGCGATAGTAATTGGTCAAAATCAACGCCCTAATATGTGGCGCGCTTTCGCATTAAGTTTTGTATATGTGCAGGGGATGGCGCTGACTTATACCTTACTAGGCTTGATTGTAGCTGCAATTGGTTTGCCATTCCAAGTGGCGTTGCAACATCCTTATGTGATGATTGGGTTATCAATCATCTTTGTTTTGTTAGCTTTGTCGATGTTCGGGGTATTTACCTTACAGCTTCCAAGCTCATTACAAACAAAAACTATCTTTACTTAGCCAACAGCAAAAAAAGCCGGTGCCTTTGGTGGTGTGTTCTTAATGGGGATGATTGCGGGACTTGTCGCTTCACCTTGTACATCAGCACCACTTTCAGGAGCCTTGCTTTATGTGGCGCAGAGTGGCGATTTATTCACTGGTGCGATTACGCTTTATTTGCTCGCGTTAGGGATGGGCGTACCACTTATTTTTAATCACTTTATTCGGTAATAAAATCCTGCCTAAATCAGGTATGTGGATGGAAACGGTCAAAAAGCTCTTTGGCTTTTGTGATGCTCGCATTACCCGTATTCTTGATTTCTCGTATTTTACCAGATGAATGGACGCTAAGATTATGGGTAATGCTCGGCACTGCATTTTTCATTTGGTTTGCTTTCCAAATGCCGAAGAATGGTACAGGTTGGCTATTCCGAATTCTGTTTTTAGTGGCAGCGATGATTAGTGTGAAACCGCTTCAAGCATGGGTTTGGGGTGAAAGCTCTGCACAAAGTGCAGTCGAAAAATAAATTGGTTTCTCATGTTGAATTTAAACAAGTGAAAAAGTGAAGCTGAATTGCAACAAGCACTGGCGGAAAATAACAAATCACTGGTGATGCTCGATCTTTATGCGGATTGGTGTGTGGCTTGTAAAGAGTTTGAAAAAGAAACATTTAGCGATCCTCGTGTACAAAAAACCTTTGGCGATATGTTGCTCCTTCAAGTTGATATGACAAAAAACTCTGAAGAAAACCGTGCTTTAATGACAAAATATAAAGTGCTAGGTTTACCGACTATTTTGTTCTTTAATCAAGATGGAAAAAGAAATCGAGGGGAGTCGTGTTAACGGATTCATGTCGCCTGTTGAGTTTCTACAATGGATTGAGAAAAATCAGTAAACCATAAAATTATTTCTTAATCGTAAAAAGTCCTTTTTCGATTTAAGGTATTGCTTAGTGTTAAGTTAATCATTAATATACACCCCTGTTCTCAAATCACTTTTTTTATTTTTTTATGAGGTAAACTTTATGAAAAAACTTAGAAAAAAATATTCTCCGTATGTTTTAGCTTTATTACGTATCATCGCTGCCTATATGTTTATCTTGCACGGTACAGCGAAATTCTGGGAATTCCCAGTGTCAATGACTGGTGGTAATGGTGCGGTGGGCGATCCACTAATGATCGTTGGTGGGATAATTGAGATTGTCGGTTCAATCTTATTAATTTTAGGTTTATTTGTTCGCCCAGCGGCATTTTATCCTTTCAGGTCAAATGGCTTATGCATATTTCTTCATGCATGTAGCAGGTAAAGGGAATTTGTTCTTCCCAATCGCGAACGGTGGTGAACTTGCTTTATTTTTATTCTTTAGTGTTCTTCTATTTTGTGTTTGCTGGTGCCGGCGCATTTTCTCTAGACAACCGCAAACGTTAATCAATTATCTCATTAATTTATTGCCCGCATTTTGCGGGCTTTTTTTTAATCAATTAAATAAATCACACACTTTTAAGTGTGCTTACCAGTAAAATTTTTTCTATATAAACGCAAACGTTTGCGCTATAATTTATCCCACTTATTTTTAACCATTTAATGAAAGGAAAATGTAATGACAGATCGTCCAATTCGTCAGGCTTTACTGAGTGTTTCTGATAAAGCCGGTATCGTAGAATTTGCTCAAGGCTTAATACAGCGTGGTGTAAAATTACTTTCCACAGGCGGTACTGCAAAATTGTTAGAGCAACATGGTTTGCCGGTGACTGAAGTGTCTGATTATACGGGATTCCCTGAAATGATGGACGGTCGTGTAAAAACCTTACATCCAAAAGTGCATGGCGGGATTCTTGGGCGTCGTGGTACAGATGATGCGATCATGCAGCAACATGGCATTGAAGGCATTGATATGGTCGTCGTGAATTTATATCCATTTGCAGCCACCGTGGCTAAACCAGATTGCACATTGGCTGATGCAGTAGAAAATATAGATATCGGTGGGCCAACCATGGTACGTTCTGCAGCGAAAAACCATAAAGATGTGGCGATTGTAGTGAATAATCATGATTTTAACGCCATTCTTGCTGAAATGGATAAACACCACAACAGCTTAACGCTTGAAACCCGTTTTGATCTTGCCATCAAAGCATTTGAACATACCGCTCAATATGATTCTATGATTGCTAACTACTTTGGACAAATGGTGAAACCGTATCATGTGGCAGAGGAAGAAGATGCCAATGCGAAGTGCGGTCAATTCCCACGTACTTTAAACCTTAACTTCGTGCGTAAACAAACCATGCGTTATGGGGAGAACGCTCATCAAAATGCGGCCTTCTATGTTGATTTAAATGTGAAAGAAGCAAGCGTAGCTACCGCTCATCAATTACAAGGTAAAGCCTTGTCTTACAATAATATTGCTGACACCGATGCAGCACTTGAATGCGTGAAAGAATTTGATGAGCCGGCTTGCGTGATCGTTAAACACGCTAATCCATGCGGTGTGGCTTTAGGTAAAGATATTTTAGAAGCTTATAACCGTGCTTACCAAACCGATCCAACTTCTGCATTTGGCGGCATTATTGCTTTCAACCGTGAATTAGACGAAAAAACTGCGACTGAAATCGTGGAACGTCAATTTGTTGAAGTGATTATTGCACCGAAAGTATCAGCTGAAGCGCAAGAAGTGGTGAAACGTAAGAAAAATGTTCGTTTACTTGAATGTGGTGAATGGACTTCACGTTCTGAACGTCTAGATTTCAAACGTGTAAACGGCGGTTTATTAGTACAAGATGCGGATTTAGGCATGGTTGGTGTGGATGATTTAAAAGTAGTGAGTAAACGTCAGCCAACTGAACAAGAACTAAAAGACTTATTGTTCTGCTGGAAAGTGGCGAAATTTGTAAAATCGAATGCCATTGTTTACGCCAAAGACAATCAAACTATCGGCATCGGTGCTGGCCAAATGAGCCGTGTATATTCTGCGAAGATTGCGGGTATTAAAGCGCAGGATGAAGGTTTAACCGTAGCGGGTTGTGTAATGGCATCTGATGCATTCTTCCCATTCCGTGACGGTATTGATGCAGCGGCGAAAGTGGGAATTCAATGTGTTATTCATCCAGGTGGTTCAATGCGCGATCAAGAAGTCATTGACGCAGCGGATGAACATAATATGGTGATGGTATTAACTGGAATGCGTCATTTTAGACATTAATTTATCTAACTATCCCCTCTTTAGCAAAGAGGGGGGAATTACAGGAAAAAAATAGCCGCACTTTTTTAAATTAGGCATACGCAAGGACTATAACATGAACATTCTCATCATCGGAAATGGCGGTCGTGAACACGCCTTGGCTTGGAAAGCTGCACAATCTCCATTGGCGGACAAAGTTTTCGTCGCACCAGGCAATGCGGGTACAGCATTGGAATACAAAGTAGAAAACGTGAATATTGCTGCGACAGATATCCCTGCCTTAGTGAAATTTGCTCAAGATAAACAAATTGGATTAACCATTGTTGGCCCTGAAGCACCGCTAGTAATTGGTGTGGTTGATGCATTTCGTGCGGCTGGATTAAAAATTTTTGGCCCAACTCAAGCGGCTGCACAATTGGAAGGTTCAAAAGCATTTACCAAAGATTTCCTCGCGCGTCATAAAATCCCAACGGCAGAATATCAAAACTTCACCGAAGTAGAACCTGCATTGGCGTACTTGAGTGAGAAAGGTGAGCCAATTGTCGTAAAAAGCAGATGGTCTGGCGGCGGGCAAAGGCGTAATCGTTGCAATGACATTGCAAGAAGCGGAAGACGCTGTGCGTGATATGCTTTCTGGCAATGCCTTTGGCAAAGCGGGTAGCCGAGTGGTGATTGAAGAGTTTCTAGATGGCGAAGAAGCCAGTTTTATCGTCATGGTGGACGGTAAAAACGTCGAGCCTATGGCAACCAGTCAAGATCATAAACGCGTGGGCGAAAATGATACAGGTTTGAATACTGGTGGCATGGGGGCGTATTCGCCTGCACCAGTGGTGACACCTGAAATTCATGATCGTATTATGCGTGAAGTGATTTATCCAACGGTTAATGGTATGGCGGCAGAAGGCAATGTTTACACTGGTTTCTTGTATGCGGGATTAATGATCATGCCAAATGGTCAGCCGAAAGTAATTGAATTTAACTGCCGTTTTGGCGATCCAGAAACACAGCCAATTATGCTACGCCTTGAATCAGATCTCGTTGAGCTTTGCCTTAAAGCTTGCGAGGGAAAATTGGATGAAGTGAAATCCCAATGGAATCCAAAAGCGTCCTTAGGTATTGTGTTAGCCGCGGAAGGCTATCCAGGCGATTATCGTAAAGGCGCTGAAATCAGCGGCTTACCTCAAAGTGCGGTCGAAAATGAGAAAGTTTTTTTGGCAGGCGTAGAAGCGAAAGCGGGCAAGTTAGTCACCAACGGTGGCCGCGTGCTTTGTGCTACTGCGTTAGGCGAAAGCGTATTTGAAGCGCAACAAAAAGCATTAAAACTCGCTGAGCAAATTCAATGGACTGGACGTTTTTATCGTCGAGATATTGGTTACCGTGCTGTTGAACGTGAGCAGCAAAAATAACTACATTTAATGTTAAGGGATCGAATGGATTATAAAAAAATAAAGAATTATGTCGTCTTCGCACAATCAGTTTTTTTCTGACGTTACATAAAGATAAAACCCAATGGGAAGATGCCCTTTATTCGGTGAAACGTGATGTGGATCTGTTATTGCCAGCTGTGCAGAAAGCCGGTTATACCTTGCAATCAATTCGAGTAATTACCAATCCCTTTGGTGAATATTTGGATTTAACCAATTTGCAAACAGCAAAAAGCAGATTTGCAGTATTTAACGGAATTATTGAATAAATTTAATGAAAGTGGTATTCGTCTTCGATTTGCGATAGGTGCGGCGAGAAATAAAGAGGAAATCGCGTTATTGCCAGAGTTAATCGCAGCTTATGGCGACTTGTGTAATGCTTGTGTCAATGTGCCATTAGATGAAAATGGCGTGTTAGATAATGAACTTATCGAGCAATCTGTTTATGCGGTACAACGAATTGCCAATATTACCCCACGTGGCGAAGGTAATTTTAACTTTACTGTGAATTTTAACTGCAAGCCATTTATTCCTTATTTCCCTGCTGGTTATCATCTAAGTCATTTACCAAACAGTTTTGTCATTGGATTAGAAACACCAGATTTATTAGTCGAAGTATTAAAATCTGTACCAAAATCGTCTCATAATCAATTTTATGCGGATTGTTATCAGGCTATGTCGCAAGCGCTGCAATATCATGTAGATCAAGTATTAGAGATATTAAGTACGGTCAAATTATCAGGTGAATTTGAATTTGCAGGCATTGATAGTTCGGCGGCACCATCAAAATTGTGCATCCATGACAAAATTTATGAATTAATGGGATTGCCATATTTTGGTGCGGCTGGTTCAGTCGAGGTTTCTGCGTTACTGACAAAAGTGTTTAAATCAATCCAACGTGTGCCATTGGTTGGGTTTTCCGGATTAATGTTGGCGGTGACAGAAGATTTGGGTTTAGCCGAAGGGACACAAAAACAATATTTTGATATTCGCGCTTTACTGACTTATAGCGCCGTATGTGGTATCGGTTTAGATACGGTTCCTGTGGCGGGAAATGCTAAGGCTGAAAGTATAGCGGCTATTATGCGTGATACGGGAACGATGGCATTTCGCTTAAATAAACCGCTAACTGTGCGTTTATTCCCAATTCCGAATAAGGTTGCAGGTGAAATATCCGAATTTGAGAGTGATGATTTATGTAACTGCCGCCTTTTACACATTCCTGATTAAACGAAAATTTCCCTATTTTGTTGTGAACAACGTTATCCCTACTGTTAATAAAAGGAGTATCTCATGAGAAAATTAATATTAGGTGGCCTTGTTGCTGCATTATTAACGGCTTGCTCGGGGGCTTCAAATGTCTCACAAAGCTCAACATTAGATGGCGAGTGGATTTGTCATACTATCCCGACACAAGATAAACAAACTTACGATCGATTAGATCACTTTGTCTTAAAGCCAGATGGAACAGGCGCCTTGCGAGGCATTTCCTACATTGAATTGGATAAAGAGACGACTATTCGTTATTTAACAAAAGGTAAGGTGAAATGGCAGAGCCAAAATAATGTCTTGAGTTTTGATTTTGTTAATCGCGCTATGGTGCCTGCGCACAGTAATAATGTGGCTAAAGCCATTAAGCAAGATAAGAAATTACAAAAACAAGAAAAAGAGAAATTGGCTGCGTTTTATAGCAAATCAGGCGATCACGTGAATATGCCAATTGAACTTAAACAGAATGGCAATCAACTAATTTTAGGTAAGGATTTTGCGACTTGCCGACGAGTCACCGAGAATGACAAAGATATTCAGTTATTGAATCAGTGGTTTGTGAAGAAATAAATATAATTATTTTTAAGCTTGATAAAAAAACAAGCATGATTTTTAACCGCACTTTATTTTTTTGTAAGTGCTGAAATCAACTTAATAAAAAGGAGTATTACTATGAGAAAATTAGTATTACTATGAGAAAATTAGTATTAGGTAGTCTTGTCGCTGTATTGCTATCGGGATGTGCAACGGCGCATCAGAAAAACTGAACAGGAAAAAAAGCGTTGGTGGGTGATTGGATTTGTCATGTGAAACCCGCCGCCAAGGCACCTTTGCCAGTTGAACATTTTGATTATGTCACTTATCGAGCAGATCAAACTGTGCTTCTACGCGGTATTTCACAGATTGATACAAAAGAAGGCTAGATGCGTTATTTATTGCAAGCTAAAGCTAAATGGCAGGCGAGTGATGGTAAGTTAAGTTATGACTTTACCGATCGTCTATTTAAAACAGCCCATTCACCACAAGTCGCGAAAATTATTGAACAATCTCCAGAATTTAAAGAATTAGATAAGGAATTTGTTTAACCTTGTGATCGTTGTGGTGATCATTTGGATATGAAGATTAAAATGAAAAAGTCCAACAAGGATGACAAATTTTAATACTTATACGAAAAGAAACCAGCCAATGCCGTAAACTCGGTGCTGGTGAGAAAACAAAAAGAAGTTAAATTAATTGAAAAATTAGTGAAAGAAAAAGGCTCGATTTAGATAAATGAATGTTTTTCATTGTAATAATGAAAAATATGGTCGAAATTTTTGATTAAGTTTTTGCCTAGAAACAGGTAAACTATACACAAATAATGCAAACAACGAGGAAAACACAATGTTTAAAAAAAGTATGAACATCGCTGATTACGATCCGGTTCTATGGCAAGCCATTCAGGACGAAAATCGTCGTCAAGAAGAGCATATCGAACTTATCGCGTCTGAAAACTATGCGAGTCCACGCGTAATGGAAGCGCAAGGTTCACAGTTTACTAACAAGTATGCTGAAGGCTATCCTGGTAAACGTTACTACGGCGGTTGTGAGTACGCAGACATTGTGGAGCAGTTGGCGATTGATCGCGCGAAAGAGTTATTTGGTGCGGATTATGTGAACGTACAACCACACTCAGGTTCACAAGCAAATGCGGCAGTATATGGTGCATTAATCAATGCGGGCGATACCATTTTAGGGATGGATTTAGCACACGGTGGTCACTTAACCCATGGGGCAAAAGTGAGTTTCTCCGGTAAAATCTATAATTCTGTACTTTATGGTATCACTGCTGATGGTTTAATCGACTATGAAGATGTGCGTCAAAAAGCGTTAGAACATAAACCAAAAATGATCGTGGCGGGTTTCTCTGCTTATTCTCAAGTGGTAGATTGGAAAAAAATGCGCGAAATTGCGGATGAAGTGGGCGCGTATTTATTTGTTGATATGGCTCACGTTGCGGGCTTAATCGCAGCAGGTTTATATCCAAACCCATTACCATACGCACATGTTGTAACAACGACCACCCATAAAACCTTAGGTGGTCCACGTGGTGGTTTAATCCTTTCTTCTTGTGGTGATGAAGAGCTTTATAAACGCTTACAATCTTCTGTTTTCCCTGCAAACCAAGGTGGTCCATTAGTTCACATTATTGCGGCGAAAGCAGTATGTTTCAAAGAAGCATTAGAGCCTGCTTATAAAGAATACCAAGCAAACGTGATTAAAAATGCGAAAGCAATGGTAGAAGTGTTTAAACAACGTGGTTATGACGTGGTTTCAAATGGCACAGAAAACCATTTATTCTTAGTCAGTTTCATCAAACAAGGTTTAACCGGTAAAGCAGCAGATGCCGCGTTAGGTAAAGCGAATATCACAGTGAATAAAAACTCCGTACCAAATGATCCACAAAAACCATTTGTGACCTCTGGTATCCGTGTAGGTACACCAGCAGTGACTCGTCGAGGTTTTAACGAACAAGACTGTCGTGAATTAGCCGGTTGGATGTGTGATGTATTGGATGCATTAGGCAAAGAAAACGAAGAACAAGTGATTACAGCAACCAAAGAAAAAGTATTGGCAATCTGCAAACGTCTTCCTGTTTACGCAAACTAATTTTTCATCTTTGCTAAACGAAACGGTGACATCAATGAAGGATGTTACCGTTTTTTATTTCAATTTTTTATGATTTATAGGGAAAGGTAAAGGCTAATTAGTTGATGTTATAGTGCTATTTTTTTCTGAGTAATAGAATAGTTGAATAAAATAATATATTATTTGGTAACTCAACTAAACGATAAATATATTAATTCTTCAGCCTAAAGAGCCCGGGTAAAAAACAGTCTCCATTATGCTTACTCAAATTGCCACGATAGTGGTTTAACGGTGCTGAGCCTATTATCCAATTTAGTTAAAAATCCAACCGCACTTTCGATTCAATTGAAATACATTTATCTCCCAAAGGAAGTCCTATGTTTAAAACATTATTAAATTTATTTTGCTCGACTGACAAAAATAGTCTTGAAGCCTTAAAGCAACATGCAGAACAAGGTGATGCAGAGGCAATATATCAGTTGGGGAGAGTATATGCTCTTGGTAAAGGGGAAGAAGTCGATTACGATAAAGCAATGACGTTATATCACCGCGCGAATGCATTGGGTTATCCATTAGCGGCAAATAATATTGGTGCGCTTTATGATGATATGGGTGAGCCCGAAAAATCAGTAGAATGGTTTGAGCAAGGCATTCGTCAAGGCGATAAACGAGCGACAATTAGTTTGGGACGATTCTATCTTTTAGGCATTGGCGTGGAGCAAGACACATTTAAAGGCGTTGAAATGCTTAAGAAATATGACAATGATGGGCTTGCTTCATACCTTTTAGCGCAGGTATATGATGGTGTTATAGGATATGAAGTTCCAATTAATTATCCTAAAGCATTGGAATATTACTTGCTTGCTGAAAAGAATAAACAAGATTTAACCAATGAAGATTTAATGACGCTTTATAATAACCTTGGGACACTCTACAACGCTCACGAGGATATTCCAACTAATTATGCTGAAGCGCAAAAATACCTAACCAAAGCTGCTGAAATGGGGCTTCCTAATGCAATGTATGGTTTAGCAAATTTACACGATTTCAGAGGGGATAAAAAACAAGCCTTTAAATGGTATTTAAAAGCCGCTGAAAATGGCTTAATTGATGCCTATTACTATGTTGGTAATGCTTATAAAAGAGGTGAGGGCATTCAACAAGATAGCCAGAAAGCCTTGAAATGGCTAGAGCTAGCAGCAGAATACCAAATGAGGGATGCGGCTAGGGAATTGGCTGAGATTTACCAGGATGGGCTAGGTAATGTGCCACAAAATTTAGAAAAAGCTCAAGCGTTTTATCTACTTGCCAAGAAGCTGGAGAGAATGTCGAACGCTCAGTACAACAACTTCGAAGCCGTCTTGCTGTGCGAGATAATTTTGATGAATTACTTGAACGCGCTAAAGAAGGCGATCTTGATGCACAAAAGGATTTAGCGATGGCTTACGTTCGAGGTGATGAAATTGAACAGAATAATGAAGAAGCCTTTAAATGGTATAAAGCCGCTGCGGAACAAGGTGATGCTGATGCACAAAATAGTCTGTACAATCGCTATGCAAAAGGCGAAGGAGTTGAACAAAATAGCGAAGAAGCGATGAAATGGCTACATCGTAGTGCAGAACAAGGTCATGGGCTGGCTTACTATAATTTAGGATTTGAATATAGTTCAGGTGATTTAGTTAGAAAAGATGAATTAGAAGCGATCAAATGGTATAAAAAGGCCGCGAAAAAAGACGTCACGGAAGCTTATTATCAACTTGGATTTCTTTATACTTATGGCGATACTATTAAAAAAGATTATCAGTCTGCACGGGAATATTATGAATTGGCGGGCGGAAGCTGGAACGGTGAAGCGCAAAATGAGTTAGGCATTCTTCACTTTAATGGGTTAGGCACACCAAAAGATAATGCTAAAGCTTTTTTGTATTTCCAACTTGCTGCTGAAAATGGCAGTCCTGAGGGAATGTATAATTTAGGTGCGATGTATGACAATGGCTTTGGCACAAAACGCAACCGCAAATTTGCCACCCAATGGTTTAAAAAATCCTGTGAAGCTGGATATGAAAAAGCGTGCGAGATGCTATAAAAATAACACCTTACTTGATGTTTTTTCATGCAAAAGGAGAGGCGTAATACCAGATCAATATGTTAAAATGAACTATTATTTTTTGATCTTCTCGTTTACGCATAATGCTGATTCAGCTTTTATTTGTGATGTTAGCGGCGGTAAATATCGCCGCTTATTTTTTTATGTGGAAAGATAAAGTCCGTGCGGTTCGTCACGGCTGGCGAATTTCTGAAAATACTTTTTTTCTATTAAGTCTTCTTGGTGGTTTTATTGGCGTTTATTGCGGGATGAAACGCTTTCGCCATAAAACGAAACACTTCAGTTTTAAATTTGTTGTTATTCTCAGTGCCTTTATTTGGTTGATCTTAATGTCTTATTGGTATTTCCTTGAATAACGTTGAGAGCAGAATGACTTTCAGTAATAAAAAGCCTAGAGAATATCTCTAGGCTTTTTTTAGTTTGTGATTAGACTATTTAAAAATAAGGCGTCGATTTCGACTTTTCTTCACTTGTGAAAGTGTAATTAATCCTAACACAATGACATAGACAACGAAAATAAATACCAACCATTGCACCATCGTGATGCCGAAAAGTGACCATTGGCTTTCATTACAGCTACCTGTTGGATTGAACACAGCAGGTAGCCATTTATGGAATGGTAACGTTTCTGGAAAGTTTGGTATAAATTCACATTGTTTCCATGGCGCAGGGTTCATTTGTAAATCAAGGTGACGAATTGAGATTATTAATCCTTTGATTGCACTAAATAAACCTACAATAAGAGCAAGAATGCGGATAATAAGCGAATTTGGCGCTAAGGCACCAGTAAGACCAGCGATAAATAGCCCCACAACAGCTAAACGTTCGTAAACACAAAGTACGCAAGGCTGTAAACCCATGCCGTATTGAAAGTAAAGTGCGGTCGATTCTAAGGCAAATGCGGTAAATGCCAAAAAGATCCACGCTGAACGTTTAAGGGATAATTGCTTAAAAAAGTCGAGCATTCTTTCTCCTTATGTTTCATTAAATTGGAAGAATTAAGCCAAGGTTTGCAAGCCAAATGGTCATTTCAGGTAGAATAAATTCGATTGCAAGGAAACCAACTAGCGTTAATACGATAGTGTAAGGCAATGCCATGTAGACCATTCTACCATAAGAAAGTTTAATTAACGGTGCAAGCGATGATGTTAATAAGAACAAGAATGCTGCTTGACCGTTTGGTGTAGCGACAGAAGGTAAGTTTGTACCTGTATTGATTGCTACTGCAAGTAATTCAAATTGGTGCGGTGTAATTGCGCCTGTCGCAAGGGCATGTTTCGCTTCATTGATATAAACTGTTGCTACGAATACGTTATCAGAAATCGCAGACAGTAAACCGTTGAAACAGTAGAATAATGCTAACTGTGTTTTCTCTTCAGAACTTAATACAAAGTGAATAATTGGCGCAAAGAGTTTTTGATCGATAATCACTGCAACGACAGAGAAAAACACCACTAATAGTGCAGTGAAAGGTAAACTTTCTTGGAATGCTTTACCAATAGCATGTTCATCAGTTACACCAGTAAAGGTTGTCGCAAGAATGATCACGCTTAAACCAATCAAGCCTACGGCCGCTAAGTGGAAAGCTAAACCTAAGATCAACCAAACCGCGATAACCGCTTGGACAGAAAGACGAATCTTATCTTGTTTAGACATTTTTTGTGCGTTTTCACGATCTAAATCCGCTAAGACTTGCCATACTTCTTCTGGTAGTTTTTCACCATAACCGAATAATTTAAATTTTTCGACTAAAATACAAGTGAGTAATCCACAGATAAATACAGGGACTGTCACAGGTGCCATACGGAAGAAAAATTCAATGAAATTCCATTTAGCTTGTTCTGCAATGATTAAGTTTTGAGGTTCCCCCACCATGGTCATGACACCACCGAGTGCGGTACCGACACCAGCATGCATCATTAAGCTACGTAAGAAAGAGCGGAATTTTTCGAGAGTTTCGTGATTTTTTATTTTGTTATCATCGGAAATATCAACCGCATCTTGTAGATTTTTCCCTGATGCCACTTTGTGATAAACCCCATAGAAACCCATGGCAACACTGATGATGACCGCCACAACAGTTAGTGCATCTAAGAAAGCTGAAAGAAATGCAGCACTAAAACAGAATGCTAAAGAGAGAACGATTTTAGAACGAATACGCACTAATAATTTGGTGAAAACATAAAGCAAAAGTTGCTTCATAAAATAAATACCGGCCACCATGAAGATTAAAAGTAAAAGCACTTCAAAGTTTGCCACGATCTCCGCTTTAACGTGTTCAGCATTTGTCATGCCAATAGCAATGGCTTCAAATGCTAATAAACCACCCGGTTGAAGAGGGTAGCATTTTAATGCCATGGCTAGCGTGAAAATAAACTCGGCAACGAGTAGCCAACCTGCAAGAAATGGACTAACAAAAAAGAATAAAATCGGGTTAATTACCAGGAAGGCAATAATAGTTAATTTATACCAATCTGGACTTGCGCCCAGAAAGTTTTTCATAAATGCTTGTGTGTAAGTCATATCGAACTCCGTTTTTTTATAGTCTTAACATTGTAATATATACAGCTTTAAAGGATAATAGACCAGTTAAAGATTTATTGAATAAATCACATTTTTTTTGATCTTTTTAAGCTTTTTTTATATTTATTTTATATTTATGCAAACAGATAATACCCTTTTACGGGCTCAAAGCCCAGCCGCACTTGCCGAAGAATATATTGTTAGAAGCATTTGGGATGATGTATTTCCCGCGGGTACCAATCTTCCTTCTGAACGTGATTTAGCTGATAAAATCGGTGTGACACGCACCACATTACGTGAAGTATTACAGCGTTTAGCACGAGATGGATGGCTTACCATTCAACACGGCAAGCCGACCAAAGTCAATGATATTTGGGATACAGCCGGCCCAAGCATTATTGAAACCTTAATTACCTTAGATCGTCAGAGTGCGCCATTAATCATTGAAAATATGCTTTCGTTGCGTAGTCGTATGTCTGAATCTTATATTTATGAAGCTGTCAAAAATTCACCTAAAGCCTCGGTTGCTTTGTTTAAAGGGCTAGATTCATTAGAAAACACCGCTGAAAGTTACATGGAATTCGATTATGCCTTATTCCGCCAATTTACAGTCATGGCGAATAAACCCTTCTATCGTTTGATTTTTAATAGTTTACGTGGGGTTTATCATAAAATTGGCTTATTGTTTTTCAGCGAAGAAAAACATCGCCAAGTCACGCATGATTTCTATGTTGAATTGCGCGATATTTGTGAAAGTGGCCAATCCGATTTAGTGGTAGGCTGTATTCGCAAACATAAGCAAGTGACTTCCGCTTACTGGCGAACCATTTTAGAAAGTTTGCCAAAAGATTTAGAAACAGAATAATATGAAAAGTGCGGTTGAAAATGACCGCACTTTTTCCTTATATCAAAGACTCAATATTATGCGTATTCCAAGAATTTATCACCCAGAATCTCTTAAAAATCAATCTACTTGTCAACTTTCAGAAGATGCGGCTAATCACGTAGGACGTGTACTTCGAATGACTGAAAGTGAGCAAATTGAATTATTTGATGGAAGTAATCATATTTATCCAGCCAAAATTATTGAAGTGAGCAAAAAAGCCGTTAAAGTGGAAATTCTAGGCTGTGAATTGAGTGATAAAGAGTCGAATTTATCGATTCACTTAGGGCAGGTTATTTCCCGTGGTGATCGAATGGAATTTACAATCCAAAAATCTGTGGAATTGGGCGTGAACGTGATTACACCATTGTGGTCAGAACGCTGTGGCGTGAAGCTAGACGGCGAACGCATGGATAAGAAAATTCAACAATGGCAAAAAATTGCTATTGCCGCTTGTGAACAATGTGGCCGTAACGTTGTACCAGAAATTCGCCCATTAATGAAATTACAAGATTGGTGTGCAGAAAATGATGGTACGTTGAAATTGAATTTACATCCAAGAGCCCAATATTCTATTAAAACCTTGCCTTCCATTCCCAAAGAAGGGGTTCGTTTGCTTATTGGTTCAGAAGGTGGTTTATCACCTCAAGAAATCGTTCAAACTGAACAACAAGGATTTACTGAAATTTTATTAGGAAAGCGTGTGTTACGCACAGAAACGGCTTCTTTAGCAGCTATTAGCGCGTTACAAATTTGTTTTGGAGATTTGGGATAATGATGGATTTACAAGGGCAATTTTTAATTGCGATGCCACAGTTGGAGGATTATTTCCAAAATACCGTGGTGTATATGTGCGAGCATAATGAGCAAGGTTCGATGGGCTTAGTGATTAATCAACCCACTGATTTAAGCATTGCAGAGCTATATTCAAAAATGAATTTTATGATGAAAAATGACCGCACTTTTAGCAATGAACTTGTACTTGCGGGTGGTCCAGTACATTCTGAGCGTGGTTTTATTTTGCATAAGAAAACCGCGAAAGAATTTGAGCATAGTTATAAAATTACTGATGATATGTATCTCACCACGTCAGCAGATATTGTGGAAACCTTTGGTTCAGCGGATGCGCCTGAGAAATATCTTGTTGCACTCGGTTGTGCCAGTTGGACAGCAGGGCAGCTTGAACAAGAGATTGCAGATAATGCGTGGTTAGTGGCACCGGCTTCAGACACCATTTTGTTTGAAACGATTTATGAAGATCGTTATCCTGCCGCGAATCAATTATTAGGGATTCATCCTCATAATTTTGTCTTTTCACAAGTGGGGCATAGTTAATGGGCATCACGGCAATCGCGTTTGATTTTGGCACAAAAAGCATTGGTTGTGCGGTCGGGCAAAGTATCACAGGTACGGCACAAGCCTTACCTGCATTTAAAGCGCAAGATGGGATTCCAAACTGGGATGCTATTGAAAAATGTTTAAAGGATTGGAAGCCTGATGTTATTGTGGTGGGATTGCCTTTAAATATGGATGGTACCGAGCAAGATTTAACACTTCGTGCGAAAAAATTTGCCAATCGCTTAAATGGTCGTTTCGGTATTAAAGTAGAACTGCAAGATGAGCGCTTAACGACGGTTTCTGCTAGAGATGAAATTTTCCAGCGTGGCGGTTATCGCGCCCTCAATAAAGGCAAAGTCGATGGAATTTCTGCTTGTCTGATTTTAGAAAGTTGGTTCGAAAGTTATTCAGAATAAGCCAAAAATAAACCGCACTTTAATGTGCGGTTTGTTGTATTTATGAGTTTATTTTTTTATCCAAATCAGACTTGCCATTCGACCTGTTTTGCTATCTCGACGATAGGAAAAAGAAGCTCTCTTTTTCTGTGAATGTGCAGTGTTCTCCACCGTAAATTTGGGTAATCCCTAATTTATTGAGGCGTTGTGTAGCAATTTGATAAAGATTACAGAGGTATTTTCCTGCTTCATTCGGATCTGGTCGAAAAGCTGTTTCTGCAATTGGGTCAAAAGCCATAAATTGCTCAATCACTTCTTTTTCCTACTTGGAACGCATTGGGGCCGATAGCAGGTCCAAACCACGCGATAATCTCTTCGGGGGCAGATTGGAAACATTTCACCGTTTCTTCTAAAACACCATCACAGAGTCCGCGCCAGCCTGCATGTGCTGCAGCCACTTCAGTGCCTAGTTTATTGGTGAATAAAACCGGTAAACAATCAGCTGTCATCACCAAACAGACTTGGTTAGGTTGGTTGGCGTAAACTGCATCAGCTTCAAAATTATTGCCTTCATAAGGTACTGTAATCACACGAGTGCTGTGTGTTTGAGTTAAAAACAACGGGAAATGTGGCAGATTAAATTTTTCAACCAATAAAGTGCGGTTAGTTTTGACCGCACTTTTATCATCCTCGACATGATCGCCTAAATTGAAACTCTCGAAAGGCGGCAGGCTTACGCCCCCTTCTCTTGTGGTCGTAAAAGCTTGGATGTGTGGTGGAACAGTCCAGTTTGGAACAATAGTTTTCATCTTAATAATCCAATTCGTCTTTGTGTTCGAGATAATCCGCTTTTAAGGCATGAAGTAATTCGACAAAGTCATCTGGCAATGGCGCATACCATTCCATCGTTTCACCTGTAATCGGGTGAGCTAAGCGCAACATAACCGCATGTAAGGCTTGACGTTTAAAATTGCGTAGTACCTCAGTGAAGGCTTCACTTGCGTTTTTAGGGGGACGAGGACGACCGCCATAAGTTTGATCACCTAATAATGGATGTGCGATATGCGCCATGTGCACACGAATTTGGTGAGTCCGGCCTGTTTCTAAACGTAAGCGTAGACGGGTGTAATTACGGAAATTTTCCATAATGCGATAGTGCGTCACAGCCGGTTTACCCATTGGGTGAACCGCCATCAATGTGCGTTTTGTCGCATGACGAGCCATTGGCTGATCTACTGTACCACCTTTGGTCATAATGCCACTTGCGACGGCTTCGTATTCACGAGTGATTTTGCGTTTTTGTAAGTCACGCACGAGCTTAGTTTGTGCGGGGATCGTCTTAGCTACACCATGAGACCCGTTGTATCTTTATCTAAACGATGCACAATCCCTGCGCGTGGTACTTCGGCAATAGGTGGATAGTGATAGAGTAGCGCATTAAGCACGGTACCATCTGGATTTCCCGCACCAGGGTGAACCACGAGATCTTTAGGTTTATTAATCACGATAATATCGTCATCTTCATAAACGATATTGAGCGGAATATTTTGTGGCTCAAACCGGTTTTCATCTTCCACTTCTACCGAAATTTCAATTTGCTCTCCGCCATAAACCTTTGCACGCGGAATATTGGCAATTTCACCGTTCATTTTTACCTGTTTTGCTTCAATCCAGGTTTTTAAACGGGAACGGGAATATTCAGGGAACAACTCTGCGAGGGTTTGGTCTAAACGCTGTCCCATTTGTTCGGGCTGAATTTCAGCCGTTAAGGTAATTTGTGGCATAAAAAATCCATCTAAAAATTTAAAAAGTTGGCTTATTGTGTAATGTTCTATACAATATTCGTTAATTGTAACTTATTTATTGATTTTCGTAAAAATTAAGGAAAAAAGAATGCGTAAAATAAAATCTCTCGCGCTTATTGCACTTACTTCATTCGCTATTGCAGCTTGTAGCAGCGGCAATAAAGAAGTGGAGCAAGCTTCTGTTGATGAGCTTTATGCAAAAGGCGCGGCTGCACTACAAGAAGGAAGCTATTCTGACTCAATTCGTTATTTAAAAGCCGCGACAGAGCGTTTCCCTGGTAGTACTTACCAAGAGCAGGCAATGCTTGATTTAATTTATGCAAACTATAAAACACAAGATTACACAGCAACGTTGGTTACCGTAGATAACTACTTACAGCAATTCCCACAAAGTCCAAACCGTGACTATGCAGTGTATATGGCGGGTTTAACAAACTTAGCAACGGCTGATAACATGATCCAAGATTTCTTTGGTATCGACCGAGCAACGCGTGAAACAACATCAATGAAAACGGCGTTTTCAAACTTCCAAAGCTTAGTGCGTGCGTTCCCAAATAGCCCATATTCACAAGATGCGGTAGCACGTATGGCGTATATCAAAGACTCATTAGCACGTCATGAATTAGAAATTGCTAAATTCTATGCAAAACGTGATGCGTGGGTTGCGGTATCAAACCGTGTAGTGGGTATGTTGCAACAATATCCGGATGCAAAAAGCGACTTACGAAGGTTTATTCTTAATGAAAGAAGCATACGAGAAAATGGGTTTACAACAATTAGCGAACCAAACCCAACAAGTTATCGATGCGAATAAAGATAAACAATTTGCGGAAGTGAAAAAACCGGAAGAGTCTGATTTAACTCAACCAGTTAAAAAATAATTCTCGTCCCTTGTGGGACGAGCTTGAATAAAGCAAAATTATTCAAATAAAGGCTAGTCAAACTAATCAAATTGAGCTAGTATAAATTTAAAAGATTTCCTGGGGTGTTCGTGGATGGGTTATGTCCCTGAGCCGATACTTAGAACTTTATAAATCGGTTTCCCGCCATTGGTGTGTAGGCTTGACCTTTGACTTTGTCATTGGACTAAAGAAACCTAAAAATGGCCTTACCGGTTTCCTTGGACCGTCGGGTTCAAGGACTACTACTCGTAGCGGCACTCTGGGACCTTCCTTTAAAATCCATTCTTTCCAATCGAATGAAATCAACACAGCAAACGCTTCGCACTCAACTCCGTCAACAAATTCGTAAAACACGAGCCAATTTGACCGCACTTCAGCAACAACAAGCGGAAGATTCCATCACTCAACAAGCGCTTGCATTAATTGAAGCACGAAATGCGCAGCATATTGCCTTGTATGTTTCCTTTGATGGTGAAATCTCCACGGAGAAACTTATCAAAACCCTTTGGGCACAAGATAAACACGTTTATTTGCCGGTATTGCACCCTTTCAATCCTAATCATCTTTTTGTTCTTACGTTATTTGCCAGATACACCGATGCTGAAAAAAATAAATTTGGCATTTGGGAGCCAAAAACTCAATGTGCAAAACGTATTGCCTTTGGATGAATTAGATATTCTTTTTACACCACTTGTCGCTTTTGATAAACAAGGGAATCGCCTTGGCATGGGCGGTGGTTTTTATGACCGCACCTTACAAAATTGGCAAAATTCTTCTTTTATTCCTGTGGGATTAGCCCATCAATGTCAGCAAGTGGAACAGCTTCCAACTGAAGCGTGGGACGTGCCTCTTCACCGAATTTTAGTTGCTTAAACCTATCAAGAAATAAAATTTGATAGAAAAAAATTAAAAATTGTCGATTTTTCTCTTGAAATACCAAAAAAGGGTCTTATCTAATAACTCGTAAGGGGGATGATCCCCAAGAATTTAATCAGGAGAAGATAAGCATATGAATATTGAAAAATTTACCACAAAATTTCAACAAGCACTCAGTGAAGCACAATCATTGGCGCTAGGTAAAGATAATCAGTTTATCGAACCAGTGCATTTATTGACCGCACTTTTAAATCAACAAGACGGTTCAATTGCACCAATTTTAACGACCAGTGGTGTGAATGTGGCGTTATTGCGTAATGAATTAAACGCCGAATTGAATAAATTGCCACAAGTGTCGGGTAATGGCGGTGATGTGCAAATTTCCCGTCAATTACTTAACTTATTGAATTTATGTGACAAATTAGCTCAACAAAAACAAGATAAATTTATTTCCAGTGAATTGTTCTTATTAGCAGCGCTTGAAGAGCGAGGCGCATTAAATGACATTTTTGAAAAAAATGTGGTGCGAAAAAAGAACAAATTCTACAAAGCGATCCAACATATTCGTGGAGGACAAAGCGTGAACGATCAAAATGCAGAAGAAAGCAGACAAGCTCTTGAAAAATATACCATTGATTTAACAGCTCGTGCTGAAAGTGGCAAACTTGACCCGGTTATTGGCCGTGATGAAGAAATTCGTCGAGCGATTCAAGTATTGCAACGTCGTACCAAAAACAACCCAGTATTAATCGGTGAGCCTGGTGTAGGTAAAACTGCTATCGTGGAAGGTTTGGCACAACGTATTGTCAATGGTGAAGTGCCTGAAGGCTTAAAAAACAAACGTGTACTTTCTTTAGATATGGGCGCACTGATTGCCGGTGCGAAATACCGCGGTGAATTTGAAGAACGCTTAAAAGCTGTTTTAAATGAGTTATCAAAAGAAGAAGGTCGCGTGATCCTCTTTATTGATGAAATCCATACTATGGTTGGTGCAGGTAAAACTGACGGTGCAATGGATGCGGGTAACTTATTAAAACCAAGTTTAGCGCGCGGTGAATTACACTGTGTGGGTGCAACAACACTAGACGAATATCGTCAATATATCGAGAAAGATGCCGCACTTGAGCGTCGTTTCCAAAAAGTCTTTGTGGATGAGCCAAGTGTCGAAGATACCATTGCGATCTTACGTGGTTTGAAAGAGCGTTATGAGATCCATCACCATGTAGATATTACTGACCCGGCAATCGTGGCAGCAGCAACGCTTTCACACCGTTATATTTCCGATCGTCAATTGCCAGATAAAGCCATCGACTTAATCGATGAAGCCGCTTCTAGCATCCGTATGGAAATTGACTCTAAACCAGAGCCGCTCGATCGTCTTGAACGCCGTATTATCCAATTAAAATTGGAACAACAAGCATTACAAAAAGAAGAAGACGAAGCAAGTCGTAAGCGTTTAGACATGTTAGAAAAAAAGAGCTTGCTGATAAAGAACGTGAATACGCTGAACTTGAAGAAGTTTGGAAATCAGAAAAAGCGACCCTTTCAGGTTCACAACACATCAAACAAGAGTTAGATGCGGCGAAAACTGAAATGGAACAAGCACGTCGTGCAGGTGATTTAAGTAAAATGTCTGAGCTTCAATACGGTCGTATTCCTGAATTGGAAAAACAACTTGCTGCCGCTGAAACCAGCGAAGGCAAAGAAATGACCTTATTGCGCTATCGTGTGACTGATGAAGAAATTGCGGAAGTGCTTTCTAAAGCAACAGGTATTCCTGTTTCTAAAATGATGGAAGGCGAGAAAGAAAAACTCTTACGCATGGAAGAAGAATTGCACAAACGTGTGATCGGTCAAGAAGAAGCAGTAGATGCCGTCGCGAACGCGATTCGTCGTAGCCGTGCAGGGCTTTCTGATCCTAACCGCCCAATTGGTTCGTTCTTATTCTTAGGACCAACGGGTGTAGGTAAAACAGAGCTTTGCAAAACTTTGGCGAAATTCCTCTTTGACAGTGAAGATGCGATGGTACGTATTGATATGTCAGAGTTTATGGAAAAACACAGCGTATCTCGTTTAGTGGGTGCGCCTCCAGGCTATGTTGGCTATGAAGAAGGTGGTTACTTAACTGAAGCGGTACGTCGTCGTCCATATTCGGTGATTTTGCTCGACGAAGTGGAAAAAGCACATGCGGACGTATTCAATATTTTATTACAAGTATTGGATGATGGTCGTTTAACGGATGGTCAAGGTCGTACCGTGGACTTCCGTAACACCGTGGTGATTATGACCTCTAACTTGGGTTCTGATTTAATCCAAGGCAGCAAAGATGAAAGCTATAGCGAAATGAAAGCCTTAGTGATGTCTGTAGTAGGCCAACATTTCCGTCCGGAATTCATCAACCGTATTGATGAAACTGTGGTATTCCATCCACTTGGTAAAGAAAATATTCGTGCGATTGCAAGCATCCAATTAGAACGCTTAGCAAAACGTATGGAAACTCGTGGCTACGAATTAGTGTTTACCGACGCTTTACTAGATTTCATTGCTGAAGTGGGTTACGACCCAATTTATGGGGCGCGTCCATTAAAACGTGCAATCCAACAAGAGATCGAAAACAGCTTGGCCCAACAAGTTCTATCTGGTCAATTATTACCAGGTAAAGTGGTCACAGTGGATTATGTGGATGGCAAAGTTCAAGCCAGACAATAATTTGTAAAATGAAAAGCCATTTAGTGAAAGCTAAATGGCTTTTTTATGCTTTGGTAAAAGATAAAATAGGGTAGAATGACGCTGTTTATAGCGTATAAAAATGAGGAAGAAAATGACCGCACTTTTAAAAATTGGTTTGGTTTCAGTATCAGATCGCGCATCAAGTGGTGTGTATCAAGATCAAGGGATTCCCGAATTACAACAATGGTTAGAGCAAGCATTGGTGGATCCTTTTGAAGTGGAAACTCGATTAATTCCAGACGAGCAGCCATTAATTGAACAAACACTGAAAGAATTGGTGGATGAGCACCATTGTCATTTAGTGCTTACAACAGGTGGTACAGGGCCGGCAAGACGTGATGTGACACCTGATGCCACATTAGCGGTAGCTGATCGTGAAATGCCTGGATTTGGCGAGCAAATGCGTCAAGTGAGTTTACATTTTGTGCCGACAGCGATTTTATCTCGTCAAGTTGGTGTGATTCGTAAAAACAGCCTAATCTTGAACTTACCAGGGCAGCCAAAAGCCATCAAAGAGACTTTAGAAGGCGTGAAAGATGAGCAAGGCAAGGTCTTAGTGAAAGGGATTTTTAGTGCGGTGCCTTATTGCTTGCAATTAATCGATGGTATTTATATTGATACCAAGCCTGAAGTAATTACAAGTTTCCGACCGAAAGCCGCACGTCGCGAAAATTTGGAGAAATAAGATGAAAAAAATAGAAGCCATTATTAAGCCATTTAAATTAGATGATGTGCGTGAAAATTTATCTGATATCGGCATTAGCGGAATGACCGTGACTGAAGTCCGTGGTTTTGGTCGTCAAAAAGGACATACAGAGCTTTATCGTGGTGCAGAATACATGGTGGATTTTCTGCCTAAAGTGAAAATCGAAATTGTCGTGCCAGATGATTTGCTTGAACAATGCCTTGAAACCATTGTTGAAACTTGCCAAACAGGCAAAATCGGCGATGGAAAGATCTTTGTTTATGATGTAGAACGCGTGATTCGTGTTCGTACGGGCGAAGAAAATGAGGAAGCCATTTAGTGGAAAAAAACTTAAATTTTAACCGCACTGTAGTCGCTATGGCGGCTTTAGTAATTGTGTTTGCGGGAATTAAACTGGCGGCAGAGATTGTCGTGCCTTTTTTATTGGCATTATTTATCGCCATTATTTGTTCGCCAGTGATTAAAGCAATGATACAACGCAAAGTGCCACATGGTATTGCTATTGCCTTGTTGTTTATCTTAATTTTTAATTGTCTTCTTTTTCCTGGCGGGATTAATTAACAGCAGTGTGCAAGAATTTACACGCTCTATTCCGCAATATAGAGTGCTGCTTTCGGAGCGTATAAATGACATCATGGCGTTAGCTCAAAAACTGAAATTGCCAATTGTGATTTCTCGCGAAGCCATTATGGAGCATTTTGATCCGAGTGTGATTATGAACTTTGTGAGCCGTTTGTTATTAAACTTTTCTGGTGTGGTGACGAATGTTTTTATGCTGATTTTAGCAGTGATTTTTATGCTACTTGAAGCACCGACGATGAAGCATAAACTTGCTTTAGTGTTAAGTGACAATGAAAATGATGTTGTCGCGGAAGAACATCATATTGATCGTATTTTAGACGGTGTGATTAGTTATCTTGGCGTGAAAACAGTGATTAGTTTGCTTACCGGTATCTCGACTTGGATTTTGTTGGACGTAGCGGGTGTGCAATATGCGATTTTATGGGCAACCTTAACCTTCCTATTAAATTATATTCCGAATATTGGTTCGATTATTGCAGCAGTGCCTATTATTGTTCAAGCGTTATTGCTGAATGGATTTGGTGTAGGAATGGGCGTAACCGTCGGTATTATTGCATTAAATATTGTGTTCGGTAATGTTATTGAACCGAAGATGATGGGTAAAACCTTAGGCCTTTCCACCTTGGTCGTATTCTTTTCATTACTTTTCTGGGGATGGTTACTTGGTAATGTAGGTATGTTACTTTCTGTGCCGCTGACAATGGCGTTTAAAATTACCCTGGAAAGTTCCGAATCAACGAAGAAATATGCGGCTTTATTAGGTGATGTAAACGAATAAAGTGCGGTCATAAAATGACATTATTTTAGCAATAAAAAAGCCACCGCTATGGTGGCTTTCTTTTTATCTTGTGTTCGATAGGTTAAGGTAAATCATCGACTTCTTTATCCACTTTTGGTGGAATCATATGTTCGCGGCGTAGGCCGATATCATAAGCAATCGCAATCGCGATAAAGATTGATGAGTAAGTACCAAAACCGATACCAATTAATAACGCTAATGAGAAGTTATGAATTGATGGACCACCAAAGAAGAACAAGGCAATCACAACAAGAAGCGTTGTGAGAGATGTCATGATGGTTCTCGATAAGGTTTGCGTTAGGGAAATATCAATAATATCAATGGTTTCTACACGGCGAATTTTGCGGAAGTTTTCACGCACACGGTCGAATACCACGATACTATCGTTGATGGAATAACCTACAACGGAAAGAATTGCTGCCACGAAGGTTAAATCCATTTCGACTTGTAATGCAGAGAATACACCGAGTGTAATCACCACATCATGCGCAAGTGAGGCAATACCACCAAAACCTAAACGCCATTCAAAACGTGAGCCAACGTAAATTAACATCATTGCCAAAGTCGCAAGGGTCGCATAAACAGCACCTTGAGCCAGTTCTTCACCGACGTTTGGACCCACAAATTCAATACTGTTAATATGAATATTTGGATCAATCGTTTGAAGCATGCTTTTAACGTGATCACCAATGGCAGAATCGTTATTGTCAGCTGGTAATCGGATCATCACGTCTTGTACAGAACCAGTTGTTTGTACAATTGGGCTTGCAATACCATTTTGATTTAATGTGCCACGGATTTTCTCTAAATCAGCCGGTTGTGAGAAGTGAGTATCAAATACCACACCACCGGTAAAATCCAAGCCCCAGTTGAAGCCTTTTGTCACAATGAAGAAGAGGGAAATCGCCATTAAAATCGCAGAAAATGCGTATCCCACAAATCTCACTTTCATAAATTCAGTGAGAGGGAATGGCAATTTAATCCCATTCACTTCACGGATAAAATGTCCGTTTTTATCTTTTGCAAATAATCTCATCTTATCCTACCTAAATTGATAATTTCAAGACGTTTACCGCCGTATAGGAAGTTCACGATAGCACGTGTTCCGGTAATTGCCGTAAACATTGAAATTGCCACACCTAATGCAAGAGTTACCGCAAAGCCTTGAATTGGGCCAGTACCCACAGCATAAAGAATGATTGCCGTTAAAATTGTAGTTAAGTTTGCATCGAAGATGGAGGTGAATGCACCGTTATAACCTTCGTTAATGGCTTGCTGGATTGGACGACCATTACGAATCTCCTCTTTGATACGCTCAAAAATAAGTACGTTGGCATCCACCGACATCCCCAGGGTTAATACGATACCCGCAATCCCCGGCATAGTGAGTGTTGCACCTGGTAGGATAGACATCAAACCAACTAATAAAACGATATTAATCACCAAGGCAAAGCTTGCGATAATACCGAAGATTTTATAGTAAATCAGCATGAAGACAATGACGGCAATTAAGCCCCAGAAGCTTGCATCAATACCTTGTTCTACGTTTTGTGCACCTAGTGAAGGACCAATTGTACGCTCTTCAACAATTTGCACTGGCGCGATTAAAGCACCTGATTTTAATAACATAGAAAGGTTTTGCGCTTCTGCAGAACTGCTTACACCAGTAATTTGGAAGTTAGAACTAAAGCGACCTTGAATGGTTGCGACGTTAATGACTTCTTCATTTTTCTCTAAAATGGTTTTGCCATTTTCGTCTTTTTTACCGTTGTCTTTGTATTCTACGTACAAGGTTGCCATTGGTTTTTTGTAGTATTTCTTGGTCGTTTGCGACATGATTTCGCCGCCTTCACTATCCAAGGTTACACTTACTTGTGGCGTGCTGGTGTTTTGGTCTAAGCCCGAGCTTGAGTTGATGATGTGTTCACCACCCAATACCGCACGTTTGTAAAGTGCAACAGGTCTACCTTGACGGTCATATTTGATTTCTGTGTCAGAAGGTAACATACCACGTGCTGCTGATTCTGGGTTCACCAACGAATTCACAATGCGGAATTCAAGCGTTGCAGTTGCACCTAAGATTTCTTTTGCACGCGCCGTATCTTGAACACCCGGTAATTCGATTACGATACGTTCTGCACCTTGACGTTGGATAACCGCTTCAGCTACGCCTAATTCAGCAACACGTTTACGTAAAATCGTTAGGTTTTGCTCGATCGCTAAGTTACGTGATTCTGTTAATGCCGCTTCAGAAAGGGCAAGGTTTAAGGTGTTGTCACCAATATCAGACACGTCTAATGTTGGGTGTAACTGACGAATAATACGCGCTGCTTTTGACATTTGGTCTGCGTTTTCTAATGTGACCGTTGTGCCAAATTTGTCGCCATTTTTAATCGCCGTAAACTGAATTTTTTCTTTACGTAATTCGTTGCGTAATGTGTCTTGTAACTGTTCTTGACGTTTAGCAAGGGCAGAATTCATGTCCACTTCCATTAAGAAGCGTACACCACCACGTAAGTCCAAACCCCATTTCATCGGGTTAGCCCCAATGCTGCTTAACCAAGCCGGTGTTGCCGGTGCAAGGTTTAATGCTGTGGTGTAGCTGTTGCCAAGTTTTTCTGCAATTTTATCTTTGGCAAGAAGTTGGTCATCTGTGTTGGTGAAACGGGCAAGAATGGAGCCATTTTCAAGAACGATAGATTTGGTTGGAAGGTTATTTTCTTTCAGTACATTTTGTACTTCAGTTAATGCGGTGGTGTCTGCTTGTTGTCCGCGAGTACCGGAAATTTGCACCGCAGGATCTTCACCATAGATATTTGGAAGAGAGTATAAAGCACCAATGGCGACCACAAGGATCACCATTAGATTCTTCCATAATGGGTAACGATTTAACATAGTTTTCCCTTTAGGAATTTAAATTAGAGAGATTTTACAGAACCTTTCGGTAATACTGAAACGATGTAGTTACGGTTAATCGTGATTTCAGTAGTATCGTTTAAGCGATAACAATTTCAGCACCTTCGGTTACTTTAGTGATTTTACCAATCAAACCACCAGCGGTTAATACTTCAGTGCCTTTCGCTAATTCAGACATTAATTTTTTTGTGTTCTTTGTTACGTTTCGCTTGTGGGCGGTAAATCATAAAAATAAAAAAATTAAACCGAAGATCACGAAAATAAATAACGTGGACATTGGGCTTTGTAGCTTCCATTGTGTTTTCCTTATAAAATGAAAAAGTTAAAAGTGTGCGTAAAAATACCATAAAAACGTCATTCAGTAAAAAGCCGATGAAGGCAATAACACCTAGAATTTTAGGATTAATTGATTTTTTTCAAGCAAACTTCGAAGATTTGCTCGGAAAGCCAATGTTGATCCACTAATTCACATTGATTTTCTTCACAAAACACAACAAAATTTTCTACCGCACTTTGACGATTTAATTGTAAAACTAATTCATCATTTGGTGCTAAATTAGCCAAAAGCCTTCTTCGCAGTTAAAAGCGGAATCGGGCAGGAAAGTGCGGTCAAATTTAATTGATATTTCATGATTTAAGCTTGGCGACGAGCAAACATAATTTTGCCCATGGCAGTCAGTTGTTCTGCTGATAAATATTGCTTACCAAGCTCAAATAGCGGCTCTTCAAGGGCAATGTGTCTATCATAGCTCGCCACAAACAGCGTAATCAGCCTTTCATCTACATCAGTGCGTTTCTCTGCAATCAATTCTTCTAGCTGCTCCGAAAGCTTTGCCCAATTTTCATGCAAAGTAACATGCTGGTGTTCTAATTCATCCACCGATTCTTTCGCTTGAGGTGCTTTTTCAATTAAAGCGGGGAAAAAATCTTTTTCTTCATCATCATGATGAAGTGGTGCAGCGTGATTAAAATACTGCAATATGGTTTTCACATCATTTAATACGGCTTGATTCACGCCATTTTTTTCTAAATAACCAGGAAGAATGGTGAGCTGTTTGCAAAAGCGTTTCACTTTGCTATGACAAGCATAAAGCATATCAATCGGTTCATTCCAAGTGGCAAATTGTTGAGGTTCGAGGATTTGCATAAGGTTTCCTTTGTTAAAAAGTGCGGTCAAAAAACGCTTCATTTTTCTACCGCACTTTCATTAATTATGATTTATCCGCTAATTGTAATGGTGGAACAGGTTTGCCCATGCGAGCATAGAATTCCACCACAAAATCATCAAAACGATCGTCTTCGATAGCTTGACGAATTTCCGCCATTAAACGTTGATAATAGCGTAAATTGTGAATGGTATTTAAGCGTGCACCTAAATTTCACCGCATTTATCTAAATGATATAAATACGCTTTGGTGTAGTTTTTACAGGTATAGCAATCACATTCTGGATCCAACGGGCTGGTATCATCACGGTATTTTGCATTACGGATTTTGACAATGCCGTCTGTCACGAATAAATGGCCGTTACGTGCATTGCGGGTTGGCATTACGCAGTCGAACATATCAATACCACGACGTACGCCTTCCACTAAATCTTCCGGTTTACCCACGCCCATTAAATAACGCGGTTTATCAGCCGGGATTTGTGGGCAGATGTATTCTAAAATGCGGTGCATGTCTTCTTTTGGTTCGCCTACCGCTAAACCGCCCACCGCATAACCGTCAAAGCCAATATTCACTAAGCCTTCTAATGATACTTTGCGTAATTCTTCAAATACGCCGCCTTGAATAATACCGAATAGCGCATTTTTATTGCCTAATTCATCAAAGCGATCACGACTACGCTTCGCCCAACGAAGAGACATTTCCATGGATTTTTTCGCATAATCGAAAGTCGCTGGATAAGGTGTACATTCATCGAAAATCATCACGATGTCAGACCCTAAATCATATTGAATTTCCATGGATTTTTCAGGAGAAAGGAAAATGCGCTCACCATTAATTGGATTTTGGAATTTCACGCCTTCTTCGGTGATTTTACGTAATTTACCTAAACTAAATACTTGGAAACCGCCACTGTCAGTCAAAATCGGACGATGCCATTGCATAAAGTCATGTAAATCACCATGTTTACGCATGACTTCTTGGCCTGGACGAAGCCATAAATGGAAGGTGTTACCAAGTAAAATTTCTGCACCTGTCGCACGCACTTCTTCTGGCGTCATGCCTTTTACGGTGCCATAAGTACCCACTGGCATAAATGCAGGGGTTTCTACGCTGAACGTGCCTTGTGGACGTTCAAATACCAAGCGACCACGACGTGCACTGCCGCTGGTTTTATCTAATTCATATTTCATTTTTTTCCTCAACGAATAAACAGTTCGTAGGTTGTTGTTCAATAAAAAAGCCTGTTAGTACAGGCTTCTTGGTAGGTATTTTATGAGTTGGTTGAAAATAAGTCAAACCACTTATTCTAACCCTTTCACATTGGGATTTTTAGTAATGAACATCGCATCGCCATAACTGAAAAAACGGTAGCGATTTTCGACCGCACTTTTATAGGCATTCATGGTGTGGCTAAAGCCTGCGAAGGCAGACACCAACATAATCAACGTACTTTCCGGTAAGTGAAAGTTGGTAATTAACGTATCCACCACACGGAATGATTTGCCAGGGTAAATAAAAATGGACGTATCGGAAAAATAAGGTTCAATTAAATCTGGGTTACCATTTTCTTCTGCAGATAGAGCAGCGGTTTCAACAGAACGCACTGATGTTGTGCCTACCGCAATGACCCGTTTGCCCGCTTTTTTCGTTTCAATAATGGCATTGCAGACTTCTTGAGAAAGCTCCACATATTCCGCATGCATAATGTGATCTTCGATATTTTCAACACGTACGGGTTGGAATGTACCCGCACCTACGTGCAAAGTTACAAATTCAAAGTTGACACCTTTTTCGTGTAGCTTTTGTAAAAGCTCATCATCAAAATGCAAGCCAGCCGTTGGTGCTGCCACTGCACCAGGTACTTTGTTATACACGGTTTGATAGCATTCTTGATCTGCCTCTTCATCAGGTCGATCAATATAAGGTGGCAAAGGCATGTGACCGATTTCTTGCAAAACATCAAGCACATTGCGAGTTTTATCGGCTAATTCCACTTCAAAAAGCGCATCTTGACGACCAATCATAATCGCTTTTACGCCATTATTTTCACCGAGTTTATCTTCGCCTAAAAATAATTCAGCACCTTCTTTCGGGGCTTTTGACGAACGGATATGCGCTAAGAAATGGTGTTCACTTAAAACACGCTCCACTAACACTTCAATTTTCCCGCCACTGGCTTTACGACCAAACATACGAGCAGGGATCACGCGCGTATTGTTAAAAATCAATAAATCGCCTTCGTCGATTAAATCCAATACATCGGTAAAAGTGCGGTGAGAAATCTCCCCGTTTTCGCCATTGAGTTGTAACAAGCGGCAAGAAGAGCGATCTTCTTTAGGATAACGAGCAATCAGCTCATCTGGTAAGTCAAAATGAAAGTCAGAAACACGCATAATTGTAAATAATGAAAGCTAAAAATGGGGCATAGTCTAGAGCGAATAAGGGGGAAATACAAGGGGGAATGTTATTGGGTATGAGTTGGGTTGAGAGATAGAGTAGAGGAGTAAATATTTACTATTCAAATCTGTTAAGTTTTGTTTCAGCACACAGCCGCCCGAAGGCGGCTGTTTATTTTAGTTTTCATAGGCATCATCATATAACAAAACTCTTCCATATTATGGGAAAGTGAACAGAAAATAGTCTGGTTTAATGAGTGTAATGAAAATCAATAGCGTGTAAAATTGTAACTAACCAGCCATTTTCACTTTGGGAATGCCTTCTTCTGGAATGAGTAAATCTTGGCTGAAAAAAACATAATTTCATTTTCCAATATAGCGTCTTTGTGCTGAATAGTTTAATCCATAGCTTAAAGACTTGCTCATTTGATACATAAAACAAATTTCTTCTGTATTGTCATAGGATACAACCCAGGGATATTTAAAGTTACTGTGTTGAATTACCTTTTGAAATAGCAACATGATCATCATGTTTATAATAATTTCGATATAATCCTTTTCCTTTTTACGTAATAAGGAGGATCCAAATAAATTAATGATTTTTCTGGAAGAAATTCAGAGCAATTACTTAATAAAGATAAGGAGTCTTCACAATAAACAGAAATATCGTTTTTCCGTTTGGCTATTTCAATAATGCGTAATGCAATATCCCCTTTATTGAATCGTGCATCAAGTTTATATATGCCTGTTTGTTGCTTTCCTCCAATTACACCGGCCTTTAAAATACCTGAACGATTAGTTCTATTCATGAATAAAGTTGCAAAACCTTTTTCAACCAAATTTGCATCACGTTCATTACGTAAAATTGAACGCCACTTGAACCATTCATCAATAGTAATAGGAGTGGATTCAAGTAAATGTAAAAGTTCATCAGAATATTGAGTTACTGATTTCCAAAAAGCATAAACTGCTGGATCAGCGTCATTAATATGGATATGTTCCGCATATCCATTAAATAATAAATTTAGTGCGACACCAGCTCCTCCAGCATACGGTTCAAGATAGTGTCCACCCGAGACACCATTTAATTCCATTACTTTTGCTATAAAAGGAGAAAAAGATGCTTTTCCTCCCGGATAGCGTAACGGGCTATATAATCTATTCGTTTTTCATCTCTATGATTTACTCTTTTCAGTTTTACGTTCAATGCTGATAGCTTTGCGGGATCAACAGAGTATCCTTTCTGCATAATATGACACATCGTGTTTTTGAAATCGTTTAAAAACTTGTTTACTAATTCAGGATTTTCACTAATCCAAGCTACCCATGGATTGTAAGCTTTTGTGATTTGAATGACATAAATTCTGAATATCTTCATTCTTATAAAAAAATTTTTAAAAAATATCTCTTGCCGATTTATCTTCTTGGCGCTTATTTCTAGTATAACTCTCTACCCTTTCTTTTATATTCACTTCATTACCAGTAATCGAAAATGCACTAGTCACTTCTCTAGCAAGATTTGTAAAAACAGATCTTGAAAAATTTAGCTCATTCTGCCAATAAGGGTGGTCATCTCTTAAGTTATACAAATATTCAAAAATTAACTGGTCTGGTGGTAAATGACCTGGTAATAAAACAATCGTTTTGTGACTTTTTATTTACCTTTTGTCTGTTGATCTGCATCTAGACAAACGATGCTTTTCTCTGAAAACTCTGTAACTTTTTTGTTTATAAGTTGGAAATAATTTGAACAACCAAGAGTAATATCATTCATTGGTGATGTGAATTTCTTAATTGGTTGTCTGTACATTATCGCGTTAAATAAATCAGAAGCCTCTCCATCTTCAAAAATAAATATTAATTTTTTTGGTAAATTTATGGTTGCAGTTACAGGGGTTGTGGTTGCCAGCAAGTCCGCACTGATTTTTTTGCCCAAGACCAATCATGTTGTACTCGTATATCACCGTACGTATTGCTTAAATAGATGGTTTTATATCTTTGTCTAAATTGCTTACTTTTTTCAAAAGCATATTCAATTAAAACTGGAGAATGTGAGGTCATAATAACCTGTAAATTAAGGTCTCTACATTCTCTTTCCAGTATCTTTAATAGATTGATTTGAGCAGTTGGAAATAACCCAGCATCTGCCTCATCTATTAATAACAATCCTCCCTTGTAGTCTGCATACTCTTCTTTGAGCTTCCTAAACGACATCAGTGCTAATACAATTTGTCCAGCATTATCTTCTCCCGCCGAGACGGATTCTTGATCATAATTATCGCCATAGGAAACAGCGGAACTAATCGTGCCTCCTGTACCAATAGCATTAGCTGAACTTCTATTTAAAAGCTCATTTGTCAGATTAATAAACTCTTGTTTATGGGTATTTAGATAATCAAAGTCCTTAATTTCATAGGTTCGATCTGTTATAGGATAAAGCCTCTTTAAGCTTAAGAAAATAACAGGATGTGTAAAATTCCTACTTGTATTAGCCCCACCTATCGCTGTACTGTTATTTCTAACAACTGCCCTAGCTGCTCCATTACGTGTCATTAACTCTAATCTTGCAGTTGCATCTTGATTTGTGTAACCATCTTTGAGCTCTATAGAAACTTTCATTGAGCCGGGTATATCAAATGCCTGAGATATTCTAAAATGATCACGATACTTTTGATTTGAATGGAGCCCCTGTAATTTGTTTATAAGAAATAGGTTCATCTTTGACATAATCCTTATCAAAGCTAAAAATTTGAGCTGCAATTCCTAAGATTGAAGATTTAGATGTACCATTTTTTCCACATATAACAGTAATAGCATCTCCAAATTCAACCTCTACGTTATTTAAAGCTCTAAATTTTTTTCAATAATTAATTTTTTTAGTTGTGTTTTTACAGTCATTTGGTTACCTAATAAAAAAATAATTGAGTCATTAAATAATTCTAATTGTTACATTTTACCTTAGTGATATTAAAACACCAGACTTTCTCTTTTCAAAAAAATTCTTTAATTATTTCTCCAGAACTTCTTAAATGACTTAGTAAGGTTTACCAATGTTCGTAAGGTAAGGATTTTTCTAGTTAGTTTTGTGCGAATGGTAGTAACAGGATAGTTTCACTCACATAAAAATAATCCTTCATATTTATGATACCTTTTAGTATTTTTGCGTAATTTATCCACGTTTTGTTTTTTTATATTAATGATTATTTTTATATTTTTTTATCATAAATAATATGAAGTTAATTAATTTTTAAAAATGGAGTATATTATACGATTTTTGGGGTGTGTTTTTAGGGCATAAAAAAAGCCCTTTCAAAAAGGTGAAAGGGCAAAATATTTGGAGTCATACTATGAGTTGTTGAATTAACAAATCAGGTATGGGATGTATTATAGTGCATTTTTTAACAAATGCAACAATTTTTTAACAAATTAATTGTGTGGATTACGCGTGTTGGTATTGACCAAGTTACGCATCAACAAGGCATAATCAAGCTGGATGTCTTGTGGCACATCTAAAAAGACAAAGTGGCCATCGCCAGTGCGGCTTCCACATTTTCATTTTTACGATTGAGCATTTTTTCAATCTTAAAGACGATATTGCCTTGTGGGGTCATCATTTCCACTTCATCACCAAGCAAGAATTTGTTTTTCACTGCCACTTCAGCCATACCTTGCTCGTTACGTTTACCGGTAAATTCACCGACAAATTGTTGGCGTTCAGAGATAGAGTATCCGTATTCGTAATTTTGGTATTCGTCGTGCGTATGACGACGTAAGAAACCTTCGGTATAACCACGATGCGCAAGGGATTCCAACGTATCCATTAAGCTTTCATCAAATGGTTTGCCCGCAGCCGCGTCATCAATGGCTTTTGCGATAAACTTGTGCGGTTCTTGCGCAGTAATAGAATGATTTAGTACGGCCCTCGATTTTTAAAGAATGTACACCAAGTGCGGTCAATTTTTCTACGTGTTGTACTGCACGCAGATCTTTTGAGTTCATAAAATAGGTGCCGTGCTCATCTTCAAAAGCGGTCATTTGCTCATCTGGCTTTTTGTGATTCGGTATAAAGAAAGACTTTATCCGTTACCGCACCTTCGCCCAAGGTTGGCGCCACATTTTTTACTTCGATTTGTTGAGCAGGATCGATTTTAGGCACAATGTTACCTACTTCATCCGTGGTGCCTTCTTCCATTTTATATTCCCAACGGCAAGCATTGGTACAGGTGCCTTGGTTTGGGTCGCGTTTGTTGATATAGCCAGAAAGCAAGCAACGCCCTGAATATGCCATACATAAAGCACCGTGTACGAAAATTTCGAGTTCGATATCAGGAACATGTTGGCGAATTTCAGCGATCTCTTCAATGGATAATTCGCGCGATAAAATCACACGAGTTAACCCCATTTGTTTCCAGAATTTTACCGTTGCCCAGTTTACCGCATTCGCTTGTACAGAAAGGTGAATATCAATATCCGGGAAGTTTTCACGCACCAACATAATTAAGCCTGGGTCAGACATAATTAAGGCATCTGGGCCCATGTCAATCACAGGTTGTAAATCTTTGATAAAGGTTTTGAGTTTGGAGTTATGCGGTGCAATGTTCACCACTACATAGAATTTTTTGCCAAGTGCATGGGCTTCATCAATTCCGATTTTTAAATTGGCATGATTAAATTCATTGTTGCGTACACGTAAGCTGTAACGAGGTTGGCCTGCATAAACGGCATCTGCGCCATAAGCAAAGGCATAGCGCATATTTTTGAGGGAGCCCGCAGGGGAGAGTAATTCAGGTTTAAATGGTGTTGTCATAATGTTCTCTTGTCTGATTTCAGGTCAGTAGCTTGCTTTTGGCAAGCTGTATTAAAGGCCTGTATTTTAGGCGGATTTAGGGATTTGTAAAGTAAAAGTGCGGTTGGTTTTTCGATTGTTTTTTAGGCTAGAAATAAAAAAGCGAACTATTCGTTCGCCTTGTCATGATGATATTTAATTAAATCGCCCAGCCGCCAGCATAGAATGCGACAAGTACAATAGCGATGATAATGGTGCCGATGTTGAGTTTTTTCACATCGCCACTCACGATACGTCCAATCACTAATGCCGCAAAGCCAAGCATAATACCCGTTACGATGTTTGCGGTGAGCACGATGAATACCGCACAAACTAAGCCGCTCATTGCGCCGACGAAATCATCGAAGTCTAATTTGCTCACATTGCTTAGCATTAATAAGCCCACATACATTAACGCCGGTGCAGTTGCATAACCTGGCACTAAGAATGCAAGTGGTTGGAAGAATAACATTAATAAGAACAATACACCGACTACGATAGCGGTGATCCCCGTTTTACCGCCTGCGGCTGTACCTGCTGCAGATTCGATATAAACGGCGGCTGGCGCAGTACCGAATAAACCTGAGAATAAGCTACTTACAGAGTCAGAGGTTAAGGCTTTACCGCCGTTGATGATTTGTCCGTCTTTATCTAATAAGTTCGCTTGTCCTGCAACAGCACGAATAGTACCTGTTGCATCAAATACGGCAGTCATCACTAAAGCAAAAACAATCGGTAAAATAGCCGGTTGTAATGCACCTTGTAAATCTAATTGTAAGAAAAGTGAGTTTTCACCAAAGGTTGGCATTTTGAAGATTTGGCCATTGAATGTTACGTTTGGATCGAAGATTAAACCGACGATAGTAATCGCGATGATGACCCATAAAATCCCGCCTTTCACTTTCATTTTTTCTAAGCCGATAATGAATGCAAGGCCGATTAAGGACATCATCACAGGGAACGAGGTAAAATCACCTAATTTAACCGGTAAACCTGCTTGGTTGCCGACCACTAAGCCTACGCCGTTTGCGGCGATTAAAAGTAAGAATAAGCCGATCCCGATCCCTGCACCATGCGCGATACTTGATGGCAGGTTACGTAAGATCCAAGAACGAATACCTGTCGCAGAGATTAAGGTGAACACCAAACCCATAAGGAATACCGCACCTAATGCCACAGGAATAGAAACATGTTGACCGATCACTAAGCTAAATGCGGTGAAAGCGGTTAATGAAATGGCACAGCCGATCGCCATTGGCGCATTTGCCCAAAAAGCCGATTAAAAATCGAACCAAGACCTGCTACTAAACAGGTTGCGATAAACACTGATTCAGCCGGAAAGCCTGCATCACCAAGCATTTTAGGCACAACAATCACGGAATACACCATGGCTAAGAAGGTGGTTAAACCCGCAATGATTTCTTGACGAACCGTTGAACCGCGTTTGCTGAGTTCAAAGGTTTTTTCTAAACTTGACATAAAGTCCCCTAGGTTAATAATCAAAAAAAGACGTGCTATTTTATAGCAAATCATTTAAAAGTAAACGTTTGCGCAATCGTTTTTTGGTCAGTCTGGCGGGAAAGTGCGGTCAGTTTTGAGGATGTTTTTTTCGCATATTTTTTTATCGACTAAAAACTGCTATACTCTGAAAGTTTTTAACGTAATCAAAAAAAGGAAAAACAATGGCTGATTTTAATCAAATTTTAACGCCAGGCGATGTAGATGCTGGCATTATCAATGTGGTAAATGAAATTCCAGAAGGTAGCTGCCACAAAATCGAATGGAACCGTAAAGTTGCAGCGTTCCAATTGGACCGTGTTGAGCCAGCGATTTTTGCAAAACCAACTAACTATGGTTTCATTCCACAAACTTTAGACGAAGATGGCGATGAGTTAGACGTTTTATTATTAACTCGCCAACCACTTGCAACAGGTGTATTCCTTGAAGCAAAAGTTATCGGTGTAATGAAATTCGTTGATGATGGCGAAGTGGACGATAAAATCGTTTGTGTGCCAGCAGATGATCGCGATACCGGCAATGCATACAACAGTCTTGCAGATGTGCCTGCGCAATTAATCAAACAAATTGAATTCCACTTCAATAACTACAAAGCATTGAAAAAACCAGGTTCAACAAAAGTGACTCACTGGGGCGATGTAGAAGAAGCAAAAGAAGTGATTCGTGAATCAATCAAACGTTGGAATGAACGTTAATTTTTCATGTTAATGAATTTAAAAGGCATCAAGTTGATGTCTTTTATTTTTTTCTTCATTGGCCATAGGTGATCTACCTTATTATGATAATTGCGGCACATTTATCAATTTGGATGGTTAATTGGTGCTACTATATGTTGAAAACAATTTAGAAAGTTATATATGCTATTGAAAAAAATGTATCTTTCAGTGTTAAAAGCCTGCATCTTCATTTCTATAGGATCATAAGTGAAGTGATAAAGCGAATACATGATAAATTAAAAGAAAAGGAGAAGAAATGAGATATTTTTTTCTAACGATCTTATCTGTTCTTGCTGCCTTTATTTTTATTTTTGCGTTAATTTATATAAATATAGATGTTGGAATTGATAATATTCAATATACCAGAATTTTATATAGGTCTCTTGAAGCATCGATTAAATTACACGTAATTATTTTACCTATGCACTTTTGGCTATCTAGAAAACAAAAAGCGTAAAAAGTAAAAGCAAGATAGTAACTATTTAATAGAAAAATAATAAAAACTAGTTATCTCTATGCAATTTAAAGCATCAAAGTATAAAAGTGCGGTCAATTTTTGGCCAACCCAAAAAGTTGGACCCAACGTCTAACTTAGGTCGTTTCAGGAATTTGTGGTAAATTCACGGCCTCCACCGAGCCTAATGCTTTGGCTTTTTTTGATAAAAATGCTAACTTGTATTCCAGCAAGTTTAGATAGCGTTTTTAATTCGGCAATTTGGCGCTTCACATTTTCTGTTTGGCTTTCAAATAATGCTAGGCGTTCGTCAATGGTATCGTCGCCAATAGTGGTGCATTCAGCGAAGCGTTTGATGTCTTTTAAGCTCATGCCTGTATTTTTTTCAAGCATTGTAATAAACTCAACCATTGTAAGTCGTTATCTGTAAAACGGCGATTACCGTGTTCATCACGCCCAACGTTGAGCAATAAGCCCTCTTTGTCGTAAAAAGCGTAAAGTGTGGGCAGAAATACCGATTTTTTCGGCAGCTTTAGCGGTGGTGTAAGTCATTTCCCTTCCTTCCAAATAAAAAGTTGCAAAAAACGCTTGCCTTAGAGTGAGCTCTAAAGTGTAAACTATTACTATCTTGCTTAGGCAAGGCAACTTTGTCAATGAATTAAGAGGAAAAACAATGGAAATTAAACAAATCAATTCAACGATCAAATCTCGTGCAGCGGTGGCATTCGCCCCAAATCAACCTTTACAAATTGTAGAAATCGACGTAGAAATGCCACGCAAAGGCGAAGTGTTAATCCGCAACACTCACACGGGCGTGTGCCATACTGATGCATTTACATTATCAGGAAGTGATCCTGAAGGCGTATTCCCAGTAGTGCTTGGGCACGAAGGTGCGGGTGTGGTTGTTGCTGTGGGCGAAGGCGTGTTAAGCGTAAAACCAGGTGATCACGTTATTCCGCTTTACACCGCAGAATGTGGTGAATGTGAGTTTTGTCGTTCAGGTAAAACCAACTTATGCGTCTCCGTGCGTGATACACAAGGTAAAGGCTTAATGCCGGACGGCACGACGCGTTTTTCTTATCAAGGTCAGCCTATCTATCACTATATGGGCTGTTCAACCTTCAGTGAATACTCAGTTGTTGCAGAAGTGTCACTGGCGAAAATCAATCCAGAAGCGAACCACGAACAAGTATGTTTACTCGGCTGTGGCGTTACCACAGGTATTGGTGCGGTACATAACACAGCAAAAGTGCAAGAAGGCGACTCTGTTGCCGTGTTTGGCTTGGGTGCGATTGGTTTGGCGGTGGTGCAAGGTGCGCGTCAAGCTAAAGCAGGTCGTATTATTGCTATTGATACCAATCCTGCAAAATTCGAGTTGGCAAAACAGTTCGGTGCAACGGATTGTTTGAACCCGAACGATTACGATAAACCGATCAAAGATGTATTGTTAGACATCAACAAATGGGGCATTGACCACACCTTTGAATGTATCGGCAACGTAAACGTAATGCGTCAAGCATTAGAAAGTGCACACCGTGGTTGGGGACAATCCATTATCATCGGTGTAGCGGGTGCAGGCCAAGAAATTTCAACTCGCCCGTTCCAGTTGGTCACAGGTCGTGTTTGGAAAGGCACCGCATTTGGTGGTGTGAAAGGCCGCTCTGAACTTCCGAAAATGGTGGAAGATTCAATGAAAGGTGACATCCAGTTAGAGCCGTTTGTGACTCACACAATGACACTCGATCAAATCAATGAAGCCTTTGAGCTAATGCATGAAGGTAAATCGATCCGCACGGTTATTCATTACTAAGGTACGCTATGAAACTGATTGAACAACATCAAATTTTTGGCGGTTTGCAGCAAGTTTGGGCACATGATGCCCAAACGCTTCAATGCGAAATAAAATTTGCCGTCTATTTGCCAAATAATCCGGAAAATCAACCGCTTGGTGTGATTTATTGGCTTTCTGGCTTGACTTGTACTGAACAAAATTTCATTACTAAATCAGGCTTTCAGCGTTATGCAGCAGAACATCAAGTGATTGTAGTTGCGCCTGATACTAGCCCTCGTGGAGAGCAAGTGCCGAACGATGCTGCTTACGATTTAGGGCAGGGTGCGGGCTTTTATCTTAATGCGACCGAGCAGCCTTGGGCGACGAATTATCAAATGTATGATTATATTTTGAATGAGTTGTCTAGTCTGATTGAGAAAAAATTCCCTACCAACGGCAAATGTTCCATTATGGGGCATTCAATGGGCGGACACGGTGCGTTGGTATTGGCACTACGAAACCAGGAACGTTATCAAAGTGTTTCTGCCTTTTCGCCTATTTTATCGCCAAGCCTCGTGCCTTGGGGAGAAAAAGCCTTTACTGCTTATTTAGGGGAAGATCGCGAAAAATGGCAGCAATATGATGCCAGCTCGCTCATTCAACAAGGCTATAAAGTGCAAGGTATGCGTATTGATCAGGGCTTAGAAGATGAGTTTTTGCCAACACAATTACGCACCGAAGATTTTATCGAAACCTGTCGTGCGGCAAATCAACCGCTCGATGTGCGTTTCCACAAAGGCTACGATCATAGCTATTACTTCATCGCCAGTTTTATTGGTGAGCATATTGCCTATCATGCGGCATTTTTGAAGTAACCAAAAAAAAGTGCGGTCAAAACTGACCGCACTTTTGTTTTATTGAATATCGTTAAAACGAGAAACGTAATTCTGCATTCACATTATTCGCTTTGGTATCATGGTTGTAAGCACCTTGATAGCCGACTTTTACGCTAAATGCTGGTGTGAACTGCGCTTGTAATGCCACACCTGTCGTGACGATATTTTTCAATTCTTTACCATAAAGATTTGCGACACCTTGATTATTGATCACCAAGCTGCCTTCAGCGGCTTTATCTTTATGGAAACGATGATAAGCCACATCACCTAATAGACTTAATTGAACGCCACCAATTGCAAATGGAATGGATGGACGTAAACCTACAGAGGTGACGATTAAATCACGATTGTTATCTTTTAACTGCACTTCGTCTTTTGTCACACCTTTATTTTTGATGTGCATATAGCTTACGCCAGCATAAGGTTCAATCGCAAAATGTCCGCCTTTTAAGCCAGTGTAGGCAAGCTCAGCAAAGACATTTTGTGTTTGGCTATGGCTTTCACACCTTGCGCAAATTCTGCACGTTGTTCGTGTTTCTCCCAACTTTGAATAAAACCAATTTTCGGTGTTAACACGTTGAAACGATGTTCAGATGTTAAGCCTAAATGTACGGCACGATCTTTCGAAGTGCGGTCAATTTTGTGGCTATTTTGTGTTGAACCAACAAATACACCTAAATGTTTGTTTGTATCAATGGTTGCATCAATACCTACAAGTTGATTGTACGCATGGCTGCTTAAACTATCCGTGCTGAAGTGGGTGAAGGTGCCACTTGTCCAAATTTGTGTACCTGCATTAAGTTGAGCTCTTACCGCACCTGGTTGTGCAAGTTGTTGACGAAGTAATAAACCATTTAACACATTGTGTTGTTCGGCAGCGAGATCTTCATCATAGCTTAAACGAGCAAAGTCTTGGCGAGCGTTCTCTTTTGTTCCCCAAATGAGGCTTTGATAAGCCGGGCTGTTTGTTGCTGCATCTAAAGCATTGGCGATAGCCACTTCATTTTCAGTGGTTGCCGCAGATGAAAGGGCTTTTTTCTGAACGGTTACTTTCAACGTATTTGCATTACTTTCATTTTTTTAACCGCAAAGAAATCATAAGTGCGAGGTGTTTCAACTACCGCATTTTCAGCTCCCACAAATGAGCCAGTACCTTGTACGGAAACTGCTTTTTGTGGATCTTGTTGTAATTGAGGCAGAATTTCTTCGTCAAATTTATTTGGCACTAAAATAGAACCGTTTGCAAAGGTTGCATTGACGTTAGCAATACCATTATTCAGTAACAAACGACCACCTTTTTCCACGGTTGCGGTGACCGTTTTCGCGGTGCTGGTTAAGGTTTCGGTGACAAATCCATTCTCACTTGGTTTAGTAACTTCCGCTTTCGGTAACACTTCCAATGTTGCACCTTGTTTTACGATGACTTGTTGTGCCGAACCAAGGGATTGATTTAACCCTGAAAGTTGACCTTCATTTATAGTAATTGCACCGGTGAAGCTGTTATTACCTGTGAGCGTTAAGGTACCTGAACCATTTTTAGTTAATGTGCCGACATAGCCTTGTGCGGCACGTTCATTACGAGCCACTTCACGTGCTAAACCTACTTGATATTCTGCTTTTTCTTCTGCTGTCGCGCCTGCACGATTTTGCATTAATGCTTGTAATTCTGCTTTGCGCGTTGTCCAAGTTGCGGCTTCAGCTTGATCTTCGACTTTACGTGCTTTGATGGCTTTATCGCTAATATCATTTGACCAAACATCATTTTGATTGAGGTTGATTTTCATGTTTCCTAAGAATTGACCTGGGCCAAACATCGCTTTGCCAAGATCTAAAATCCCCCAACCCCAAACGTTGCTTGGTACACCTTGTTCAGTTTCCCAACGTTCTAATGGTTTACCTTCAAGCCCTTTACGAAGCGTAGTTTGTCGTGCCGTAGTGAGCATGACATCACGTGCTTGATCGGTTGTCATGTATGGATAGCGAGAAAAGATGACGCCTAATGCACCACTTACGTGTGGGGCTGCCATTGAAGTACCACCGGCTGATTTGTAAATAGGGTCACCATAAGTATTGTTGTCTTGTAATTGAATGTAGGAGGAATAGATGTTGGCGGATGGCGCCGCAATCGTCCACCATTTTGAATGGCCGGCGAGGTTAAATTCTTGAATATCTGCGCCTGCTTTTTCATCACTCACATCGTCATTCGAATCATTCGGATAGCCTTCATCACCGACTTGCCCGGTGACGTTTACCCAGTATTTTTCCACATCAGGTCTGAAATAAGGCAACATAGCACGCGTAAAGGACTCCGCCATCATACTGCGGTTACCCGCGGTAAAGACTTGAATTACTTGTTTATTTTTTGCCACTTCATAAGCCGCATCAACAAAGTTTTTCTCACCACTCGTGACAAATTGATAATAAGCTTTTTCAGCCTCGACTAAGTTACTTAAATAAATATGTGCCGCAGAACTAGATATTGGCTCAGGTGCTTTTGGTACATCATAATATTGCACGCCATATTCAGGCACATCACGCCAATCATATTTTGGTTTATAGCCTAAGGCACCGGCAAAGGATGAATTAACACGACGGTTTGAACCCCAACTGTTATTAATTACTTTGGCACCGGCATCTGCTAGGGCAGAGTAGCCCTGTAAGAAGAAACTATAGTCTTGGTTTGGGCCATAGGTCATGTTGTCGTTACCACCAGTATTAGCAGAATAGAGGTTAGCACCGAATGCTACACCATGCATCTGGTTGCCATCACGCGTTGCCGCCATGGTGCCGCCAACATGGGTACCGTGCGCATCATTGGTATATTTATGCCATGCCCCGTCAATATTGAAGGCTTCACCTTTAGTGAAGATGCCATTATCTGTTTTATCGAAATTGCGTTTACCGTTTTTTACGGGTTCATTTTTATTAATTGGACCATTTCCCACCGATGCATCGGGATAACGCATGCCATCTTTACTATAAGTCCCTTCTGTTTTTACAACGTGGATTCGACCGTCTTGAAATTCAGGGTGATTTAATAGCACACCTGAATCCATCACGCCAATTTTTACGCCTGAACCATTAAAGCCAAGAGCATAAGCCGTGGAAGCATTCATTGAGGTTAAGCCCCAGTCTTTGAGGTATTCAGCGCTTTCCCAGCTTTTGGTATTACCGGCTTGGCCTTGTTCAGAATAAGCGGTTGCATTGGCGGCATACCAACCAACGAGTAATGCAAGTGCAGTTTTTTTGAAGTTTCATGTTGTCTTCCTTTATCTTTTGATTTTTCGCTGGCTATTATTCGCCCTCATCGCGAAGCGCTTCAATGACTCAAATCAAAAATTCCAAAGAAAAAAATGTTTATTCTGTGACAACGATCACACCAAAGTGCGGTCAAAAGAGGGGATAAATTTATGTATCGTAGAAATCAATGTTATAATTCACGAACAAAATGATTAAGGAGCAACCCATGGCGATTTTAGTAACAGGTGGAGCCAGCTATATCGGTTCACACACCGTAGTGGAATTATTAAATGCAAATAAAGAAGTGGTGGTATTGGATAATTTATGCAATTCCTCTCCAAAAATCTTTAGAACGCGTAAAAAGAAATCACTGGCAAAGACGTGAAATTTTATGAAGGCGATATTTTAGATCGTGCTTTATTACAAAAAATCTTTGCTGAAAACAGTATTCAATCGGTAATCCATTTTGCGGGTTTAAAAGCCGTGGGTGAAAGTGTCCAAAAACCAGCTGAATACTATATGAATAACGTATCAGGCACGATTGTTTTGATTCAAGAAATGAAAAAAGCAGGCGTGTGGAACTTTGTATTTAGTTCATCTGCAACGGTTTATGGCGATCCGGAAATTATTCCTATTACGGAAGATTGTAAAGTGGGTGGCACAACCAACCCTTACGGTACATCTAAATACATGGTGGAACAAATTCTGACCGATGTTGCGAAAGCCGAACCGCAATTTAGCATGACAATCTTACGTTATTTCAACCCAGTGGGTGCGCATGCAAGCGGCTTGATTGGTGAAGATCCAAATGGTATTCCGAATAATTTATTGCCTTACATCAGCCAAGTTGCCATTGGTAAATTACCGCAACTATCAGTATTTGGTAGCGATTATGATACTCATGACGGCACAGGTGTACGTGATTATATCCATGTGGTGGATTTAGCGATTGGTCACTTAAAAGCATTAAATCGCCATGAAAATGACGCAGGTTTACACATTTATAACTTAGGTACAGGTACCGGTTATTCTGTGCTTGATATGGTGAAAGCGTTTGAGCAAGCGAACAATATCGAAATCCCGTATCGTCTTGTTGCGCGTCGTCCTGGTGATATTGCAACATGCTATTCTGATCCAAGTCTTGCCGCGAAAGAGTTAAATTGGACAGCTGAACGTGGTCTTGAGCAAATGATGAAAGACACTTGGAATTGGCAAAAAAATAATCCGAAAGGATACAGAGATTAATCTCACTCTTGTTGGGTGGAGCATCATTCCGCCCTTAATATTTCAATCAGATAAAACACGCTCAAAAATAACCGCACTTTATGTCAGAAAAATCCCTTTCTAGTCAAATATTTACCCGAAAAATGCTGATCTGTGTCTTTACTGGATTTAGCTCGGGCTTACCACTTTTCGTGTTATTGCAAATGTTGCCAGTGTGGCTGACAGATAAAGGGCTTTCTGTTGAATTAATCGGTGCCTTGACAGGGGTTATGGTGCCATACGGTTTGAAATTTTTATGGGCACCGTTATTAGACCGCTATTTCCCGCATTTTTAGGGCGTCGTCGTAGTTGGTTATTGATTTCTCAAGTGATTTTGCTGATTTCACTTTATGCGATTAGTCAGTTTGATCCCGTGGCAGAGTTAAGTATGGTGGCTAAAATTGCCACATTTATTGCCTTTTTCTCTGCGACACAAGATATTGTACTCGATGCTTATCGTCGTGAAATTTTAACGGATAATGAATTAGGATTGGGGAATACCATCCATATTAATGCTTATCGAGTTGCAGGCTTAATTCCAGGTGGGCTCTCGCTTTATTTAGCGACAATTTATCCATGGAAAACCGTCTTTTTATTGACCGCACTTTGTATGTTAGCGGGCATATTTATGACGCTCTTTTTAGCGAAAGAACCAAACATTGCACAGGTCGAGCGTGATCAACCTTTCTATATGGTGTTTTGGATACCCTTGAAAGAGTTTTTCCAACGTAAAGGTGTTGCCCAAAGCGATCGGTTTTTACTCTTTTTGTTCTTGTATAAATTTGGTGATTCATTTGCTACCACGTTACAAACGAAATTCGTCTATGACATGGGCTTTGAAAAAGAACATATTGCGTTGGTGGTAAAAAGTACCTCTCTTTGGGCAAGTATCTCTGCCGGTCTCGTGGGGGGCGTGATTATGTTGCGCTTAGGAATTAACCGTGCATTATGGGTATTTGGTTTTATTCAATTAATCACTATTGTTGGATTTATTTGGTTAGCTGCATTTGGGCATTTTGAGCATATCGGCGCTGCAGAACTTTGGAAATTAGGCTTTGTGATTGCGGGTGAATATATAGGTGTCGGTCTCGGCACAGCAGCCTTTGTCGCCTTTATGGCTCGCGAAACGAATCCGCTTTATACAGCCACTCAATTAGCCTTATTTACCAGCCTTTCTGCTTTACCAAGTAAAGGACTTGGTATGTTATCTGGTTACTTGGTTAAAGCAGTGGGCTACTATCATTTTTTCTGGATTTGTTTATTCCTCGCTATCCCAGGAATGATTTGTTTATTCTGGGTAGCGCCGTGGAATGAAAAAGGAAATGAAAAAGCTTAAAATAAAATAAAGTGCGGTCAAAATTAACAGCAAAATCATTTGACCAAACAAGGCTTTAACGGTATTTTAAACAGGTTTATTATTTATTGGAGATTCGTATGAAAATTATTCTTTTAGGTGCTCCTGGTGCAGGAAAAGGCACGCAAGCACAATTTATTATGAACAAGTTTGGCATTCCACAAATTTCAACAGGGGATATGTTCCGTGCAGCGATTAAAGCGGGTACAGAATTAGGCAAACAAGCAAAAGCATTAATGGATGAAGGAAAATTAGTACCGGATGAATTAACCGTGGCATTAGTAAAAGATCGTATTTCTCAACCAGATTGTGCAAATGGTTTCTTATTAGATGGTTTCCCACGTACAATTCCACAAGCGGATGCATTAAAAGATTCTGGCGTGAAAATTGATTACGTTTTAGAGTTTGATGTACCGGATGAAGTGATCGTTGAGCGTATGAGTGGTCGTCGTGTTCACCAAGCGTCTGGTCGTTCTTATCACATCGTTTACAACCCACCAAAAGTGGAAGGTAAAGATGATGTAACGGGTGAAGATTTAATTATCCGTGCCGATGATAAACCAGAAACTGTGTTAGATCGTTTAGCGGTTTACCACAAACAAACCAGCCCATTAATTGATTATTACCAAGCTGAAGCAAAAGCAGGTAATACGCAATATTTCCGTTTAGATGGTACTCAAAAAGTGGAAGCTGTAAGCCAAGAGTTAGATAAAATCTTAGGTTAAAATAGACTGGAAACTGACCGCACTTTGAAGATTAAAGTGCGGTTAATTTTTCAAAAGGATTTTGAGATCGTAAATTGAGATCGTATTTGGGGACATTATGAGCAAGAAAAGAACAATAGCATTGACGATTTCGGCTATCGCAGTGGCACTTGGGATTGGCGCACAATTTTACACCAATCATAAAATCGATCAGGTGTTAAAAAATTTCCCTTATTCTTTGGATAACCAAGCAACATTGAATGTGACGCAAACCGCGAAAAACTTTTTTATTCGTGAGTTGATCTTTAGTGTAAAAGATAGTGATGCGAAAAGCACAAATGTGATTTCAACTAAGCTCACCGCACTGCCTTTCTTCATTACAGCGGAGTCTCAGCTGTCCGAGCAATTAGTTCGTCAATTAAATAAAACATTAAATATCACGATTGATAAAAACACGATTAATAGTAAATTTTCGCCGGTAGGGGATTATTTACAGTCTGATATTTTGACGGAATTCCGTGATTTTGCGAATAAGTCCCAAAACCTTTCTATTGGTCTTCATTTCTTAAAAAAATAAAGAAGTTGAGCTAAAAACAAACTTAAGTGGTTTTAATTACGATAAAGACACGAAACTTGAAGAAATTGAGGGTGAAGCTCGCCTTGTGCCTGTTGGAGCAAATCAATATGACCTATCAAGTATTGACTTAACCGCGAAAAATGCCGAAGTGGCATTGTTAAATGGGGAAAAATACACATGTTTATTTTAAAAATGCCACTTATCATTTTGATGTGAAACCTGGAGAATCAGATAAACGTGATCTAAGTACAAAAATTTAGTAGTGATATTTTACGCATTGCCAATAAAAAGCCGTACGACAGAAGAAAGCCAAGCAACAGCAGGTGGTTTGAATTTATTGATTAAACAAAATGGCGTGCCAAGTGCGGTCAATTTTTCATCATGAATTTAAAAAAATTAAGTGATGGCTCATTAGATATTAAAGACGGCGTCAATTTGTTAACGAAAATTTTTACACAAAAACGATCGTTTTGATGGTTCATTATCGGTACTTTCTGTCAATGTGCCTAAAAAAATAATCAACCTTACTTTAACTTACAAAATGCCAGTCTTGAACTTAAGTTGGCGAATACAGATTTAACCAAAGCCAATGTGGATTTCAAATTAAATGTTGAAAGTGTGAAACAAACTCCTGCCGATGAAGAGCGTAAATGGGAAGCTAAAGGCGGTAAAGTTAATATTCAGTTAGATGATTACAACGTGGCAAACGAATTGGCGTTTGTACCGTTTTTATTAGATGCTTTTGCTGAGAAAGAGGCACCGTCAAAAGACAATAAAGACTTCTTGAATGCCAAAGATAAATGGGTGAGAGAATTTAGTGGCAAAACCAATATTGAGGCCGCATTAAAATCATTTAATATGGCCGATCTAGTGCTTGATGACGTATCAGCCAGTGATAAGACGGAAACATTAGACAATGATCAATATAATGAACATATCACATTGTCTGCGAATAAAGCGAGTTACCCAAGCGCAGGTTTCGAATTTGAAAAATTAGCGGTTGATGCACCATTTAAAATTAATCACAGCAAAGCGCATTTATCAGCAAGATTTTGCTCAGCACCGTTTTATGGGGCCTTATGCAGCACACATTTAACGTCAGCAACATTTGATAAATACATCAAAAACTCATGGAAAGAGCTTGATTTAATTGTTGATAATGCAACGTTGAATTTAAATCTAAATACTTATCCAGAGACTAATGCTTATCCTGTTAAATTGGAAGTGAGTGGTATTGTGCCTCAAGTGCCCGAAGATGATTCATCAGACATGATTCCAGATAATATTGAAGGCACATTTAATCTGACATTAAGTAAAATGTTGTTTGATGATCAAAATGAAAAAGCCTTAGCCATTAAGGAAAATTCATACTTTTGGCAATATTTAAGTAGCTTTGTGAAACATGATGGAAAACTTCACCGAGAATTTGTGGAAGAAGGTGATAATTACGTTTCTAGAGTGGAAAAAACGGAAAATGGCTACTTAATTAATGGTCGTACGCTTGAAGATCTTCGTCAAGAAAGCATGATGGAGAGTGATGAGGGCGAAGAAGAGAAGCCAGCAGCAACTGACTAGTTGAAAGGATAATATAAAAAATGACCGCACTTGAGATTCAAAATGCGGTCATTTTTTTATCTGTTTTTGATTACTTCACTAATCCACCACTTGCTTGTAAATCAGCATGGTAGGAAGAGCGAACAAATGGGCCACAGGCTGCGTGTTCAAAGCCCATTGCGTTGGCTTTATCACGGAACTCATCAAATTCGGCTGGTGGCACATAGCGCGCAACCGGTAAGTGATGGCGACTAGGTTGAAGATATTGACCCAGTGTAAGCATGGTTACGCCGTTTGCACGTAAGTCTTCCATGACTTGAAGAATTTCTTCATTAGTTTCACCTAATCCAACCATTAAACCTGATTTTGTTGGGATGTTTGGGAACATTTCTTTGAAATCATGAAGCAATTTTAAAGACCACTGATAATCAGCGCCCGGACGAATTTCTTTATACAAACGTGGCACATTTTCCAAGTTGTGGTTGAACACATCCGGTGGATTGTCTTTTAATTTTTCTAAGGCTTGAGTAATACGTCCACGGAAATCAGGAACCAAAATCTCAATTTTGATGCCAGGATTTAATGCGCGCACTTCTTTTACACATTCAGCAAAATGACCTGCGCCACGATCAGGCAAATCATCACGGTCTACAGAGGTAATCACCACATATTTCAACTTCATATCTTGGATAGTTTCAGCTAATTTACGTGGTTCATCTGGATCGGGTGGTAATGGTTTACCATGTGCAACGTCACAGAAAGGGCAACGACGAGTACAAATCGCCCCTAAAATCATAAAGGTTGCTGTACCATGGTTAAAGCACTCGTGTAAATTTGGACAAGACGCTTCTTCGCAGACAGAATGTAGGCCATGACGACGCATCCCATTTTTAATGGTCTCGATCTTTAATGAGCTAGATGGCAATTTGATTTTCATCCATTCCGGCTTTTTCAATAATTCTTGATTAGGATCGATGTTTTTAACAGGGATAATTGATGTTTTGGCTGCATCACGGTATTTCACACCGCGTTCCATTTTAAAAGGCGTTGACATTGTTCTTTCCTAAAGAAAAATGCCTGATTTAGGCATTTTTTTAAATGTATTATAAAAAGTGAATGTTATAAATTTGTAACATTATAGCCCAAAAGTTCGGCAAAGTGTTTAATTAATTTTGGGGAAACCTTGTCAAGTGTTGCCTCTTCTTTACCAATAAAGTCAGCAAGCTGACACATTTCAAGCCCTGCATAGCCACAAGGATTAATGTAGTGGAAAGGATTGAGATCCATATTGATATTAAACGCGAGCCCATGGAAAGAGCAGCCTTTTCGAATGCGTAAACCTAATGAACAGATTTTTTTGCCATCAATATACACGCCAGGTGCATCTGGTTTGGGATAACCTTCAATACCATAGTCTGCTAGGGTTTTTACAACGGATTGTTCAAGTGCTGTCACTAATTGGCGAACATTTAAATGTTCATGACGTTTAATATCAATGAGTACATACATGACCTGCTGACCAGGACCATGATAGGTAATTTGACCACCACGATCGGATTGAACAACAGGTATATTACTACTTTGTAATAAGTGCTCTGGTTTGCCTGCTTGGCCTTGTGTGAAAACAGGATGATGCTCAACTAACCAAATTTCATCGGTGGTTTCTGCATTTCGATTATCGGTGAATTTCTGCATTTTATGCCAGATTTCCTGATAATCTTGTAATCCTAATTGACGGACAACTAAATCAGTTTTGTTCATCTTAGATAACCATTTTGACGCCTTCAACTTTTGCAAGTTCTTTGTAAAGGGTTTCTACTTGCTCAAAGTTTTGCGCCACAATATCAATTGAAACAGAATTATAGGTACCTTTTGCTGCTACGTTTTTTTCTTTTTGGAATATAATCACCTGGTAAATATTTTTGTACCACGGCGATTAGATCTTGAGCTAAATTTTCACGGTTAACGCCAGCCACTTTAAATGTCATGGTAGCGGGGAATTCCATTACTTCTTTCAGTTTTTCATAATCATTTTCAGTTGTCATGTTGTTTCCTTAATTTAAGAATAAGGTGCGCGAATTAGCTAAATTCACACACCTTACGAATTTATTGATGTGATATAAATGGGGAAGTGCGGTTAATTTTCAAGGTGTTTAGTCGAATAATCCTTTAACCGTTAACACTAACCAGTCCCAACCTTTTCCTAAGAAGCCGCCTTCTTGTACATCTTCTAATGCTTGAAGATTCACTGTTGCGACATCTTTACCATCTAATTGATAAACGATTTTACCTACCACTTGGCCTTTTGCTAAAGGTGCTTGTAAGTATTTGTTATCTAATTCGTAACGTGCTTTTAAGTCAGCTTGTTTACCTTTTGGCACGGTAATAAATCCATCTTGTAATACACCAACTTTTACCTCACCTTTATCACCGTAGTAAACCGATTGTTTTGAAATTTCTTCATTGGCTTTGTAGGTTTTTAAGGTTTCAAAGTTAGCAAAACCCCATTGTAAGAGTTTTTTACTTTCAACTTCACGGCCTTTATAGGTAGGCACGCCCATGACAACAGAAATCAAACGCATATTGTTTGGGCTTGTTGCTGATGCGACAAGGTTATAACCTGCTTGGCTTGTGTGACCGGTTTTCATACCATCCACGTTAATGGTTTTATCCCATAATAAACCATTACGATTAGGTTGTTTGATTTTGTTGAAAGTAAAGTCTTTTTCCGCGTAGATTTTATATTCTTCCGGTAAATCACGAATAATATGCGCACCAATAATCGCCATATCACGTGCAGTTGAATATTGGTTTGGATCGTCTAAACCATGTGGTGTAGTGAAGTTAGTATTTTTTAAGCCAAATTGTTGAACGTATTTATTCATGGTATCAACGAAGTTAGCCACGGTACCCGAAATATGTTCAGCTACTGCAACACAGGCATCATTACCAGAAACAATGATAATCCCTTTGTTTAAATCACCCACTGACACTTGTTGATTTAAATTTAAGAACATTTTTGACGAATCAGGGAAATTTCTACCCCAAGCGCTTTCGCTAATTGTCACCATATCTTCATTATGGATTTTACCTTGTTTTAATGCCGCACCAACCACATAACTGGTCATCATTTTCGTTAATGAAGCAGGGTATTGGCGTTGATCAGGGTTAAGTGATGCCAGTACCGCACCAGAATTGTAATCCATTAAAACATAAGTTTGTGCATTCACTTCCGGTATTGCAATACCATATTGAATGTCTTCAGATGCGGCAAATGTTGATGCTGCCATTAATCCCGAGCATAGTACAATTTTTTTCAATTTTGCAGATTGTTTTAACATAGCATTTCCTTTAATAGCTTATTAGTTTTTATAAGTATAAACGATTACGGGTTGCCCATTGATCGTTTTTTTGTAATTTTGTTTTTAATTGATTAATATCCGATTGCTCCGTTAATGGACCAAAATGGATTTCGTAGTTTTGCCCATTTTGATTAATTTCAGTTTTGATGTCGTCTAGTGCGAGTTTTGTGATGATGCTTTCTGCTTGATTTTTTTGACGACAGAGCGAGTAGTTTTAGCTTGAAGACAGTTTTTTTGCATTGTTTGTGCTTTCTAAGTTTTGATTTTTTTCGTTATTTTTTTATTGATAACTAAACGGTCACTGGCTTCTTGCGTTTTTGCATGCTTAGCGAGTGTTTTTGCTCCTGCACCTGAAATTTGACCTTCATGATCCACGTGTAAGGCTTCAATTCTTACTTGTCCTGTACCACGAGCAATAAGGCCTAATTCTTTCGCAGCCGAATGGGATAAGTCAATGATACGTTTCTCACTGAATGGGCCGCGATCATTAATTCGCACAATCACTTTGCGATTATTATGCAAGTTTGTGACAACTGCATAAGAGTTTAAAGGCAACGTTTTATGGGCTGCAGTGAAAAGAGCCGAATTATAGCGTTCACCATTAGCTGTTTTACGACCATTAAATTTATGGTGGTAATAGCTTGCTGTCCCTTCTTTTGAATAGGATTTCGCCTCATCACCTTGTATGGTGTATGTTTTACCATTCACTTCATAGCTCTGTGGCGCTTGAACGGTCGTGGTAATCGACAGTGAATCTCCTTGAATACCATACATTTTTTGCGTATCGGCAAAAGCAGAAAAACTTGAGCTGCTTATCAAGGTAAAAAGTGCGGTCGTTTTTAAGATGTTTTTTAATGTCATACTTATTACTTTCAAGATTATCGGTGCTCTTCATAAGAAAGCCAAAAGGGAAATTAGTTCCCTTTCATAAAGCGAGGTTTGTGAGTATGAATGGACATCACTAAACCAAAGCTTGCCATGATGGCGACATATGAGGTACCGCCGTAGCTAAAGAGTGGTAAAGGCACCCCTACAACAGGCAAAATGCCACTCACCATACCAATATTCACGAAGACATAAACGAAGAATATCAGTGTGGTTGCGCCCGCAAGAATACGCCCGAAAGAGGTTTCTGCATTTACCGCAATTATTAAGCCACGGATAATAATAAACAAATAAATTGCCATCAGAATAAGAAAACCGACCATTCCATGTTCTTCACTCATCACGGCAAAAATAAAATCAGTGTGTGGTTCAGGCAAAAATTCTAATTGGGATTGTGTCCCTTGCATCCATCCCTTGCCAGATATACCGCCTGAACCGATGGCAATTTTGGATTGCAAAATGTGATAACCTGCCCCCAAAGGATCTTTTTCGGGGTCAAGCAAGGTTAATACACGCATGCGTTGGTAATCATGCATTAAATACATCCACATGATAGGAATAAATGCCGCTAAACCAACTACTGCAGCAAGAATTAGCCACCAACTCATCCCAGCTAAGAATACCACGAATAGGCCTGATGCACTAACCAGAATTGACGTGCCTAAGTCTGGTTGAATAGCCACAAGTAAAGTTGGCACAATAATCATGGCAATAGCAATAAAGGTTTCGCTCATTTTCGGTGGTAATGGACGGTTACCTAAATATACCGCAACCATTAATGGTACCGCGAGTTTGACAATTTCAGAAGGCTGAAAGCGAATAAACCCAAGATCTAACCAACGTTGTGCTCCTTTACTGGTTGTTCCGATAGCATCAACCAAGATCAGCATGATAAAACCCACCAAATATAAGTAAGGGGCGAGTCGCTGATAAAATTTAGGGGGGAAGTTGTGCCATAATCATCATGACAGTAAAACCTAATATGACCTGAATGATACGATTTTGGAACATCACTTCACTGGCACCAGATGCACTATAAAGCACAAGCATGCCATAGGCTGTAATAGCGGCTAATCCAATAAATAATAAAAAATCAATATGTAAGCGTTGCCATAATCGCAAGCATAGAGGCACTTTTTCTTCCATTATTCATTCTCACTTGGTTGAGATTCTAGTGCTGGCGCATCTAAATCAGTTTGGTTCGTCTTTTTCTCTTTTTCAGCATTTTCTAGACGTTCAATTTGCGGCAAGCGTTTATTCAAGTAGAAATCCATAATTTGCCGTGCAATTGGCGCCGCATTACTTGAACCACCGCCCGCGTTTTCTAAAATAATGGTGACAACTAATTTTGGATCTTCATAAGGCGCATAAGCCGTGAACCAAGCATGGTCATGTAATTCTTTTTTCAATCCCGCGGCATTATATTTTTGGTTTTCTTTTAAGCTGAACACTTGTGCGGTACCGGATTTCCCTGCTACATGATAATTCGTGCCGATAAAGGCTTTTCGCCCTGTTCCTGCACCTGAATTCACCACATTGAACATACCGCGCTTAGCCGCATCCCAATAAGCTGTTTCGGGTCGGTAATATCTTCATATAAAAGCGGGTCTTGATACGGTTCAATGGTGGCACCCTCAACTGATTTCATTAAATGTGGCGTATGAATTTTACCGTTATTGACTACAATAGAAGTCGCTTTTGCCACTTGTAATGGTGTCGCTGTCCAATACCCCTGCCCAATACCCACTGAGATTGTATCGCCCTGTACCCAAGGTTTTTTATAACGTTTTTGTTTCCATTCTTTACTCGGCATATTGGCCGTGGCTTCTTCTTGAATTTCAATACCTGTCGGCATACCAAACCCAAAACGTTTCATCCACATTGAGAAACGATCAATACCTAAATTAAAGGCGGTTTGATAGAAGAAAGTGTCCGATGATTCAGTAATGGCTTTGTTTAAATCTGTATAACCATGCCCTGTTTTTTTCCAATCTCGGAAACGTTTTGTTGAGTTTGGTAATGTCCAGTAGCCTGGGTCAAAAATCGTGGTATTAGGTGTAATCACCCCTTCAGTTAATGCCGCAACAGCAACGAATGGTTTTACCGTAGAGGCTGGTGGATACACCCCTTGTGTTGCACGACTGTAAAGTGGTCGAGTTGGATCTTCGAGTAAACGTTTGTAATCACTGGAAGAAATGCCATCGACGAATAAATTATTATCGTAGCTTGGTGTTGAAACCATCGCTAATACACTATTATCTTTCGGATCAAGCACAACAACAGCGCCTTTTTGACCTGAAAGGAGCGACATAATATAGCGTTGAAGAGTAAAATCGATAGTCAGATGAATACTTTTCCCCGCGGTGGCGGGTTGTTCACGTAGTTTACGAATAACTTTACCACGGTTATTAATTTCAACCTCTTCGAAACCAGTTGTACCATGGAGTTGTTCTTCGTAATAACGTTCAATACCCAGTTTCCCCATGTCCGTAGAACCGGAATAGTTAGCAAATTTTTCTTCTTTTTTTAGGCGCTCAACATCTCGGTCATTAATGCGTCCAACATAACCCAAAATATGAGTCATGGCTTCGCCATACAGGTAATTTCGTTTGAAATAAGGACGTACATCAAGGCTTGGATATTTATACTGGTTTACTGCAAAACGGGCAATTTGTTCTTCCGTTAAGCTTGGTTTGAGTAAAATCGGCGTATAGCGTGTACCACGACGACGCTCTTTTTTGAAATGCTCAATGTCTTCATCAGTGAGTCCCACAACATTGCGCAATTCTTCAAAAGTGCGGTCTAAATTTTCTGTTTTTTCCGGCACGATATATAAACCGAAAAAAGTGAGGTTTTCTGCCAGTAACTCGCCGTAACGGTCGTAAATTAATCCGCGAGTAGGAGGAAGCGGAAGTAATTTAATACGGTTACCATTTGAGCGAGTTTGGTACATGTCGTAATTCACCACTTGGAGATGGTAAATATTAGCAAATAGCACACCACTTAGGGCTAAAATACCGATGAACGCGACCAATGTTCGACGCGCAAACAAGTTCCGCTCCGCTTTTTTATCGCGGATCGGTTCATTGGTTGGTGCAGAAAAGAATTTTTTTAAATTCATCGGTAATGTAATACGTTATTCTCTGTGATAAGGGTGGTTTGTCGTCAGTGACCACGCGCGGTATAAACTTTCTGCCACGACAACACGCACTAATGGATGGGGCAGTGTAAGTGGTGAAAGTGACCAACTTTGTTCTGCTGCTGCTTTGCATTCAGGAGATAAGCCCTCGGGTCCACCAATAAGCAAGCACACATCACGACCATCATTTTTCCAACCTTCTAATTGCTCAGCAAGTTGTGGTGTTGTCCAAGGTTTGCCTGGGATATCTAATGTGACCACTTTGCCTTTTCCGCAAGCAACGAGCATCGCTTTGCCTTCTTGCTCTAAGATGCGTTTAATATCTGCATTTTTTCCACGCTTTCCTGCAGGGATTTCAATGAGTTCAAAAGGCATGTCTTTAGGAAAACGACGTTGGTATTCTTCAAATCCGGTGGTAACCCAAGCCGGCATTTTGGTGCCCACTGCAATTAATGTGATTTTCATCCTTTTTCCCTTTTAAAAACACCATCAAAATTGACCGCACTTTATGCCCAAAGTTTTTCTAATTGATACATTTCACGTGCATCGCGCTGCATGATGTGTACGATGGTTTGACCGAGATCGACCACGATCCAATCTGCGGTATTACGACCTTCTTCACCAAAGGTTTCATAACCGGTTTTTTTACATTCAGCAATAAGGTTATCGGCCATAGCTGCGACTTGGCGGCTAGATGTGCCGGTACAAATAATCATATTTTTCAGTAATCGATGATTTGCCTTTTACATCAAAATGCACAATTTCAGTGCCTTTTTAAATCATCGAGTTTATCAATTACAAATTCAACTAATGACATTTCTTTTCCTATCTAAATAAAGCGATGAATTCTATCATTGAATGAGGGAAAGGGATAGGCTTAGGGCAGATTTTATTTGAATTGTTTTATGGTTTTCATGGTGCTTAACGTAAATATTGGGGCAGCCATTCTGCCCCAAGTTTGAAGGAGTTAAACCCATAATAGAATGGCTAATAATTGCGGTGAAATAATTCGCAAGAACATTGTGAGCGGATAGACTGTCGCATAGGAGAGTGCGGCAGCGCCGCTTCCTTCTTTCAGTTCATTGGCGAAAGCGAGTGCTGGAGGATCCGTCATCGAACCCGCCAACAGACCACAAAGAGAAAGATAATTTAATTTCGCATATAATCGAGCAATTACACCGACAATGATTAATGGAATAAGCGTAATAAAAATACCATATCCCATCCATTCAAGACCAGAACCATGAGTGAGTGTGTCAACAAAGCTACCACCAGATTTTAAACCAACTACAGCAAGGAAGAGCACAATACCAATTTCGCGCAACGCCAAGTTAGCACTTGGCGGCATAAACCAGTAGAGTTTTCCGATAGAGCCAATTCGAGCCAAGATCAATGCGACGACTAATGGCCCGCCCGCTAGCCCTAATTTCAATGCCACAGGGAAGCCTGGAATATAGAAAGGAATGGAACCGAGTAATACCCCTAAGCCAATCCCAATAAATACTGGCAACATTTGTACTTGTAACAGTTTCTGTTTGGCGTTCCCGATCACTGAAATGGCTTGGTTGAGAATATCAGTTTTACCCACCATGTGTAATACATCACCAAATTGAAGGGTAGTATGTGCAGTTGGTACTAATTCGACACCTGCTCGGTTTAAACGTGAAATGACTACACCGTATTTTTGATGAATGCCGAGATGACGAATTTGTTTTCCGAGCACTTTTTCATTTGTCACGACCACTCGCTCAGAACGAATTTCTCCACTTAAGCTTGCGACTGGAACATCAACTTCTTCCCCGATAATCAGATGCATTTTTTTCAAGCCTTCAGGGTTACCAACTAAATGTAAATATCATCAAGCTGAACATTGGTATCCGCTTTCGGCACAATAACAAGCTCACCTCGTTTCAATCGAGAGCAGACGACATCTTCATCATCAAAACCTGGAATTTCAATCAAATGGATGCCGTTGAGATTGGTATTGGTGACTCTTAGAGATAGGCTTTTGAGCGCTTCTTTATCGTTACCTGTTTCTTTTTCAAAATTTGCTGCTTCTTCATCCACTTTAATTTTAAAGAAAAGACGAATAAGCCACATAGAAAGCAAAATGCCACAAATCCCAAAAGGATAGGCCATCGCATAGGCCATCCCCATATTAGACGTCGTTTGCGACATCCCTAATTCAGAAAGAATTTGCTGACCCGCACCGAGAGATGGCGTATTGGTGACAGCACCAGAGTAAATACCAAGCGTCACATCAAGAGGAATATTTACAAGCTTATAAATGAGAGTCGTCACGAGTGCACCGAGTGCAACGATTAAGATCCCTAATCCATTTAAAGTTAAGCCTGATTTTCGTAAGGATGCAAAAAATCCGGGACCGACTTGAATACCTATCGTATAAACAAACAGAATTAACCCGAATTCTTGTACGAAATGTAACGTATGGCTATCCAGTTTTATGCCATATTGTGTGGTAAAATGGGCAACGAAAATACCACCGAATAGCACGCCACCAATACCTAGCCCTACACCTTTAATTTTAAAATGCCCGATCCATAGACCAATGATGGCAACTAAGGCAAGTAAACCAATGGTAATCGCAGTTTCACTCATGTCGACCTCTAATTTATTAAAAAAATTTAACTATTTTGGATTATATCAACTTGATTTCTTACCCGCTTGTGACAAAGTCAAAAAATGTTATCTTCATCACATTTTTTCTTGCTTAAAAATAAACACCGCCTAAAATGACCGCACTTTTTAAATTTTATAGGTTGATTATGGATTACGCTCAAGAAGCCATTAATTCACTTTTATGGATAGTAAAAACATTAGCGATGACGGCTGTTGTGTTTAGCTTTGGTATTTTCTTATTAGTCCGTTTTACCCATTGGGGAAAACAATTTTGGCAATTTGCTGGTGGGTATCTTTCACCACGCCGAAGTATTAAACCTTTGCTATTTTTCTTATTAATTGTGGCGATGACATTGGTTAGCGTGCGTATTAGCTTGGTGCATTCCGAGTGGTATAACAATATGTACACATCCTTGCAGGAATTTAATGAACCTGTATTTTGGGATCAAATGGTACTGTTTTGTGTGATTGCGACAAGTTCAGTGATTGCCGCATTACTTAGCTACTATTTAGAACAACGTTTTTCTATTGATTGGATTGAATGGCTAAACGGTCAGTTAGTGGATAAATGGATGGGGGACCGCGCGTACTATAAAACCCAGTATGTGTCTGCCAACTTAGATAACCCCGATCAACGTATTCAACAAGATGTGCAATCCTATGTTCGAACCACGCTTTCTTTAAGTACAGGAGTGATTGATGCCGTCACCTCCATGATTTCTTATACGATCTTATTGTGGGGATTAGCGGGGCCAATGATGGTATTTGGTACTGAAATTCCACGCATGATGGTGTTCTTGGTCTTTGCTTATGTGATTATTACTACCGCGATAGCATTCCGTTTGGGACGTCCGTTAATTATGTTGAATTTCGTCAACGAACGTTTAAACGCTAACTATCGTTATTCTTTAATTCGTATCAAGGAATATGCGGAAAGTGTGGCATTTTATGCCGGTGAGAAAGTTGAGCGTAGTCAGCTTTATAAACAATTTAGTGCGGTGATCAATAACATGTGGGATATTGTTTATCGAACTTTAAAATTCTCTGGTTTTAACCTAGTGGTTAGCCAAGTTTCTGTTGTGTTTCCTTTGCTTATTCAAGTCGGTCGCTATTTTGAGAAGCAAATTAAACTTGGTGATCTGATGCAAACGCTACAAGTATTTGGTAAGTTGCATTCCAATCTTTCGTTCTTCCGTAATTCTTACGATGGTTTTGCCGGATACAAAGCCACATTGGATCGTTTGACCGGCTTTGGTTATGCGATTGATATGGCGAATCGTCAATCTACGTCGCATTTACACGAACATGAAACTGACGTGATCTTTAAGGATTTAAGCATCAGTAATCCATTTGGAAAAACCTTAATTGAGAATTTAAATTTGACGCTGCCACAAGGTTCAACCCTATTAATTCAAGGTAATTCAGGCGTGGGTAAAACCACGTTGTTGAGAACTGTGGCAGGGCTTTGGGCATATTCTGAAGGAGATGTGTATTGTCCAACTCACCAACTTTTCTTATCGCAAAAGCCTTATTTACCGCAAGGTAGTTTGTTAACGGCACTGGCTTATCCGAATGAAGAAAAGACCTTTAATCGTGATGAGATGATTGAGGTATTAAAACGAGTGTCTTTAGGGCCATTTACAAGATCGTTTAGAGCAAGAGCAAGATTGGACACGTATTCTATCACTTGGTGAGCAACAACGTTTGGCTTTTGCTCGTTTGCTGTTACACAAACCGAAAGTCGCATTCCTAGACGAAGCCACGGCGAGTATGGATGAAGGCTTAGAAGATACGATGTATCATCTATTAAAAGAACGCTTACCTTATACAACCGTTATTAGCGTGGGACATCGTTCAACCTTACAAGCTTTCCATCAGCAGCAATTGATGATTTTAGGTAACGGCAAGTGGCAATTCACTGACCGAAATCTCGTATAAAACACAACTAGAATTGACCGCACTTACCTTGCTTGAAAAAATAGTAGGGGAAGTGTGGGCGATCAAATTAAAAAATCCTGTTATCAAACTCGATTTTTTTTGGTACATTTAGCACAATTTTTTTTCTATGCTCAGAAATGAGTAATTTTTCACCAAACTAATGACGGAATTCTTATGTTATTCAAAAAAATTCGTGGTTTATTTTCAAATGATCTTTCTATCGATCTAGGGTACAGCAAATACATTAATTTACGTGAAAGGCCAAGGTATCGTACTTGATGAGCCTTCAGTTGTGGCAATTCGTCAAGACCGAATGGGGGCATACAAAAGCATTGCGGCAGTAGGTAAAGAAGCAAAACAAATGCTTGGTCGTACACCAAAAAGCATTGTGGCAATTCGTCCGATGAAAGATGGTGTAATTGCCGATTTCTCTGTGACTGAAAAAATGTTGCAATATTTTATTAAACAAGTACATAGCGGTAACTTTATGCGTCCTAGCCCGCGCGTGCTTGTTTGTGTACCGGCTGGTGCGACTCAAGTTGAACGTCGTGCAATCAAAGAATCTGCATTAGGTGCAGGTGCTCGTGAAGTGTATTTAATTGAAGAGCCAATGGCGGCTGCAATCGGTGCAAATTTGCCGGTTTCTACAGCGATCGGTTCAATGGTGATTGATATCGGTGGTGGTACCACTGAAGTGGCGGTGATTTCTTTAAACGGTATCGTGTACTCATCCTCTGTTCGTATTGGTGGTGACCGTTTTGATGAAGCGATCATCTCTTATGTTCGTCGCACTTTTGGTTCTGTGATTGGTGAACCAACTGCAGAGCGTATCAAACACGAAATTGGTACAGCTTACATTCAAGAAGGCGATGAAATTTTAGAAATGGAAGTGCACGGCCACAATCTTGCTGAAGGTGCGCCTCGTTCATTTAAATTAACCTCTCGTGATGTACAAGAGGCTCTTCAACAACCATTAAATGGTATTGTTGCAGCTGTGCGTACAGCGCTTGAAGAATGTCAACCAGAACACGCCGCAGATATTTTCGAACGCGGTATGGTATTAACGGGTGGTGGTGCTTTATTACGCAACATTGATGTATTGTTATCAAAAGAATGTGGCGTACCAGCAATCATCGCAGAAGAACCATTAACTTGTGTAGCTCGTGGTGGTGGAGAGGCAATCGAAATGATTGATATGCACGGCGGCGATATTTTCAGCGACGAAATTTAATCTCTAAAAGTGCGGTTAGAAAAATCGGCGTTTTAATTCGTCTGATTTTTTGACCGCACTTTTCCTTTCAACCCTAGGACAGTGAATGAAACCCATTTTTGGTAAAGCACCACCATTAGGTATCCGACTCACATTAGCGGTGATTGCTTCGATGACACTCATTTTAGTTGATGGGCAAACCTCATCAATGACGAAGGCGCGTAGTGTCATGGAAACGGCTGTCGGAGGCTTATATTACCTTGCGAATGGGCCAAGAACAGTTCTAGATGGTGTATCAAGCAACTTGGTGGATACCAATAAATTGCTTATTGAAAATAAAGTATTGCGTGAGCAGTTGCGTGAGAAAAATGCCGATCTTTTATTATTGGATCAACTCAAGGTAGAAAACCAACGCCTTCGTTTGCTGCTTAATTCGCCTTTACGCACCGATGAATACAAAAAAATTGCTGAAGTGCTTACAGCTGAAACCGATGTATATCGTCAGCAAGTGGTGATCAATCAAGGGGAACGTGATGGCGCTTATGTCGGTCAGCCCGTGATTGATGAAAAAGGGATGATTGGACAGATTATATCTGTGGGCGAAAATACGAGCCGAGTATTGCTTTTAACTGATGTGACTCATTCAATTCCAGTACAAGTTTTACGTAATGATGTTCGTGTGATTGCGAGTGGTACAGGACACTCTGATGAGCTTACCTTAGATAATGTGCCTCGTTCCGTGGATATTGAAAAAGGCGATTTATTAGTAACTTCGGGTTTGGGCGGACGTTTTGTAGAAGGCTATCCTGTGGCAGTCGTACAAAGTGTGTCTCGTGATGGCTCAAATTACTTTGCAACGGTGAAAGCGAAACCTTTGGCTGAGTTAGATCGTTTACGTTATCTGCTTTTACTTTGGCCGAGCAATCTTGATATGTCGAAAGTCAAATCTATGTCACCGGAAGAAGTGCGTCGTCTTGTACAGCTGCGTTTGGAAAGCCAAGCTCATGAAGCAAAACATTCTGTGAGAAAAACCAAAATTATGGATGAGCAATCGGATAGCTCTCAACCACATACAGGAAAAGAAATCGTGGATCCTGAAATTCCGACCACAATGCCTCAACAAGAGGAACCGGTTTCTCCAGATCAACAAGAACATAGGGATGAAGACTAATGCAAGGGCGTTTTATTTTTCAATGGGCGACCATTTTATGCTTTTTTGTTGTGGCATTAGTGATGGAGTTAGCGCCATGGCCAGCAGGCTTTCAAGCCTTTAAACCTTCTTGGTTGATTTTAGTCTTGCTTTACTGGACCCTTGCTTTACCTGATAGAGTAAGCATTGGTTTGGCATTTTTACTCGGAGTTTTATGGGATATTGTGCTAGGCTCTATTTTTAGGCGTGCATGCGCTGGTACTTTCTATTACCTTCTATTTTGTTTCTAAATATTACTTAATGTTGCGTAACCTTTCCTTGTGGTTTCAAAGCTTATTAGTACTTCTTTTCGTTTTTGTCATTCGAGTGGCTATTTTCTTGGTTGAATTTTCTTTGCATGGTGCATTTTTTAATTGGCAGGAAATCTTTGGTGCTGTTGCATCTGGCGTCTTATGGCCTTGGGTATTCTTATTGATGCGTACTGCGCGTCGAAGAGTTGGATTGAATTAATCATAAAAAAGCTGATGAAGAAGTTCATCAGCTTTTCTTTTTAGTTTTTACGACGATAGTTTGTTTTTCTCGTCGAAGTATTTCTCGTTTGGGGCGTAGAATGGTGCTTTAAACGATAAGGTTTTGGAATATCACTAATCAATGAATTCGGGTCATATTGACTGACGGGAATAGAATGACCAATGTATTCTTCAATTGCCGGTAAATTCATCGCATATTCTTCACAAGCAAAGCTGATAGACACACCACTTTCACCTGCTCGACCAGTACGACCAATACGGTGAACGTAATCTTCTCGATCATCGGGTAAATCAAAGTTGAAGACATGAGTCACGTCTGAAATATGCAATCCACGCGCCGCAACATCAGTTGCCACGAGAATATCGAGCTCACCATCTGTAAATTGTTTGAGCAATGAAAGACGTTTTTTCTGTGCCACATCACCCGTGAGTAATCCAACACGATGGCCATCTGCTGCTAAATAGCCCCAAATTTCTTCACATTTATGTTTAGTGTTCGCAAAAACAATACAACGCTCCGGCCATTCCTCTTCCATTAATGTCAGTAAGAGAGGGATTTTGTCTTCATTTGACGGATAGAAAAGTTCCTCTTTAATTCGATGTCCCGTTTTTTGTTCTGGTTCAATTTCAATGTATTCTGGGGAATTCATATCTTCAAAGGCAAGTTCGCGCACTTTGTAAGAGAGTGTAGCAGAAAAGAGCATGGTGAGGCGTTCTTGCGGAGAAGGACACTTGCGTAATAAATAACGAATATCACGAATGAATCCTAAATCAAACATACGATCCGCTTCGTCCAATACCACGACTTGAATGTCATCTAAACGAATAATGCCTTGTTTAACATAATCAATCACACGACCAGTAGTGCCAATTAAAATATCTACACCGGCTTCGATAGCTTTGAGCTGTTTATCATAGCCATCTCCACCATAAGCAAGTGCGGTTCGTAATCCACTTGTTTTTAGCTAATAATTCTGCATCATTATTAATTTGCACAGCCAGTTCACGGGTTGGTGCAAGAATTAATGCGCGAGGTTGAGAGGTGGCAAAATCAGGTTGATGTGTTAATAAGTGATGAAAGGTTGCCGTTAAAAATGCCATGGTTTTACCCGTGCCGGTTTGCGCTTGGCCGGCAACATCTTTTCCTTGTAACGTGATAGGTAATGATAATGCTTGAATCGGGGTACAATATTCAAACCCCTTGTCTTGTAGGGCTTTTTGTACGATAGGATGTAATGGAAGATCAGCAAATCGCTGCTGGCTTAAATAATTTTCTTGCATGATAAATAATGGTTCTCAGAAATAAATAGGGCTAAGGATAGCACGAAGTCGGAAAAATATCCTTAAAAATGACGAGCTTATTAATAAGATTAAGCTTGTGATTGAGCTGATTGGGTTCGTTCCCATTTTCTTGCGATATAGCTACAAGTTGGGTGCAATGTCAGCTTTTTAGCTTGGATAAAATGAATTAAGGCTTGATAGAGTTTGTCCGCCACACCTTGTCCTCGAAGAGAATCATCAACAAACGTGTGATTAGCATTAATGGTATCGGGTGTTTCATAAAAATAGGTGAGTTTTGCGATTTTCTTGCCTTGTTCATCGAGTAAGAAACTCGCCCTGTTTACCATTATCATGATGCTGAAGACTCATTTGATACTCCATTCATCACTGAGATTGGGATCCATGGCAAAATCAGCAGTATCACTTGGAATGGCTTTTTCTTCTGCAGCCCATTCGCCTAAATCAATGAGTTGGCAGCGTTTGCTGCAAAAAGGGCGAAATTGACTTTCCTGCGTCCAAGGCACTGGCTTTTTGACATGTTGGGCAGGGTACTTCAAAAAAATTTCATCTGACATCTTTTCTTTCTCGATTCACTTAAATAAAATTGGTGCAATTCTAGCACTTTTTGTTTTAAGTGCGGTAAGTTTTCTGGCAATTTTGCATCATTTGAAATGATATCATCCGCCCATTTTAATCTTTCTTCTCGGCTGACTTGTGCATTCATAATAGCTTGAATTTGCTGAATATTATTATGATCTCTCGATGATGCACGAGCGAGTTGAGTCTCAGGTTTAACATCGATAACAAGTATGCGATCGCAAAGCGTGGTGAGCTTGTTTTCAATAAGCAGTGGAACGACAAACAAGGTATAAGGAGCGGTCTGAGCATTTAACTGTGCTAACATTCTTTCTCGAATAGCAGGATGTAATAAATGATTGAGCCAGTTTTTCTCATTTTCGTCTGCAAATACTTTTTTTCGTAGCTCAGCTCGATTTAATTCGCCTTCTTCAGTCAAAATCGATTTTCCAAAGTGCTCAGCAATTTGAGCAAGTAGCGGCGAGCCTTTTTCAACCACTTCTCTTGCCACAATATCGGCATCAACAATAGGGACACCAAGTTCAACAAAAAGATTTGCAATTGTGCTTTTTCCACTACCGATGCCGCCAGTGAGGCCCACAATATAAGTCATAAGATTCCTTGCTACTTGATTTAGAGGGGATGTTTCGCATCTATCCTTTAAATATAATATTTTCCAATGTTGCCAATATATTACATTTATAAGGTTATTGCACTGGTGACGATTAACGATATGCAAAGAAAGGGCGCAAAAGGTAAAACAGGTTTACGAGAAATCCAATAGACTATTATGCCTAATAGACAGGCAATGAATAAGAAAAGTGGTAAGTATTCGATGGTGAGATAAGTGCCGATTCCCAAAGCGAGCCAATAATCGCCACGACCTAACGCTTCCTTCTTATAAAACCATTTAGACAAATGATAGATGATATAAAAAACACTGAAAAAAACTAACCGCACTTTCTAAACTTTGAGAAAGCGTCAGAATTGAAAATTCTTGATGTGCGCCGAATAGCCCCAGGAAAAATAAAAATAGGCAAGGTGTTGGTGAAATCAGTTGATAATGCCAGTCTAGCCAACTGATAACAAAGATGAGACTAAGCGTAATCGCGAGCCATAAAGTAAACAATTCATCCTGAAGAAAAATAATCGAGTACAGCAAAACAGAGTCCGAATCCTAAAAAAATAACGAAAAATATGACCACACTTTTTGAGATTGAATCAATGCTTTTTTTCGCTATGGAAAAATAGGCCTGTTTTTCAGGGATAAAGTTCGACATAGTTCAGATAAATTTCTTGTTGAAGGTTAGGAATAAAACGATCAATATAAAACCAAGCAAAGATGCCCGCTAAACCACCCAATAAGAAAAAGGCGAATGTCATCATTGGATTACCGAACCCATATTAAAAATTGGCAGATACATCCCCATCATTATGATACCAATTAAACTACCAATAATGAGCATCATTAATGGCTCTAAAAAGTTGGGAAAAGTAAATCAATTTGATGATTAAGCTTTTCTTGATAGTTGTCAGCAATATGGCGCAACATCAACGCAAGTTTTCCACTTTTTTCGCCAATTTGTAGCATTTGCTGCGCTTCCATTGGGAAAAGATGGCTACTGACGCTTTCTGAAAATGGATAACCTTGAGAAACCCACTGTAAAATTGACCGCACTTCTTGTTGTAGCAGGATATCGCCTTTTAAAGTACGTTGTGTTTGCCAGGTTTGCTGTTTGGGAAGAAAACTATTTAACGCAGGCGTTAAGGCTACACCGGATTGAAGCATTAATTGCAGATTATGGCTAAAACTGATTAAACGAGAAAGGCAAATGATATTGCCCCAAATTGGCATGCGACTAATCAGTGCATTCTTTTTTTGATTTAGCCAAAGAGAATGTTTTAATGCCATCTTTAGCATAAAAATAGCGAAAATACAGACAATCATCAAGGCGATAAAATGATGTTGTAGGAATTGAGACATGGCTAATAACACAGCAGTTAATGTAGGCAGTTCAGCGGAGTTTTCACCATACATTTCAGCAAATTGTGGTACAACGAAGAGTAATAAAATCAACGTAAGTGAAAGCGAAATACCTAATACCATGGCGGGATAAAGCATAATTTTTTGTAATTTTCGTTGAAGCGTTAATGATTGCGTTCGACGTTCTGCAATTTTAGTGCATACCTCCGCCAGTTTTCCTGTCATTTCCCCCACTTGAATGAGCTGAATTTCTTGAAAATTTAAATACTTTCCTTGTATTTCCAAGCTTTGTGAAAACGAAATGCCACTTTCAATTAATTCAATTAAGGCGCCAAGCCATTGATGCAATCCCAATTGCGTGCAGTTATCTTGCAAAATGTGCAATGCATTTTTTAATGGAATGGCAGAGCTGAGCAGAGTAGCTAGCTGATTTAATAAAGCACTGATTTCAGCATTTTTAGGTTTCTGATTAAGTTGCCAATCTTGTTGCAAGCGAATTCTACTAAAACCTTTTGCAATTAACAGAAATTGTGCGGCTTGTTTAGATTGAGCAACAAGACTGCCTTTTTGCCATTGTTGTCGCTGGTCATAGGCTTGAAAATAAAAGAGTTTTTGCTTTGCCATAGTGATACCTATTTTTTGCCTAACACGCGTTGAATCTCATCGAGATCGGTGATGTGATCTTTTACTTTTTCTAACGCGCTTTGATAAAGTGAATCGAAATCAGTTTGGTAGCGATTGTTTTTGCATTGTAAAAATTGATATACCCCAATTCGACCTCGGTATCCCTGATGGCAATCGCAAGAATCACTGAAATGTTGACCGCACTTTAAGCAACGTTTACGCACCAATCGTTGTGCGATAACTAATAAGAGACTGTTTCAATTTCGTGAGATTGAATGCCTAGTTGTTGCAAGCGTGAAATCGCTGAGATGGCATCGTTGGTATGTAAGGTAGAAAGCACTAAATGGCCGGTTTGAGCGGCTCTTAATGCCATCAATGCACTTTCTTCATCTCGAATTTCACCAAGCATAATAATGTCGGGATCTTGTCGTAAAAATGTACGAAGTAATCGGCTAAAATCTAAACCGATTTGCGGATTCACTTGAGTTTGAATAATACCTTCTAATTCAATTTCAACGGGATCTTCTGCTGTCATAATATGTTTATCTGGCGTATTGAGCCATTGAAGTGCGGTATAAAGCGAGATACTTTTTCCGCTTCCTGTTGGTCCAGTTACAAGAATTAAACCTTGAGGTTGGCTGAGCGCGTGTTGAAATTGGATTTGTTGCTTTTGTGTCATGCCAAGTTCAGCAAAACTTAACTGAACTGGTTTATTTTGTTGTAATCGTAATACCGCTTTTTCTCCCCAATGTGTGGGCAAGGTAGAAAGGCGGAAATCTAAAATATCGGAGAACGTGGTTTTGAATTGAAAGCGGCCATCTTGTGGTAGCCGAGTTTCACTGATATCCAGTTTAGCTAAGAGTTTTAAACGAGAAATCACACGATTGGCGAACGCTTTACTGATTACCGGCTGTGGCTGTAGTACGCCATCAATACGTAAACGAATTAAGAGTCCACTTGGCTGAGTTTCTAAATGAATATCGGAGGCATTTTTTTGTAGGGCTGTTTCAAAAAAATACTATTTAATAATTGAATAACGGGTTCATCTTCATTAGATAAATTAGCAGCGTTTTCGTCTTCAGAATGATGATAAAACGTTGTTTGGTCTTCTATTTGATTGGCTTTAGGGGCAAGGGATTGTAAAAGTTGTTTGAGTTGAGTCGTTTCAAATAAAATCGGTTCAACTAATTTTCCACTTAAAAAAGCAAAGGTTTCACAAGCTGCAAGATTATTTAGCGAATCCACCGCAAGCCATAAATGGTGTTCGTCTTCTTTAAGAGGGAGCGCAAAGTAACGCAACAGTAAAGCTTGTTGCTGTTGGTTTTGTTGCCAATATTGTGGCGAGATATGATAAATCTCGCCATTTTTTGCGATTGCTTGATAGGCCATGTTTCGCTATTTGGTAGGAGAGCAGAAACCCGCAGGGAATAAATCCGCATTGCTTGGGCAAGCGGTTGTCCAGGTAACACCTGATGAGGTTGAGCCTGTCGCCGTTAAAGAATAACTGATCCCATCTAATGCACCATTTCCTGTTACCGTAATCACACCCGATTTCGTGGTAATGGATTTAACATAACCTTTTGCAGTAGTGATGTCTGCTGCAATGCCATTTGAACCACCAGAACAGTTTGTCGGGGCATTGGTGCTATAGACACATAACTCCACATCAGATTTATAAGGTGCCGAAGCTTGTAACAATTCGGAGATAGCCGCTTTTTTGGTATAATTTTGATAAGACGGAATGGCGATCGTCGCGAGAATAGCAATAATCGCAATCACGATCATCAATTCAATTAACGTAAAACCTTTATGTAAAGGTTTAGAAAAAGTCAGTTTCATTAAATTAAATTTCCTTTTGGTTGAATAAAAAAATGCCAGGATTGGCTGCAACATTGTGTAAAAGGGAAAAAAATGAAAGTGAAACTGACCGCACTTCTTTTGCGATCTCGATCGCAAAAATAAAATTTAATCGCAGAAAAACAGATGAATAAGATAAAAAATGGCTGGTTAAGCCAGGCAAGAAAAGTGATTTCACCACATTTTGATGAACGTCCTGATGTAGAGGATATTTCATTACTCGTCATTCATTACATCAGTTTGCCGCCAGAACAATTTGGTGGGGGATATGTAGATGATTTTTTCCAAGGTAAACTCGATCCAACCATCCATCCCTATTTTGAGGAAATTTATCAATTTCGCGTGTCTGCCCATTGTTTAATTGAACGGGATGGTAAGGTGACACAATATGTCAGTTTCGATGACAGAGCATGGCATGCAGGGCTTTCTTGCTTTGAAGGACGCGATAAATGTAATGATTTTGCGATTGGGATTGAGCTAGAGGGCAGTAATGAACAACCTTTTACAGCGGAGCAATATCAAGCACTTGCTGAATTAACACGAGATATCATGCAGGCGTACCCGAAAATAACGCTCGATCGTATCGTTGGGCATTGCGATATTTCGCCTGGTCGTAAGATCGATCCTGGTCAATATTTTGAATGGGAACGCTATTTAGCGTTAGTCAAAAAAAGGCTTGGATGAAAAAAATAACCACTAAAAATTTTTTTACTTTAATGTGAATAAGATGATTTCTGTGAATAAGCGTTATCTTCATGAAATTAAAGATAAAATTTCTTCTCAAAAATCGATGGTAAAAATGCTAAGAAGAGTTATGCAACAGTCACCATTTGCTCAATCACAATTTTATCCACAGAAATATTGAATAACTCACAGCTGTTATTTTTTTCATCAGACAAGATATGTTTAAATTAAAAAAATGGCTGAATTTTTGACCGCACTTTGATGAGAAAAAAAGTGCGGTCATTTTTTCGAGAAAATTTTTGAGCAAATATTATTTAAAAAAATGAAAAAAAGTGAAGTGAGAAAAAAGCTGTTTTTTTGATCTTTATACACAGTTAAATTTAGGCTATCCAAGTGTTACCCACAGAGTTATCCACAATAGGGTAAATATGCCCATTCGGTTGATAAAAAAGCGAATTTATGAAACAATCTGCAAATTATTTTTGTACAAAATTTAAGGTGAACGATAGTGATCGATTTTGATGGCTACCGTCCAAATGTAGGCATTGTCATTTGTAATCGCAAAGGGCAGGTGCTTTGGGCTAAACGATACGGGCAGAATTCGTGGCAATTCCCGCAAGGGGGAATTAATGATAATGAAAGTGCCGAACAAGCCATGTATCGTGAATTACATGAAGAGGTTGGCTTGCAACCTAAAGATGTGAAGGTGCTTTACGCGTCTAAACATTGGTTGCGTTATAAGCTGCCGAAAAGATTGCTGCGTTATGACAGCAAACCCGTGTGTATTGGGCAAAAACAACGTTGGTTTTTGTTGCAATTAGTGGGTGATGAAAAAAATATCAATATGAACACGACAAAATCACCCGAATTTGATGGTTGGCGTTGGGTGAGTTTTTGGTATCCCGTACGTCAGGTTGTGTCCTTTAAGAAAGATGTTTATCGCAAAGCGATGAAAGAGTTTGCTCAAGTGATGTTTGGCAACGAAAAAACATTGCTTGAAAATACGCAAGAGCATGAGACAAATAAACCTTATCATGCGCCGCGTAAAAATGGTTTTTCTAAATATCAAAAACGTTCATCTTATAAATCAAGGGGGCAATAATGCTCACTTTTATTCTACTTTGTTTACTTGTCGGGTCTGTTGTTGGTTTTCTTGCGGGATTATTTGGCATTGGTGGTGGGTTAATTATCGTCCCTACCTTGGTTTATTTATTGCCGATGGTAGGCGTACCTGAACCCTTGCTGATGTCCACCGCATTAGGGACTTCATTTGCAACTATTGTGATTACCGGATTTTCTTCTGCACAGCGTCATCATAAACTAGGCAATATAGTTTGGAGTGCAGTTAAAGTATTGGCACCGATGATCATGATTTCGGTCTTTATCTCTGGTTTGTTTATTGGCAAGCTTGATCGTGATGTATCCGCTAAAATCTTTGCCTGTTTAGTTGTGTATTTAGCGGCAAAAATGGTGATTTCTATTAAGAAAAGCACAGGGAAAACCAAACCTTTAACAACGCAAGCTTCTGTTATTGGGGGTATTTTAATTGGGATGGCATCTAGTGCAGCGGGCGTAGGTGGTGGTGGTTTTATCGTGCCATTTTTAAATTCCCGCGGTATTGATATGAAAAAATCCATTGGTTCTTCTGCATTCTGTGGCGCACTTCTTGGTTTATCTGGCATGTTGAGTTTTATGGTGAGTGGTTGGGGTAATCCTTCTATGCCAGATTATTCCCTAGGTTATGTTTATTTGCCTGCCGTGCTTGGTATTACGGGCACTTCATTCTTCACTTCTAAACTAGGGGCAACAGCAACCTCCAAACTCCCTGTCCCAACCTTGAAAAAAGGCTTTGCCTTGCTATTAGTTGCGATCGCAGTTGATATGTTTATTAAATAAGGAATGTTATGAATTCAGAATTTTTGATGCTTCCGCATTTTGATCCGACTATTTTCACTTTCGGTGATAGCAATATTGGGCTGCGTTGGTATGGCTTAATGTATCTATTAGGTTTCATTTTTGCTCGTTGGTTAGCTGTTCGTCGAGCAAATCAACCGAATAGTGGTTGGACCGTCGAACAAGTGGATACGTTACTTTTTAATGGCTTTATGGGCGTATTTTTAGGTGGTCGCATTGGCGATGTCTTTTTCTATAACTTCGATCATTTTGTTCAAGATCCGCTGTATTTATTCCGTGTTTGGGAAGGGGGAATGTCATTCCATGGTGGATTAATTGGGGTGATTATCTCAATGATTTGGACCTCTTATTCTCAAAAAAGAAGTTTCTGGCAGACAGCAGATTTTGTTGCGCCTTTGATTCCATTTGGTTTAGGGATGGGACGAATTGGTAACTTCATCAATTTAGAACTTTGGGGACGAGAAACGGATGTGTCTTGGGCTATGATTTTCCCAAATGATCCATTGTTATTACCTCGCCATCCTTCACAGCTTTATGAGGCCTTCTTAGAAGGTTTCATTTTGTTTATTATTCTGAATGTCTTCATTAAAAAGCCTCGTCCTGTAGGTTCGGTAGCTGGATTATTCCTGGTTGGTTACGGGATTTTCCGTTTTATCGTTGAATATGTTCGTGAGCCTGAAGTGGAATCTTTCTTAGGCATCATGACACGTGGCCAGGCTCTTTGCTTACCTATGATTATTGGCGGTGGATTAATTATAGCATGGGCATACAATCGCGCGAAAAGTGCGGTTTATCAGTAAGGAGTTTTTTATGAAACAATACTTAGATCTTTGTCGACGCATTGTAAATGAAGGTGAGTGGGTTGCTAACGAGCGTACTGGTAAGCGTTGTCTTACAGTAATTAATGCGGATTTAGAATATGATGTTGCTAATAATCAATTCCCCTTAATTACCACGCGTAAAAGTTACTGGAAAGCAGCAATTGCGGAGTTTTTAGGTTATATCCGTGGTTATGATAATGCGGCAGATTTCCGTAAACTTGGCACCAAAACATGGGATGCCAATGCCAATGAAAATGCCGCTTGGCTTGCTAATCCACATCGTAAAGGCACCGATGACATGGGCCGCGTTTATGGTGTACAAGGAAGAGCATGGCGTAAACCGAATGGCGAAACCATCGATCAACTTCGTAAAATTGTGAATAATTTAAGCCGAGGTATCGATGACCGTGGTGAAATCCTGACTTTCTTCAATCCAGGCGAATTTGACCTAGGCTGTTTGCGTCCTTGCATGCACACACATACTTTCTCTTTAGTAGGCGATACATTGCACTTAACGAGCTATCAACGCTCTTGTGATGTGCCACTTGGCTTAAACTTCAATCAAATTCAGGTCTTTACTTTCCTTGCTCTAATGGCGCAAATTACTGGTAATAAATCGGGTAAGGCATATCATAAAATTGTAAATGCGCATATTTATGAAGACCAACTAGAGTTAATGCGTGATGTGCAATTAAAACGTGAACCATTCCCTTCACCGCAATTAGAAATTAATCCTGATATTAAAACCCTTGAAGATCTTGAAACTTGGGTGACGATGGATGATTTCAAGGTGGTGGGCTATCAATCTCACGAACCAATCAAATATCCTTTCTCTGTTTAGGCATTCAACGTGTGGTCAGATTTAGACGAGAAATTTATGCAACACGCCCTGATGCTTGCCGATCGTGCAGAAGCGCTCGGTGAGATTCCTGTCGGGGCGGTGTTGGTGGGTGATGAAGGAAATATTCTCGGTGAAGGCTGGAATTTATCTATCATTGAAAATGATCCGACCGCTCATGCTGAAATTGTCGCATTGCGTAACGCAGCGCAAAATATTCAAAATTATCGCCTTCTCAATACCACACTCTATGTCACCCTTGAGCCTTGTACTATGTGTGCGGGCGCGATTTTGCATAGTCGAATTAAACGTTTAGTCTTCGGTGCATCAGATTATAAAACGGGGGCTGTAGGTTCTCGCTTTCACTTCTTTGATGATTATAAAATGAATCACGCGTTAGAAATTACGTCTGGCGTGTTGGCAGAAAAGTGCGGTCAGAAATTGAGTGATTTTTTTCAAGAAAAGACGAGAGCAAAAAAAAGAAGAAAAGCGGGAAAAGAATCTCCCGCTTGATGTAGAGCCACAATCTTAAACTTGCCAATCAATTTCAGTTAAACCATTTTGTTTTAAATATTCGTTAGTTTTAGAAAAATGATGACATCCTAGAAAACCACGATGTGCCGAAAGTGGAGAAGGGTGGGGGCAGTTAAAACATAATGACGATTGCGATCAATAAATTGCCCTTTTTTCTGAGCATGACTTCCCCAAAGTAAAAAGACTACTTTTTCACGATGTTCATTAAGTGCTGCAATCACTTGATCTGTAAAAACTTCCCAACCAAACTTAGCATGTGAATGAGCTATGCCACGTTCTACGGTCAGCACAGTGTTAAGCAGCAGCACACCTTGCTCCGCCCATTTCACCAAGTAACCATGATTTGGCATGTGAAAACCAGGAATGTCGTTAGCCAATTCTTTATACATATTCAGTAGAGAAGGGGGAATTGCAACCTCAGGTTTCACCGAAAAAGCTAAACCGTGCGCTTGATTTGGGCCATGATAGGGATCCTGTCCTAAAATGACGACTTTCACCTCATCAAATGCCGTATACTTTAAAGGCATTAAACACTTCGTCTTGCGGTGGGTAAATGGTTTTTCCCCGCGAGTCGCTCTTGATGAACTTGTTGTAGAATGTGTTTAAAGTAAGGTTTTTCTTTCTCTTGACCGATAACATCTGTCCAGGTTTTCATTCTGTATTTCCTTATTGGATAAGCTTGAGCACATTATAAATGAAATTGCTTAGAAAAGGCTTTCATCCGAGTTATGTTAATACTTTTGTTAAAAAGTTAGAGTGTGTTGAGGCCTTGCTGTGGCTGAAAACTTTAATCTAGATCAATTTTTAAAAAAATTAGTCAGAAAAAAGAACCTGTTTTTAGGTCAAAATTAATTGAATTCTTCAAATAGTTTGATAAAAATTTGCACAGTTTAATAAATATACAACCGCCAAATTAGGAGGCACTTTATGATCAAAGGTATTCAAATTACTCAAGCAGCAAATGACAATCTTTTAAACTCATTCTGGTTATTAGACAGCGAAAAAAATGAAGCTCGTTGTTTATGTGCAAAAGCTGAATTCGTAGAAGACCAAGTAGTAGCAGTAAGCGAATTAGGCCAAATCGAATACCGTGAATTACCGGTAAACGTAGCACCAACTGTTAAAGTTGAAGGTGGTCAACACTTAAACGTGAACGTATTACGTCGTGAAACGTTAGAAGATGCAGTAAACAACCCGGATAAATACCCACAATTAACTATCCGTGTTTCTGGTTACGCAGTACGTTTCAACTCTTTAACGCCAGAACAACAACGCGACGTTATTACTCGTACTTTCACTGAAAGTCTATAATTTCAGTTTGAATGAAAAAAGAAACCCCGAAGTAATTCGGGGTTTTGTTTTATCTAAAAGGTTTGAAAATTTGACCGCACTTTTCCCTTTCATCCCTAGCGATTTCCGCGCTTTTCAGGTACAATCCGCCAGTTAAATTTAATGATTTTTGAGAAAACTAATCTATTTATGAAGAATATTCGCAACTTTTCTATTATTGCCCATATTGACCACGGTAAATCGACCCTTTCTGACCGATTAATTCAGACCTGTGGGGGACTTTCGGATCGTGAAATGGAAGCGCAAGTGTTGGATTCCATGGATCTTGAGCGCGAGCGTGGCATTACCATTAAAGCGCAAAGTGTAACCTTAAATTATCAAGCGAAAGACGGTGAAACTTACCAATTAAACTTTATCGATACACCAGGACACGTGGACTTCTCTTATGAAGTATCGCGTTCTCTTGCGGCTTGTGAAGGGGCATTGTTAGTTGTGGATGCAGGACAGGGCGTAGAAGCCCAAACCTTGGCAAACTGCTATACGGCCATTGAAATGGATTTAGAAGTCGTGCCGATTTTGAATAAAATCGACTTACCGGCAGCGGATCCTGAACGTGTTGCAGAAGAAATTGAAGACATCGTGGGTATTGATGCGATGGAAGCGGTACGTTGTTCGGCGAAAACCGGTGTGGGTATTGAAGATGTATTAGAAGAAATTGTTGCGAAAATTCCTGCGCCAGAAGGTGATCCTGAAGCACCGTTACAAGCCTTGATTATTGACTCCTGGTTCGATAACTATTTAGGCGTGGTGTCATTAGTTCGTATTAAAAATGGCGTATTGCGTAAAGGCGATAAAATCAAAGTAATGTCTACTGGACAGGCTTACAACGTTGATCGTTTAGGGATTTTCACGCCAAAACAAGTGGATACGACGGTATTAAATACTGGAGAAGTAGGTTGGGTTGTTTGTGCGATTAAAGATATTTTAGGTGCACCAGTAGGGGATACCTTAACCCATCAACACAATCCAGCAAGCCATGTATTGCCAGGTTTTAAGAAAGTAAAACCGCAGGTTTATGCTGGTTTATTCCCAGTTAGCTCTGACGATTATGAGGCTTTCCGTGATGCATTAGGTAAATTAAGCTTAAACGATGCGTCGCTTTTCTATGAGCCAGAAAATTCGACGGCTTTAGGTTTTGGTTTCCGTTGTGGTTTCTTGGGGCTTTTACACATGGAGATCATTCAAGAGCGTTTAGAGCGTGAATACGATCTTGATTTGATTACCACAGCACCAACTGTAATTTATGAAGTTGAAATGACCAATGGTGAAGTGGTTTATGTGGATAGTCCATCAAAACTGCCACCATTAAATAATATTGCGGAAATTCGTGAGCCAATTGCAGAGTGTAATATGCTCGTGCCACAGGAATTCTTAGGTAACGTGATTACTCTTTGTGTGGAAAAACGCGGTGTGCAAACTCATATGGTATATCACGGTAACCAAATTGCGTTAACTTATGAAATCCCAATGGGCGAAGTGGTATTAGATTTCTTCGACCGCTTGAAATCGACTTCTCGCGGTTATGCCTCTTTGGATTATGGTTTCAAACGTTTCCAAGCAGCGGACATGGTGCGCGTGGATATTATGATCAACGGTGATCGTGTTGATGCGTTAGCATTAATTGTTCATAAAGATAATGCACCTTACCGTGGTCGTGAATTAGTTGAAAAAATGCGTGAACTGATTCCACGTCAACAATTTGATATCGCGATCCAAGCCGCGATTGGCAACCATATTATTGCGCGTTCAACTGTAAAACAATTGCGTAAAAACGTATTGGCGAAATGTTATGGTGGTGACGTGAGCCGTAAGAAAAAACTCTTACAGAAACAGAAAGAAGGTAAAAAACGAATGAAATCTTTAGGTAACGTGGAAGTACCGCAAGAAGCGTTTTTAGCGATCTTACATGTAGGTAAAGATAAATAGGAAAGTAGAGCAATGTCGAATGTATTTTTTATTCTGTTGTTAGCCGTAGGCTTTGCCGGTTGGAAAGCGTTAGATTATTTCCAACTACCTAACACATTCAGTATTTTGTTGCTGATTTTGACCGCACTTTCCGGCATTTTATGGTGTTATCACCGCTTTGCTGTGATGCCGAGACGTCGTCGTCAAATCGCACGCGCAGAACAACGCTCAGGCAAAGCGTTAACGGATGAAGAAAAAGCGAAAATTGAGCCAATTTCAGAAGGTTCAGAATTTATTTCTTCGCTTTTCCCTGTGTTATCCGTGGTATTCCTTGTACGTTCATTTATTTTTGAACCGTTTCAAATTCCATCAGGATCAATGCAAGCCACATTATATGTAGGGGATTTTATTGTCGTGAATAAATACACTTATGGCATCAAAGATCCGATTTTCCAAAATACGATTATTGAAGGCAATAAGCCCGAACGTGGTGATGTGATCGTGTTTAAAGCACCGGAGCAAGCGTTGCTTCATACTAGCTTAGGGGCAACGCGAGCAGCATATGCTGAAAACCTTGCGTTAACATCTAAAAACAATATGTCTGGAGCAGATTACATTAAACGTATTGTGGGTAAAGGTGGCGATCGCATTATCCTTGATGTTGAAAAAAGCGCTTTAACAATTGTTCACGGTAAAGATGGCAAACCTTGTGAAATAGACTGCCAAGCGAAAGTATTTGAATATAAACAAGAACCAACTAATCCAGCATTCCCAACTCAAGTGGAATATTTGGAAATCGGTGATGTGACACATAAGATTTTAGTCGAGCCAATGCGCCGTTATTCGGGGATTGAGTTCTATCCACAAGAAGGCTTACCTGCTGCAGAATGGATTGTGCCTGAGGGGCAATATTTTGTGATGGGAGATAACCGTGATCATAGTGATGACAGCCGTTTTTGGGGATTTGTACCAGAAAAAAATATCGTGGGTAAAGCCACTTATATTTGGATGAGTTTAGAAAAAGAACCAAATGAGTGGCCAACAGGCTTCCGTTTAGACCGTTTCTTTACAAAAATTAATTAATATGAATCATTTAGATCGACTAGAACGAAAAATTGGTTATCAATTTTCCGATCTAAAAAACTTAAAATTGGCACTGACACACCGCAGTGCCTCCACTCAACATAATGAACGCCTAGAATTTCTAGGTGATTCTATTCTCAATTATGTCATTGCGGATGCGCTTTATCATCAATTCCCTCGTTGTAATGAAGGTGAACTAAGCAGAATGCGTGCAACATTAGTTAGAGAGCCAACTCTGGCAATGCTCGCCCGCAATTTTGAGCTTGGAGATTATATGTCCTTAGGTTCAGGGGAATTGAAAAGTGGAGGCTTTCGTCGAGAATCTATTTTGGCAGATTGTGTGGAAGCGGTAATTGGCGCAATGGCATTGGATTCAAGCTTTGATAAAGCGGCAGATATTGTGCGTAGCTGGTATAAAACGTTACTCGCTGAAATTAAGCCGGGTGATAACCAAAAAGATGCTAAAACACGTTTGCAAGAATATTTACAAGGTAAGCATTTCGCTTTACCAACCTATGAAGTAATAAAAATTGAGGGGGAAGCACATTGCCAAACCTTCACCGTAGAATGTACGGTAAAAAACGTACCAAATATTGACCGCACTTTTATTGCGAAAGGTTCTAGCCGCCGTAAAAGCAGAACAAGCGGCCGCAGAACAAATCTTTAAAAAAATATTGGAAATAAAATGACCGAATTAAATCAAGAACAAGAGACCTATTGTGGCTTTATCGCTATCGTAGGTCGCCCAAATGTAGGGAAATCTACCCTGTTAAATAAAATTTTGGGACAAAAAATCTCGATTACGTCTCGCAAGGCGCAAACTACGCGTCACCGTATTGTGGGAATTAAAACGGAAGGTATCTACCAGGAAATTTACGTCGATACGCCGGGACTTCATATTGAAGAAAAACGCGCAATTAACCGTTTAATGAACCGTGCAGCAAGCTCAGCAATAGGGGATGTGGATCTCATTATTTTTGTTGTAGATGGTACACATTGGAATGCCGATGATGAAATGGTGTTAAATAAATTACGTAATGCCAAAGCGCCTGTCGTACTCGCCATCAACAAAGTTGATAACATCAAGAATAAAGATGATTTATTGCCATTTATTACCGATTTAGGCAGTAAGTTTAACTTTGCTCACATTGTGCCAATATCCGCGCAACGTGGTAATAATGTCCATCAATTAGAGAAAATTGTTCGTCAATCATTACGTAAAGGCGTTCATCACTTCCCTGAAGATTATGTAACGGATCGTTCACAGCGTTTTATGGCGTCAGAAATTATTCGTGAAAAATTAATGCGTTTCACAGGGGAAGAGCTACCTTATTCGGTAACAGTTGAAATTGAACAATTTAAAGTAAATGAACGTGGTACTTATGAAATCAATGGCTTGATTTTAGTTGAACGCGAAGGCCAAAAGAAAATGGTGATCGGTGCTCAAGGACAAAAAAATTAAAAACCATTGGTATGGAAGCGCGCGCTGACATGGAACGCTTATTTGATAATAAAGTACACCTTGAACTTTGGGTAAAAGTGAAGTCCGGTTGGGCGGATGATGAACGTGCCTTAAGAAGTTTAGGTTATATGGATGAATAAAAAACTTGAGTAATACTCTATACCGTCCTATTATTAGAAACATATTTATGTTTTTTAATAAAAACAAGGAGATGGTAGATGAGTATCTATGCCTTAAAACCCAAATTTCAGAATTTACTTCGGCCTTTAGTTAGGCAATTAGCGGCAAAAGGCGTAACGGCAAATCAAGTTACGCTAATTGCCTGCTTACTTTCTATTTTACTCGGTGTGGTTCTCGCACTATTTCCGACATTTTCTTCTCTTTTCTTCCTTATCCCTATTTGGTTGTTTTTGCGTATGGCGTTGAATGCCATTGATGGCATGCTCGCACGTGAATTTAATCAAAAAAGTCGATTAGGGGGCTATCTTAATGAGATTACTGATGTCGTTTCAGATGCGGCTCTTTATTTTCCTTTTGCTTTTGTCGCACCTTTTGATGGTATTCAAATCTCAAGTATTATTTGGCTTGCCGCGTTGAGTGAGTTATGTGGCATTTTAGGGCAAGTTCAAGGCAAAACGCGTCGTTATGATGGCCCAATGGGTAAAAGTGATCGTGCATTCGTATTTGGTGTGTTCGGTTTACTCTATGCGGTGAATGGTAGCTTGCATTCACTTTTCTGGTGGGTAGCCAATATCGTCATTATTTTGCTCATTGTGACTTGTATTAAGCGAGTAAAAAATGGTTTAGCCGAAGTGACGGAATAATAGGAGCAAATATGTTTGCGAGATTAATCGATTTTTTATTGTGTCGTTTTGCTTCTTTTATTACAGGCGTTCGACCACAACCCGCAATTGCGGAACAATCTTCAGAAGGGCATCGAGTCTATTTTGCCAATCATAATAGCCATGGGGATTTTATCTTACTTTGGATTTCATTACCTTATGAAGTAAGAAAACAAACTCGCCCTGTTGCAGGCAAAGATTATTGGACGAAAGGCGCAATTCGTCGCTTTTTAGCCTATAAAGTGTTTAATATGTTACTGATTGAACGTAATAGCCAAGATCCAAAAGCTGCCATACGACAAATGAGTGAAGCATTAGTCAATGACTCCCTGATTATTTTTCCTGAAGGAACTCGTAAGATGGATGATGATTTACCACTTCAGCCGTTTAAAAGTGGATTGTTTTATTTAGCCAAAGAAAACCCCGATTGTGAATTTGTGCCCGTTTGGATTAGCAATATGAATAATGTTTTACCAAAAGGCTTTATTTTACCGATCCCATTGTTATGTGATCTTTATGTAGGTGAGCCATTAAAGATTGGGACAGAAGAAACTAAAGAGGTGTTTCTGACACGCGCTCAATCGGCATTATTAAATTTAAACGTCAGTGAAAAAGGCAAATCTTAGGAGCAAATGATGACAGAAATATGGCAACTCTTCGGTGGTTTATTTATCGCCTTAATTTTTGCTTCCTCAGTGGGATATATTTTAAAACGCAGATCGGGTGTGGATACACCGAATAGCGTTATTGATAACCTGAATGCACGCATCAATGCTTGGTGGGTGATGATTGGGATTATCTTTATTGCGAGTTTATTGGGCTTTTATGGCGTAATTGGGCTCTTTTTGATTATTTCATTTATGGGATTGCGTGAGTTTCTTTCTCTATTGAATATTCGTCGAGGCGATCATCTTGCGCTAGCCGCTTGTTTTTATGTGATCTTGCCATTGCAATATTTTTTAGTCGCCATTGATTGGTTTAGCATGTTCACGATTTTTATTCCCGTGTATGGTTTCTTATTTTTACCGATTCTGTCGGTATTACTCGGCGATCCGGCACATTTCTTAGACCGTTCAACGAAAATTCAGTGGGCATTGATGATTAGTGTATTCTGTATTTCACATATTCCCGCTTTATTGACCCTTGATATCTCTGGTTATGAAGGAAAAAATCTTTTATTAATGATCTTCTTAATCTTGGTAGTACAGTCAAGTGATGTGTTGCAATACGTTTGGGGTAAACTCTTCGGTAAGCATAAAATTGCGCCAACCTTATCGCCATCTAAAACGGTAGAAGGTTTTGTTGGCGGGGTATTAAGCGCAAGTTTATTAGGTATGCTGCTTCATTGGATGACACCATTTAACGCATGGCAAGCTTTTTTAATGAGTCTGTTAATTTGCTTAATGGGATTCTTAGGGGGGCTCGTGATGTCAGCAATGAAACGCAGTATGGGCGTGAAAGACTGGGGGAATATGATCAGTGGACATGGTGGTATTTTAGATCGTATGGATTCGCTTTGTTTCTCTGCACCAATTTTTTTCCATGTGGTGCGCTATTTTTGGGCTTAGTTATGAATCATGAAATAAAAAAGAGCGGTTAATTAACCGCTCTTTTTCTATTATTGACGATAGGTTTCTAAGAAACGTGCCAATTTGCCAATTGCCTCTTCTAATTGACCGGTATAAGGAAGTGTCACTACACGGAAGTGATCCGGTGAGTGCCAGTTAAAGCCTTTACCATGTACTAAAAGCACTTTCTCTTTGCGTAGTAAATCGAGTACAAATTTTTCATCACTGTGAATGTTGAATTTTTTGATGTCGAGTTTCGGGAACATATACATTGCCCCCATTGGTTTTACGCAGCTAACACCAGGGATTTGAGTGAGCAACTCGTAGGCTTTATTACGTTGCTCAAGTAAACGACCGCCAGGTTGAATAAATTCATTAATGCTTTGATAGCCACCTAATGCGGTTTGAATCGCATGCTGCATTGGTACGTTTGCGCATAAACGCATAGACGCCAGCATATCTAAGCCTTCAATATAGCCTTTTGCATGTTGTTTTGGCCCATTTAAAATCATCCAACCTTGACGGAAACCTGCAACACGATACGCTTTTGATAAACCATTGAATGTAATCGTTAGTACATCTGGTGCAAGGGCGGCGATATGGTGGTGGACAGCACCATCGTAGAGAATTTTGTCATAAATTTCATCCGCAAAAATAATCAGATTATTTCACGTGCAACCTCGATAATTTCTTCGAGTAATGCTTTGCTATATACCGCACCAGTCGGGTTATTTGGATTGATTACCACGATAGCTTTAGTTTTGGCATTGACTTTCGCGCGAATATCATCAATAGCAGGGAACCAACCCGCTTCTTCATCACATAAATAATGTACCGCTTTTCCGCCAGAAAGCGTCACCGCAGCCGTCCATAACGGATAATCTGGCATTGGGACTAATACTTCATCACCATCATTAAGAAGGGCTTGCATTGACATGGTAATCAATTCAGACACACCATTCCCGATGTACACATCGTTTACCGTTGAATCATGAATACCTTTGGATTGGTAGTATTGCACGATAGCTTTACGTGCAGAATACAAGCCTTTAGAGTCACAATAACCTTGTGCAGAAGGTAAGTTGCGGATGACATCCACTAAAAATTTCATCTGGCGCTTCGAAAAGCCAAATGGGGCAGGGTTACCGATATTCAGTTTTAAGATTTTGTTGCCTTCTTCTTCTAGGCGTAAAAGCTTCTTTGTGAACCGGTCCGCGAATATCGTAGCAAACGTGTTCTAATTTGTCTGATTTTTGGAAAATGAGCGCATTAATAACATCCTATGATAATTAGATTTTCATTCAAAAAAATTACGTCTAATTTACGCTTAAATTCTTATCTTGAAAAGATTTAATAAAAAAATTTTTTTTGAAAGTATTAAAGTGCGGTAGAATATGGGCTAATTTTTTTGTGTATTTTATTATTTTTTTCATGGGCCCTTTAGAACAAGCCAAATCTGCGCTAATTCGCCAATTTGAAACTTTGGCGACAACGGATCAACAAGCATCTATTGTACATCTTCAAACGAAGGTGGAATCGGGTGTTGATCTTTTGGCGTGGATGAAAGGGCAGCCAGTTTATCCGCAATTTTATTTGCGTTTTCGTGATGAAGCTAAAACCGTCGCCGCCGTGGGTAAAGTGCGGTCATTTTCAGATGTGAATTTGGCACAGCAATTTATTCAAGAGCATGATTTCCCTTTAGTGGGCGGTTTACAGTTCGAAGGTGAAAGTCAGTTTATTTTTGCCGCAAGTTTTAATTAAACAGCAAAATGGTGAGACCGAGGTTTCAGTTTTTGTTGAACCAAATGAGCTTGATTCGGCAAAAATGATTTTGAATTCATTTGAAAAAAACGACCGCACTTTTCACCACTTAATCAATTAACCATCGAAAACGTAGAGCCAAAAGCGAATCAAGGCACGTGGTGTAATTGGGTTAATCAAGCACTCACTCGAATTCGACAAGGGGAATTAACCAAGCTTGTCTTAGCAAATGAAACAGTGTTTCGCATTCATGGCGAATTAAACGGAAAAAGATTTTTCTTGCTGCAAGCCAAGCCAAAAATAGCGGTTGTTACCATTTTCTATGGGCAGATAACGCCCAAAACTGTTTTGTGGGTTCGACGCCAGAACGCCTATTTGCGCGAGATGAACGTCAGTTATTTACGGAAGCCCTTGCTGGCACTGCTCCTGTTAGTGATAATCCGAGTGAAAATAATGAACGTGCGAATTGGTTACTAAATGATGAAAAAAACCTCAATGAAAACTGGTTGGTTGTTGAGGATATTTCACAAAATATCAGTCACTTAGTGGAACAAATTACCGTTGATGATGTCGCATTAAAGCCATTACGCAAAGTGCAGCATTTGATTCGAAAAATGCAAGCAAACTTGACCGCACTTTGTACGGATGCCGATTTGCTGAAAGCGATTCATCCAACGGCCGCAGTGTCAGGCTTACCGCAACAACAAGCGAAGAAAGCGCTGGCTGAAATTGAAACTTTTGATCGTCGTTGGTATGCCGGTACATTAGGCGTAATGAGTCAACATCTCTCAGAATTTTGTGTCACCATTCGTTCGGCTTTTATTGAAGAAAACCAAGTGCGGGTATTTGCTGGAGCCGGTATTGTGGAAGGCTCACAACCTGTAGAAGAGTGGTTGGAAATTGAACGTAAAGCGGCAGGGCTAATTTCCCTGTTTGCAGAGAATAACGGAGAATAAGAAGAATGTCTGTAAGCGTATTTAATCGTTGTTGGTCAAAGGTGATCTTAGAAACCCTGGTTCGCCAAGGGGTCAGTCACTTTTGTATTGCGCCAGGTTCACGCTCAACACCTTTAACGCTAGAAGCTGTGCGTTTACAAAATGCTTCTCGAGCAACGTGCCATAGTCACTTTGATGAACGTGGCTTAGGCTTTTTTGCCTTGGGTATTGCAAAATCTACGCAAGCGCCTGTTGCTGTGATTGTGACCTCAGGGACTGCGGCAGCAAATTTATATCCAGCGATTATTGAAGCTCGCCAAACAGGCGTGAATTTAATTATTCTTACCGCTGATCGTCCACCTGAATTATGGGAATGTGGTGCGAATCAAGCGATCGTACAACAAAATATGTTTGCAGATTATCCAGTAGCAAGCGTGAATTTACCTAAACCTCAAGCAGATTATGCGGCGAAATGGTTAATTTCTACGTTAGAGCAAGCTTGCTATAAACAAAAACAACAAGCCGGCGTGGTGCATATCAATGTGCCTTTTGCTGAGCCACTTTATAATGCGCAAGAGCAAGAAATTGACAACCATCCATGGCTCATGCCAATTCAACGTTGGTTAAGTCAGCCTAAAAATTGGGTTGATCATCAACCATTACAACAAGAAGTGTTGATGCACGAGAATTGGGATACCTGGCGTACGAAACGTGGTGTCATTGTGGTAGGACAATTAACGCCTGAACAAGCAATGGGTATTAACTCATGGGCAAATACCATGGGGTGGATTTTGCTTACGGATATTCAATCAGGTGTAGAACCTCTCATGCCTTATGCGGATATTTGGCTGGCAAACCAAACCGTGAAGCAAAAATTACTTCAAGCTGATATCGTGATTCAATTTGGTTCTCGTTTTATCAGTAAACGGATTAACCAATTCTTAGCGGAATTCCAAGGCGAATTTTGGGTGGTGGAGCACAGTCAAAATGCAGTTGATCCAAACCACCATACGCAAACTCGCTTTAACGCCAAAGCTCATCATTGGTTGCGTGCACACCCGCCATTGCGTCAAAAGCCTTGGTTGCTCGAACCTCTGGCACTTTCAAAATTCTGTGCAACCTTTATCGAGCAACAAGTCGGCGGCAATCTTAATGAAGCCTCACTAGCACATCATATTGAGCGGGTGTTGCCTTACAACGGTATTTTGTTCTTAGGGAATAGCCTTTTTGTGCGCTTGGTTGATGCGTTAACGAAACTACCAGAAGGATACCCAATTTTCACCAATCGTGGTGCAAGTGGGATTGATGGCTTATTAGCAACGGCCGCAGGTATCGGTATCGGTGCTGATCAACCTGTGGTCGCCATGATTGGTGATACGTCTACGCTTTATGATTTAAACTCTTTAGCCTTATTTAAGAATGTGACTCAACCAACTATTATTTTTGTGATTAACAATAATGGTGGCGCAATCTTTGATATGTTGCCAGTGGATGAAGAGGTGAAAGAGCAGTTCTATCGCTTGCCACATAATGGTGAGTTCTCTCAAGTCGCGGCAATGTTTGGCTTAAAATATGCCTTGCCTTACACCTGGGCGGATTTAAGTGCGGTATTAAAACAGGCTTACACGCGTCGCCGTGCAACCTTAATTGAAATCAAAACGAACCCTAGCGATGGCAGTGCAACTTACAAACGTTTGATTGATCAAATTAGTCATGCGGTGATAGGGGAGTAGTTAGCACCTTTATGCTAACTAAAATTCATTCATTTATAAATAAAGGAGATGAGTATGCTTAAGAAACATGCTTACAAAGCCATTTTTACTGCATTAGTAACGAGCCTATTAACGGGTTGTATCGCTTATGAGGAAAACACCAAAATCACCATGAATGATGTGCGTAATATGGATTATGGTAGCTATCCGAAAAATTACGAAAAAGCCATTCGCCAGCATTTAGCTCGTACTTTAATTGATCCTAATTCTTTAATGCTTGATGGCTTTAGTAAACCGAAAAAATTCTTACGAATTACAAGCAGACGCTATAACGCAGAAACAGATACTTATAATCCAGCTGTTTTCTTAAAATACTACATTGTTTGTGCCAGAGTAAATGCGAAAAATAGCTATGGTGGCTATACAGGCTGGCAAGAACACATTTTTTATTTCCGTGATGGAAATTGTGAATTCAAGTGAATATGGTTTGATTGAGGGTTGCAGTAATCCAAATGATATCGTTATATATAACGAGACCTTCTCCGACGTGGATATTATTGATAAGCCATAGGGTTAATGCATTTTACTATATGGTCGGGCTCAACCCGACCTAAATTTTATGTATTCCGTACAAATCATGACCAATCTTATCTTCCTCCACGGCTTACTTGGTACAAAATCAGACTGGCAAAAAGTCATCGAAAATCTACCGCACTTTCGTTGTCTCTCTCTCGATTTACCGTTTCATGGAGAGAATAAAGCTGTAGCGGTTGAAGATTTTGAGCAAACGGCTCAATTTCTTGAAAGCCAAATACAAAGCCTCATAAAAGATGAACCTTATATCCTTATCGGTTACTCACTTGGTGGGCGAATTGCACAATATTATGCATTGCAGGCTCAAGTGCAAAGAGGCAATTTACAAGCAGTGATTTTAGAAGGGGCGAATTTAGGTTTTCAGTCTGAGCAAGAAAAAAAAAGCCGTTTAGTTAATGATAAAATGTGGGCGGAGCGTTTTTCCCATGAAAAGCCTGAAACCGTGCTTGAAGATTGGTATCAACAGCCTGTGTTTTCTCATTTAAATGAACAGCAGCGTAAGGCGTTAATTGAAAAGCGAAAAGCTAATTGCGGGGCAAATATTGGTAAGATGTTATTAGCAACTAGTCTTGCCAAGCAGCCTGATTTTCGAGAGAAAGTGCGGTCAAGTTTGCTGCCATTTTTTTATTTTTGTGGTGAACGAGATCAAAAGTTTCGTCAAATGGCAGAGGCTAATCAACTCAATTTAACGGTTATTCCTGATGCAGGCCATAATGCCCATTTAGAAAAATCCAATATATTTTGCTAAAAAAATCGAAAAATATCGTATTAAAAATTGCTCAACCTTAAAGGAAATGCTAGGATTTAGCCCTTTTATTTCATTTAACTTTTAAGGAAGCAAAATGTCCTCACAACTTCGTAATGATCCACTTAAGGTTGCTTTTAGCATCCATGGTGGGTACCGCAATTGAATTCTTCGATTATTATATCTATGCCGCTGCGGCAGTATTAGTTTTTAACACGCAATTCTTCCATAGCGGCGATCCGCTTTCAGATGATTTACTTTCTCTTTCTACGTTAGCTTTAGCGTTCTTTGCTCGTCCAATTGGCTCAGCTTTATTTGGGCACTTTGGTGATAAGATTGGTCGTAAGAAAACCTTGGTCGCCTCTTTGGTTTTTAATGGGCGGCTCTACGGTCGTTATCGGTTTATTGCCGACTTATTCTCAAATTGGTATTTGGGCACCGATTTTGTTATGTATTTGCCGAGTCGGTCAGGGTATCGGCCTTGGTGGTGAATGGGGTGGCGCAGCGCTAGTCGCAACAGAAAATGCGCCAGAAGGAAAACGTGCTTGGTATGGCACATTCCCTCAATTAGGTGCGCCAATTGGTTTATTTGTGGCTAATGCGACCTTCTTCTTAGTGAGCTATTTCTGGGGGCAACAAGCCCTTGTTGAGTGGGCATGGCGTATTCCGTTTATCTCTTCTTTAGCCTTAGTTTTAGTTGGGTTATATGTTCGTTTAACCCTACATGAAAGCCATGTTTTCATTGAAGCAGAAGAAAAAGGGAAAAAATTAAAAGCACCGGTGAGTGTGGTTTTCACTAAACACTTTAAACCAATGGTGATTGGTACATTTATCATGGTGGCAACCTATTCCTTGTTCTATATTATGACCGCCTTTGCTCAAGCGTATTCTCGTACACCGGCAACCCTTTCAGAAGCGGGTTATCCAATGGGGTTAGGCATTCCTGCTAATACCTTCACGGGATTACTTTTAATGAGTGCGATTGTTTTTGCGATTTGTATCAGTATTTCAGGTCTTTATGCAGATAAAATCGGTCGCCGTAAATGGTTGATTTGGACAACAGTCAGCATTTTAATTTTTGCATTATGTATGCCATTATTCCTTGGAAATGGCACACCAACTTCTGTATTTGCTTTCTTGGTAATTGGTATGGCATTAATGGGCATGACATTTGGCCCAATGGCAGCGTTATTACCTGAATTATTCCCAACGGAAGTACGTTATTCTGGTGCTTCTTTAGCCTACAATATTGCATCGATTATCGGGGCCACTATTGCGGCAATGATTTCATTAAAAATCAATGCACTTTATGGCTTAATGGGTGTAGGGATTTATTTAGCCATTAATGCATTCTTAACCTTGTTAGCATTATTAGCCTCAAAAGAAACGAAAAACGTCGATTTAACGCAAATCTAGTGATAAATTGATAATGAAAAAGCTGATGTAAATTACATCAGCTTTTTTATTTGTTGAAAGGACGCAGTAAAAAAGAGCGTATTGCTACGCACTCAGATTATAAAAGTGCGGTTAAAAAACAGTGTGTTTTTAACATCAGATATGAAAAGAATTAATCTTCACCCCATACTTCTTTGGCAATTTCTTCAACATAACGGACTTTTGCCCATTGCTGTGCTTCCGTCATGATATTTCCTTCTTCAGTTGACGCAAAACCACATTGTGGGCTTAAGCAAAGCTGCTCAAGTGGAACATATTTAGTTGCTTCTTCAATGCGAGCTTTAATAGCCGCTTTATCTTCTAATTCAGGGAATTTTGAACTGATTAAGCCTAATACAATACGACCTTTGTGTGGATTATTAGCAAAGTGTTTTAATGGTTCAAACCCACCAGAACGCTCATCATCATATTCAAGGAAATAGCCATCGTATTGAGTTTGGCCGAATAACGCATCCGCAATAGGATCGTATGCGCCAGTTAATAAATAGGTTGAACGGAAATTGCCACGACAAACATGCGTTGTGATAACCATATCTGCTGGTTTAGCCGCTAATACAACTTGAATATTTTCAAGCGCCTGTGCTTTATCTGCTTCAAATTCTGGTTTTAAGTGATTGTTACAGAGTGAACCCCAATACACATCATCAAATTGTAAATAACGGCAACCCGCATCATAGAAGGCTTTGATCGCATCTTTATAAGCTTGTTGAACATCTTTGGCAAATTCTGCACGTGTCGCATAAACGCCCGTATCCCATTGAATTGGATACATTAATTGATTCGGACTTGGAATGGTATATTTTACGACGCCACGATCCCCAACAATGTCTTTTAATTTTTTGAAATGTTCGATAAATGGGTGGTTTGGATTCCAAGATACTTTACCGCAGCAGCGAGTATTGTAAGGTTTGGTTTCCACGCCATTAAATTTATAACCGTGTTCAGGGTGATAACCTTCAATACCATTTAAGTGTTCTAAGAAATCGATATGCCAAAATGCACGGCGATATTCCCCATCTGTGATCACTTGAATACCGGCATTTAACTGTGCTTGTACTAATTTAGCAATTTCTTGATCTTCAACTTCCGTTAATTGTTCACGAGAAAGTTCGCCTGCTGCAAATTTTGCACGGGCTTCTTTTAAAGGTTGAGAACGTAAATATGAGCCCACAGTATCAGCGTGGAAGGGAAGTGTTTTTGATGTCATGTTTATATCCTTCTTTTTTATTTTCGTATGATGATTTTAACGTAAGGATATTTCATGATCAAAGTAATGATTTTTTCATTCATGATGAAAATAATTAATGCAGAGAAAGATTAGCTTTCAGCAATCCCTATTGCACAAACAGCAGCCGAACTCCATGCCCATTGGAAATTGTAGCCGCCTAACCAACCGACAACATCGAGCACTTCACCGATAAAATAGAGACCTTTAATCTTTGTCGCCTCCATGGTTTTTAGATGAGATCTCATGAGTATCGACCCCTCCCATTGTGACTTCAGCCGTGCGGTAGCC